>Ga0066376_10001168_pt1 | contig 25491 bp, 12 predicted proteins | sample Knorr_S15_td_Bot_FD_77009 | JGI IMG/M metagenome (GOLD analysis project Ga0066376, IMG submission 77009) | Marine microbial communities from Southern Atlantic Ocean transect - Knorr_S15_td_Bottom_ad_5009_LV_A | ecosystem: Environmental > Aquatic > Marine > Oceanic | place: Southern Atlantic... | reverse complement strand
GGTTTGAGTTTCCCCGCCCTTGGTCAGCGTGAATGTGCCGTCACCCAGCCAAGGGTCGTTGATGGCGATCTCGCCGTCGTCGCCGGCGATATAAGTTGTCCAGTCATTCTCCACCGTCATGCCGCAGGTGAACGTGGCCAAGGTCTTGTCGCCGAACCGCAGCACTCCCGCCGCGTAGTCATCGACACCGAGTTCGTGCATGTGGGCAAAACAGGCGGTGTCGGTTGGTTCGCTGCCCATGACGGCGCGGCTCAAGTTGACGCAGTAGCACCCGACGTCCATCAACCCGCCGCCGGCTTGGGCAGGTTGGTATCGCGCATCGCCATCCGGCGCTTCACGGGCAAATGAAAAGTTGGAGCGGATCAGCTTCACTTGGCCAAGCGCACCGCCCCGGACCATCTCGATGAGCTTTTGAACCGCCGGGAGCGTGCGGTACATGAACGCCTCGACGAGCAGTTGGCCGGTTCGTTCCGCAGCGTCAAACATCGCCTTGGCTTCGGCATGGTTGCAGGCCATTGGTTTTTCGCAGAGAACATCTTTGCCAGCCTCCATCGCCTTGATCGACCACTCGGCGTGCAGACCGTTGGGCAGCGAGATGTAAACAGCCTCCACATCGGGATCGTTGATCAGCGCCTCGTAACCAGCGATGCCACGTCCGCCGTGCCTTACGGCGAATGAGTCGGCTGTTTCCTGCCGCCTGGAACCGGATGCAACGAGGATGCCGTTGGAGGTGTGCTTAAGATCCGTGGCGAGTTTGCTCGCGATCATGCCCGTTCCGAGAATACCCCAGCGTAATGGTTGAGTCATAAGATTGGCCCCTTAATGTCGGGAGGCGACGAAAAATGCCAATCCGCAAGCCTCGCGACAAGATGAATCCAGCGTAAAAAGGCCGAAACACACGGAAATTATCCTGATTTTTTTCGCTTTTGCGGGGTTGACCGCCGGGCGGTTTTTTGATAACAGCAACTCTTTTAGGAGATTAGCGAAGGAGTTTATTGTGCGGCAACCGGTACAAAAAGAACTTCGCAAGTGACCCAATGGAACTTGAGTTTCATATTTACCTCAGGGATTTGCGTGTCCGTTACACGAGTAACACACGCAAGCTGGGCATGATTCTCAAAGTGAAGCACACCGCTTGGTCCAAAATCGAGAGGGGTATCAACCCGCCGCCCAAGGCAAGCATGCTGAAATTTTTCGCCCGGGTGGTCCAAGTCAAAAGCTACGAGGAGGTGGAGTTGTTCGCCTTGGCCAAGCGTTGGAAACCCAGCCCAAACACCAACCGGCCGCACGAACTACTCGTTCCTCCCGCCGAGGCCATACCGATTCTTGGCGAGCGCGAGTACAACCGGCGCATGGAGGCCGCCTACGAGGCCAACCGGCCGGACTATGAGCACAAGCACTACAAGGCCGTGCTTCCGGTGGGCACTTCCGATGCCGCGAAAGTGGATCAAGAGGAAGAGGTGCAAACCATCATCCACGCCAGTTAAGGCCGGACTTCCCCCGTTGGTTTTCTTTCGTTGCAAATTGAATGCTGTGAATTGTTGTCGTTCATTAATTTCGCTGCTTGGTTTGTTCGCATTGAGTGCGGGCACATCGTTGGGCGAGCAACGCCGGCCCAACGTCGTGCTGGTGCTCACGGATGATCAGGGCTTCGGCGATGTCCGTTCGCACGGCAACGAGTTGATCGACACGCCGGTTCACGACCGGATCGCTGCGGAAGGCGTGCGCTTCGACCGGTTTTACGTCAGTCCGGTTTGCGCCCCGACACGGGCCAGTTTGCTCACGGGCCGTTACCACATCCGCACCGGCGTTCACGGCGTGACGCGCGGCCACGAGATCATGCGCGCGGACGAGGTCACCATCGCCGAGTTGCTGCGCGGCGCGGGCTACGCGACCGGAGCCTTCGGCAAATGGCACAACGGCTCGCAGTTTCCCCATCACCCGAACGGGCAGGGCTTCGATGAATTTCTTGGGTTTTGCGCGGGGCACTGGAACAACTATTTCGACACCACTCTCGACCACAACGGCACGATGGTGAAGTCGAAGGGATTCATCATCGACACGCTCACCGACGCGGCCATCGAGTTCATCGAGCAAAACAAGGATCGGCCGTTTTTTTGTTATCTTCCCTACAACACACCGCACACGCCTTGGCAGGTGCCGGAGCGGTATTGGCGAAAATACCGGGCCATGGGCATCGACGATCCAGCAATCGCCTGCGCCTACGCGATGTGCGAGAACATCGACGACAACATGGGCCGCGTCTTGGCCAAGCTCGAGGAGTTGAAAATCGCCGACAACACGGTTTTTATTTATCTCTCCGACAACGGGCCGAACACCAACCGGTACAACGCCGGCATGAGAGGCCGCAAAGGCAGTGCCCATGAGGGGGGCAGTCGCGTGCCGTTTTTTATCCGCTACCCGCGCCGGATTGCCCCCGGAAAAGTCGTCAAGCCCATCGCCGCCCATATCGATCTGTTGCCGACGCTGATGGAATACTGCGGCGTGCGGGATTACAAAACCAAGCCGCTCGACGGCCGAAGTTTGGTGCCTCTCATCGAGGGTAAACCAAGCGCTTGGCCAAGCCGCTCGCTGTACACGGTTTGGGGCGGGACGAAACTGGAGGACAGCCGCCGTGCTGTGCGAACCGACCGCTGGCGCGCGGTGAATGAAAAGCGCGGCTGGGAACTGTACGACATGCTCAACGATCCGTCGCAGAAACAAAACCTCGCCCAAGCCAAGCCGGATTTGCTCGCCAAGTTTAGCACCGCTTACGGGGAGTGGTTTTCGGATGCCGCCTCCGCTGGGTTTGAACCCATCCCCATTCACGTCGGCCACCCGGCCCGGGACGAGGTGGTGCTGGAGGGGCACTATGCCTACTTGCATCCAACTACGGGCAAGCGGGCCGACGCAAAACTGCACGGCATCAGCTACCACGGCCGCTCCGGCTGGGCCAACGACTGGGTGGACAACTGGGCCAGCACAAGCGCCTACCCGTACTGGCATCTCAACATCGTGCGCGGCGGCGACTATCGGGTCGTCCTGAAATACGCCTGCGCCGAGGCCGATGTCGGCAGCTTGTTGCGGGTGGAAGTGGGCGGCGAGTCGCTGGAACTGAAAGTTGATTCGCCGTTTCTCCCAGTGACGATTCCCAGCCCGGACCGCATCGTGCGTAAGGAGGCGCACGAGCGCACGTGGGGCAGCCTTCACGCCGGGACGCTGCGCTTGGCCAAGGGCGAAACCCAACTCAAGATCCGCGCGCTGGAAATACCCGGCGCCGAGGCGCTGGAGTTGAAGGCGGTACACCTGATTCGTCAGCGTTGATTTGTCCCGTGCCGCCGGGTTCTGCGGCGGTCAGGTTTAAATGGTTGAAACGGAGAAACTTCCCACGGGTCAAAGGGCTTGGCCAAGCCCGTCGTTCAGGCGATATTCGCGCGTGCGCCGCCGCCCAAGCCAGCAACCCTGTTCCTCACGGATGATTGTTTCCGTCGGGTTGTGCCTTTTCGCGTTCAGCCTGACCTCGGCGGCGGGCGAGTGGCAATCCGGCGCCGGTTACCGCTACAGGGAGTTGGCCGTCTCGACCAACAAACCGGCTGGCTTTACTTCGCTGTTGTCCGGCTCGACCGGCATCGATTTTGTCAACCGCCTGAGCAAGGAGCGTTACACCACCAATCAAATTTACCTCAACGGCGCCGGAGTGGCTGCAGGCGATTACGACGGCGACGGCATGTGCGACCTGTTTTTTTGCGGTCTCGATTCTGAAAATAAACTTTATCGAAACCTTGGTGGCTGGAAGTTTGAGGACGTCTCCACGAAAGCCCGTGTCCGAGGAAAAAACATCGCAACCACCGGCGCGAGTTTCTCCGACGTGAACGGCGATGGCCGGCTTGACTTGGTGCTGAACTCCATCGGGCAGGGCACGTGGGTGCTGCTCAACGACGGGCAGGGATCCTTCCGTGCCACCCAGCCGCTGAACCCCAAGGGCGGCGGCATGTCGCTGGCCTTGGCGGATGTCGATCAAGACGGCGACCTTGATTTGTACGTGGCCAACTACCGCACCTTCACCATTCGCGACCAGCCCGGCATCAAGCTCCGTGGCAGCACGATCGACGGCAAGCCGCAGGTGATGTCCGTCAACGGCATGTCGCTTGAAGCCGCCAATTCGGTGGGGCGTTTCACGCTCAATACCAACGGGAAAATCCTTGAACAGGGCCAGGCGGATCGCCTCTATCTCAACGACGGCAGCGGCAAGTTCACCCCGGTCTCATTCACCGCCGGCGCTTTCCTCGACGAGGACGGCCAGCGCTTGGCCAAGCCGCCGTACGACTGGGGGTTGTCCGCCATGTTTCGGGACATGAACCGGGACGGCCGCCCCGACCTCTACGTCTGCAATGACTTCGAGTCGCCCGACCGAATCTGGATCAACCAAGGCGGGGGCGTCTTCAAGGCGATCGATCGCTTGGCCATCCGCAAGAGCAGCCACTTCTCGATGGGGATCGATTTCGCCGATCTCAACCGGGATGGCTTCGATGATTTCATTGTCGTCGATATGCTCAGCCGCCAACACGTCCTGCGCCACACCCAGCTCAGCAATCGTAAGCCGCCGGAACTGCATTTTGGGGTGTACAACGACCGACCGCAGTACAGCTACAACACCGTTTACCTGAACAACGGCGACGGCACCTACTCCGAGATCGGTTTCCACACCGGCTTGGCGGCGACGGAGTGGTCGTGGTCGCCGATTTTCATGGATGTCGATCTCGACGGTTACGACGATTTTCTTGTCACAACCGGCCACCCGCTCGACATGCAGGACATGGACGTCACCAACAAGGGCGAGCAACTCAAACAGCAGCGCAAGCACTCTCACCGCGAACTGCTCGAGATGCGTTTTATGTTCAAGCCGCTCGTGCTGCGCAACCTCGCTTTTCAAAACCAAGGCAACCTCCGCTTCGTCGAGAAGAGCGCTGAATGGGGCTTCGATCATGCAGGCATCTCCCACGGCATGGCGCTCGCGGATCTGGACAATGACGGCGACTTGGACGTCGCTGTAAATAATTTCAACGAAGCGGCAACCGTGTATCGCAACAACGCTCCCGCTCCGCGCATCACCGTGAAACTTCGCGGCACGCCGCCGAACACGCAGGGCGTCGGGGCACGAATCACGGTCGAGTCCGATGGCTTGCTGCAGTCACAGGAAATGATCGATGGCGGACGTTACCTTTCCGATGACGAGTCAGTTCGGGTGTTCGCGGCCGCCAAACCGATCCAAAAAATCACCGTCGCTTGGCCAAGCGGCAAGGTCAGCACTCTCGCCGATGTGTCGCCAAATCGGCTGTACGAAATCCACGAGAGCGGCGCTGGCCAAGCTGAGAAAAATGAGGAGACAAAACCGAACCCGTTTTTTCAGGACGTCAGCCACTTGCTGTCGCACAGGCACAAGGAGAAAGCGTTCGATGATTTTTCGAGGCAGCAACTTCTGCCCAAGAAACTCAGCCAAGAGGGGCCGGGGGTCGCTTGGCTCGATTGGAATGGCGACGGATGGGATGACATCGCCATTGCCACGGGGAGCGGCGGCAGGCTGGGCTTGTTTTTGAGCGACAGCAAAGGCGGCTTCGAACAGGCAGCAGTGCCATCCCTTGGCCAAGTGAGTCCCCGCGATCAAGCCGCCATTCTAGGGTTGGACTCATTCGCCAAGGGGTTGCTCGTGCTCCAAAGCAATTACGAGGACGGCTTGGCCTTTGGCCCTGCGTTGCAACTGCACGGAACCACCGGCGCGCCTAGAAAATTACTGGACGCCGGAACGGTTTCATACTCGGTTCTCTGCGCTGCGGACTACGATGGCGACGGGGATCTTGACCTGTTTGTCGGCGGACGATGTCTGCCCGGCAAATACCCGTCTCCCGTTGGCTCCGTTATTCTGCGCAACGACAACGGGCTATTTGTCAAAGACGAAAATCACGCCGAACTGCTTAGCAATGTTGGCTCCGTCAGCGCCGCAGTATGGACCGATCTGCAGGGCGATCATCACCCGGAACTTGTGTTGGCGTGCGATCCCGGATTGATTCGAGTTTACCGCAATAACGCCGGTTCGCTTCGGGAGGTGACCGCTGAACTTGGCTTGGGGGATCGTGTTGGTTTTTGGAACAGCATCACCGCCGGAGACTTCAACGGAGACGGAAACATGGATCTGGTTGCGGGCAACATTGGCACCAATTCGGGTTATGAACTTTACGTCAAAACTGGGATTACATGGCATCACGGCGACCTGTCCGGGGGCGGTGTGCATGAGGTGTTCGAGTCTTACAACGGCGCAAGTCCGGGCAAGGTTTTGCCGATCAGAAATTTGGCCGAAGTGCTCCGGGCAATTCCATTCCTGCGCGAGCTTTACCCCACGTACGCCGCCTTTGCGAACGCCACATCAGCGAATATTTTGGGCGAACAAAAAAACAAACTCGCGGCCCTCAATCTCACCACGTTCGAGTCTGTCGTGATGATTAATCGCGGCGAAATACTTGAAGTCACCCCGCTCCCACTGGAAGCACAACTGGCCCCGGTGTTCGGGATCTCGGTGGCCGCCTTCGACGGAGACGGCAACGAAGATTTGTTTTTGGCGCAAAACTTTTTTGGCACTCGCCCCGACTTTCCGCGAATGGATGCGGGCCGAGGCTTGTTGCTGGAAGGCGATGGCAAGGGTGGCTTCGCACCGATGACTTCTGCGATGAGCGGCATCCGGATGAGCGGCGACCAAAGGGGCAGCGCTGTCGCCGATTTTGACCGTGACGGCCGGGTCGATTTGTTAGTCGGACAAAACGCAGGGCAAACGAAGCTTTACCGTAACCGATTGGCCAAGCAAGGGTTGCGCATACGGCTCACTGGCCGAAAAGGGAATCCAAACGGCGTCGGCGCCAAGCTGCGCTTGGGCACTGAAACCAAGCTTGGCCCAGCGCGAGGGGTTCGAGCCGGTGGCGGATATCGCTCACAGGATGCCGCAGCACAGGTGTTGAGCTTGGGCGGCGAAACACCCACCCGGCTGCAAGTCGCTTGGCCAAGCGGGAAAACCACGACAACAGAAATCACAGAGGGAGCCACCGAGACCACCGTGAAGGAACCCAACTAATGAGCGCAATCAAAACACCATTTTTGTTTGCGTTGGTCATTATCTATTTTGCCGCAGATCAAACAACTCCTGGTCTTGAGTGGACGGAAAATGAGGGTGGCTGGGCGAGCGCGCCGCTTGTCGTGCCGCAGAAAGGCAAAGCCGGTTTCAATCGACTCTCATCGGCCGAAACCGGAATCGACTTCAAAAACCTGCTCGACAATGAGAGATCCATTCGTAACCGAAATCTGCTCAGCGGTTCCGGCGTCGCCGCTGGCGATGTCGATGGGGATGGATGGTGCGACCTGTACTTTTGCGGACTCGACAATGGCAATAGACTTTATCGTAACCTCGGCAACTGGAAGTTTGAGGATGTCACGGGAAGGGCAGGGGTCGCGTGCGCTGGACAGGATTCAACCGCCGCTGGCTTCGCTGATATTGACGGTGACGGTGATCTTGATTTGTTGGTGAATGCGCTTGGCCGGGGAACAAGATTATTTCGCAACGACGGAAATTTTAAGCTAGTCGAGATCACGAAAGAGTGCGGCTTGGCTTCAACTGCCGGGAGCATGTCAATGACATTAGCGGACATTGACGGTGACGGTGACTTGGATCTTTACGTGGCCAATTTTCACCCGACCACAATAAAAGATCGCCCGAACACAAAAATCAGGGTGAACCTGATAAACGGCCTCCCAGTCGTCCAATCGGTCAACGGGGTGTCGGTAGACGAACCGGAACTGAAAGGGCGTTTTGAGGTTTCACAGAACCGGGATATACTAGAATATGGCGAGCCCGATTTCCTCTTTATAAATGATGGCAGCGGAAACTTCACAAAGGCCGATTATCTGGAAAGGTTCCGGGACGAATACGGTGAACGTTTGGCCAAGCTGCCGATGGACTGGGGGTTAGCTGCCCGTTTTGCGGACATAAACCAGGACGGTTCTCCTGACCTTTATGTTTGCAACGATTTGTTCACGCCGGATCGAATCTGGATGAATGACGGCAACGGTCATTTTCGCGCCATAGCGAAATTGGCGATTCGTAACACCTCCACTTTCTCGATGGGCGTTGACTTTGCGGATTACGATCGTGACGGGGACACTGATTTTTTTGTGGTGGATATGCTGAGCCGTGACCATGAGATGCGGCATGTTCAAATCTCCGAGATGGTGTCCAAGAACGAACCGCACACGTTGTTGAACAGTCGCCCGCAAATCTCCCGGAATACACTGCAGGTGAACCGCGGCGACAACACGTTTGCGGAGTTAGCCTATTACGCAAACGTCGAGGCATCCGAGTGGTCTTGGGGTCCTATATTTCTCGATGTCGATCTGGACGGCTATGAGGATATTTTGGTGACCAACGGCCAGTTGCGCGACTTCCAAAACGCCGATATGGCCGCAAAGGTCGAGGCTGAAAAGAAGAGGGGCGCGTTGTCGCAAAAAGATATATTAAACCTCATCTCCCTGTTCCCGGATCTGCGAACCCCAAATGTGGCTTTCAAAAACAACAGGGACGGCACCTTCAGCGACTTTTCAACAGAGTGGGGCTTTGCTGAACCGGGAATCTCACAAGGCATGGCATTGGCCGATCTCGATAACGACGGCGACATGGACGTGGTTATGAACAACCTGCTGGAGGAAGCTGGTGTTTACGAAAATCTCGCGACTGGCTTACGCGTGCGCATCGAACTTCGGGGGTTGAACGGGAACCGATTTGGCATCGGCTCGAAGGTTGCCATCAAGCAGGGGGGGAGTGTTCAACAACAGGAAATCATCTCCGGCGGCCGGTACTTGTCGTCCGGACAACCCGTTCGCTCGTTCGGCGTTCCAACCGCCAACTTTGAAATATCCGTCACTTGGCCAAGCGGCCGAATCAGTCAACTAAAGTCACCCAAGGCCAACTTTGCTTATATAATCACCGAACCAAATGAGCCTGCCTTGGCCAAGCTGGGGCAACCTCACTCAACTCCCCTGTTCAAGGATGTATCAGTCGTGTTGGGGCACTCGCATTTTGATGAGCCTTTTTTGGATTTCCGGCGGCAGTTGCTCATCCCTTTCAAGTACAGCCAGCCCGGCCCCGGTCTGTGCTGGCACGACATCAACCGCGACGGCTGGGATGACCTGATAATCAGCAGCGGAGCCGGTCGGCGCTTGGCCATGTTTCGAAACGAAAAGAACGGAGCGTTCAAGTCTATCACGTCTCCGATCTTGCAACGAACCAATTGGGATCAGACGATGATTCTGCCGTTCGCACCTGCCGGTGGCGGGCCTGCGCTGATTGCTGGCGTGTCGAATTACGAATCCGGTTCCGCTGAGTTGCCGTCGATCATGAGCTACAACTTTGCCAGGCGCAAAGCCAGCGAAATTCGCACCGGCGAAATAAGCAGCACGGGGCCAATGTGCCAGGCAGATATTGATGGAGACGGCGATCTTGACCTGTTCGTGGGGGGGCGCATCGTTCCCGGCCAATATCCGTCGCCAGCGAATTCCGTGCTGCTCGAAAACAGGGAAGGCAAATTTGTTGCGGCTCACGAGTGGCCCAAGTTGGGGATGGTGCAGGGTGCCGTGTTCAGTGACATTATAGGAGACAGTCGCCCGGAATTGATCCTCTCTCTCCACTGGGATTCGCTTCGTGTTTACAGTTGGGAAAAAGGGAGTTGGGAAGCGCGTGAAATCACGCATGAACTTGGTTTGGAATCTCACCGGGGCTGGTGGAACGGTGTCGCCACCGGTGATTTCAACAACGACGGCAGAATGGATATTGCTGCCACGAACTGGGGGTTGAACTGGAGAAACAAGCCGTCCCCAGACAATCCGATTCGGGTCTATCACGGCGACATGGACGGCGACGGTGCGGTTGACGCCATCGAATCGATTCTCCGAAACGGCAAATGGCAACCGGAGCGACGGCTCGGTGTTTTGCGGGCGGCGATCCCACTTGTCGGTGAGCGGGTTTTCAGTTTTGAACAGGTTGGAAAAAGTTCAGTACAGGAGATTTTCGCCGACTTGCTGGAATCTACATCCATTCTTGAAGCAGTTGAATTTCGATCAATGATCTTTTTAAATCTAAAGGACGGGATGAAGCCGATTGAGTTGCCGCCCGAGGCACAATGGGCACCCGGCTTTGGCGTGGTTGCGGAGGATTTCGATGGCGACCAAAACCAAGACCTGTTTATTGCCCAAAACTTTTTTGCAACTAACCCGGAATACTCAAGGTGCGATGCGGGGAGAGGATTGTTAATGCTCGGGGATGGCCGCGGTGGATTTGAAGCAATCGCCGCAAGTCAAAGCGGAGTGGTGGCGTACGGCGAACAACGGGCGTGCGCCGTTTCGGATTTCAACCGCGACGGCAGAATGGACTTGGCAATCGGCCAAAACAACGCGCAAACCAAGTTGCTGCTCAACAGCACAGGCGTCGCAGGAATCAGGGTAAGGTTAAAGGGGCCAAGGCAAAACCCGGCTGCGGTTGGCGCGAAAGTGACACTTCAAATCACCGAAAACCACACGGTTACAAAAGAGGTTCAGTCAGGATCCGGTTATTGGGCAGTCAATAGTCCCGTCCTCATTTTACCCAAGCTGGGCCGGGCGCACGAGTTGACCGTCTCTTGGCCAAGCGGACGTGCGGTGACCTATAAAATCCCCGGTGATATCAGGGAACTTCTGCTTCAAGAAAACGGCGAGGTCTCTATTTTAAAGTCGCTATGAACTCGCTCTGCTGTCAACTTGTGCGTCACTGTTGTTTGATGCTGATTGCGTTTGTTTTAATCCTCCCCAACTCATCAAGCGCGCTCGAATGGGTTGTAAAAAGCGGGTATCGACTTGCCAATTTGACGGTTAAGTCAAGTGAACAAGATGGGTTCAAATTATTGGATCATCGAGTTACCGGGGTTAGATTTACGAATCGCTTGACTCGTCAATTAATTGCCAAAAACCGGAACCTTGCCAACGGCTCAGGCGTGGCAATCGGTGACGTGGACGGCGACGATCTACCGGACATTTACTTTTGCGGGCTTCAAGCAGACAACAAACTATACCGCAATCGGGGTGGGTTGCGATTTGAAGATATCACTGCCGAATCCGGCGTGGCCTGTCCAAGGCAATACTGTACGGGCGCCTTGCTGGTAGATGTAGATGGGGATAACGACAACGACTTGCTGGTGACCGGCTTGGCCAAGGGGACACGGTTGTTCCTCAATGACGGCTTCGGTAAGTTCACCGAAAAAACTGATTCAGGACTGTTCCCCAAGTTGGGGGCTACTTCCATGGCCATGGCTGATATCGATTTAGATGGCGATCTGGATTTATATGTCACGAACTATCGCACCACAAACTATAACGACCGCCCTCCGGGAGTGAATGTTGAGGTCAAACAAGAAAATGGCAAAATCGTCGTCACGCCGGCAAACCGATTTCTGGCATTAAAAACCAAGCGCCAAGACGGAGTGCACCTAATTGAATTGGGCGAACCTGATTTTCTATACGAGAACCTTGGCGATGGCCGGTTCAAGCCTGTTGGCTGGACGAACGGTCGGTTTCTGGATGCCAACGGTAAACCAATCACAAAGCCGCCAATGGATTGGGGGTTGAGCGTCATCATGCGCGACGTCAACGGTGACATGCTGCCCGATATATACGTGTGCAACGATTTTTTTTACTCCGTGGACAAGTTCTGGATCAATCAGGGCGGAGGAGTGTTTAAGCAAGCCGGTCCCGGGGTTATCAGGAACTTTAGCATGTCCTCCATGTCCGTTGATTTTGCCGATATAAACCGGGATGGACATGATGATTTTTTTGTCGCCGACATGCTCTCCATGAGGAACGAATTCCGTCATACGCAGCGCGCCAATGTGTTGAGCGATGAACTAAACCTCCCCGTCACCGATGCAAGGTTTCAACCGGAATTCCCCCGAAACACACTCCAGTTAAACCGGGGCGATAATTCCTTTGCTGAAATTGCCCAGTTGGCTGGCGTACATGCCAGCGAGTGGACATGGGCCAGCAGGTTTTTAGATGTGGATTTGGACGGCTTCGACGACTTGATTTTGACAACTGGAAATGAGTCCGACGTGTTGGATGCCGACATGATGAGAATCGTGGCCAACTCGCCGCGAACAAGAGAAGCGCATGTTAAAAACATGATGCGTTTCCCAAGCCTGAAGACTCCGAACCTGATTTTCCGCAACAACGGCAACCTCACTTTTGAAGAGAAGGGCAGCGACTGGGGGTTCAGTCAAGTGGGGGTTTCTCATGGCATGGCTGCGGGTGATTTGGATAACGATGGTGATTTGGACTTGGCGGTTAACAACCTCAACGCACCCGCTTTTGTCTTTGAAAACATGGCGGTAGGAGACCGGGTTTTGTTTAGGCTCAAGGGCAATGCGCCGAACACATCAGGCATCGGGGCAAGGATTACGCTGAAAGCGGGGAGTTTTCACCAAAAACAGATCGTCATTGCCGGTGGCCGTTATCTCTCCGGAGATCAACCGATTTGCGTCTTCGGTATTCCGCACATCACACCGGACTTGTCCGCCGAAATCGTATGGCCCGATGGTTCGTTTTCTGAAATCCAACAGATCATCCCCAACGCCTTATATGAGGTCAAACAGGCCAGTGCAGAATTCAGGGCGCATGAAGCACCGAACCAAATTAAACAGCTTTTCAGGGACGCGACGGGACGTATTAAGTTTTGGCATGTAGAAAATCTTCATGACGATTTCGCCTCCAATCCGCTGAAGCCAAGTAGTCAATCTGAACTTGGGCCGGGCGTTTGCGCCGTCGATGTTGATGGAGATGGTTTCGACGAATTATTTATCGGCAGCAGCAAGGGCGGGAAGCTCCTTGGTTTCAAATTCTCCCAAACACACCAGAGCGAAACTCCGACGGATCTCAACTTGCCGTGGGGCGATAACTTTAAGCTGATACGAGATAACGCCGCGATTCTTGGGTACGTGTCGCCAACTTCAGGGTTGGTATTGTTGTCGGCACTTTCAAGCCATGAGGATGGGTTGGCGGTTGGCTCAGCGCTCAACGCCTTGTCCAAGAATTCAAGCCGAGAAATCGTTGCTGCCAGCCCGGATTCGCCTGGCCCAATGTCCATGGCGGACATCGACGGTGACGGAGATCTCGATTTATTCGTCGGTGGAAGAACTCGAAAGAACGATCCGTATTTAGCTATCAGTTCGACCCTCTACCTCAATACTTCGGACGGATTTATCCTTGCAAACAAGGGCGCTGTTTTTCGAAATATTGGGGCTGTGTCCGCCTCCGTTTTTTCCGATATAGACAACGATGATGACTTGGACTTGATTCTTGCGCGCCAATGGAATTCCCCGTTGGTGTTGATCAACGACAACGGCACGTTTACCGATCAAACAACTCAATGGGGCATCTCAAAATTCCATGGACTTTGGAACGGCGTCACAACGGGTGACTTTAACGGTGACGGACGGATGGATCTTTTGCTAACCAATGTCGGCCGGAACTCAAGGTATCACGAACACCTTGCCAAGGAGATTTGGTTGCACGTCGCGGATTTCAATCAGGATGGAATCGTCGAGGGGATCGAGTCGATTTGGGATCCCTTTTTGCGCAAACGCGTTCCGGTACGTGGCCGCTTGGCCTTGGCCAAGGTTCTGCCGTGGATTGCCGGCATGTACCCAACCTTCAGAGCCTTTGGCCAAGCGGATGTTCAGGCTATGCTTGAGCCTGCCGGGCGCACCCATGCGGTGCTGAAACTTAACACACTCGAAACGACTTTATTTTTGAACACCGGTGAATTACTTAAAAAAATTGACTTGCCTGTCGAGGCTCAGTTTGCACCCGCTTTTGGTTGTTCCGTAGCTGATTTTGATGGCGACGGGAACGAGGATATTTATCTCGCACAAAATTTCTTCAATGTGGATAGCGAGTCGTCAAGACACGATGCGGGCCTAGGCTTGGTGATGCTGGGCGACGGGCAGGGGAGGTTTGTAGCGCTGTCGAGCGCAAAGTCCGGAGTGGCAAACCTTGGCCAAGCGCGCGGGAGTGTCGTGTCCGACTTCAACGGCGATGGCCGGGTGGATTTGCTCACCGCACAGAACGATGACCGCGTTAAGCTTCACCTAAATTCAACCGGCAAACCGGGGCTCCGGGTCAGCTTGAAGGGAGCAGGGGAGAACGTTCAGGCTATAGGAGCCTCGATCCGGTTAGAGCGAAACGGGTCGCTTGGCCCCAAGCGGGAACTCCGCCTTGGCTCGGGCTATTGGTCGCAGGACAGCTTGGTTCAATTGTTTGTTGTTGAAGATTCTAAAGCCAAGCTTCATATCCGCTGGGCTGACTCCAGTGCCGTTATAGTTCCTGTTCCCGCCGGGGCGAAAGCCATCGTAATTTCACAGACTGATGGGGTTAAAATCGTCCATTGATCTGTACGCGAGATTGTTCGTGCTGGGAGCGTGTCTGTTGCCGCTTTGCCGGGTTTATGCGGCAAACCAATGGGTCGAGGAGCGTGATCACAGGTGGCGCTCACTGGAAGTCTCGACAGGTTCGGGGGTGGGATTCACACTACTTGACCCCGAACAAACTGGTATACGATTTCGCAATATACTTGGTGCGGAGAAGTCTCTTCAAAACCAAGTTTATCTGAATGGTTCGGGTGTTGCGCTGGGCGATGTCAATGGTGACGGGCTGTGTGACATATACTTGTGCAGCTTGGGTGGCCCCAACCATCTTTACCTAAATAAGGGCAACTGGAAATTTGAGGAAGCGGCCAAGTCTTATGGTGTAGATTGTGACGGCAAAGACTCGACCGGCGCCGCGCTTGCTGACTTGGACGGCGATGGGGATCTCGACTTAATCGTCAATACGATCCATTCCGGGACGCTCCTATTCAGGAACACCGGCGCTGGTTTCGGCCAAGCGCTTGGCCAAGCGGCCGGGATGGACAAGGCGCGGGGCGGCATGTCTATTGCAATTGCGGATTTCGATGGGGACGGCTTGCTTGATTTCTATGTCACCTATTATCGCGATACAACCTTGATGGACATGCCGAATACGCATTTCAATTTTCGTACTGTTGGGAATCGTAAAACGATTTCGACCGTCAACGGCATCCCGGTAAAAGGTTCCAAATACGAAAACCGTTTCAGGCTAAACGAGCGTGGCGGCATTGAGGAAAACGGGTTGCCGGATGTGTTATACCGTAACCTTGGGCAATTCGTATTTGAGCGGAACGAAGTCGGCGGCGACCGGTTTGTGAGCGCAAGCGGGACGCCGCTGCCGGGGACGTTGTTCGAGTGGGGGCTGTCCGTGATGTTTCGGGACATCAACCGAGATGGGCGTCCCGACTTATATGTTTGCAATGATTTTGACGGCGAAGATCGCCTTTGGATCAACGTTGGCCAAGGCCGCTTTCGCGAGGCCCCCGCGTTAGCGCTCAGGAAAACTAGCATGTTTTCCATGGGGGTCGATTTCGCCGATATAAACCGCGATGGTCTGGACGATTTTATTGTCGTCGATATGTTGAACAGCGATCGACGAACAAGAAAGAATCAAATGATCCCGAGAGTGCAATACACAGCCGTGCCCGGCAAATACAACGATCGACCGCAAACCATGCGAAACACTTTGCTCCTTAATCGCGGCTCTAATCTGTTCTCCGAGATTGCTAACTTCGCCGGGGTCGCCGCGTCGGATTGGGCATGGTGCCCGATGTTCATCGATGTCGATCTCGACGGCTTTGAAGATTTGCTGATCACCAACGGTGTGGAACGGAATGCACGCCATCTGGACACTATCATCAAGCTGCGGAAACAGCGCGAAAGTAAAACGATGACCAACCTCGAAATCCTCCTTGCCCGCAAAGTGTTCCCCGCGCAGAACACTGCCAACGTGGCGTTCCGTAATCTGGGCAATCTGAAATTCGCCAAGACCGGCAGTGAATGGGGGTTTGATGCACAAGGCGTTTCCCATGGCATGGCAAGCGGCGATCTCGATGGCGATGGCGACCTCGATTTGGTCGTCAACAATCTGCGAAGCCATGCGGGGATTTATCGCAACGACACAACCAAGCCACGCATCGCTGTCCGATTGACCGGCCCCGGAAAGAACACCAAAGGCATCGGTGCGAGGATTGAAGTTGCGCACGGAGATAAACCCCAAAGCCAAGAGATGATCGGTGGCGGGCGTTACCTGTCCTCTGACGATTCGGTGAGAGTATTTGCGATGCCCAACGGGGCGGCCAAGCTAAAGGTCACTTGGCCGGATCGCAGCGAAACTATCATCAGCCAAGTTGAACCCAACCGGTTTTATTGGATTGATTACAACCCAACTCAAGCCGAGCGCATTCCAAGCAAAAAACCAACTCCACTTTTCATGCCGATTGACTTTTCCAACATAAAGCAGCACCTCGAAACTGTTGGTAGCCAAAATCAGCCTCTGGTTCCGTGGACGCTTGGCCGGGACGGCCCGGGCGTCGCTTGGGGTGACTTGGATCGGGACGGATGGGAGGACTTGGCCGTCGGCAACGGCCGGGGTGGTGCCGTGGCGCTATACCGGAACATGGCCGGGAAAGGGTTCGAATTGTTCAAACCAAAAACGCCGTTCCCGAAAAGCCCGCGCGATATTCTTTCTGTGTTGATTGCAGAGGGCAACCTCATCCAATCCTTCTCCAACCACGAAGACGGCCTGGCCTTTGGCGACATGGTTTCAATCAGCCAAGCCAACGGCACGATATTGCAAAAAATCGGTGCAAAGGACGCCAGCGCCGGTCACCTTGCCATGGCCGATGTCGATGGGGACGGTGACTTGGATTTGTTCGTTGCCGCCCGAGCAATACCGAACAACTATCCGCAATCGACAAGTTCATGGATTTACTTGAACGAGGGCGGCGAATGGAAGGAGAGCGCAGCTTGGTCCAAGGCGCTGCGGGATGTCGGCTTGGTTTCGGGCGCTGTTTTTTCAAACATCGATACCGATCCCTTGCCGGATCTGCTGCTCGCCTGCGATTGGGGAACGCCGAAAATCCTCATAAACACCGGAGCTGGTTTTGTGGATCGCAGCGAGCAACACGGCTTGGCCAAGTTTACCGGATTTTGGCGGGGGATCGATGTTGGAGATTTTGACGGGGACGGCCGAATGGATTTTGTTGTGGCCAATCGGGGCTTGAACTCCGGCTACGAAGCAACCGTCGAGCGGCCGTTTGTTGTTTTTCACGGAGACCTTGATGAGGACGGCAGACGTGAGGTTATCGAGACTGAATGGGGTAGTGACGGGAAACTTTATCCCCGCCGGAATCTTGCGACGTTGAACGGCGCGTTGCCTTGGATTGCCGATCGCCTTGGCAGTTACGACCACTATGCCCGATCGACAGTGGAAGACGTATTCGATGCGGCGCGCTTGGCCAAGATGCAGCGACTTGAAATTACTACGTTACAAAGCACGGTTTTCCTCCAAGTCGCAGAGGGTTTTAAGGCCAAGCCGCTCCCGGTTGAAGCACAGCTTTCTGTTGCCTTCAGCCCGGTGGTCGCTGATTTTAATAACGATGGCATCGAGGACATTGTGTTTAGTCAGAATGTTTTTGGTGTTCACCGGGAGGAGTCGCGGCAGGATGCCGGTTATGGGCTGCTGCTGCTGGGTCGCGGCGACGGCGATTTTAAGCCCGCGACGATCGAGGAGAGTGGCTTGGCCGTGTTCGGGGAAGGGCGGAGTGCTGCGGCGGCGGACTTCGATCACGATGGCAGGACAGATCTGATCATCACCCAGAACGGGGCCAAGCCGAAGCTATACCTCAATCAAGCCAAGCGGCGTGGCTTGCGGGTAAAACTTCAGGGAGCGGCGGGAAACCGGCTTGGCATTGGTGCACAAATCAGTCTCGATTTTAACCCCAACTCGGGGCCGTCGAGAATAGTGAGACTTGGTTCCGGCTATTTGTCCCAAAACTCAACCACCCAGATCATGGGAGGTGCGGGCAAGGCGATTGCGGTACGAGTCGCTTGGCCAAGCGGTGAGACGGAGCGGTACGAACTCGCACCCGGCCAAGCGGAGATCACCGCCGTGAAGGGGCAGGGGGAACCTTGGCCGCCGACTAGGTGATCGCGTTGAGCGCATCCACGGCGACGCTCCAGCGGTCGTTCAACTTCTCGAGTTTGTCGCTGATCTCCATCAACTCACGGTTCAACTGTTGCGCTTGGCCACCCTCGCTGTAGGTTTCTGACTGCTCAAGCAACCCTGCAATTTCCCCCTGTCGCTTTTCAAGTAATGAGATTCCAACCTCCGACTTGTCGATGACAGTTTGTTGCGACTTGCGCTTCTTCGACAATGCCTGCCGAGCCTCAGCTTCGCGCCGTTTTCTCGTTTTTGCATCTTCACGCTTGGCACCTTCAGGCGCTTTCGCCGGGGAACCGTTGGTCAAGCTGGTTTCTGTCGCACGCGCTGATTTCTGGCCGGTTTTTTCCAGATAATAATTGTAAGGCCCAGGGTAGTGCCGGAGTTTCCCCTGCTCGACATGGATCACATGTGAAGCAATCTTCCGAATGAAATGCACGTCGTGACTGATGAAAACCAACGTGCCTTTGAACTGAACCAAGGCCTCGATCAACATATCGATGCTTCCCATGTCGAGGTGAGTGGTCGGCTCGTCAAGTAGCAGGAAATTGGGCGGATTAAGCAGAATCTTCGCAAGGGAAAGACGGCTTTTTTCGCCGCCGCTCAAGATGCCGACTTTCTTGAACACATCGTCGTCGGAAAACAAAAAGTTGCCCAGCAATGTTCGGGCGGACTGCTCCGTGACATAGGCGCGAGTGCTGAGCATCTCCTCAAGGACGGTGTGGTTCAACTGAAGCGTCTCAGCCCTGTGCTGGGCGAAATACCCCGGCTGAACATTGTGGCCAAGCTCACGTTCGCCAGCGTCAAAACCAACAACCCCCGCCAGCATCTTCAACAGGGTGGACTTTCCTGCGCCGTTCGGCCCAACCAAGACAATTCGTTGGTGCCGTTCAATCTCAAGATTGAGAGACGCATACACCTCGAGATCGCCGTAAGACTTGGCCAGCTTCTTGAGAGCGATCACACGTTGGCCACTTCGGTTGGGTTGCGGAAAGGAGAACTTGATCTTCTTCGTCTGGATGAACGGCATATCAATTTTTTCCATCCGCTCAATCTGTTTGAGTTTGCTTTGCGCCTGAGTTGCCTTTGTGTTCTTAGAGCGAAACCGATCCACAAACTTCATCAGCCGCTCAATCTCCTTCTGCTGGTTTTCATAAGCGGCCATCCGTTGCGCCTCACTTGCTGCGCGCTGCGCCAAATAAGATTCGTAATTGCCCGTGTAGCGTGTCGCTTGGCCGCCCTCCAGTTCCACCACATATTGGATCAAGAGGTTGAGAAACTCCCGATCATGTGAAATCAACAAAATCGCACCGGGATAGTTTTGAAGATAATATTGCAGCCAAATCAGCGAATGCAAATCGAGATGATTCGTCGGCTCATCGAGCATCAACAAATCCGGTTCCATCACAAGCAGCCGCGCCAAGTGCGTGCGCATGATCCAGCCTCCGCTCAACTCACGGGCCGGTCGGTCAAAATCGCTGTTCTTGAAACTCAACCCGCTGAGAATCTGCCGTGCCTTGGCAATGAGCCGACTGCCGCCCGCCGACTCGAAAATCTCGTAATCGGCGTCTGACGGATCACCGCCTTGCTCTTGGCCAAGCGCACCCAGCCGCCGGGCCGCTGCGATAAAATCCGGTGAGATGGAACAGGCCAACTCAATCACGGTTTCCTCCCCGGTCGACGCACTTTCCTGCGGGAGATAGCCAATCTTCGCTCCGCGCTCCAGAGCAATCTCGCCGCTGTCCGCCGAAATATCCTTGAGGATAATGGAGAACAACGTCGACTTGCCCGCCCCATTCCGCCCAACCACGCCGATACGATCCCGGCGGTTAATCTGCAGACTCGCATCTGCAAACAACGTTCGCCCGGCATACGCCTTTGAAATATTTTTGATGGAAAGCATCAGATTCCGACCAACATCCCAGCGAGGGATAAGGATAGAAAGTGGTGCCAGAGGCGTGATTTGAACACGCGACCAAAGGCTTATGAGTCCTCTGCTCTACCACTGAGCTACACTGGCATTACAACCTTGTTGGTAGTGGCTTAAGGCTTGTTGTTTTGGGGCGAATATTTGCTATTTAACCCCATTTTGTAACCTTTAGACCGTTTTCATTACTGAAAACAGCAAAACCAAACCGGTATTCCGCAAAGTCGGTAAGTATCAAAATCTTTACCGCCTCGCAAAGAGCGGCATTTACTACAGCCTAATCAAGCGTTCTGGCAAGCTCTTTCGCGTAGTCTAAAAATGACCAACCTCCAACTACAAAGGATCGCTTAACCATATTGTGGAGGGATATCCCTAGATTGCGGATTACCGAGTATCCGAAGCTTTCCTTCCAATTCATCGCCATGCGTTGGCCCCAGACCAAAATGATCGTCAACAAAGCAAAAGCGAAACCATTGCATAATAAACCTCGCTTCATTCCTCGTAAACCGACCTGTAAACACAATTAAACCTTATCAAAACACAAAACTGGAACATGCAGGCTACACCCTGAAAAGGCAGATCCGCGGTCAAAGAATGGGGGTAGGCGCACAAGGCTGTTCATCATGCGATGCGAAACCAACCAAAAGCCGAAAGGCACTGAAGACGCAGCTCATCCACAATAAGAACTATGCGTAAAGATTTATGCTTATGCACGGCAGGGCCAATTTACTCGCGTTGACAAATGGCAACTTCTGGTAGAGAATCTGTCGCTGAAGATTTTCAGCACCCTCACCGGCAAGCAGATCAAAACGGCTTCCGCTTCCGCGACTCTTTGGAGATGACTTTTTTTAAATTTACTTTTTTGGTGGCAATTGCCGTCGCTCCTACATTACGGGCAGAGGCTGGTACGCCGGGTGTTGTTCGCGTGCAGTTACAGGGCCAGCATCTTCTGGTTGTGGCCAAGTTCCCCAGCCAAGGCGGCGCCCATCTGCTGCAACTACAACCGCATGAGGATGCCGAGGGCGGCAAGCGACTTTCCCCCGGCTGGCATCACGCCAATGGGGTTTCAACGACAACAATCGAGCGGTTCGACGGCGGACGCGACAATGTCTTTTCCCGCTTTCAACTTGTTGACGTAGTGAACGGCAAGCCGCTTGGCCAAGCGCGCTGGGTCGGCAACATCGAGTCAACCGCCCAGCGCACGTTCGAGTTCCCGAGGGCCAAGGGCATCAAGGGGCTGCAGTGCATTGAGGACATCGACGATGCCCTGCGACTCGGAGTGAAGCAGGCGGCGTTGAATGTCACCCTCGATCAATTGGTGGACTGGGGCGCTGACTCCGGGCAATTCTCACGGCAGGTTGATGGCGAGACGGTTTTCTTTCACGCGGGCTACGTTGCGCACATCGACTCGCAATTGAAACGTCTCACCGATGCCGGCGTTGTGAATTCGCTGATCATTTACAATCGCGTGCCGGGGTCGCGCGGCGGGAGTCCGCTGGTGCATCCCGGAACCGATTTGGCCAAGTCGCCGTTTCACGTGGGCGCATTCAACCTCGCCACAGAGAGGGGCGTGCGGACGTATCGCGGGGCGATTGAGTTTCTCGCGGATCGTTACTCCGACCCGAAGAGGGAACACGGCTTGGCCAAGCGCTTCATCATCGGGAACGAAATCCAGTCGCATTGGCATTGGTACAATTTGGGCGAGATGCCGCCCCGCGAGCTTGTCGAGGAATACCACACGGCATTGCGGGTGGCCCACTTGGCCGCGCACCGCATCCACCCCGGCATCCAACTGTACGTCTCGCTGGATCACCACTGGTCGGCGCAAATGGGCGACAACCCGCTGCGCAGCATGTCCGGCAAATATTTTCTCGAGACGCTGAATGCGATCGCCAAGGCCGAGGGGAACTTTGATTGGCACGTTGCGTTTCATCCGTACCCCGAAAATCTTTTCAACCCAAGAACGTGGGAGGACACCGCCGCAACCCCATCGTTCGAGGCCGCGAAAATTACTTTCAAAAACATTGAGGTACTCCCGGCGTTTCTTCGGCAAGAAAGATTCCTGCACAACGGCAAGGCGCGGCGAGTCATCTTGTCCGAGCAGGGCTTCCACTCGCCCCACGGCAAAAACGGCGAGCGCGACCAAGCCGCAGCGTACGCCTACGCCTACCATCGCGTGCGGCACATCGAGGGGATCGACGCCTTCATCCTGCACCGCCACGTCGATCACCCGGCGGAAGGCGGCCTGCGCCTTGGCCTGCGGAGCAGTCGCACCGGCGGAGAGCGGCCGATCTACGAGGTGTTTCGGAAAGCCGACACCGCCGCTTGGCCGGAAGCATTCCAGTTCGCCCTGCCAGTCATCGGCGTGAAGAGTTGGCCGGAGATACTGCCCGAGTAAAGAGGACACCCCAATTCATCCGCACCCGTGGAACCCGCTTTAATCCTCGGAGTTGGATTCCAGAAATCCCTCCAACCGTTCGTGGCTGGCACCGTGTAGAAGGGTCAATACCTGCAACGATTCGTCAACGGCCAGTCGATGGATGATGTAATGTTTTCCGGAACGCCAATAACGAAGTTGGCTGCCGCTTTTCGCGGTCAGCCGGTTGCAAGGCCGGCCAACAATGGAGCCGGCCAACAACCGTTGGATATCCTGCTCAATCTGCCCCAGATACTTTTTGGCCTGTGCTTTCCCCCACGACTCCAAAGTGTATTGCCAAATCTCAATAATATCCGCCTTGGCTTGTGGGGTAAGTTGATAACCCCGGCTCACGGTGTTTGGGTTTCCGCGACGATTTCGCTGACAGTTTGCCCCGCGAATTCCCCTCGATCCGCTTGGTCGATGCCGCGCCGGATTTTTTCATCCATCTGCGCCCAAGATTCGTCGCGTTGAATCATCATCCGCAATGCGTCACTGAGCATCTCGCTTGAGCTGCCGTAAACACCCGAATCCACCTTCGCCTTGACCACCCCGGCCAATTCATCCGTCAATGACACTTCCACCGTCTGCATGGGCAAATGCTTTCGCAAGCCGGGAGTATTGTCAAACTTTGGCTGTCTCGGTTCAAATGGGTTCTGTCGCACGATTAGCTTGGCAGACTAATTGACAGGATTTGATTCCGCCTTACAGTGCGTGGGCTTTTATGAGAGAGGATTTGCATATTGCTGTTGTTGGTGCCACGGGCGCGGTGGGCATCGAGATGCTCAAGACGCTGGAGAAGCGCAATTTCCCGGTGGGCAAGCTGACGCCGCTCGCCTCGGCGCGTTCGGCCGGCAAAACGCTTTCGTTCCGAGGAGAGGAAATCACTGTTCAAGAACTCACCAAGGATTCATTCGATGGGGTGGACATCGCGTTGTTCAGCGCCGGTGGCGGAATCTCCAAGGAGTTCGCCCCGGCTGCGGTTGAGGCCGGCGCGGTGGTCGTCGATAATTCCAGCGCGTTTCGGATGGACGACTCGGTGCCGTTGGTCGTGCCGGAAATAAACGCCGCCGATGTCGCCAAGCACAACGGCATCATCGCGAACCCGAACTGCTCGACGATCGTCACCGTCATGGCGCTGTATCCGCTGCATCGGGCGTTTGGGGTGAAGCGAATGTTTGCCTCCACGTACCAGGCTGTGTCCGGCTCGGGTGCGATGGGCCTTGCGGAACTTGAGCGCCAAGTCGGCGAGATCGCCGAGGGCAACCCAGTGAGCCGTAAGGTTTACCCGCACCAGATCGCGTTCAATGTGTTGCCGCACGTCGATGTGTTTCTCGACAACGGTTACACAAAGGAGGAAATGAAGATGGTTCACGAGTCGCGCAAGATCATGGGCCTGCCGGATTTTCAGGCGAGCGTGACCTGTGTGCGTGTGCCGGTGTATCGCGCCCACTCGATCGCCGTGAGTGCGGAGTTTAAAAAACCGGTCTCCGTCGAGCGCGCCCGCGAAGCGATCAACGCCGCGCCGGGGATCGACTTGAACGACGATGTTGCCGCCAACGGCTACCCGTTGCCGCTCGATTTGGCCGGACAGGACAATTGCCAAGTCGGCCGTATCCGCGTCGATTGCGCGATGGAAAACGGCTTGAGTTTTTGGGTCGCAGGCGATCAGTTGCTGAAGGGCGCGGCGTTGAACACCGTGCAAATCGCCGAAGAAGTGGCCAAGCTTTAGTCCGCGAAGTTGAAGCCGTTCTTCTCGAGCATCTTCAACGCGCGCTTGTTCACCGAGTCACAAAACCAGCGGCGAATCTCGACGGACTGCTGCTCGTCGATGCCCTCGGTTCGCTGAAGGCACTCCGGCTTGATTCCCCGAAGAGCGTCGATGGACTGAAACTCTCCGAGCAACCGCTTGGCCAAGTGCTCATCGACTCCCGGCAGATTCAGCCCGTAAAGCACGGCGCTTGGTTCCGCTGACTTGCTGCCTTCCATTTCTTCCTGAATTTCGGCGAGTTGATCGTTTGATACGCCCTCGAGCCGATCCCAGTCGCCTTGGCAAAGCTCGTACAACTCGCCGGGGTGCAACACGAGTCGCAGCTTGGCCAGTTGCTCGGCTTCCGCTTGGCCAAGCGCCGGGATGTTGAGGGCTCCCGGCGAACACCAGCGAACGAGCCACTCGGCGACCTTGATCGGGCAATCCAAGTTGGGGCATGCGTCATCGATGATGACCGAAGCGCACTCGGGGCATTTCGGCCCGCTTGGCCCCTTAAAAAAATCGGCGACAGCTTGTAACGGCAAAAACATGCGGCGCTCAGTCGTGTTCGTGTTCGTCTAACCCGTCGCCGGGTTCGGTGTATTCGATCTCGGCGGTTTTCTTCAACGCATCAACCAGTTCCTCCAGCTTGGCATCGTGTCGTTGCGCGATCAGTTCCGCCTCAATCTCCGAACGAACCGAGTCGAACGGCTTGGGCTGGCCGACTTTGCGCTCGGTGACCTTGGCCAAGTGGAAGCCGTTCTGCGTGCAGAATACGGGGCTGACTTCGCCCTCCTTCATCGAGAACGTGACAACCTCAAACTCGTCCATCAACTCGCCGCGCTTGAAGTAACCGAGGTCGATTTCCTCTTCCGGCTTGTCGGAGTGCTGCCGGGCCAACTCGGTAAAGTCGGCTCCATCGACGAGCTGTTGCCGCACCTCGCACAGCGTCTTGAAAATCGCCTCGCGTTTCTCGACTTCGCGAATCGACTTGAAAATGTGAGAGGCGCGGACCTCGTCCTCATCGCTGAATTGATCGAGGTTGCTGTCGTAAAACTGGCGGCACTCCGAATCGCTCGGCGCCGGGAGCGCCTTGCAGGCGTCGGCTCGCAGTGTCTCCACCTGCAGGTTGAGGCTGAGGTCGCGCCGGACCAATTCGTCCTGCTCCGGCGACAAGCCGGCGTTGGCATAAAACTGGTCGCCGCCACCGTGCTC
>Ga0066376_10001167_pt1 | contig 25502 bp, 22 predicted proteins | sample Knorr_S15_td_Bot_FD_77009 | JGI IMG/M metagenome (GOLD analysis project Ga0066376, IMG submission 77009) | Marine microbial communities from Southern Atlantic Ocean transect - Knorr_S15_td_Bottom_ad_5009_LV_A | ecosystem: Environmental > Aquatic > Marine > Oceanic | place: Southern Atlantic... | reverse complement strand
TGGCCAACTACACCGAGAGCGGCACGGCGCAGCGGCTGATCTCCTGCTACGAGGAGGTCCTGGCGCGGGGCGGGAGCGAAAGGCAGGTCACCGGCGCGTGACAGGCTTTAGTCTCGTGTCGCTGGCGGCCGGCCGTTGCGCTCACCCACCCACCCACTCACTCATTCTCTGGCACGCTTCGACAGGCCCCGCTTCACCTCCCGCTCGAACGCCTTGATTTCGCGAGCGCCGTCGAGGACGCCGATCTCCAGGTGAAACTCCCTCACCTCGCCGGGCTGAATGTACTGCAGGCTCTTGTGCTTGCGGTTCCACTCCCGGCCCAGGACGCTGCAGTTGCCCGGCTCGATGCCGGTGACGTAGGTGCCGCGGTGGAAGTGCTGCCATTGGTTGACAAAGGGGATCTCGCGCCGGGGGAACTTCCAGTACAGCCCGAGCTCGAGGCGGTCGTTGATCAGACCGACATGGACGTTCCCGTTCCGGTCGGCCAGCGGACGGTGGATGTAGACGTCGTCATGCGCCTTCTTGCGAGGAGCGCTGACGAGGCTGTAGTCGTCGGGCCCCACCTCTTTGTCCTCGAGCCATTCGGTGCTGAGTCGTGAGTGCAGCACTAGCCGGGAGCCCGCGTCAAGCAGGGGAAACCCGGGGTTGGTGTGGTAGACGACCATGAGCGGGGTGGGGTCGGCACCCAGGTTTTCGACGCGGTCGCAGATGCGGATACACTTCTCGCCCAGCACGGTCGAAATCTCCCGGGTCATCTCCAGGCAGGGCCCGAAGACGATGTGCTCCCGCATCTTTCCCCTGACCCGGACGACATAGTCGTCTCCCTCCCAAGTTCCTTCGGCGAGCACGTTCTTGGCTGGAATGTAGGAGAGCCTGCCATGGAGGGGCAGCTCCTCGTCCTCTTCGAGCGGATCGACTTCCGGGTGGCCGACGAAAGTCAGACCGCAGGTCGTGAGCAGACCCAGATACGAACCCCGCATCCAGCCGTAGCCTTGGGGCTCGTAGAATGCCGGGCCCACGTCTCCGGTTTTCGACCGGAAGCAGAGAGACATACCCTTGTAGTTGGCGGAGGCAATGTCCAGCGCCCGCCCCGGTAACAGCGAGAAAGACAGACCAGAGGCGTTGAAGACTTCCACCAGGCCCGCCCCGCGCTCGTTTCCCTCCACCAGCTCGGCCCGCCGGGCGCCGGCGACCTGGCTCATGTCGCCGACCAGATTCTGTACCTGCTGTCTGGTGTAATTCTTCCCAAAAAGTCGCGGCATGGTCTTCCACCCTTTGAGTAACTGTGGGGCCGGCCGCGCGTCCAGGCCAATGTCATTGACCGGCGCCAAAGACCGGCGGAGAGGGCCCAAAATAGGCCGTCAGCGGCGGGGTGACAAGCAGTACAGTCGGCCATCAGCTTGCCCCCACAGCGCATGAGCGCCCAAGGCCTTGTCTCCTGAGGCGCATTGGGTAGATTTATGTCGAGATTTCACACGAGATATTTTTCGCAGGGGACTGTTGACAACCCGGGGTCTGATTCTGGACATTATCCAGGCTAGCTGCTTTTACAGCTCATCCTGAGCCGTCGCTGCCAAGCAGAGAGAGTCAACTGAGACGCCAATGAAGAAGCTCATTTCGATAGATGACCTCAAGAAAGGTATGTTTCTGGAGGCCACCGTCGTGGTCGAGAAAAAAGACGGCGAGGAGCAGTATTTCCTAGAGGCCAAGGACGCCGTCGGCACCGGGTCGCTGTCGAAGCGCGCCCGCCTCACTGGCCGCATGCACGAGGGGGTTACCAAGGCCGGCGGCCTGCTCATATCCTCCAGCGGGGTGGCGTCGCGGCTGCGCGAGACGGGTCTGACTATTGTCAGCATCGACACGGACAAGGGGATTGACCTTCCCGGGGATGTAAAGCCCCTCACCGACCCCAGCCGCAGACCCCCGCCCGAAGGCCGGCTGGTCCATTTCGACGAGGAGATCGAACGCGCCACCGAGATCCGCGAGGAGACCGTCGCCAATCTGAAAGATGCCCTCGAAGACGTCGTTGCCGGCAGGGGTGTAAACGTGCAGAAGGTGAACGAGGCCAGCGCGGTGATGACGGAGAGCATCCTTCGCAACGTCGATGCCAGTAAGCTGCCCATGATCACTACGGCCACGCTGCTGAACGACGTGGGCAAGACACGGGTGCCTCTGGAGATCCTCAACAAGCCCGGTCGTTTCGAGCCCCACGAGCTCCCGAGATGCGCAAGCACGCGATCTTCAGCGGCGACATCATGAGGGAGGAGGGGGGCTTCACCGACGAGCAGATAGCGATCGCCGAGCAGCACCACGAAATGATGGACGGCAGCGGCTATTCGAAGGGTCTCAAGGGGGACGACATCAATCCGTACGCGCGCATGACGGCGGTGGCCGATGTCTACGATGCCCTCACCGCCAAACGGGTGTACAAGCCCGCCATGCCCATGCACCAGGCGCTGATGCTGTTGCACAAGAACAGGGGGACAGAGTTCTACGAGCATTTTGTCGATCTCTTCGTGAAGACGCTGGGTATATACCCCGTCGGCAGCGTGGTTGAACTGACCACCAAGGAGCGGGCGGTGGTGTGCGAACCAAATCCAGACAATTCGCACAAGCCCACGGTGGGCATCTTCACCATGCCCAACCAGAAAGAGCGCGCCGCGCCCTTCGTCTGCAACCTGTCGAGGCGCTCTGAGGCCGAGGGGCGGGAGGTGGCCAAGATCCTGGACCCGGATAAGGTCGGCATCGACGTCGAGGAGTTGATGGAGGAGATCAAGGCCCGGGGTGAGCGCAGCGAGAGGAGACGCCGTTGAGGGCGGCGCGGCTGCGGGCGCCGCGTCAGTGGGAACTCATCGACGTAGACGAAAAAACCCCTCAGCCGGGCAGCATGCTTGTGCGGATGGAGCACGTCGCTCTTTGTGGCAGCGACATGCCGGAGTTCCACGGCGCCCCGCTGACATATCCACGGCTACAGGGGGGGACGGGCCACGAAGGGCTCGGGATAGTCCAGGCGTGTCCGTCCGGCTCCTACCGGGAAGGGGAGCGTGTCCTCTTGTGGGGCTTCGACCGGGAGGAGGGGCTCTTCCAGGAGCAGGTCCTGACCGCTGACCGGGGACTGCTGGCGTTGCCGGCCGACGGCGAGCCGGAGGTACTGCTGATGAGCCAGCTTCTGGGCACGGTCCTGCGCTGTTTCCGGCGGATCGGCAACGTCCTCGATCTGCACGCCGTCGTCGTCGGTCAGGGCCCGGCCGGTCTGCTCTTCGACGCTGTCCTGCGCAATCTGGGGGCCCGGACTGTCATCGGTGTCGATCCTCTCGACTATCGGCTAGAGGCCGGTCGCCTCATGGGGGCGACGCACACCGTCAATCCCAACCGAGATGACCTCACCCAAGCCGTCGCCGACATCACCGGCGGAGGGCTGGCCGATCTGGTGGTGGAGGCAGTGGGGGGGGAGACCACCTACGGCCTATGCGCTGATCTGGTCCGCCGCCAGGGTACCGTCATCGGCTTCGGGGTACCGGACAAGGACCACCACGACGGCATCACCAAGATGCCGCTGCTGGCGATGCAGCGTCGGGAGGTCCGGCTGGTGATGTCGGTGAATGCCGGGGACAACCCCATCGACGACTACGCCAACGCCCTCGACTGGATCCTTCAGGGGCGCCTCGACGTTCGGCCGCTGGTCAGCCACATCCTGCCTTTCGAAGACATTCAGCCAGCCTTCGAGCTGGCAGCCGACAAGCCGATCGACGCCCGCCCTGTAAAGGTCGTCCTGCGGTTCTGAAATCCGGGTGCCCTGTGTCCGCCATCCTGCTGCTGACGGCTACAGCCTTCGAACAGCAATCCATCGTCGACCAACTGACCGAACCGGTCCGATACTCCCTCTCCGGACGACAGGTGAGCCGCGGCCGATTGCGAGGCCGACCGGTGTGGGTGCTGGAGGGCGGTCTGGGAGCGGTGAACACCGCCCACGCGCTGACGGTGGCGCTGCAGACGAACCGACCGGAGCTCGTGCTGCAGATCGGCGTGGGCGGGGCGTACGCAACGGCCGCACTGGCCGTGGGGGACCTTGTCATAGCCACTGAGGAGAACTACGGCGATCTGGGAGTGAGGACGCCAGAGGGATGGCAGTCGGCTGACGCCATCGGCATTCCAGTGCTGCAGGTGCCAGGACCCCAGGGAGGAGAGGAGCGCTATTTCAACCGCTTTCCCCTTGAGGAGAACCTGGTGACCTCGGCGGGAGAGGCGTTGGGGGAAATGTCGTGGGCTGATGAACAGCCTGGGCTGGCGGCGGGTCCCTTCGTCACAGTACAGGAGTGCAGCGGCACGGCCCAGCTGGGTTCCGAGCGAGCAGAGCTGTTCTCGGGAGCGCTGTGCGAGAATATGGAGGGCGCCGCCGCGGCGCACATCTGCCGTTTGTACGCAACCCCCTTCCTTGAAGTGCGCGCCATCAGCAACCAGGTAGAGGACCGCCGGCGCGAAACATGGGATCTGCCCCTGGCGGCGGCCAGGGCTCAACAAGCAGCCGTGCACTTGATCGGGGAACTGAAACCGTGAACGATGGGAAGAAGCGCAGACTGTCGCTGGGCTATTCGCCCTGCCCCAATGACACCTTCATCTTTTACGCCCTCGTGCATGGGCGGTTGCCGCAGGCGCCACCATTCGAAGAGGTGCTCGAGGACATCGAGTCGTTGAACAGCATGGCTGCCCGAGAGGAGCTCGACGTGGTGAAGGTCTCCTTCCACGCCCTTGGTCACTTCCTGGACCGCTATTGTCTGCTTCGCTCCGGTGGCGCTCTGGGTCGGGGCTGTGGGCCGCTCGTAGTGGCGGCGAAAGAGATGGATCCCGGTGAGCTGGCGAGCGCGACCATCGCCATTCCGGGCAGGCTGACGACGGCGGCTCTGCTCCTGCGGCTGTTTCTTCCGGAAACTGGGGAGCTGGTGGAAATACCTTTCGACCGAATCATGGGTGCCGTCGCCGACGGCGAGGTGGCGGCGGGTGTGATCATCCACGAGAGTCGGTTCACCTTCGCCGAATACGGGCTTCACAAAGTCGTCGATTTAGGCGAGTGGTGGGAGGAGAGTACCGGCCACCCGATTCCCCTGGGCGGCATCGCCGCTCGTCGCGCTCTGGGTCCCGAACTGGTGGCCAGGATCGAAAGCAATCTGCGGGAGAGCTTGAAATACGCCTACGCCAACCCCGATGACGTGCGGGGATACGTGGCCCAGCACGCGCAGGAAATGGAGATGGAGGTGATGGATGCCCATATCGATCTGTACGTCAACGACTACACCGTGGACTATGGCCGGGACGGCGAAGCGGCTATCGCGGATCTCATGGGCAGAGCCCGAGCCGCCGGAATTGTCCCAAGCGTGGATTTCCCCCTGTTTCTCTAATCCAAGAGGATCGGAACTCCGTTACCCGATCGGTCGCCGACGAACTTCCCGCCGAGGCGGATCGGATCGGATTCGGGTCTACGGATTCGGGGAAGCGGGAGCAAATCAGCGATTAAGAGGAGAGCGCGATGAAGCTGGTACAGTTTGTGGATCCCAAGTCGGGCGATGGGCATGTAGGCCTCGTCGATGGCGGCGAAGTAATCGATCTCAGTCAGGGGGAAGGTGATCCCCGATCGGTGTACGATATCTATTACTCGGCAGGCGGCGACGCGGGGGATGCCTTCGAAGCGACCATCGCCCAACTCGCCCAGAGCAGCGGCGCGGCCGGACGGTTTCAGCTGGCCGAACTCATGGCTGCCCGGTCAGAGGGAAGTGCGCCGTACCTGGTCAAGCCGGTGAGCGGACCAGAGGGCGATCCCCACGCTCTGCGAACATGGCTGGCCGGGGTCACCCACGAGGACAGCGCCAAGTTGCGGGAGATCGAGGCCAAACAGGCCACCGGTGACAGCGTCAATGTCTACGAGCTGAAATATCGGGAGTGCGCGGCGGGAGGAAGGCCTGAGCTATTCTCCAAGGGCGACCCCGACACCGTGGTCGGGCACGGCGAAGCGCTGACGCGGCCAGACGACACGGAACGGCTGGTGCCCGAGACGGAGTTGGTCAGCGTGTACGGCCTGAACCAGTCGGGGCAGGTGGAGCGTCTTGGGTACACCGGCGGCAATGACGCCACCGACAACGGCATCGAAGCGGCGAACCCCCTGAACCTGCCTCAGGCCAAGAACTGGTCGGGAGGGTGTGCGAGCCTGGGGCCGGTACTGGTACTGGCTTCGGCCTTCGACGACAGCGATGTGACCGTCAGCTGTGAGATCCTCAGAGACGGGAAACGCGTCGGCTACAAGGAGGGCAGGACCGGCCAGAGCAACCTCAATATGCCGGAAGGTCTCTTCCACATGGAGCGCAGCCTGTTCAGCCGCATCCCGCTGGCGCCGGGTCAGCTACAAGCTTTCTACTGGGGTACGCCCATCGTCTTCGGCGAGGCGGATCTCGCCGACGGGTTGCTGGTCGGAGACCTCGTGCGCATGGAGTTTTCGGGTGGCATCGGAGTCCTGGAAAATCCGATCGAAGGCCAGCAACCGAGCGACCAGCTGCGGTCCCTGAGCAGCCGGGAGTAGGCAGGACACCAAGAGTCAGGAGCCGTCCTGGGGTGCCGGCTGAACCCCGCGGTAGGCCGCCGGTCAGCCGGGGAGGCCGCCGATCCCCTTGAGGTAACCCACCGAAGTCTCCAGCTGGTCGAACTCGTACGCCACACGCATGTCGGCATCCTCGCCGCGCTCGTGCGGGGTCTGCAAATCGCCGTGGCTCGAAGCCTGGTGAAGCGTGCGAATCGCATCGATGACCCCTTCGAGCGGGCGCGGAGCGAAGGTGGACCAGTAATCGGCTTCGAGGATGCGGATGTGGCGCGCTGACGTTGCGCCCAGTTCTATGCAGGCTTCGACCTCTGGTGCACCGTCCCCAAAGATACCCAGCATATCCACCCAGTCGACGACGCCGGAGCCCAGGGGGCAACGCTTGAGACGGTATCCAGACGAGGTCGGGTAAATGGTGTAGTCCTTCAGGTGGACGTGCTTCAGGAAGGGCATGACGCGCCGGGCGAAGCTCGAGCACGTCTCCCCCACGGCCAGCGCATTGCCGACGTCCATGGTGACTCCCAGGGACGGGCTGCCAACCTGCTCGCACAGGCGACACAATTCCCACGAACAGATGTCCTGGTGATTCTCCATGCCGACGGAAATGCCGAGCTCTTCGGCCAGGGGCATGACCTCTCTCAGGTTCCGCGCTACCGCCTCGAGGTGATCCCGCCATCCGTCCAGGCCGTATGATCGGCGGTCTCCCTCGAGCATCCCGCTCACGGTGACGCGAACCACCCGCGTGCCCAGCGAGTGGGCGAGCCGCACCGAGGACCGTAGCGGCTCTGGGTCGCGCCAGATCTCGCCGCCCGTATCGAGGAACAGACCGAGGCCGTCGGCGTCGAGTCGGTCTCTGAAGGCGGCGAGCTCACCGGGGTCACGACCCTCGAACCATCCCGCCGAACCCTCGATGCTAGCCAGTCCCCACAGGGCTGCCAGACGCGCCAGGCCCTCCGGTTCGAACGGGTCAAGTTCTCTGCCGGACTCCCGATGAGAGCCGGTGAAGCTCCAGGCGCACAGTCCAATCTTCATCGCCGTATTCCCGCCCCTCTACAGGTCTTCCAGAGCCAGGTCCCGCTCTTTGCTGGTCGCCATGTCGTGGACACGGACCAGGCCCCGCGACCACTCTTGTGGAGCCAGCAGGACAAGGCGAGAGGCGCCGACCTGGTCGGCGTGCCTGAAGGCCCACTTCATCTTCTTGTTCTCGAGTACGAGATCGACCGAGCGGCCCTGCGAGCGCAGCCGGGCCGCCACGTCCGCCGCTGGCTGACGAAGCTCGGCGCCAAAGGGGAAGACGACATCATCGACCTGCTGGTCCAGCTGGGGAAGGAGTCCCTTGTCCTTAAGAAGCTCGGTGATGACGGCGTCGCCGAAGCCGAAGCCGCAGGCGGGGATGTCCTTGCCGCCAAAACTTGAGAGCAGCCGGTCATAGCGCCCGCCACCGCAGATGGCGCGCAGTTCGGCGCCGGTGTCGGCCGCCTCGAAGACGACGCCGGTGTAATACGCCAGGCCGCGGACCAGGCTGGCGTCGAAACGAAGCCACGGGCCGATGCCGTAGCTCTCGGCCTGCGTCAGGAGCTGGCTCAGTTCCCGGACGCCGTCGTTGTCCTCGCCGATCGCAGCCGCCACCGCGCCCAGGGAATCCAGCGAGGCGACCTCGAGGATGCGATCGATGACGTCGCCGGCGACGCCCAGTTCGGCCATGCCGGCTTCTACCGTTTCCCGCGGCACTTTCTCCAGCTTGTCGATGAGGACGCAGACCGGGGCGAAGTGATCGTCATCAATGCCGGCCTGCACCAGAACCGCCTCGAGGATCTTGCGGTTCGATATCTTGATAACGACGTCATCCGGAGTCAGGCCTAGGCGGGAGAAGAAGGTGGTGAGGATGGCGAGAATCTCGGCCTCGGCAGTCACCTCCGCTACTCCGAAGATATCGATGTTCCACTGGTAGTGCTCGCGCCGGCGGCCCCGGGTCATGCGCTCGTAGCGCCAGCACTGCGGGATGCTGAACCACTTCAGCGGGAGAGCGAGGGACCCGCCTTTTTGCAGCACCAGCCGGGAGAGCGAGGGGGTCATCTCCGGCCGCAGGGCGAGTTTCCGTCCCCCCTTGTCCTGGAAGCAGTAGAGCTGACCGACGATCTCCTCTCCCGCCTTGCGGGTATACAGCTCCTCCGACTCCACCACGGGAGCATCGTACTCCTCGAAGGCGAAGAGGCGGGCGACCTCGCGAAAGTGGCCAAAAAGCCAGTTTCGGTAGCGCAGATCCTCTGGGAAAAAATCCCGCGTGCCACGGGGCGGAGACAGATTCATAGTGGACTCATCTTCTGGAAAGCGGCTAATGCGGACGCCTTGCCCAATCAGTCTGTCTTGCATGACCGGTCGGGCCCGGAGCTCGTAGCTCGTGGATTCGAATTCACACCAGGCAGGAGGGAACGTAGCAGCGTCTCCTCCGAGCCGATTTAGGTAAATATCTCACAGGAACAGGATTCTGACAAAGCCGGCGCCTTGGCGGAGAGTCTGAACCGATGGGTGGGTCAGGCGCCTCGATCCCAGAATCGCTAGCGCGATTCTGTAAGGTGGTCCTGATGCGGCTGGCGCCCTGGCGGAGAGTCTGAATCGATCGCGTTACTGGAGCTCTCCCAGCACGATGGCGAGCAGGCCCAGGGCCATGCCGCCGGTCAGCGCTTTGCTGAGGTCTTGTCCATTGCGCTCCGGGGCGCGCACCAGGCGGGCGATCACGATCACTACCAGCAGGTCGAGAAGGGCTACAGGGGCGAGATAGGCCCACCCGTAGATTCCGTGTAACCAGGGCACAATGGTAGCCGCCACCAGCAGCAGGTAGACGGTGGCGGCCAATGTCGCAGCTCTGGGGGCGCCGAGGCTGATGGCCAGGGTACGAGCTCCCATCGCCCGGTCTCCGGTCATATCCTCCACGTCTTTGACGATCTCGCGACCCAGGTGGAAGAGAAAGGCGAAGCCGGCTGGAATCCACCATCGTCCCCAGCTTCCGGCGGCTGCGGCGCCAAACGGGAAGGCGGCAGCTGCAAGCGAGCTGACCATCAGATTACCCCAGGCCGGGCGGGTCTTGAGGACGGCGCTGTAGGTTGTCAGTCCGACCACTACAACAATGGCGATGGCCGCAGTGAGCGGACCCACCGACCAGGCCAGAGCCACTCCGACGACCGCCAAAAGCGCCGACAGGCGCAGCGCTCCCGAGGGCTGGAGACGACCTGAGGGGAGGGGTCGTCCGGGTCGATTGACACGGTCGATCTCCAGGTCGATCACATCGTTGTAGGCGTTGCCCGCCGCGGTGATGAGGGCGGCGGACAGGGCTGCGGCAGCGACCGGCCAAACGGCTGCGGAGAGCCCCGAAGTCACCGCTCCGATTGCCACTGACACCGCCGCTATAAAGCAGTTGAGAGGGCGGGTCAGGGCCAGCCGGGCACCCAGAGAGGAAGGCACGCGAGAGAGGGTCGACAATGGCCTAACCTCCGCAGAAATAAGCGTTTCGTGCAGATTTTCCTTGACACGGCCTGAGGGCCTCAGTACTTTCCCCAAAGCCTTAATTCCCAATAACTAAGGTCATATTTTGCCAGTGATCCTAAGAGCTGTCGGGAGTCTCCCCAGGAGGTGCTCTTGTCCACCATAACGAAGAAGGATCTGGCCCTCCTGGTCAGCCAGAGCACCGGGTGCAAGAAGAACCTGGCCGCCAAAATGGTAGACAGTCTGTTCGTCGCCATGAGGGACAGCCTGATTCAGGGCAACCGCATCGAGATCAGGGGATTCGGGGTCTTTCAGGTCAAGGACACACGGCCCAAGCCGGCGGCCCGAAACCCTCGCACGGGCGAGATTATCTACGTACCCGCTCGCCGCAAGACGCACTTCAAGCCGGGCCGGTTGCTGAAGGAGGCGTTACACCAGACTCGTGAGCAGCCGGGGGAGGGGACTGCCGCTGGGGCAGATCCCAACTCTCCAGCATCGAATACCCCTGGGTCTTCAGGGTCTGGGTCTTCAGGGTCTGGGTCTTCAGGGTCTGGGTCTTCAGGGTCTGGGTCTTCAGGGTCTGGGTCTCTGGGCCCGTCGAACGACCGTTAGTCTGCATCGTCCCCACCACCAGTGGCCCTTGCCGCTCGCTCACTCCGACGGCATTCGCCGCGCCAGCAGGTCTTCCACCCTTTTTCGCCATCCGGCGGGGTAGTCGATGGAGCCGCTTAGGCGGAAATCGGCCACCAGAGAGTGCAGGATCTCGAATCGAGTGTCGTCGCCGGCCGCGACTTTTTTCAAGTGGGCCCGGACCTGTCCCAGCTGGGATAGGTAGCCGACAAACTCCTCGCCGAACATCCGCTCCAGATCCTCTCGCAGCCGGCGGGCCAGCCCCGGGCTGGCGTTGCTGGTGCTGATAGCGAGCCGGAGATGGCCCGGGTCGACCAGGGCGGGCATGCCGATATTGGACAGCTCGGGCCGGTCGAAGGAGTTTACCAGGGTGCGCTCCCGTCGCGCCATCCCGTAGACTTCCTCCGCCAGCTGGTCGTCCGCCTGCACGGTGTTGATGACGAGAAACATCCCACGCAGGTCATTCTCCTGGAAGACTCTGGACAGATGGGTCAAGCGCTCCTCATCCCTCCACGACTCGAGGCGGGGAGTCAGGGAGGGACTGACGACGCTAAGCCGGGCGCCAGCGTCGAGAAGACGACCGGCTCTGCCTTCTCCACCCTGGCCGCCGCCGATGATCAGGCAGGGCTGGTCCATGACATCCAAACCCACCTGAAAATACGGATTGAGTCCGTCGGTCATAGAGTGGGAGAGATAGTGCCGACCATGTGACCGAGCTCGGGCAGGATGAGCTTGTCCATGGCCAGTTTCACTGCCGCTGTCGAGCCGGGAAGAGAGATCAGGATGCGGCCCCGATAGGTGCCAGCCACTGCTCGGGACATGATAGCCGCTGAGCCGATTTCCTGGTAGCTGAGGTAGCGAAAGATCTCGCCGAAGCCGTCCAATCGCTTGGTGAGAAGGCGCGACACCGCGTCGAAGGTGTTGTCCCGGGCGGAGATGCCAGTACCCCCATTCAGGATGATGGCCTGACATTTCGAGGTTTCGGCCAGGATGGCGAGCTCGCCCTTTATCTGGCGAGGCGAATCTTTGACGATGGCGTAGTGCACGACTTCATGCCCGGCCTCCTTCAGCCGGTCCTCGATGAGCTTTCCACTGCGATCAGACTCCCGGTCCCGGGTGTCGCTCACGGTGATGACGGCACAGCCTACACAAGCCGGTCCTTCCCGGCGATGCTGGTGGTGGGACACGCAATGCTCCTGTTCTTTCAGGGGGTTTGTCAGCGTCCGGCGAGCTCGCCGTAGCTTCTGCCTTCCTGTTCGCCGTAGTCTACGGGCAGTCCGAGCTCCATCCAGCCTTTCTCCACCACCTGGCCCTGCTCGTCGCGGGCGCCCCCGAAGCCGCCCAGGACGTTGGAAACATCGCTGAAACCGGCCGCCACCAGGGCCTCGGCCGCCCGTCCCGAACGGCTCCCCATCTGGCAACCCAGCAGGATCGGGGACTGGCGATCGAAGTTGGCCTCTACGACGGTGACGAAGTCCGGGTTGGGGACCATACCCATGGCCTGCCGGAACATGACGGGGATATTGACGGCGCCGGATGGATGGCCGTTGAGGAACTCGGGCTCGGATCGAACATCCACATAGGCGTAGTTGGATTCGTCCATCAAACGCTTGGCCTCTTCGGGCCGGATTTCCTTGAAACTCATGGGATACATCTCCTGTCGGATAAAGTCACCGGACGGGGTCACCGTCTGGTGTGGTCTAGGCCGTTTCTTGAGGTAGTCGAACCAGCAGGCGACGGAGCAGAAGTCCATCCCATGGCGGTCGATGAAGTCGTCGCTATAGGGATTGGCTGCAGGCCTTGCACTGGCGCAGGTGGGAATCGACAACGGGACGCTGCCGCGCCGCCCGGAGCTCCATCAGGCGACTGATAGTAGGACCCCCGCCACCCGAGAATCACGAAAGTCCCCATTTTCAGCAGCGAGTCGGCGGGCGACACGCCCTTCACCCACCTCAGCAACCCGGTGCCCCCCAGGGCCAGCCAGAACGAGAGACAGTGCGGGCAGGCCAGCAACTTGGCCAGGAGGTCGGATCTGTCGATGACCGCGCTTCGCAGGGGAGCGGCGGATTCAGACAGCCGAATAAACCTCGTCAGAATCGCGCCGACGAGGACGAGGACGACGATCTCCAGGACAATCATGGCGCTTGACAGAGTCCACGTTTCTGGCTTCAATGACTGTCAGTAATGTATTATTTCCAGCAAGATAGACAAGCTTATCGCGGACGCCGTCAAGGCGCCCCGCTCCGCCGCTCCTGGAGACGCCTGGCGCTTCTGTGTCTTCTCCTGTGTTTCAGCAAGTGCCAGTATCTGGACGGAGGCGAGGCCACGGAGGGCGACAAGGCTGCCGCTGATTCCACTGCCGCCGACTCCCTGGCGGTGGCGGACACGACCTCGGCTGACAGCTCTCGAGCCATTGATGCCGTGCCGGTGGAGACCGCGCCGGCGGTGATCGGCGAGATCTCCTCCTTCCTGCTGTTCAGCACCACCATGGAGACAGAGGCATCGGTGGAGATCCACCCCGAGGTGAGCGGGCTGGTGGAACAGGTGTTCGCGGAGGAGGGAGATAAGGCCGCCGCGGGTGACACGCTCGTACTCCTGGATTCCGATCAGGCGCGGATCAACGACCAGGAAAGCGCTATGAATCTGCGTCACCTGGAGGCGGGCTTCAAGCGCACCGAGGAGATGTACCGACGCAAGCTGATCAGCGTTCAGGCGTACGAGGATAAGCTCTTCCAGCTGGAAGAGGCTGGCTTGAGACGCGCCAAGACCCGGCTGGCGCTGGAGAACACCGCCATCCGCGCGCCATTCTCGGGGGTGATCACCTTTCGCCAGGTCCAGGTGGGAGCCAGAGTGACGCCCGGGATGAAGCTTTTCGACCTGGTGAAGCTCGACGATATGATCGCCCGCGTCTTCGTGCCCGGAAAGTATCTGACCGCAGTCTCTACGGGCCAACGGGCCCAGGTCCAATCCGATTTCCTCGAGGGGAAGACCTTCCGCGGGTTCGTCAAGCGAATCAGCCCGGTGCTGGACCCCAAGAGCGGCACCTTCAGGGTCACCGTGGGGCTGCGGGACCGCTGGGAGTACCTGCGGCCCGGCATCTTCGTCAACGTCCGCATCGTCACCGACACTCACCCCAACGCGGTGCTGCTGCCCAAGGAAGCGGTGGTCTACGACGGCGGCGATCGATACGTCTTTGCCGTGATAGACAGTACTGCCACCAAGATCAAGCTCGACACCGGCTTCGAGAACAGCGTGCACGTGGAGGCACTCTCCGCGATCGAGGTGAATACCTCCATAATCGTGGTCGGCCAGAACGGACTCAGGGACAAGGCGAGGGTGAAGGTCATTAACGCCGCCGCGGCAAAGGAGGACGCCGCCCTGAGTCAGGGTTAGCCGGGTCCCCCGATGGGCATCGACACCGCGGCCGGTCAACCACCCCCAACCCCCTCGCGCTTCTCTATCACGACGCGCCGTCCCGTGGCGATTCTCATGGTCGTCATGGCCGTCTGCGTCTTTGGCTGGGTGTCGTACGAGCGTCTCTCGCTCAGCCTCATGCCCGACATCGCCTATCCCACCCTCACGGTTCGCACCCAGTATCCGGGGACCGCGCCCGAAGAAGTGGAGAACCAGATCTCGCGGCGGTTGGAGCAGGAGTTGGGGATCCTGCCGCATCTGGCCACCATCAGCTCCATCAGCAAGGCCGGCCAGTCGGATATCATCCTGGAGTTTGAGTGGGACACCGACATGAACGCCTCCTCGGCGGACATCCGCGAGAAGGTGGACCGCACCAACCTGCCCGAAGAGGCAGAGAAACCGCTGTTGCTGCGCTACGACCCCTCGCTGGATCCCATTCTGCGCCTTGGGCTTCACGGCCCTCAGACCCTGTACAGCCTGCGCGAACTGGCCGAGCGGGAGATCAAGCGAGAGCTCGAGTCGATCGCGGGCATAGCGGCGGTGAAGGTGAAGGGAGGCCTGGAAGAGCAGATCCAGGTCTCGATCAGCGAACAGCAGATGACCCTTCTGGGACTGGATATCTCCACCGTCAACGCGCGGCTGAACCAGGCCAACGTAAACCTCCCCGGGGGGCAGCTGCGGGAGGGTCAGACCGAGTACCTGGTGAGGACGCTGAACGAGTTTCAGTCACTGGCCCAGATCGCCGATCTGATCGTAGCCGATGTCAACGGGGCGGCGATCCGTCTGCGCGACATCGGCGAGGTCACCAGATCGCACCGCGAACGGGAGATCATCACCCGCGTCAACGGCCGTGAGAGCGTCGAGCTCGAGGTCTACAAGGAGGCGGACGCCAACATCGTGGCGGTCGCCCGGGCGGTGCGCAATCGACTCTTCGGACTGCCCCAGCAGCGCGCCTACGTAGAAGACCAGCAACAAAAGGCAGAGCGAGCGGCCGCGGCGGCGAGCGATTCTACCGGACAGGGAGAAGAAGCCTTAGAGGACGAGGCCGATGAAGCCGCAGTGGAAGCCGACGACGGGGAAGGGGACGCGGAGCAGGACCTGAAAGCGCGAAAGCGGGAGGAGGCCATCCGCATTCGCGAACACCTGCGGATGACAGATTTTATCAGCCACAACCTCCCTGAGGGCGCCCAGCTCGAAGTGCTTTCCGACCAGTCCATCTTTATCGAGAATTCGATCCAGGAGGTGCGGACAAGTGCTCTCATCGGCGGGGCCATGGCCATCCTCGTCCTGTTCGTTTTCCTGCGCAACGTGCTCCACACCCTCATTATCGGCATTACCATCCCGGTGTCGATCGTCGCCACTTTCGCCCCCATGTTCCTCTTTGACGTGTCGCTGAACATCATGTCGCTGGGCGGCCTGGCGCTGGGGATAGGCATGTTGGTGGACAACTCCATCGTCGTGCTGGAGAGCATATTCCGGTGTCGCGAGGAGGGAGACGATCTCCTTACAGCGACCGTGCGGGGCACCGCTGAAGTGGGCTCAGCGGTATTCGCCTCCACCCTGACGACGATCGCCGTGTTTTTTCCCATCGTCTTCGTGGAGGGCATCGCCGGGCAGGTCTTCGGCGATATGGCGCTTACCGTTGTGTTCTCTCTGCTGGCCTCCCTGCTGGTAGCCCTTTACTTCATACCCATGCTGGCCTCCCGCCGGCTCGAGGCCGACGGCGGCGGTCTGGCGGGGCAGCTGAAGGCATCGGATTTCTTACGGCTGGGCGCGGTGTCGCGGCTCAGCCGTTGCCTGTCGGGAGAGGGGGAGCTTACCGCCGGCGCGCGCCTGCGGGAGGCGGCCCTGGTTATTCCCACCCTGGTGGTTGAACTGCTGACCAGGATACTGCAGGCCGCGGCGACTCTGGTGGGGGCCGCGGGCAAGGGAGTCGCCGTCATCCTCTTCGAAGTGCTGTGGCCCTTACTCAAGCTGGTGGAGCGGCTGTGGGTCAGGCCACAACGGACCTTTCATGCCTCCTTCGGAGAATGGGCCGCCGGCGCGCCCACGGGAGGATGGTGGAGTTTCTTCGACAAGGTGTGGCCCGGTATTCTCGGCTTTGGCGCTACCGCCGCCCTGGCCGCCGATGCCGCGGCATCCTGTCGGTGGATCCGGGGGAGCCGCACAGCCGGGTGGTTGCGATTCGCGTGGCGCGGCCTGCGCTCGCTGGTGTTTCCCGTTCTGTTCCTGTTTCTGTGTATTCGCTTCCTCTTCCACGTCCTCCTTCGGCTGGTCGGTACGGTGCTGCACACGGCCATCATGCTGGTGGTACTGGCGGTCATAGGGGTAGGGGTGCTGGTCACCCTGGTGGCCATACCGGTCTGCGCACCGGTGCTGTTTCTGTTTCAGCATGGATTCGGCGCGGTGCAACAGGTCTACCCCACGGTGCTTCGGTGGGCCCTGGCCAACTCCTGGGTGGTTATCGGCGGTGCGTTGGCGAGCTTCTGGTTGTGTTGGACACAGCTGGTCCCCAGTCTGGGTAGCGAGCTGATTCCGCAGGTGCATCAGGGCGAGTTCAATCTCGAGGTGCGGCTGCCCGTGGGCACGCCCCTGGCCCGAACCGCCCACGTCGTGCGGGCGATAGAGGAGATGGTGGTGGGCCAGCCCGAGGTGGATCGGGTGTCGACGACGGTGGGCACCGACAAGACCGCCACAAGCTCCTCCCAGGAGGGAGAGCACACCGCCAAGATCACCATAAAGATGATGCCTGGATCCCGGGCCGAGGCGGAGGAGGTCCTGATCCAATATCTGCGCCAGCGTCTTGGCGACCTGCCCGAACTGGAAGCGGAGGTGTCCTATCCCACTCTGTTCAGCTTCAAGACGCCGGTCGAAGTGGAGATACGCGGACACGACCTGCGCGACCTGCGGCAACTGAGCGCTGAGGCGGCGAGCCGCATTTCGGAGATACCGGGGCTGGCCGACGTGCGCTCCTCCCTGCAGGTGGGGAACCCGGAGCTCCAGGTGATCTACAACCGCGACCGGCTCGCCGCCTTCGGTCTGAATCTGCGGGCGGTGGCGGAACTGATCCGCAACAAGGTGCAGGGAAGGGTGGCCACCGATTTTCGCCGGGAAGAGCGCAACATCGACATCCTGGTGCGACTGCGTGAAGACGATCGTCTGGGGGTGGCTGAACTCGGGCGGCTGGTAGTGAATCCACAGGGAGACGCACCCATCACCCTCGCCTCGGTGGCCGAGATCCGCATCGCCGAGGGGCCCAGTGAGATCCGCCGCATCAACCAGCAGCGCGCCGCCCTGGTGACGGCCAACATTCACGGCATAGACCTGGGCTCGGCGTCGGCGCGCATCGAGGATGTGTTGAACGCGATGGCTTTCCCGGCCGGGTTTTCGTTCTTCATCGGCGGTCAGAATCGGGAGATGGAAACTTCGCAAAAGAGCATGATCTTCGCGCTGGGGTTGGCCGTATTCCTCGTCTACATCGTCATGGCCAGTCAGTTCGAGTCTCTCGTCCACCCCTTCGTGATCATGTTCACCGTCCCTCTGGCTCTAGTCGGTGTGATCGCGGTCCTGTCCTACCAACAGGTGCCCCTCAGCATCGTCGTCTTCATCGGTCTGATCATGCTGGCGGGGATCGTGGTCAATAACGCCATCGTGCTGGTCGACTACATCAACACCCTGCGGCGCGGCGGCATGGAGAAGATGGAGGCTATCGTGCAGGCGGGTTCGGTGCGGCTGCGGCCCATCTCGATGACGACGCTGACTACCGTGCTTGCGCTGCTGCCGATGGCGGTGGGCCTGGGAGAGGGATCGGAGATCCGCACCCCCATGGCCCTCACGGTTATCGCCGGTTTGACGAGTTCTACTTTTCTCACCCTGGTGGTAATCCCGACGGTGTATTCGGTCGTCGACCGAAGCCGGCAGGCAGGAGACCGGCAATCCGCATGAGCACCGATCATCCGATCGTCGTCGGCACCGCAACCGGCGAAGGCGTCGAGGCTACCGCGGGTGAGGGCAGGCACACGCTGCCGCGGCTGAGTGTCAATCGGCCGGTCACGGTGATCATGTCGCTGATGGCCGTGCTCGTAGTGGGGTCCATCGCCTATACGCGCATTCCCCTGGAGCTGTTGCCCCAGGGGCTGGAAGGGCAGTGGATGAACGTATCGGTGCCCTACCGCAACGCCGGTCCGGTGGAGGTCGAACAGAAGATCACCCGTCCCCTCGAGGAGGCGCTGGCTACAGTGCCGCGCATCGACAGGCTGCGAACCAGCAGTAACGCAAGCAACGCCAACGCCAGCATCCGCTTCAAGCCTCACACCGACATGAAGGAGGCCTACGCCCAGGTGCGGGACCGCATGGAGCGCCTGATGACCGAGATCCCGGACGAGGTGGACCGGATCTGGGTCAGGCGCCACAATCCCGATGACTGGCCGGTCATGTGGATGGCGGCCTACCTGGATGGCGACAGGGCCGATCGTTTCTTCATTCTGGACACCTATGTGCGGCCCGAGCTCCAGCGCATTGAGGGGGTCGGCACCGTGGACGTATGGGGCGGCGGCGGCAAGGTGGTGCGGATAGAGCTCGATCAGGACAAAGTGCGCAGCCACGGTGTCAGCGTGTACGAGGTGTCCCGCAGCCTCAGCGAGCAGAACTTCGCTCTGCCCAGCGGCTACGTCTACGAGGGGGGCAGAAAGGTATACGTCCGCTCGATCGCCAAGTTCCAGTCGCTGGAGGAGATCGGCCAGCTGGTGGTCAACCCCGAGGCCGATCTGAGACTGACCGATATCGCCACGGTCAGCATGAAACCCCCTGAGCGGGATTGGGTGAGCCGCATCGACCGACGTGAATCGATGGGGCTGGGGATCAAGAAGTCGTCCACCGCGAATATGGTCGAAGTCTCGCGACGGGTGCGGGAGACGCTGGAGGAGCTCAAAGCGCGGGTAGATCTGAACAACATCGACTTCGAGATCTTCTTTGACCAGGGGAAGCACATTACCGAATCGGTCGACAATCTGAAGGCGACAGGACTTTGGGGCGGGCTGTTCGCGGCCCTGATTTTGTTCTTCTTCCTGCGCGCGGTGCGCATGACGCTGATCATCACCATGGCGATCCCCCTGTCGCTCCTCATCGCCATAACGGGCCTCTACTTCATGGGCTGGTCACTGAACCTGATAACCATGATGGGGCTCATGCTCAGCCTCGGGCTGGTGGTCGACAACGCCATCGTCATCGTCGAGAACATCTACCGGAAGCGCCAGGAGGGGATGACCGCGAAGCGGGCATCGGTGGAGGGAGCGGGAGAAGTGGGTCTGGCCGTCACCATGGCCACGCTGACGACGGTCGTGGTCTTTCTTCCTCTCATGCTGATGAGCGACGAGGAGATGTTCTCCTTCTACATGCTCCGTCTCGGCATGCCCGTCATCATGGGTCTGCTGGCCTCGCTGGGCATCGCCCTGGTGGTCATTCCACTGGCCGCGCTACGGCTGACGGCGGACCGGGAGGTGGCCGAGTCACGGGTGATCGCTCGCCTCCGGGCTCAGTACCTGCGGGGGTTGCGCTGGGTGCTGCAGCATCGGATCGACACGACCATTCTCGTGCTGGTGGCGATGGGGACGATCACCATTCCCATGAACGCCATGAAAAAGACCGATCAGCAGGAGGGCAACCGGAGAGATCTCAACGTCGTCTTCGACATGCCCGCCGGCCAGACTTTGGAAGCCGCCGACCGGTGGCTGACCAGCGTCGAAGACACCCTGATGGCCCACCGGGAGGAGTACAACATCAAGGTGTTGCAGACGGATTTCAGGCGCAATTACGGCCGCGTGCAGCTCATCTTCAACGAGAGAGAGAACACCGAGTGGTACGCCGTCGCCTACGACAACGCCCTGAAGGCGGTGGGGCTGCGAGATGCCCCGAACCTGTCTTACAAGGAAATGGTGGAGGACATCAAAGAACGGCTCAGTCTCCCCGCCGGGTACCAGCTGCGTATCAACTGGCGAGGTGGCAGTGACGACGCCTCGGTCGCCCTCAATCTGTACGGTGAAAATACGGCGGTCCTGGTTTCCCTGTCAGCGGAAGTGGAGCGCCGCCTGAAGGGAATTCCCGACTTGCTGTCGGTGTACACCGACATGGATCGCGGCGGATCGGAGCTGCAGGTCCGGCTCAACAGGGAGCAGGTGCGCTATTACGGCGTTGATCCCCGGGTCATCTCGAACACCATCTCCTACTCGCTGAGGGGACGCGAGCTGCCCAAGTTCGAAACCGACGAGGGCCGGCAGATCAGCGTATTCATGCAGCTGGAGGACGTCGATCGGCAGAGCATCCACCAGCTGCGCAACCTGACCTTCCCGACGCGGTCCGGTCTGGAGGTGCCGCTCGAGTCGCTGGCCTCCCTGTATGTCACCCGCACCCTGGGCGGTATTCGTCGCGAGGACCGACAGACGGTAATGACGGTTACCGCGAGTACTACCAAGGACGACGCTCAGGCGCTGTTCGAGCAGATCGACGAAGCCATGGCGGGCTTCGAGATGCCCAGGGGATACCGCTGGGACAAGGGGGCGCGTTACGTCCGCATTCAGGAGTCGGACGCCTCGCAGCAGCTCGCCCTGCTGCTCTCGGTCATCTTTGTTTTCCTGCTCATGGGCGTGCTCTTCGAGTCCTTCGTACTGCCTCTCTCCGTGATCGCGGCGATACCGTTTTCTTTTCTCGGTGTCTACTGGACCCTCTACCTGACCGGTACGCCCTTCGATGTGCTGAGCGGCATCGGCACTATCATTCTGGTGGGCGTGGTGGTCAACAACGCCATCGTCCTCATCGACCTGACCAATCGACTGCGGGCCCAGGGCATGGATCGGTTCGAGGCCCTGGTGGAAGCCGGAAAGCACCGATTTCGACCCATCCTGATGACGACGTTCACGACCGCGTGCGGGCTGATTCCGATGGCGGTGGGCAACGCCAAGATGATCGGCATGCCCTACGCGCCCTTGGGGCGGACGATGATGGGTGGCTTGCTGGCGTCCACCGTGTTGACCCTGGTCATCGTCCCACTGTGCTACACCTTCTTCGACGACCTGCGGTTACTCCTGCACCGGGTGGCGCAATCGGGGCTCAATCAGCAAGGGGGCCCGGCCAAGAAGATTGACTGAGGTGAATGGGCCCGTTAGGTTCTATGCTGAATAAACGGCCCGGGCTGAGTAACAAACAAGCGAACCCGATGGCCTTGCCAGACGCTGGTCGGGTCATACACGCGACGAGGATCAGGGGAGAAGATGGACAACCAAGACGAAGCAGAAGAGGGCTTGATCAAGAACCTGCACGAGAAGAGCATTGAGCACTCCCTTCTCAAGGCGCGCAAGATCTTTCTCTGGTCCCAGGTTGACGACGAATCCGCCAAGGCGATCGTTACGCGCCTGCTGTCGCTGGACGCCGAAGATTCCAATAAAGAGATCGTGTTCTACATCAACAGTCCCGGCGGCTCCGTCCACGACGGCCTGGCTATCTACGACGCCATGCGCGCCATCGCCTCCCCCATTTCCACCGTCTGTACCGGCCTGGCCGCCAGCATGGGCGCCGTTCTCCTGGCCGGCGGCGACAAGGGCAGGCGTTTCACCTGGCCCCATGCGCGCATTATGATCCACCAGCCGCTGATCATGGGAACCATCACCGGCAGGGCCACCGACCTGGACATACAAGCCAAGGAGATGATCCGGACGCGCGAGGAGATCAACCGGCTCCTCGCCCACCACACAGGTCAGGACGTGGAGAGAATCGCCGCCGACACCGACCGCGACAACTTCATGTCACCCAAGGAGGCGAAGGAATACGGCCTCATCGACGATGTCATAACGACGACGGCGCCCTCCCCGAACGGCAAGGCTTAATTTAGCAGCCCGCTGAAATTCCATCTCGCCAGCAAGGCGAGATGGGAGACTGGCGCGAGTTATCGGCAGTGCTGACCGGTTCTGGGCTGACCGGTCACTTCTGGCAATTGGCACAATAGAAGCTGCTGCGCCCGGCGAGCACCACGGATTTGACGGGTCGCTCGCATACCAGGCAATCTTCGTCGGTACGGCCATACACCGCCAGTTCCTGCTGGAATCGCCCGCCCTCGCCAGATCCCAGATAGTCGTTGATGGTGGTGCCGCCCTGTCGTACGGCGCGGCGCAGGACCATCTTGATCTCATGGGTGAGGGTTCCGAGCTGAGCCCGTGTGAGGCGGCCCGCCCGGGCGGCGGGGCGGATGCCGGCGTGGAACAGGGCTTCGCTGGCGTAGATATTGCCGATGCCGACCACAACGCGCCCGTCGAGGAGGATGTTCTTGATCGGCCGCTTGCGTCCCCGACAAGCGTTGCGCAAGTATTCGGCGTCGAAGTCGCTCGACAGCGGCTCGACCCCCAGCTTGCTCAGATAAGGTGAGGTCTCCAGTTCAGCGCTATCGAGTACGAGAAGCAGACCGAAGCGTCGGGGGTCGGCAAAGACGAGCGGCGGGCCGGAGTCGAGGCCGATGATCAGGTGGTCGTGCTTCTGGAGGTCGCGTTCCTGGGGGTTTGGGCGGAAAATGAGATTGCCCGTCATCCCCAGATGAACGAGGAGGACCCTGCCCGAGTCCACCGCCAACAGCAGATACTTCGCGCGCCGACGCGCCTCTTCAAATCTCTCCCCCACCAGCGACTTGAGCCGGGCCCGCGGTTGTGGCTCCCGCAGTCTCTTGCCGCTCGTCCAGATATCGGCGATCCGACGACCGACCAGATGTCGTTCCATGGCGCGGCGGACCGTTTCCACCTCAGGTAGTTCAGGCACTTTCCGTCGCTTACCGGTGGGACTGACATAACGGCGGGTCATGCGCCGGAGGCGAGAATGACTTCGTCCTTCTCGCCCGGGTGATCGGGCTTTGTCCCTTCACCGGTGGATTGGGCATCGTCCTTCTCGCCTGTGATGCAGACCCGGCTATGTGCAGGTCCGCGGGTTTGTTGCGATTGTGATGGTCGGGTATACTACGGAATCGCCACCCATTGGACAAGCCGGTCTGTTGCAGGCGCCTCTGGCGCCTCGTACATTCGAGTCCGGCACCGGATAATCGACCCAATCGCACCCAGCCAATCGCACCCAGGCCCATCAAATCAGGCCCATCAAAATCAGGGAGGACAGCAAGCATGGATTTAAGCAAGCAGCCGCCGCGACGGCCGACCAACACCGGGATGGCGGGTATCGCCGGCCTGGCGCGAATGACCGACAAGGCGCGGGGACACAACGCCGAGCTGATAGGCGCATATATCTACGGCGACGACTCCGGTCTGGACAAGGGGGTGCTGGAGTTCATCGGCATGTCGGCTGACGAGTACGCCGAGGCTGCGGACGGCATGGACGACGGTGCGCTAGCGGAGCTGGCCCTCCGGAAATCGGGAAAAAGGGCGTCGGAGATCGCCGCTTTCAACAAGGAGCACGTAGAGCGCGAGCCGCAGGATGACCGCCATCGGGAACTCCTGGTAGAGCGGGTGGCCAACTACGCGCCTGAGCGGACCGACGTGAAGACGGTATACCAGTCGATGGAGCTCGACGATTGGGGCATGTTCCGCGATCTCGACCTGACGGCGGGCCCACCGCGGACAGCCTACCTGCGAACCGTCGCTGGCATCGTCGGTGCGGCGCGCATGGCTGACAAGGCCCGCGCCGCCAAGGCAGACAAGCTCGGCGACTACAAGTACGGCGACGACTCGTCTCTGGACGGATCCATCCTGGAACTGCTCGGAATCAGCGCCGTCGATTTTCTCGAGGGGGCCTACCGCAACCCCAACGACCTGGAGCTCACCGAGTGGATCGCTCAGCGCAGTTCCCTCGGCCCCGGGAGAATTTCCGCTCTCAACGCCCGGCTGACGATATACGGCCTCCACACCCCGGGGTACGAAGAGCGTTTTGCCAAGCGGCGCGACGAAGTCTGTCCCGATCGCCCGGAGGTGCAGACCTATTTCGATCTCATGGACATCGACGATCAGCAGACTTTTGGCATCGTCGATCTCACCAGAAGGCCTCCGAGAAGCGCCTACGACACCAGTTTCGGCGGAATCACCGGCCTCGGGAGGTCGGTGGACAAAGGCCGCGCCCATATCTCCGGTCATCTCGGCGACTACTGGTTTGGCGAGGATTCGGGCTTTGACCGACGCATTCTCGAGTTCCTCGGCCTGACGCAGGAGGAGTTTACCGCCTGTCTGGAGGAATGCGCCGACGACGAGAGCGTCCTGGCGAGGCTCGGGGACCGCCTGAACAAGCCAGAAGAGGAGATCGACGCATTCAACGACGGCCTGCAGCTGCTCGGGCCGGCGAATGAGCAGCAGTGGGGTTTCCTCCGGGGCCTCGTCGATAAGCTGGACCCAAGTCGCACCGACCTGGATACCTTCTGCGCCGTGACCGCCCTGGACGACACCATCACCTTCGCCCGCCTGAAAGCGGGAGTGTGAGTTGAGTCGAGTTGAGTTGCCGATAGTGGGGATCACCACCAGTCTGTCCGCTGACGGCGACGGCACCAGGCAGATTCTCGACCGGCGCTACATCGAAGCCGTGGAGCGCGCCGGAGGATGTCCCCTGGTTGTGCCCATAACGGATACGAGGGAGGCGCTGGAGCCCCTGATCGACCTGCTGGACGGACTCGTCATCATCGGCGGCGCCGGCATAATTGAAGGACTGGCGGGGGAGTTGCCAGATGATCTACCTGCGGAGCGGGAGGCTCGAGCCCGGGCGGACCGGTGGACGCTCGAATTGATGGGTGCCCGAGGCAGACCGGTTCTGGGGGTCTGTTACGGCATGCAGCTCATCAACGCCAACCTGGGGGGGACGATATACGGCGACGCGCAGCGGCAGCTGGGCACCGCCGCTCATTCGCCTTCGCGAAACCAGGGCCGGGAGGTCTCGCACGAGGTAGAGGTGGCCAAAGGGTCGCTACTGGCCGACATCCTGTCCGAGGACTTGCCGTCCAGCGGGAGGATGGAGGTCAACAGCTTTCACATCCAGGCGGTAGAGCACCCGGCCAGCAGCCTGAAAGTGAGCGCCCGCGGCAGCGACGACGACCTGATCGAAGCCCTGGAGAGCGAGGACGGCCGCCTCATCGGCGTCCAGTTCCACCCCGAGCGCCTGGCGGGAACCCCATGGGACCGGCTGTTCGACAACCTCGTAGCACGCTCCTGCGCCTAAGTGCCTCGCCGCAACAGCAATCAGCGGCTTGGGGGTATCCATTTAACCAGAGTTGATGTCTTGTGAGGCATGGGCTGGGGCACACTACCCTAGTGGATTATCCAGTTTGTAATGACGGATAGAGTCGTCTAAGCTTGATGCGGGCATCGCTGGTGGTGAACTGCCAGTTGACGACGGGTGGATTGTCCTGTCGTGATCGGAGCCACGCGTT
>Ga0066376_10001165_pt1 | contig 25510 bp, 15 predicted proteins | sample Knorr_S15_td_Bot_FD_77009 | JGI IMG/M metagenome (GOLD analysis project Ga0066376, IMG submission 77009) | Marine microbial communities from Southern Atlantic Ocean transect - Knorr_S15_td_Bottom_ad_5009_LV_A | ecosystem: Environmental > Aquatic > Marine > Oceanic | place: Southern Atlantic... | reverse complement strand
TGATCCGGCGACAAGTCTCTTGAAATTTGATGGTTTGGACTACAAGCCGATGGTGAAGACGCCAAACTTTATTGTGAAATCCTCCACTAATTTGAAAAGTTGGAAGAAGGTCAGCGGACTGGAAGAGGTTGACAAGGAGTACCAATGGGGTCAATCGATGGCGGTACGCTTCAGGTTAAAGTCGGCGGAACAGCAGTTTTTTATTATTCAGGTTGATGAAGATTAACGAAACTCAACTTGGCTTGGTTTTGGCGCTTGGCTTGGTTTTGGCCGGGTGCGGCGGCGAGAAGGGGGATATTCACCGGGCGGCGCATTCGGGGAACTTGGCCAAGGTGAAGCAACTGGTGGACGGCGGGGTGGACATCAATAAGCGCGACGAAAAAAAGGTGACGCCGCTCCACTTGGCGGCGTTTCAGGGGAATGTGCGCCACATCGAGATGGCCAAGTGGCTGCTGGCCAACGGCGCAGATGCGGGGGCGCGAGATTTCGAGGGAAAAACGCCCTTGGACGTGGCGAGCGAGCGCGGAAACAACGAGATTGCGGACGTCATACGGGCCGGGCGCACGGTCGGCGGCGGTCGGCAATTGATCGACGGAGGTGTGGGAGTCTCCGAAGTACTCGATTTTTAACCGCAAAATCGCCGCAAAAATGGCTTTTTCGGCGGAAGTTCTCAGTTGCAATTGGCCTTGGGGGCGTTATGTTCCCCGGCCCGTTTGGTTTGAGACAGTTCGGAACCATAGCTTACAACGCATTCATGGAAGTGGCTCAGCAGCCGGTTTATTTGTTGCTGATGGCTTGTTCCGGCTTTTTTTGCGTCTTTCTTTCGATCGTCCCCTACTTCGGGTTTGGGGATGACGTTCAAATGGTCAAAACCAGCACGCTGGCGGTGATGCTGGTGACGGGCCTGTTCGGCGCGGTGCTTAGTGCCTCGTCGTCGGTGGCCCGGGAAATCCGTAGCGGCACGGCGCTGGCGGTGTTGTCCAAGCCGGTGGGCCGGGCGCGGTTCATCCTCGGCAAGTACGTGGGGCTGTCCGGGGCGTTGACGCTGCTGGTGTACACGAATCTCGTGGCATGCCTGTTGGCCAGCCGGATGGCGTACGATGCGTATGGCTCGGCCGACACGTTTTCGTTTGGCGTCTACTGTCTTGGCGGCCTGTTGGCGGCGTTTGTGGTGGGGGGATTTTTGAATTATTTTCTGCAAGTACGTTTCGTGATCACGACGGTGATCTCGGTGGTGATCCTGACGACGGCGATGCTCGCGATCATTCTGGCGACCGAGGCGGAGACGACCGGCGCCGGGGCGGATCCGCGCTTGGTGGATTGGCGGCTGCTCTCGGCGACGGCGCTGATTTTATTTGCGGTGCTGATATTGACGGCCTTGGCCTTGGCCTGCTCGACGCGGCTTGAGTTGTTGCCGACGCTGGCGATCTGCTCGTCGGTGTTGTTCCTCGGGTTGATGTCGGACTGGCTGTTTTTGGCGCGAGTGGAGGGAGGCTCGTGGTGGGCCTCGATCCTTTACACCGTGACGCCGAACTGGCAGAACTTTTGGCTGGCCGACGTGCTGGAGGGGGATGGAACGATTCCCACTCGGTACATTGGCCAAGCGTTTGGATACCTCGTGGGCTATGTGGGAGCAACCTTGTCGGTTGCCCTTTGGTTGTTTGAGGATCGTGAGCTAACGTAATGGAACAAAAAAACTCCAAAAATCTTGGGTTAATCAACAGCCTCGTGCTGTTGGTCGTCACGATAGGGACGCTATTACTGGCGCTGAAAACCGACTCGACAATCGACTCGACAGTCGGTTTGGCCGGGGCGGTGCTCCTTGGGCTCGGGACGCTGATCGGCTTTTTCAGCTTCATCCAGTCGCACCTGATGGACCGCGAGCGGGTCGAGGCGCTGGAGATGCAGGAGTTGGATCGCACTCGGGGCAACGAGTCGCTTTTTGCCGGTGCGGCGGAGGACGCCTACCCGGCGCGCAACGCTCGGCGGCAGTTCGAGAAATGGGTGGTGCCGGCCTTCTCGGTGCTGGTGCTGCTTGGCCAAGCGCTTGGCCTGTGGTGGATTTACGGGGAACTCGGCGAGTGGACGGCCCCGACCCCGGACGGCGCGCTGATGTCGATCATGTTTTCCGCCCTCTTCATGATTGTTCTGTTCATGATGGGCAAATACTCCGCCGGGCTCGCCCGGATGGACGGCCAAGAGTTGCTGCGCCCGGTTGCGAACTACATGCTGCTTGGCTCGGTGGTCAGCACGGCGGTTGTCATCGCGCAGGCGGCTTCCTATTTCGGCTCCCCGGCTTGGGACAAGGGCATCACGTGGGTCGTGCTCATTGTCCTCGCAGTTTCCGCGCTGGAGAATCTTGGAACGCTGGTGCTGGAGATTTATCGGCCACGGATCGACGACAAAAAGGCTAGGCTGCTCTACGATAGCCGGTTGATCGGCCTGCTTGGCCAACCGGGCGGTCTTATCTCCACCGCCGCCCATGCGCTGGACTACCAGTTCGGCTTCAAGGTTTCCGAGACGTGGTTTTACAAGTACCTTGAGCAGAAGCTGGCGCTGATCATTGCCATCCAAGTCGTGGTACTTTTCTTGAGCAGCAGCTTTGTGGTGATCCAGCCCAACGAGGAGGCATTCCTCGAGCGGTTCGGCAAACGCGCCGCCCACCTTGGGCCCGGTTTCAGCCTCAAGCTGCCGTGGCCCATCGACAAGGTGTACCGTTACAAGACCAGCGAGATACAGCGATTTGTCCTCGGCGTGTTGGACCAAAACGAGGAGGTCAAGCCAAACACCGGCGCACCCGAGGATGTGGAAGTGTTGCTCTGGACTACCCAGCACAACCACGGTTCCTCCAAAGATCCGGAGCAGAATTACAACATGATCGTCGCCAGCAGCGACGTGCTGCTGGATGCCGCCGCGTCCGATACCGTGCCGTTGAACTTGCTGACCGTCAGCATCCCGGTGCAGTACCGCATCAGCAACCTGACCAACTGGGTTTACAAGACCGACAATGCCGGCTCGTTGTTGCAGAAACTTTCCATGCGCGAAGTGACGCGCTACCTGATCGGGGTGGACATCAACGAACTGATGGGTCCCGGCCGCACGAAAGCGCAGGAAGACCTGAAGAAGGCCATTCAGCAGCAGGCCGACATCAGCGAGCTTGGGGCTGAGATTGTATTCGTCGGCTTGCAGGACATTCATCCGCCCGTGGGCAAAAACGAGCAGTCCAAGGCGACCGGCGGCGTGGCGGAGAGCTACGAAAAAGTGAACGTAGCCCGGCTGCACAGCGAGACCAACCGGCTCGGCGCGCTGCAGTACAAGGCCGGGAAGGTGCCCATGGCGCGCGGACTCGCAGCCGAGCTTGTGGCCAATGCGCGCATCGAAAGCATGAACAAGGTGACCTTGGCCAAGGCCGAGGCGGAGCGGTTCAGCCACCAAATGGCCGCCTTCAACGCCGCCCCCAGCGTGTACACGACCCGCTCGAAGCTGGAGACATTTGTGGAGGCCACACGGGGCGCCCGCAAATATATCCTGTCCAACTCGGACCACAACGACATCATCAATTTGGAACTTCAGGACAAGTTGCGCAGCGACCTGCTGGACGTGACGGTCGACCCGGAAAATTAACCCCCATATATTTAGGAAAGATGAAAAAAAATTACATCACACTGACGATAGGTGCCTTTTTGGTGATCATCTTCGGTTTCATGCTGTTCACCTTTCAGGTGCGCGAGACGGAAGTGGCCATCAAGACCTGGTTTTTAAAGGCCGTCGTGGACGATACCGGCAAGGCCGACATCAAGCCCGGTTTTCACTTCCGCCTGCCTTGGCCCGCTCATGATGTGCACAAATTCGACAAACGAATCCAAAGCTCCGAATGGACTTTCGAGGAGACCGGCACGATCGATGCCCAACCGATCCTCGTCAAAGTGTTTGTCACTTGGAAAATCAGCGACGCGCTCAAGTTTCTAAATAGCTTCAGCGGCGACATGGCCAAGGCCAATGAGGCGCTCGAGGGCAAGGTGCGCAGCGCCCAAAATGCCGTGATAGGCAAATACGCTTTCAATAATCTGGTGACCACCAACAAGGGGGAACTGAAGCTCGACGCCATCGAGGCCGATATGAAAGACCGCGTCGGCGCCGACACAAAGGGTGACGGCATCGAGATCATCATGGTCGGCATCAAGCGGCTTGGCATCCCGGAGTCCGTCACGAGCGCCGTGTTCGAGCGCATGAAGGCCGAGCGTCAGGCAGAGATCCAGAAGATCGAGGCCGAGGGCGAGCGCCAAGCCAAGACGATCAAGGCCGAAGCCGACCTTGAGGCCAACAAGATTTTGGCCGAGGCCCGAGCGGAGGCGATCCAGATTAGCGGCGAAGCCGAGGCCCAAGCCGCCAAGTCATACAAGGTGTTCAAGCAAAACCCCGAGCTGGCCAACTTCCTGTTCCAACGCAAGGCACTGGAGGGGTTGCTCAAGGAAAATTCCACGTTGATCCTCGACCCCAGCACGCCTCCGTTCAACCTGCTGACGCAGCCGAACACAAGCAAAGCCGCCAAGTGAAACCATGAGCGACGACGAAAAACAAACCCCGGCGAGTAAGCCGCCCGGCGAGAAAGCCCCTGCGGCGAGCGTGGAGGTCATGGACGACGCCCGCACCCGGGCATTGACCGAGGCGTTGCAGAGCAGCTTCAAGGTGATCCGCGTGATCATGGTGATTCTGGCCGTGGCATTTCTTGGCTCCGGCATCACCACGGTCGAGAACAACAAACAGGCGCTCCATCTCCAGTTCGGCGAATATAAAAAGACACTCCAGCCGGGCTTGCACTGGGCGTGGCCTTATCCCATCGATGAGATCGTGCAAATCCCGGTCAACGAAAACCGCACGATCACTTCCGACGTTGGTTGGCGCACCGAGGATGAGGAAACCCCGCAGGCCAGCGCATCGTTCCAGCCGACCTACGATGGCTACACCCTCACCGGCGACGGCAACGTTCTCCACGTCAAGGCCGAGATGAATTTCAGCCTTGACGAAACCAAGGGCGACGCCATCAAAGCGTACAAACTTGGCTTTTCTGATGTCACCGGTTTCCTCGAATCGGTTTTGGACAACGCCGTTTACCACGCCTCCGCCAGCCGCAGCGCGATCGACGCGTACACCAAGCAATCCGATCTCCGGAACGCCATCGAGCGCCGCGTGAAAAAAACGATCAGCGGGATCGACAGCGACTTGCGGATAAAAATCAACTCACTGACGCTCGACGTCACCGTGCCGCTCGACGTCAAGCCGGCCTTCGACTCATTCTTGATAGTCCAGCAAGAGAGCCTGACAAAAGTCAAAAAGGCCAAGGACGATGCCACCAGCACCATGGCCAACGCGCTTGGCCAAGCCAAAGTCATCGAGGGCGGCGGCCGGACGGCGGCCAACATCCTGCTCACCTCGGTGCAGGCCGAGGCCAAGGCGTTCAGCGAGCAACTCCCGTACTACGAGGAAAACCCCAGACTCTTCGAGCAGCGCCTGATTGCCGAGACGATGCATCGCGTGCTCACCAACGCCGTCGATGTGTTTTATCTCTCCGGCCGCACGCCGCGCATCTGGCTCAACCGCACGCCGGAAAAACGGAAACTGAAGGAAGGCGCGGCGCCATGACGACAACGAGACAGGTGATCCGGGGAGCACACGCGCCTCGCGTGTGGATTCCGGCGCCTCGCCGGAATCGTTGTCCGGCCACTCACCGAACGAGCCTTGGGCGCGTGCGCTCCCCGCTTGGCTCCCTCTCCCAGCGAGAGAGGGCCGGGGAGAACGCAGAAAAATGTAATAATATTCAGAACAGTATTAAATCAACGAGACACACCGCGCTTGGCCAAGCGCAACACTAACAACAGAAACGACCATGCAGGTATCATCACTTTTAAGCCGGAAAGAAATCCACGAGCACCACCACGACCACGAGGACGACTGCGGGAGTTGCGGCCACGACCACGACCACACCCAGTTCAAACTCACCACCATGATCGCCGGCGTGGTGTTCATCGCCAACTCATTCTTCATGGAGTGGTTCGGCGGCACGGACGACCGGATCGCGGGCATCAGCGCGTTCATCGGCGCGTTCATCCTTGGCTACCCGATCCTCAAACTGGCGGTCAAGAGCATCCTGCGCGGCATGCTCACCATCAACGAGTTGGTCGCCATCGCCTTCCTCGCGGCCATCGCTTCCGGCGAGTCGCAGCTCGGCGGCTACCAGACTGCCGGCATCGTCGCGTTTTTCATGCTGCTGGGTGAGCTGATCGAGACCCGCACCGCCGCCGGCGCGCGCGCCTCCATCGCGTCGCTCGTCAAGATGACCCCGACCAAGGCCCGCCGCATCGTTGGCGACGGCGAGGAGGAAGTGACCGCGTCCGACCTGAAGGTGGGCGACGTGATCCGGATTCGCCCCGGCGACAATGTCGCGGCCGATGGCAAAATCATCAAGGGCCAAGGCTCCATCAACCAAGCCAACATCACTGGCGAGTCACTCCCGGTGGACAAGGCAACTGGCGAGGAGGTTTTTGCCGGCACGACCAACTTGAACGGAGTGCTTGAAGTCAAGATCACCCGCGCCGGTGAGGACACCACCTTTGGCCGCGTGCGCGACCTCATCCTCGCCGCCGAGCAGACCAAGCTGCCGATCATGCGGATCATCGACCAATACATGGGCTACTACACGCCGCTCGTGCTGGTGATCGCGGGCATCGTCTGGTTTTTCACGCAAGACATCGAGCGCGTTGTCTCGGTACTGGTGATCTCCTGCCCGTGCGCATTCATTCTCGCCTCGCCCACGGCGATGGTCGCCGCGCTGGCCTCGGCCGCTCGCTTGGGCATCCTCATAAAAAACGTCGGCGACATCGAGATCGCGGCGCGCATCAACGCCTTCGTGTTCGACAAAACCGGCACGCTGACCACCGGCGAACTGGAGGTCAGCCGCTTGGCCCCGCAGGGCGATGTGAAGCCGGCCGAGCTGCTCAAGATCGCCGCCACGGCGGAAAAATTCAGCAACCACCCGACGGCCAAGGCGCTGGTCAACCTCGCCGAAGAGGCCGGAGTGACCTTGGCCGACCCCACCGATTTCAAGGAGACCGCCGGTCTTGGCGTGCAAGCCAGTGTGGACGGCGCGAGCATCGTCATCGGCCGCGCACAGTGGCTGCGTGACAATGGCGTCACCGATGGTTTCGAGTCAAAAGTGGACCTAAAGGAGGCCGAGGGCTACAGCCTTTTGTTCGTCGCCCGAGGCGGCGAATGCATCGGCTGGATTGGCCTGCAAGACGCCACCCGCAGCGAAGCCAAGGAGGCTTTGGCTGATTTGCTCAAGTCCGGCGTACGGCGCGTGGCGATGGTTTCCGGCGACCGCCAACCAGTAGCCGCCCGCGTGGCCGCCGAGATCGGCTGCACCGAGGTCGTTGCCGAGTGTTTGCCGCAGGACAAGGTGAACTTCGTGAACGACCTGAAGAAACAAGGTTACCGCGTGGCCGTGATCGGCGACGGCGTAAACGACGCCCCGGCACTGGCCGCCGGCGACATGGGTGTGGCCATGGGCGCGGCCGGCAGCGAGGTGGCCATCCAGAGCGCCACCATCGCGCTGATGAACAGTGACCTGCGGCGGTTACCGTTCCTTATGCGCCTTTCGCGGCAGACGCGCACGGTGATCAACCAGAATTTCCTGTTTGGCATCCTGTTCATTATCGGCGGCATGATCGGTGCCAGCTACGGCGTGATCAACCCGATCGTTGCGGCGATGCTGCACAACGCCGGCTCGCTGATCGTGGTGTTCAACAGCGCGCGCTTGGTTCGCCAAGGCGAGGAACTGGGGTCGTTCGAGCCGGAGTCAGCTTCGGCCAGCACCGAAGACCCGGCCGGTATGGCGCCCCAGCCCGTTTAACGGTTTTTCATGGGCAGCGCTTGGCCAAGCGCAGCGACAACACAACAATGAGTTCAAACGAAACGGTCATTTCAGCGCAAGGTCTGACCAAGGTGTTCAAAGATTTTTGGGGTCGGCCCAAGGCTCGCGCTGTGGATGGCATCGACTTCGAGGTCAAGCGCGGTGAGGTGTTCGGGCTGCTTGGCCCGAACGGCTCCGGCAAGTCCACCACGGTGAAGATGCTGCTTGGACTGCTGTACCCGACCCGCGGCCGCATCACGGTGTTTGACCACTCGCCACGCCACGTGCAGACCAAAGCGCGCATCGGTTATCTGCCGGAGGAATCGTACCTTTACCGCTACCTCAACTCCGACGAGACGCTCGATTTTTTTGGCAGCCTCTTTCACATCGACTCGAAGGAGCGCCGCGAGCGCGCCGATCAGTTGATCGAGATGGTCGGGCTGGACAACGCCCGGCGCCGTCACGTCGGCGAATTCTCGAAGGGCATGCAGCGCCGTATCGGCCTAGCGCAGGCGCTCATCAACGACCCCGACTTGATTATCCTCGACGAGCCGACCTCCGGGCTCGACCCGATCGGTTGCCGAGAAATCAAGGATTTGATCCTCACGCTCGCCGAGCGCGGCAAGACGGTCATCCTGTCGAGCCACCTGCTGGCCGACGTGGAGGATGTCTGCGATCGGGCGATGATTTTGTACGGCGGCCGCGTGCATGCCATGGGCACCATGAGCGAGTTGCTGGCCAACCAAGACGCCACGCGCATCACCGCGCCGACCCTCTCGCGCGAGGCGATGGACAAGGTGCTGGCACTAATTCGCGAAGACACCGGCTCGGATGAGGTGCGTGTGGACAACCCCACGCAGAATCTCGAGAGCCTGTTTCTCAACATCGTCGAGCAGGCGCGCCAGAAGGAATCCGAGACGTCCGGGGCGACTTCCGGCCACCGCGTGGCGGAGTATTTGCGCGGCGACGCGTCGGGCGAGCGGGCCGACCGCGTGCTCGATCACCTCACCCGAGCGACCGACGAGTCGGCGCCTGGCCAAGCGCCGGAGGTAACCAAGCCGACGAAGACAGTGGACGTCGATAAGCTGGCCGGCTTGGCCAAGGCCGAGCCGGCCCCGCAAGCCGATGTCGCCCCGAAGAAGGGGGAGAACCTTGACAAGGCCAACGAGAAGTTGGGCGGCCTGCTCGGCGACTGATAATCTCCATCGCAAACCAAGCGCTATGTGGCCCATTGCCAAGCAGACCCTGAAAGCCGCCGTCCGGTATCGCTTTGTCGTGGCGATGGCCATTGCGCTGCTGGTCATCGTGTTCGGCATTCCGCTGTTGGTGAAGAGCGACGGCACGGCCAAGGGCACGGTGCAGATCGTGCTCACTTACACGCTGGGCTCGACCACCGCGCTGCTGGGCATCGCCTCGCTCTGGATGGGGTGCGGCACGCTGGCCCGCGAGATCGAGGACAACGTGATGCAGATGGTCGCCGTCAAGCCGATCGCCCGCTGGCGGGTGTGGCTCGGCAAGTGGCTGGGCATCATGCTGCTCAACGCCGCGCTGATGGCGCCAACCGGCTTGGCTATTTTCTTCCTCATCAACGCCCGGGCCGACTCGGCGGAGCTGAACGAGTTCGAAAAGGCCAAGCTGAAAAACGAGGTGCTGGTGTCGCGCAGCAGTATCCGCGAACCGAAACGGGATTTTTCAATTTCCCGCCAGCGGGCTTACCGCTACGCACTACTCGTCGCCGAGGAAAAAACGAGTTACACGGAAACCGAGGAGGCATTGAGAATGTCCGTCTCCGGCCCGGAACACATCCTATCTTTTCGGAAGGATTACACACGATTGATCGAGCAGGCTAAGACCGATCCAAGCGCAGAAATTTTAGCCAAGCTGCTCGAGCTGGAACGAAATGCTGTTCGTATCTCGAAGGCCAGTTATGAAATTATTCTGCCGGGACAGGATCGGTTTTGGGAGTTTCAAATCGATCCCGGCATCGTCGATGAGGTCAACCAAAAGCCGGTCTATCTGCGGTTCAAGTTCAACGCCGATGACGAGTACGACCCCAAGTCGCATACGCTCTGGTTTTCCATTGGCGAAGGCACCAACAAACGCTGGCCACCCGAGGGCACTTTCAAGGAAATGAAGCGCGGCTCGAGCGCGTTCCATGAAGAGGAACTGCCCATCGGGATCGTCCCGGAGAAAGGCTTGGTGCGAGTTCATTTCGTGAATCAGAACTCTGAGCGCCCGATTATTTTCCTCATGGAGGACGGGCCGATGATCCTTTATCACGATGGCGGCTTCGGGATGAACCTCCTGCGTGGACTGATGATCATTTTTTTCTGGCTAGGTCTCATATCGGCAATCGGCCTCATGGCGTCGAGTTTTCTTTCCTTCCCCGTGGCCACCTTCCTGTCGCTTGGCATTTTGCTAATCTCGGCCTCGACCGGGACGCTCGAGCAGATCGTTAAGGAGGGCGGCATCACCGGGATCAACCACGAGACCGGCAAGAAGGACGAGTCGTCAATGCTCGACAGCGCGGCCATCTTTTTTGCCAAGGGCGCCGTGAAAATCACCAAGTCGATTTGGGGCTACTCGCCGGTGGACAGCCTCAGCGACGGACGCACGATCACGTGGGCCACGCTTTTCTGGGCCTTCTTTTCGATCATCGTGGTCATGGGCGGGCTGGTCATGGCGCTCGGGGCTTACATGTTCCATCGCAAGGAGTTGGCGCTCCCGAATCCCACAGCCTCGATGAACTGACACGGCATGAGACTCCACGGGAAAGCATTCAAGTTCGTCATGGCCCTCTTGGCCTTGGCCTTCCTGTTTGCGGTCAACTTCAGCCAGCGCAGGATGAACCAATTCCGCGCGGAGAAAAAACTGACGCACACCGAGCAGATCGAGAATCTGCCGCCGTCACTCGCCTTCACCACCGTGGTGCTGGGCGGCTTTCGCGGGCTGATCGCCAACGTCCTCTGGGTGCGCGCCATGCAGATGCAGGAGGACGGTAAGTTTTTCGAGATGGCGCAGTTGGGCGACTGGATCACCAAGCTGCAGCCGCACGCCGACCATGTTTGGCGCGTCACGGCGTGGAACATGTCATACAACATCTCGGTGAAGTTCGACGGCATCGAGACGCCGCACGTGCGCTGGCACTGGGTCAAGCGCGGCATCGAGTTGATCCGTGACGGAGGGTTGAAATACAATCCGCACAGCGCCCACCTTTACCACGAACTGGCGTGGCACTTTCAGCACAAGGTTGGCCACAACCTCGACGACGCGCACCGGTACTACAAAAGCGCGTGGTGCGCCGAGATGATGCACGACCCCGGCCCCGACGGTCGCCGCAACACAGAGGACGACATATTCCAAGGCGGCGTCATCGGCACGCAGCGCGACGGCTATCTTGAGTTGCTCGATCCGCAGACCGACCAAGACCGGCGCCGCCTCAAGCGCCTTGTTGAAGTGTTCAAAATGACGCCCGAAAAAATGAAGGCCGTCGATGACTTGTGGGGGCCGCTCGAGTGGCGCCTGCCCGATGCCCATGCCATCTACTGGGCGCAGCAAGGCATCGAGGATGTCACCGAACGTTTCGATTTGGACGACGACGGCGTCCTCAATCTAGTCGAGGAAAAAGCCGCCGGAGGAGACTTCCTCAAGCTGCGCCGGATTATTTACCAAGCGCTGCAGCAGGCCTGTATGCAGGGGCGGCTTATCGCTCCGCCGCCCAACTTCAACTACGGCTGGAATGTAGATTTGATCGGAAAAGCAAGCGCCTCCTACGAGGAGCAAATGGAGGCCAAGCGCAGGGAGGACGCCGCCTCAAACACAGACACGGGACTCGCCGAGCACATGAGCACCGGCCACAAGAATTTCCTGCGCAGCGCCGTCTATTTCCTCTACGTGTACAACCGCAAGGACGACGCAGCCAAGTGGTACAAATACATGGTCGATCTGTATCCCCAGTCCATCCCGGTGCCCGGGCTCAGCCTCGACGAATACTGCGTCTCCCGCGTGCAGGAGGACGCCGGCGAGACCGACCATAACCAGACCAAAGCCGTCATCGCGGGACTGCTCTTGCAGGCTTTCCAAAACGCCGCGATCGGCGAGGACGACCAATTCGTAGGACACAAGTCGCTTGCCATCCAGCTACACAACCGCTTCCAGAAAAAGATCGGCATAAGTACCAATCGTGTTGGCCTGCCGCCGTTCGAGGTGCTGGAGCGTCAGGTGTTGGAGGATCTGTTTCGGCCCTACAGCCCCTTCAATCCGGTGTTGTTGGAGCAGCTTCGCCTCGTGCTCAATCTGCCGGAGGACTACGGCAAAAACCTCGAGCCGTACATCGACCCGCGCCAACCGGTCCAAGGCCCCGCCCCGGAGCCGGTTCCCGAGGGTTGACCTGCCCGCTTGGCCAAGCGGCTCCGCATTCGGAATTGGACTCGTCGGGAACGGGCGGCTACTCTCCGGCTTCAACTCGGCCGCAATGCTACCGAGATTTACCATCCTCCCTGCCCTGCTGCTTGGCCTGCAACTGTGTGAGCTTGGCCAAGCGGAACCGCCGCCGTCCGCTTGGTTTGCCATCCGCGTGGTGGACGCCGAGACCGGCCGAGGCGTCCCGATGGTCGAGCTCGAGACGGTCAACCATCTGCGCTTTTACACCGACAGCCACGGCACGGTGGCATTTCGCGAGCCGGGCCTCATGGATCGGCAGATTTTCTTCCACGTCCGAAGCCACGGCTACGAGTTTCCCAAGGACACCTACGACTATCGCGGCGTGCGGCTCAAGACCACGGCCGGCACCGAGGCGGTGCTGAAGCTCAAGCGCCTCAACATCGCCGAGCGGCTCTACCGAGTGACCGGCGCAGGCATTTACCGCGACAGCCATTTGCTTGGCCGGGGCGCGCCGATCGAGCGGCCGCTGCTCAACGGCTCGGTGTTCGGCTCCGACAGCGTCGTGACCGCGATTTACCGGGGAAGGCTCCATTGGTTTTGGGGCGACACCAACCGCCCGTCCTATCCGCTGGGCAATTTCCACGTGCCGTTCGCCACCTCGCAGCTTCCCGGCCAAGGCGGACTCGACCCCGGCCTCGGAGTCGATCTCACCTACGCCGTTGGCAAAAATGGTTTTGCCAAGGAAGCGGCGAGGATGCCCGGCAAGGGGCCAACGTGGATCGATGGCCTCGTGGTGTTGCCGGACGAAAACCAACGGCCCCGGCTGCTCGCGCAGTATGTGAAAATCAAGGCGACTCTGGCGGTTTACGAGCGCGGCGCGGTGCAGTTCGACGACGAGCGGCAGCAGTTCGGGCATCGCGTCACGTTCCCGAAAGATGCGCCGCTCTTTCCCCACGGTCACCCCTTTCTGCACCGCGCTGATGACGGGCACGAGTACGTTTACTTCGCCGGTGGCCTGCCGATGGTGCGCGTCCGTGCGACCCTCGCCAGCTACCTCGACCCGTCCCAGTACGAGACTCACACCTTCCTCCGCGCCGGCACCGAAACCGAAGTGCAGCGAAACCCGGACGGCAGCCTGAAGCTCAAGTGGCGGCGCGGCCTGCCCAAGCTCAGCCTCAAGCAGGTGCGGCAGTTGATCGCCGATGGCAAAATCGCCGCCGGCGAATCCCGCATTCATTTGGTGGACGTCGAGACCGCCAAGCAGGTGCTGACCCAGCACGGCTCGGTTTATTGGAACGACCATCGGCAGCGCTGGGTCATGGTGATCTCTCAGTCGTTCGGCTCGTCGATGCTGGGCGAGATTTGGTTTGCCGAGGCCGCGCGTCCGGAAGGCCCGTGGGCTTACGCCCGAAAAATCGTCACGCACAACGACTACAGTTTTTACAACCCCAAGCAGCATCCCTACTTCGCCAAGGACGGTGGACGCACCCTGTTTTTTGAGGCGACTTACACGTCCAGCTTTTCGGGCAACAAGCACCCGACGCCGCTCTACGACTACAACCAAGTCATGTACCGCCTGCCACTCGACGACCCCCGGCTGAACCTCCCGGTGCCGGTTTACGAGCAGCCGGGCGACGCCGGGCCAGCGTGGTCGATGGTGCGTCACGGCGACGCCGCCTCCCGTTTTTTCGCCCTGCCCAAGTTGGCCAAAGGCACGGTCGCGATCGGGCAGGACAAAAAAACCGGCCGCCTCGTGCGCTTGGCCAAGGCCGCCGATGCCCTCTTCCACGCCGCCGCCGACCCCGCCGCGCTTGGCCAAAATTATCTCGTGCCACTCTACGAATGGACGCGCACCAGCCAAGACCAAGCGGTATACTCCTACGGCACCAAGCCGCCCGCCAACGGCAATTGGCACCGCTCGGCCAAGCCGCTTGGCCACGTCTGGCCGCTGCCCGCCGAACTCCAGATCACCGAATGAAACCATTCCACCGTTGCACCATCCCCGTTGGTCTGGCCGCCTTGCTGCTCGTGGCCGGCGTAGGCTTGGCATCTGCCGCTGACGAACCCCTGGCCGCCTTGCGCCTGCCGCCCGGGCCGGGCAACCCACGCAACAGCGAGGGAGACTTCATCCGGCTGAAGGATGGGCGGATGATGTTTGTGTACACGCATTTCACCGATGGCGCCGGCGACCACTCCAAGGCTTACTTGGCGGCGCGCTATTCCAGCGATGCCGGCAAAACCTGGACCACCCGCGACAAGGTCGCGCTGCGTAACGAGGGCGACTGGAACATCATGTCCGTCTCGCTGCTGCGCCTGGACGACGGGAGCATCGCGCTTTTTTATCTGCGCAAAAACTCTCTGGCAGATTGCCGGCCGCTGCTGCGCCGCTCGACCGATGAAGGGAAAACGTGGAGCAAACCCACGGAGATCATCAAGGCTCCGGTGGGTTACTACGTGATGAACAACGACCGCGTGGTGCAGTTGAAAAAAAGCGGGCGGCTGATTGCGCCGGTGGCGTTGCATAATTTGCCCGGTGACGCCAAGCCCGACTGGGCGGGCATCGTCATGTGTTACCTGTCAGACGACAACGGCCAAAGCTGGCGTCGCAGCAACACCACGATGAAAACCCATGACAAGGCCGGCAAACGCGTCATGACCCAGGAGCCGGGCGTGGTGGAGTTGAAGGATGGCCGGTTGATGATGTTTTGCCGAACCGACGGCGGCAGCCAGTTTGTTTCGTTCTCGCGGGACGGAGGCGACACATGGTCGGCGCTGCGAGCGTCCAGCATCATTTCCCCGCGCTCACCGGCGAGCATCGAGCGCATCCCGTCCACCGGCGACCTGTTGTTGGCGTGGAATGACCACTCCAAAATCACGCCCGAGCTGCGCGGCCACCGCACTCCCTTCACTGTGGCCATCTCACGCGACGACGGCAAAACCTGGAGCGCGGCCAAGACGCTGCAAGACGACCCGCACGGCTGGTACTGCTACACCGCCATGGCATTCATCGACGACCGCGTGCTCCTCGGCCACTCAGCCGGCGACCGCCGCAAGGGCCATCTCGGCACCGTGCAAATCACCACCTTCACAGTGAAGTGGCTCTACAAACCCACCAGCCAAGACAACGCAAACTGACTCCATCTGGCGCAGGCGGTGGTTGCTCCCGCAGCGCTTCGTTCCCATAATTCGCGCCGCCTGATTTCTCCGTGATTTTTTTTCGATCAATAATTTTGCTTGGCCTCCTCGCCGGTTGGCCAAGCGCTTGGGCGCAGGATTGGCAACAGGTCACCGTGCCGAGGGATGCCGAGGCCAAGCGCCCCGTCGGTGTGGGCTGGTATCGTTGCTGGGTGAAGGTGCCGGACAATTGGGCGACGCTCGGCGGACGCGATCTTTGGGTCGAGTCGGTCACGCTGACAATTGACTCTAGCCACGCCGCGCATGAGGCATTTCTCAACGGCAAACGCATCGGCGGCGCGGGCAGCTTTCCGCCGGATGCCAAGCCAAGCGACGGCAAACCCAAGCGCTACAAGGTGCCGCCCGGCGGCTTGGCCAAGGGCAAGTGGAACGAGCTCGCCATCAAGGTTTTCAACCGCGACGGCCTCGGCCAATTCCGGGGCAACGGGCCGTCGATTCAGGGTTACTTTCTCGAGTGCCTGTTCAGCGGCGAGTGGGAATACCGGCCCGGCGCGGAACCGTCTCCGCTTGGCCCGGCGCTCGCGGCCAAGCCGCCTCGCGCCGCCTACGACCAATTTCACGAGGCCAGCCGCGTGCTTTTCGAGGCACAGACGCTTGTGCACGGCGAGCGGCTCAGCCCGAGCGAGAGTCTTGCGCGATTCGAGTTGGACGACGGCTTGGCGATCGAGACTGTGCTGCACGAGCCGCTGGTGGCGCAGCCGACGCACGTCAGTTTCGATGCGCGCGGGCGGCTGTGGGTTTCGCATTACGTGCAGTACCCGTACCCGGCCGGTCTGCGGCAAATCAGTCGCGACAAATATTACCGCGCCAAGTACGACCGCCAACCCAAGCCGCCGCCGCGTCACACGCCCGGCCGCAGCCGTGTCACCGTGCACGAGGACACCGACGGCGACGGCGCTTACGACACGCACAAGGTTTTCGCCGACAAACTCGGCTTGGCCAACGCGGCGCTGCCCGGCCGCGACGGGGTCTGGGTGATGCACACGCCGCACCTGCTGTTTTATCCCGACCGCAACGCCGATGACATCCCGGACGGCGACCCGGTGGTGCATCTGGCCGGCTTCGGTTTTGAGGATACGCACTCGGTGGCCAACGGCATCACTTGGGGGCCGGACGGCTGGCTGTACGGCGCGCAGGGCAGCACGGTGAGTTGCCGCGTCACCCGGCCCGGCATCGATCCGCCGGGCGCGCCGGGGGTTCATTTCGAGGGCTGCATGGTTTGGCGTTATCACCCCGAGTCGCGCGAGTTCGAGATTTTCGCCGAGGGCGGCGGCAACGTGTTCGGGCTGGAGTTCGACGCCGATGGCCGGTTGTTCTCCGGTCATAACGGCGGCGGCACGCGCGGCTTTCATTATGTGCAAAGCGGCCTCTACCTCAAGCAGGGCAAAAGCCCGGGCAAGTTCGGGCCGCCGGACAATCCGTTTGCGTTCGGCGAAATGCCGATGATGCCCGGCGGCAACATCCCGCGCTTTTCACACAACGTCATCGTCGTCAACGGCTCCGCCATGCCGGACGCTTGGCAGGGCAAACTCCTCGGCGCCGACCCGCTGCATCGTCACTTGGTGTTGAGCGAACGCAGCGTGCGCGGCGCATCGTTCACCACGCGCGACATCGGTTTTCCGGTGAAAAATTCCGACGTCTCCTTCCGGCCGGTTTACATGGCCAACGCCCCGGACGGCTCGCTGCTCATCGCCGATTTTTACGAGCGCTACATCGCGCACGGCCAGCATTACCAAAGCCAGATTGACCCCACCTCCGGCCGCATTTACCGGCTCCGAGCCAAGGCCAAGCCACTCGTCGCCGACACCAATCTCAGCGCAAAAACCGACGCGCAACTCATCGGGCTTTTGGCGCACCCAAACAAGTGGCACCGGCAAACCGCTGTGCGCCTGTTGGGCCACCGCGCCAACGCCGCGACCAAGGCCAAGTTGCGAAAACAGATCAAAGCAGAGACGGGCCAGGCCGCCTTGCACGGACTGTGGGCGCTGCACCAAGCCGGTGGACTCGACGACGCTCTCGCCGCTGAACTGATCGAGCACCCGTACCCGCACGTCCGCGCCTGGGCCGTGCGGCTTCGTGGCGACGAGAGCGAACTGTCCGCCGGTTTTTTCAATGCCGTTCGCCGCTTGGCCAAGCGTGAGAGGCATCCCGAAGTCCGCTCTCAGATCGCTGGCACAGCGATGCGGCTTCCACGCGACCAAGCGCTTGGCTTGGCGACCGTGCTGCTCCAGCGCACGGACGACATCGACGACCCCTTCATCCCGCTGCAATGCTGGTGGGTGTTCGAGAGGCATTGCAAAAACGACCGCGCCGCCGTGCTGGAGTTGTTCCGCGACGCGGCTTTTTATCGGCAGCCGATGGTCGAGCGTCACATTCTCGAGCGGCTGATGCGCCGCTTGGCAGCCCGGGGCCGACAGGACGATTTCATCGGTTGCGCTGGGTTGCTGAAAAACGCGCCGACCCAGCTGCACCGCGACAAGTTGATGGCCGGTTTCAGCAAGGCACTCGAAGGTCAGGCGTTGCCGCGACTGCCGGATGAGTTGCTCGCGCAACTGCGGCAACTCGACAACCCGCCGCTGGTGTTGCGTGTCCGCTTGGGCGACTCCGCCGCGCTTGGCCAGGCGCTGTCCGTCATCGCCAACGCCACCCAACCGGCCAAGGATCGGGTCGAGCTTATCCGCGCAGCGAGCGATGCCGGGGCCGCCGGTCTCAAGCAAACTCTCCTGCGCTTGGTGCAACATGAAACCAACGCGAGCGTGCTCTCGGCTGGCCTGTTGGCGTTGCAACGATTCACCGACGATTCGATTGGCCAAGCGGTTGTGAAGCGTTACGCAAGTTTTCCGAAAGCAGCCAAGCCAGCGGCGATTTCATTTCTGGCCAGCCGCCCCGCGTGGAGTCGCCGGTTGTTGGCTGCTGTCGGGTCAGGCCGCCTGGCCAAGGGCGATGTGCCGCTGCCCACCGTCGAGGTTTTGCTGGGCCACGGCGTCGAGGTCGCTGTGCTGGCGAGCCAACTTTGGCCAGACGCGGGCCAAGCGGCGACAGGTCAGGCGGCGGAGATTGCGCGGGTGCGAGCGGTGGTGGAGGGACGGCCCGGCAGCCCGTATCGCGGGCGCGAATTATACATGCAGCGCTGCGCGGCCTGTCACAAATTGTTCCACAAAGGCGGCGAGATTGGCCCGAACCTCACCCATTATCAGCGGGACGATCTCGACACGCTGCTGCCGGGCATCCTCGATCCGAGCCGCGAAATCCGCGAGGGCTTCGAGCAAATGCACGTGCAAACCCGCGACGGTCGGCTGCTCAGCGGTTTCCTGGCCGACCGCACCGACAAGCTGCTGATCCTGCGCGGCATCGACGGCGGCGACACGGTGATCGAGCAGTCGCAGGTCGAGTCGGCAAAAGTCAGTCCGCGCAGCCTGATGCCGGAGGGGTTGCTCGCCGGCTTGAGCGACCAGCAGCTCCGCGACTTCTTCGCCTACCTCCGAATCGCCCAGCCGATCCGGAATTAGAGTGGGCAATGCACCCCAAGATTGCCAAGCGCTTGGCCTTGGGCGCATAGTGGGCGACGGATGAGTAAACAGTTTTACCTCACCACGGCCATCGATTACGTCAACGGGGAACCTCACCTCGGGCACGCCTACGAGAAGGTCATCACGGACATCATCGCCCGGGCGCATCGCAGTCTGGGGCAGGAGGTGTTTTACCTGACCGGTCTCGATGAGCACGGCCAAAAGGTGCAGTCCGCCGCCGCTGCCGCCGGCAAGGATCCGCAGGCGTACTGCGATGAGTTCGCGGAGATTTGGGAGGCGTTCGCCGGCCGGCTGAACCTGACGCACGGCGACTTTGTCCGCACGTCGTCGGAACGGCACAAGGTGTTTGTGCGTGCAGTGCTGCAAAAGCTGCACGACGAGGGCCATTTTTACAAGGCGGAGTATCGCGGGTTTTACTCGGCGCGGCAGGAGACGTTTTTGACGGAGAAAGACCGGCGCGAGGACGGCACGTTCGATCCCCTTTACGGCGAGGTCGCCGAGTTGGTGGAGCATAATTACTACTTCAAGCTCGGCGAACATCAGCAGTGGTTGATCGACCACATTGAGGCCAACCCCGATTTCGTCCAGCCGGAAACGCGCCGCAACGAGGTGCTTGGCTTCTTGAAAAACAACACGCTCGAGGACCTCTGCATCACGCGGCCCAAGGCGCGGCTCGAGTGGGGCATCCCGCTGCCGTTCGACGAGGAATACGTGACGTACGTTTGGTTCGACGCGCTGAGCAACTACGCCAGCATCCCGGCGGCGCTCGGCGACGACACGGCCGCTGGCCCGGTCGGCCTCGAGGCCAAGTCGGGTGCGCCCTCGCTTTGGCCGGCAGACATTCATGTCATCGGCAAGGACATTCTAAAGTTTCACGCCGTCTATTGGCCGATCATGCTCAAGGCGATGGGACTGCCGCTGCCCGGGCAGGTGTTGGTGCACGGTTGGTGGCAGAAGGACGGCCATAAAATGAGCAAGACCACCGGCAACGTGGTCGATCCCATCGCCGTCATCGACGAGTGGGGTGTCGATGCGTTCCGCTACTACGTCGTGCGTGAGCTGGACATCGGCCCGGACGGCAACTGGACCGACGAAAGTTTTCAGGCCCGCTACTCCGCCGAGCTGGCCAACGGCTTGGGCAACCTCGTCAACCGCTCGCTCTCGATGCTCAACCGCTATCGCGGCGGCACGCTCGAGGCGACATCCGGCGAACTGGCCGCTGACGCTGAAAAATGGGTCGCCGAGGCGCTCAAAAACTACGAGGCGCACCATTTGCAGGCGGCGCTCGTGAGCATTTGGGGATTGGTCGATCGCGCCAACCAATACGTCGAGCAGACCGCGCCTTTCAAGCTGGCCAAGCAGGAGGATCAAGCCGGCCGGCTCGACGAGGTGCTATACAACCTGGCCGAGGTTTGCCGCATCTTGGCGGTGCTGCTCTGGCCGGTCGTGCCGGAGACCGCCGGGAAAATCTTCGGGCAGCTTGGCATCGACGACTCGCCGGCGAACTTCAGCTTGGCCAAGTGGGGCGGCTTGGCCAAGGGCCACACCTGCAACAAGCCAACGCCACTCTTCCCCCGCAAAGACCTCGAGAAGAAATGATAAAAGGGGAGCGCACGCGCCCCCGCGTGCCGGCTTGGGCGCCTCGCCCAAGCCTCAACAAAACGAGACCATAATTCCGGCGAGGGCGCCGGAATCCGCACGCGAGGCGCGTACGCTCCCAGATGTTCGTTCGCTTGGCCAAGCGGCGAGTCCCGGAGGGGCGGCATGAAATAGCCCGGGGCGTCAGCCCCGGGTACGAAGCCCAAAAAAACAACAAGCCCCGTAGGGGCGGCACCAAAACAATCCTGTCCATCCTGTCTATCCATGTTCCAACTTGGGTGAGAAAAATGAACATGGTTGGTCAGAATCGGGAGTGACCACCGGGTGCGCTTGGCCAAGTTGCTTCGTTTGAGGTAAAGGCAGGGATTCAGATTTGGAGATTCCTTGTTCGATATTCATCATTCAAACGGCTGGAGAAAAACCAATATCGAACACCGAACAAGGAATGTCCAAGGGCGAAGTTCCCGGCCCCCTCTCCCAGCGGGAGAGGGCTGGGGAGAGGGAGAGCGCGTGGCTTTCACAAAAAACATCCGAGAGTTTTCACTCTCATCCGGCCTGCGGCCACCTTCTCCCTGAGGGAGAAGGGATCAAACGGGACGCGCTTGGCCAAGCGCTTGGTTGAGGGGGTGGCGATTCATTTGGCTTGAATCAACTCACCGGGTTGATGGAGCTTGGGCGTTTGCTGACATGTCGGAGAGCAAACAACTGGCGGGCGGGTTTGGGTGGAGCGACGCTTCCCTCCTGACCGTAGCGCAACATCGCCGCCGAACTTGGGCCGTGGTGCTGCCGGCCACCGTGCTTCCCCTGTTCGGGGCGCTGCTTTATTTCGTCTTTGCCAAGGGGGTGGGCTTGGCGCAGGTGGCCTATTCCGGCACCAAGCTGTTCACATTGGTGTGGCCGCTCATCGCGGTGCCTTGGATTTTGAAACACCGCGTCGCGCTGCCGGCCTGGAGGGACGCGCGCCACTGTCGAACGCTGCCGTCGGGCCTCCTCGTGGGCGCGGGCATCGTGGGGTTGATGTTTCTGCTCATGCAAACCCAATGGCTCGGCGAGCCGGTTCGCGCGAATGCGGATCGCATCAAAGACACCATCACCGGCTTGGGCTTGAGCCGGGCCAACTACTGGGCGTTTGGCATTTGCCTCGCCGTGCTGCATTCGTTGCTGGAGGAATATTACTGGCGCTGGTTTGTCTTCGGCGGACTGCGCCAGTTGATGCCCGCCGGTCTGGCGCACGCGCTCGCCGGTGCGGCGTTCATGGGACATCACGTGGTGGTCGTGCTGCAATTTTTCCCCGTGCCCCTCGCCCTCATTCTCAGTTTTTCAATTGGCATCGGCGGCATAATTTGGAGCGGGATGTACGTGCGCCAAGGCTCCCTGCTGGGCGTGTGGCTCTGCCACATCATCGTCGATTTCGGCATCCTCACGATCGGGTACCAACTGCTGTTCGGCACCGCGTCGCCGGTGAATTAACGGGAGCGGATGCTGCCCTCTCGGAGAGGGTAGCGAGGGCGCCTCGCCCAAGCCTGAAACCAAGATTCCGGCGGGGCGCCGGAATCCGCACGCGAGGGCGCGTACGCTCCCCAACCCCGCATCCTTTCCTTCCGACTTCGACATTCCTTGTTCGACATTCTATTCCCGCTTGGCCAAGCGTTATTCCTCGGCTTTGCGGAGGCGGAAGTAGTGGTGTGTCTCCATGAATTGCGGGACGTTGACGTAGTAGTTATGCTCTTGGCGGTGTTCGAACGAGCGTTGCGAACCACCTACTTTGATCCAGTTTTTCAAATCGGCGGAGCCTTCGAGATAGTACGGGGCCGAAGCGTCAAACCCTCCGTAGTAGATATAAAATCCATTGCGAATGATGCGGTAGCTTAGCTTGAACTTGGTTTCGAGGATTTCCTCGATTTCATCCAGGCCATTCGATCGAACCTCTTTTATCAGATCGTATTCACCAAAAAGGTTGCTGCTTTGCTCGATGAGATATTTGGCAACGTCGGTCTGCCCTGGTTGGCGGCCGTCCAAATGGATGTCTTGGGCGGGTCCGGCTTCTCTTGGCCAAGCGCAGGAAACGCCATCGGTAAAAAAGCCGTAAGGAGGAGGATGGATTTGTTCATGACAGCGAAGTGAGTCCAAAGTGTGGAAAAAGTTGTTTTAAAAGACAAGCCCACATTTCGGCGCTTGGCCAAGCGGTTACTGGTAAAACACACCGACGGCGGAATGGACTTGGTGGGCGGCTTGTTGCCCGCATCCCTTGACGGACGCCGGGGTTGGGGGAAGGATTGCTGCAACCCCTCGCGGGCAAGTCATGCCACTCATTTTCCAGCGCTTCGGCCGCTTGCCAGGTTTTTTGCTGGCGGCGTTTTTCTGTCTGCCGCTTGGCCAAGCGGCCGGGCTGGATGAGGTGTACCGGGCGGAGATCCGGCCGTTGCTCGATCAATTCTGTTTCGAGTGCCATGCGGACGAGGACGCCGAGGCGGACATCGATCTCGACTCGTTCCGGTCAGTCGCCGATATCCGGCGCAACACCAAGGTTTGGCTCAAGGTCGATGACATGCTGTCGAGCCGACAAATGCCGCCGAAGAAAGCCGACAAGCCAAGCGATGCCCAGCGCGACAAGTTACAAAACTGGGTGCACGCTTTTCTGCTCGAGGAGGCCAGGGCGCGGGCGGGCGACCCCGGCCGGGTGGCGTTGCGGCGGCTCAACAACGACGAGTACAACTACTCCGTTCGCGACCTCACCGGCGTCGCCTCGCTGAACCCCACCCGCGAATTCCCCATCGACGGCGCGGCGGGCGAGGGCTTCACCAACGCCGGCGATGCGCTGGTGATGTCGCCCGCGCTCGTGGGCAAATTCCTCGACGCCGGCAAGGAGGTCGCGCAACACGCCGTGCTGCTGCCGGACGGCATCCGGTTTTCGGAACACGTCACCGAGCGCGACCGGGCCGACGGGTTGATGGATCAAATCCAGAATTTTTACGCGAAGTACGTGGCGGTTCGCAGCAACGCCGGTGACAACTGGGACGACTCCGCCGAGGCCAAGGCCAACGTGATCAACCGCAACGGCAGCATCCCGCTCGAGCCTTATTTCGCCGCGACACTGGAAGAGCGAGACGCCTTGGCCAAGGGCGGCGAGACGCTCACGGCGGTCGCCGAGGCACGCGGGCTGAACGCGAACTATCTCGGCAAGTTGTGGGCAATGCTCACGCAAGCCAACGCACCGGCTGATTCCTTTTTGCTGAACGACATCCGCAAGCAATGGCAGGCAACAACCGACGGCATCCCGAAGCCGATCGTGGACAAAATCCAGCAGTGGCAGCAGGCGCTGTGGCGGTTCGACCCCATCGGCCACATCGGGAGGGCCAACGGCCCGACGGCGTGGATGAACCCGCGGAACACCGCGCCCTCCAGCGAGACATTCAAACTGGAATCCGCCCCGCCAGAGCCGCAATGGAGCGATGCGCTGGACGATTTTCGCGGCCTGTTTCCGGCGTCGATTTGTTACCCGAAAATCGTGCCGGTGGACGAGGTGGTGACGCTGTCGCTGTACTTCCGCGAAGACCATCACCTGCAAAGGCTCATGCTCGGCGACACCGGGAGGGCGGAACTTGACCGGCTTTGGGACGAGTTGCTGTACGTGACGAAAGAGCCGCTCAAGGTGGAGGTCGCGTACGAGCAGATCGTCGAGTTTTCGACGCAGGATCGGCCGGATCTCGTCATCGCGTGGAAGCCGTACCGGGAACCGCTGATGAAAAAAGTGGCGGCGTTCCGCGAGCGCCTTGAGGCAGACGAGCCGAGGCAACTCGACGGCGTGCTGGAGTTTGCGGGGCGCGCTTGGCGGCGGCCGTTGAGCGGCGAAGACCGGGAAAGTTTGCGGGCGCTGTATCGCCAATTGCGCGAGCGGGAGATTCCGCACGAGAAGGCGATTCAGTTGACGATTGCGCGGGTGCTGACCTCGCCGGCATTCCTGTATCGCCGCGAGAAAGCGGGTGAGGGCGCGAAGCCGGTGGCCGTCAGCGGCGCGGAGCTGGCCACGCGGCTAAGTTATTTTCTCTGGTCGTCGCTGCCGGATGCCGCGCTTGGCCAAGCGGCCGCAAGCGGCGAGTTGGCGAGCGACGACGCGCTGCTTGCCCAGACGCGGCGGATGCTGCGCGACCCGCGCACGCGCCGCTTGGCCGAGCAGTTTGCCTGTCAATGGCTGCACATCCGCGGCTTCGACCAAAACGACGACAAGAACGAGAAACTTTACCCGGAGTTCCCGGAACTGCGCGGCGCGATGTACGAGGAGTCGGTGCGGTTTTTTGAGGACATGTTTCGCAACGACGGCTCGGTGCTTGGTTTGCTGAATGCCGATCACACGTTCCTCAACGAGCGCTTGGCCAAGCTCTACGGCATCGACGGCGTGACCGGTGCCGAGTGGCGCCGGGTCGGCGGCGTGCGGGCCAAGGGGCGCGGCGGTGTGCTCGGCTTGGCCACGGTGTTGGCGGTCAACTCCGGCGCGTCGCGCACCAGCCCGATCCTGCGCGGCAACTGGGTTTACGAGACGCTGCTTGGCGAGCGTCTGCCGAGGCCGCCGGCCAACGTGCCGGATCTGCCGGACAGCGTCCCGGAGGGGTTGACCGCGCGGGAGTTGATCGAGCAACACAGCTCGGCGCCGGGCTGCGCCAAGTGCCACAAACTCATCGACCCGTTCGGCTTCGCGCTCGAGCAGTACGACGCCATCGGGCGGCTTCGGCCCAAGGCCGTTGACACGAAAACCAAGCTCGCTGACGGCTCGGGTGTCGAGGGCATCGACGGTCTGCGACACCACTTGGCCACCGACCGGCTCGACGATGTGCTGGCGCAGTTCTGCCGCAAACTGCTCGGCTACGCGCTTGGCCGGGAGGTGGCGTTGTCCGAC
>Ga0066376_10001162_pt1 | contig 25523 bp, 22 predicted proteins | sample Knorr_S15_td_Bot_FD_77009 | JGI IMG/M metagenome (GOLD analysis project Ga0066376, IMG submission 77009) | Marine microbial communities from Southern Atlantic Ocean transect - Knorr_S15_td_Bottom_ad_5009_LV_A | ecosystem: Environmental > Aquatic > Marine > Oceanic | place: Southern Atlantic... | reverse complement strand
TTGTGAATTGATGCCCCTGAATAAATCCAGCCGTTTTCCGACTTCCTCCATCACCTTGTAGCTGGTGATGATGGCTATCTGCGTTTCGATCTCGTCAGTGCCGTATCCGTATCCGTATCCGTACATCGCCGCCCCCGGCGCATTCAACGAGGAATTGATCTGTACCTTGGCTTTGGCTTTGTATATGGGGGCCGGCTTGAATTTTTCGGCGAGCAGGAAGCTGAATAGAGCAAGGGTACAGGCGGTGAACAACACAATGCCCCTGCGGCGACGCAGGATCCGCCAATAGTCTCTCAGGGTGACGTCGTACTGAGCCATCCGGGGCCTCGATTGCGTCTCCAGGCAGGAGCCGCGTCACTCGCTCCTCCCCCCCCGTCTTTTGAGGGAGTCCTCGCTATCAGGGCATGCCTGGGATCAGCAGAGCGTTAGCCGCGACAAGAATTCCGATCCGCATACCACCGCGTCTGATCCCGTAGGGTTGAACTAATCCCGCATCACTAACAGCCCGTTGATAGAGTCCATTCGCGCTACGATATCGACGGACTGCTAAGGCAGATAGACTTCACACGCATACCTGGCAGGGAGATCAACGTCTGCCAGTCGCCTTGCGGGGCTTGCGACCGTAGGAAGGAGCTGCGGGGATTTCGGCCGCAGCTTCGCCCTCAGCTTTGGGTCTGGGACGAGGCGAAGCCAGGGGCCGCGACTGCCTTGTGCTCTGCGATCTCGCGTCTGAACCAGAGTTGGGACGAGGCCGACGAGGAGGGGCGGGCCTTTCTTCGACGGCGCCTTCCTCGAATCCGTATACGTCGCCGACATAGTCAGCGGGCACTTCGCGGCTCAGTACAACTTCTCCCCTGGCGAAGAACTTGATCTCCCCTTCATCCGCCGCCTGGCGTGCCCTGACCTCGATCACACAGGGCCCGCCGACCTGCCTGCTCCGCGATTCAGCCACTTCCCTGGTCATGGACAGGTGCAGGTAGAATCGATCTACGGGGCGCATCCCCTCCTCTTGCATCTTGCGCACCGCTGAGCTCGTAGTGCCCATATACAGATACTCGGGCGGCTCCATGGGCTCACCATCCATCTCCACGAAGAAGCTGTGCCCATACAGAGCGCGAATCGCCCCATCGGTAATTTCGAATCGCTTCTGCCTGGAGCTTCCCACCATCTGCTCGATATCTTCAGAAGTGACATCGGCGTTTCGCTGCTGCACCGCCTCCAGAACTTCGGCCAGAGGTATAAAGCCGAAGTCATTCATATTCAGGCCAAACTCATCGGGACGGTGACGCAAAATGAGCGAGAGCAACTTGGAAATTCGTTTTTGGTCGATCACTTTTTTCGGCTTCCTTTCGTCCACTGCTGCGAGAGAGGGGAAGCTGCTAGTTCCACTGTTGTCGATAGGCATGAAGGGATGCGGCCACGTCCTCGTCAGCGAGGGCCAGTATCTCCGCTGCGAGCACGGCCGCATTGCGGGCGTTGTCGATTCCGACAGTTGCTACGGGAATGCCCGGCGGCATCTGGACGATGGCGTAGAGCGAGTCCACGCCGTTCAGGGCGCCAGAGGCTATCGGTACGCCGATGACAGGCAGGATGGTGTGCGCTGCCAGCACGCCTGGCAACGCTGCCGCCAGCCCCGCGCCTGCGATGATGACTCGCAGACCTCGATCGGCGGCCTCCCTGGCATAGGTCGCCGTCCGGTCCGGGTTCCGATGTGCCGAGCAGACCAGCGTCTCGTAGCCGATGCCCAGCTTCTCCAGCACATCGGCCGCCTGCTTCATTACCGGCTCGTCCGATTTACTGCCCATAATGATGCCCACGCGTACTCCCGCCACGTCCTTTTCCCTTCTTCTTGAGTATCTGCCTTGGCGGGCCATCGAGCCAGCGGCAACTGCACGTCCGCCGCAACTGCACATAAGCCCTACCGGAACAACCAGTTATGGAATAGTAATATGGACCAATGTCGACGCGGCCGCAAGGATTTCGGGCGGGCCTGTCGGCGCGGCCCATCGATCCGGTGGACCGTCAGGCCATCTTCTTCCTCAGAATCGCAGGGTAGTCGAGATCCTCTCGCCAGGTCGAACTCCCCTCGACGTCGTCCTGGGGTTCGCTCCCCTCGGTGGGTCGATGCTCGTCGACGGCCGGGTGCTGCGCTCGTCCTGAAAACCTTCGCCCATCGGCTTTCTTCACCTTGTCCTCCCTGACGGCATCTTCGCTTTCTTTGTTGTTCAGGTAGAACCCGGTGGCGATAACGGTGACCCGCAGCTCGTCCACCAGCGATTCGTCTACTACCGTTCCGAAAATAATGTTCGCTTCGTGGCCGGTGGCCTCTCTAATCACCGAGGCGGCCTCGTTGGCCTCGAAGAGGGTCAGACTCGGGCCCGCGGCGATGCTGATCAGAGCGCCCCTCGCGCCGTCAATCGAAATATCCTCGAGGAGCGGACTCCTGATAGCCCGCTTGGCGGCTTCCAGTGAACGATTTTCGCCCTTGTGAGACCCCACGCCGATGATCGCATCTCCCCCCTCGGTGATAACTGTCCTCACATCGTTGAAATCCAGATTGATCATGCCGGGTATGGTGATCAGATCAGCGATGCCCCGAGTAGCCTGGAGAAGAACCTCGTCCGCCTTGGCAAAGGCTTCCTCCAGCGTCGTGTCTCGCGAGCAGACGGAGAGCAGTCGCTGGTTTTTGATGACGATAAGGGTATCCACGTGTTCCTGCATCTCCGCGATGCCTGCCAGGGCGTTGCGCATGCGCGGAAAGCCCTCGAACTGGAAGGGCTCGGTGACGACACCCACAGTAAGTGCGCCGTGGTCCTTGGCCAGCTCCGCCACCACCGGCGCGGCCCCCGTGCCCGTGCCTCCGCCCATTCCCGCCGTAATGAAGACGAGATCGGTGTCGGCCAGATGCTCGGCCACCTTGTCGCGAGCCTCATCGATAGCCTGTCTTCCCAGTTCCGGCTTGGCGCCCGAACCCAGACCGCGCGTGACATTCTCGCCGATACAGATGCAGTGGTCGGCGGAAGACATCTCGAGATCCTGGGTATCGGTATTGACCGCCACGAACTCCACACCGTGCATACCCGAGGCGGCCATGCGGTTGATCGCGTTGCCACCCGCGCCCCCAACGCCGACGACCTTAATGCTGGCCCTCTGCTCAAAATCGATAATCTTGAATGTCATGATAATCCTCCTGCTGTCGTTGAGTTGCCGGTGAGTGAATCCATTGCCGCGCGTGATTTCCGTCGGTTAGAACAGGGCCTCCAGCCAGCCCTTCATGCGTCCCGCCACATCTTCGAAGCGGGGATTGCCGAGGTCGTGGTCGTCGTAGCGGGCGGTCAGTCCCTCGACACCCGTCAGCACCAATCCCATGGCGGTGGAAAAAGCGGGGTCCATGACGCGATCCTCCAGTCCTCTGAAATTCCCCCTTGGCACTCCCAGTCTCACTGGCATTTCCAGAACCTGCTCGGCCAGCTCGACAGTGCCTTCGATGAGACACCCACCTCCGGTCAGGACGACTCCAGCGCCAAGGGACTGAGACCAGGGCGTGCGACGCAACTCCCTGTAAACCAGAGAAAACACCTCCTCCATGCGGGCCTCGATAATGGCGGCGAGCTCAGCCCGGGACACGGTTGTGGGCGCTCGGCCCGAAATCCCGGCGATCTCCAGCATATCCTCCGCCTGCACCGCATCCTCCCTGGCGGCGCCATGCTTGCATTTGATCAACTCGGCCTGAGGCCACCCCGTGCGCAGACAGATGGCTATGTCGCTGGTCACATTCTGACCGCCCAGACCGATGACGGCGGTCTGGCGTACGCTCCCCTGATCGAAGACGGCGATGTCAGTAGTCCCCCCGCCGACATCGACGACGCATACACCCATCTCCCTCTCCTCTTGCCCTAACACGGCCCGGCTAGAGGCGAGCGGCTCCAGCACCACATCACTGACTTCGATGTCCGCACGCTGGACGCTCTTGCAGATGTTCTTGACCGAGGTCACCGAGGCCGTGACGATGTGGACCCTGGTCTCCAGACGGACGCCGAACATGCCGACGGGATCGCGGATACCGCGCCGATCATCCACCGAAAACCCCTGTGGCAGGACGTGGAGGACCTCTCTGTCAAAGGGAATTGCCACCGCCCTGGCTGCCTCTATGACCCTGTCCCTGTCGGCGACGGTGATCTCCTGCTTTTGTCCACCCACGCCGATGGCGCCCGAGCTGTCACGGGAGTCGATATGCTCGCCGGTTATTCCGGTGATTACCGCGTCGACGCGGACCCCCGCCATGAGCTCGGCCTCATGAATCGCTTTCGAAATGGCCTGCACCGTTTTCTCGACGTCTACAACTACTCCCCGGCGCAAACCCTCAGAGGGCGTGTGTCCCACACCGATAATCCTCAAGCCATCGCCTGCGGTTAACTCGGCAATGACCACACACACTTTGGTCGTACCGAGGTCGAGGCCAACTACCATATCTCCATCAGCCATGGTCTCAGCCCTCCTTTCCGCTTGGGGATCCGTTGCCCACGACCACCTGGCCGTCAAATCTGAGGTCTACGTAAACTGGATCCGGACACTCGCGATATATCCGACCCATCAGCTCCTCAAGGACTCCCAGACGGGCCCGCACCTGATCCATGGGCATGCGTACCTCCAGCCCGTCCCCCACCATGAACAGCCGCACGGCATCGGTTCCCATCGGCCGAATCTCAGAGACGTTCCGGCAGAATTCCGGCTCGAGGGCGGCGGCTTCCGCCCACCAGGCAAACACCGGCGCCAGCGATGTGTCCGCCAGGACCTGTCCTGGCTTCGCCTTTTCCGCGGGCGGCGAACCGGCAGCACTCACGCTTCCCCGGAGCACGGGCAGATCGAGATCCTCGCGCTCCTCGCGCGCCAGTCTGTCGCCCGGTAGCAGGACCCCCTCTGCATCGACGCCGAAAATCTCTCCATCCAGCTCTACCCAGGCGAATCGCCGACGTTCGAGAATGGAAACCGCAAGGCGATCGGGAGGCTTCCTCTCGATCCGGGCCCGCCTGACCCAAACCAGACTGTCGAGACGAAGCGCCACGGCATTCAGATCGACGTGGAAGATGTTATCGCCCACCGCCAGTCCGCTCGCCGCGAGGATGTCGTCACCATTCAGAAGCCTCAAGCCTTTTACCTCCAAAGCCACCAGGCTGAAATCTTCACTGGGCGGCGCTTCCAGGAAGTGCTGCACCCCTGGCCACGCTACCGCCGCCACCGCCGCGAAGGCCACTACAGCCAGCGTTACGGCGAGCAGCCGCCGTCGGTTTTCACGGCGTCCGCTCGCACTACCGGTCATCGCCCGCGCCGCCATGGGTTTCCGGCTCCGCCCGGCGCGTGGTCCAATCGCACTTGTCACCCGCCACCCGATCGGGGGAGAGCTGGAGCCCGTTGGGTCAGAGCGTCGGCCACGGTGTTGATGTTGCCGGCTCCCAGAGTGATGACCAGATCACCGGCAACACAGTCCGCCTTCAGACGATCGGGGAGGTCCAGTATGTCAGGGACATGGACGACATCCTCGAAGCCGCTGGACCGCATGGCATCGGCGATCTGACCGGCGTGGATGGTCGAATCGGGGATCTCCCTAGATCCGTACACCGAGGTCAGGTACACGGCGTCGGCCCGCTGCAGAGCGCGGGCGAATTCAGCGCAAAATGCTCGGGTCCGGGAATAGAGGTGGGGCTGGAAGACGGCGATCACGCGCCTGCCCGCAACTCTCACCGCTGACAGTGCCGCCTCTACCTCCGTCGGGTGGTGGGCGTAGTCATCGATGACGAGAACTCCATCGAACTCACCTTTGACTTCGAGTCTGCGGTCCGCGCCGCGGTAGGCGGCCAAGCCGTCACCTATGTGCTGAAAGTCAACCTGGAGCGCTCGGGCGACCGCTGCAGCTGCCACCGCATTGGCAACGTTGTGCAGGCCCGGCACGGCGAGATCGACCACGCCGATTTCGGCCCCCTCAACACAGAGGCTGAATCTGCTTCCCATCGCCCCCTTCTCGATGTCGATACCACCCGCCTCAATGTCGATCGCGCCTACTCCGACATCGACACCCACCTGGATGCCGCACGCGCGTATGTCATTGCCGTCGCCAAGCCCGAAGCTGAGCGCGATTGGGGCTTGGCGATCCAGGCCTGACACCACCGCGCGCGCTCCCTTGTCATCTCCGTTGACGACTGCGGTCCCCCCGACCGGCATGTGTTTCAGGAACCGGCGAAAGGTCCCGTACAATTCGTCGAGATCTCTGTATCGATCCATGTGCTCGGCCTCGGCATTGGTCAGCACGGCGATCTGCGACCGCACTTGGAGGAGAGCCCCATCAAACTCGTCCGCCTCCAGGACCAGCAGATCACCGGATCCCACCGAGCCTTGCGCCCTGCCCCCCCGACGTCCACCCACCAACTCGGAGGGGCTCAGGCCGCCGCTGCGAAGAATCGACGCCACCATGCTCGCCGTCGTCGTCTTCCCATGGGTACCGGCAACGGATACAGTAACGAAAGCGCGGCTGAGTTCTCCCAGCATCTGAGCCCTCGACAAGGTCCGGATTCCCAGATTCCGGGCAGCTGCCAGCTCCTCATTCTCCTCCGACACAGCGGCGGAGTACACCACCAACTGTGAACTCGCCACGTGATCGGCCGCGTGACCGAGGTGAGCCTCTATCCCATCGAGACGCAATTGGGCTACAGGGGTCAGCGGATCTCGATCCGAACCGCTCACCCGATAGCCCAGATCGACGAGAAAACGCGCCATCCCCTCCATACCAACACCACCCACGCCCACCATGTGGACGCTCTCCACGCCCTCGAGAGCAGCGACCTGCGCACACTTCATTCGAGCGAGACCCTCAATCATGAGCAAGCGGTGACACGGCAGCTGTCATACTGGTTGCCGTCGGTGACTCTGTGAGGACGCACCTCTGAAGCAGCGACGTCGGATAGCACGCCAGAAATTGGCTTGCGGACCTGAGACGCCAAAACCGGGTGCCGCGTGTGAGGAATGGCCGGTCTGTGGGCGGACCCCGTCTCGGGCCACGGCAACCAGAATGCCGATGGCGCACAGGTTCCACATGAGGGATGACCCGCCGTAGCTGATAAAGGGAAGTGGCAGACCGGTGGTTGGCACCAGGCCCGTAACCACGCCCATGTTGAGAGCCGCATACACGCAGATCATCAGCGTCGTACCCGCGGCCACGAGAAAACCGTGATGCGTGGTGGCGCTGCGCGCGATCCGGTAACCGTGAATGGAGAGTGCGGTGAAAAGTCCGATAACGCTGAGAGTGCCGGCAAGCCCCAGCTCCTCGCCGACGAGAGCGAAGACAAAGTCGGTGTGCGGCTCGGGCAGGAAGTGCTTCTGCATACTGTTGCCCAAGCCTACCCCTACCAGCCCGCCACTTCCGAATGCCAGCATCGACTGGGTGATCTGAAAGCCGTCAGTGAGTGGGTTGGAGTCGTGAAAATAGGTGATCACTCGCTTCAGCTGGTACGGCGAGTTGTATAGAGAGATGGCGACGACGGGAACGGCGGCCAGAGCAGTGGCGGCAAGATGCATTGATCCAGCCCCACCAAGCCACAGTACAGCGAACGATATGAGACCTATAGCCACGGCCGTGCCCAGATCGGGCTGCAAAAGAATCAGGATCTGAGCGATGATGATGACGGCGAGCCGCGGTACCAGGCCGATTCCCCACTCGCCGATTCGCTCCTCCTTGCGCACCAGTACATCGGCGAGGTAGAGAACCAGGGCGAGTTTGACGAACTCGGATGGCTGAAAAGACATGGTGACTGACAGGGGCAGAGAGAACGGCAGCCACCGCTGGGCGCCTTTTCCCTCCCCGAAGGCGAGGACCAGGACCAGCAGCGCCAGCCCAATGAGCAGGAGTGGTCGAGCAAGATGCTGGAATGCCTTGAGAGGAACGCGCGCCACGGCGAACATAAGCGCCAGACCCGCCAGAGCGCGGATAATCTGGCGATCCAGAAAATACCCGCTATCGTCGAAACGGTCGCTGGCCAGAGCGGAACTCGAGCTGTAGACCATGACTACGCCCAGTCCCACCAGAATGACGGCAATGAGAAGCACCTGTCGCCCCGGCTGTTGAGAGCCACCTGTTGACATTTCGGAACAATCGCAAATGGGAAGTACGAGGACAATCACCACTGCCGAAGAGTGGCCGTGGGGACAGCTCACTCGGGGAATAATCGGCAGCGTCAGTGTTCTTCGGTTGTCAGGTCAGCGACGACCGAAGGTCGTTGCTGACTTGCTGCCACAGCCTCTTGACCACTACTCTACCTTGGCGCCGCGCCGGAGGGGGTCCGGCAGAGACAGCTCTCATTCTGGTGAAAGTGGTGATCGATATCATCTGCGATATCATTTGGGAGTTAACGGGCGGGAGCGCCCTTCCTCCAGTCAGGTCAACTGCTTGACGAGTTCTTCCAGCTGCATGTCGCGTGAGCCTTTGACGAGCACAACATCGCCCGCTTTTACGAGCGAACTCACGCTCCGCACGAGTTCAACTCTGTCTTCGACGTGCAGAACACGATCTTGGTCCATGCCCGCCGCGACCGCGGCATCCACCGCAAACCGCATCATCGGGCCGAGTCCGATAAAGTGATCGGCCCCCATCTGGACGGCCTGCCGCCCCACCTCAGCGTGCATCTGTTCGCTCAGGTCGCCCAACTCAAGCATGTCCCCCAGGACGAGAATCTTGCGCCCCGAAGGTGTAGTACTCAGCTGGTTCAGCAGCTCAAGAGCCGCTGAAAGCGAGCCCGGATTTGCGTTGTAACAGTCATTGATAACACATATCCCGTTTTTTCGCAATATCTCGGACCGCATGGCGAGGGGTTTAAATTCCGCCAGGGCCGTGCACACATCGGCCAGAGGAACGTCACACACTCTACCTACCGCGGCGGCGGCCAGAGCGTTGTAGACATTGTGACGACCCGGTATTTGTAGATCTATGCGATAATTCTGTAGAGAGAAGTGGCCGCAGCCCTCCTGGTCGAGAACAAGTCCCTCCCCACTAAAATGGCTCCCACGCGTCAGACCGAAGCCAAGGAGTCTCCCCTTTGTCCTCTTTGTCCCCTTGGCAACGACACGGTCGTCTGCGTTGACGAGAGCCAACGAAGACTCATCCTCGATATAATCCAGGAGCTCCCCTTTGGCCTTGGCCACCCCCTCTACAGATTTGAACATCCCCACATGCGCTGTACCGATGTTCAACAGCACGCCTATGGTAGGTCGCGCCACTGAGCAAAGATACCCGATATCACCTTCCTTACGCGCCGCCAGTTCCACCACGACCGCCGTGTGCTGTGGGCCGAGGCGCAACAAAGTCCTGGGCACGCCGATTTCGTTGTTCTCGCTTGCCGGCGTCTTGAGAACCGAGAACCGCCGCGCCAGGACAGCGGCGATCATCTCCTTGGTCGTGGTCTTGCCTGACGACCCCACCACGGCTACTACGGGAAGGCAAAATCTCTTCCTGTTCTCGGCGGCGACAACTCCCAGCGCCGCCAACGGCGAATCGACTCCAAGCAGCGGGCCCTCGCGGCACTCACTGCCCGCCGCCATCCAGGCTCGCTCGACGATGGCGGCCATGGCGCCGCGCTGGAACGCCATGTCGACGAACTCGTGGCCGTCGAAATCGGGTCCACGCAGAGCGACGAATATCTCTCCTCTGGCGATTGACCGGCTGTCGGTGCAGAGCTGGCCCGCGGGGCGACTTTCTATCCCCAGACCGGGCCGCTGCCAGTCTCCTCCGGGCCGCTGCCAGTCTCCTCTCGTCCAGCGCCTGACATCATCTAACGTTATCCCTTCCATCCAACAGGCAACCGTACGCTCATGCCCTCGAGAGCCGGCCGTGCAACGCCTCGCGAGCGACCTCGCGGTCATCGAATCTTACAGCCCGGTCGGCGAAGACTTGGTGCGACTCATCGCCCTTACCGGCAATTACGACGGTGTCTCCGGCACGGGCCAACTCGATCACCCGGAAGATGGCCTCCCGTCGATCGACATGGCTCAGGGCATCCCGGCACTTCATGCCCGCCGTAATATCGGCGATGATGTTTTTGGGCGATTCGCTCCGAGGGTTGTCGGAGGTTAGCATGACGACGTCCGCCAATTTGCTGGCGATCCGTCCCATGAGAGGGCGCTTCCCCACGTCCCTATCTCCACCGCAACCAAATAGACATATGAGCCGCTCCCGAGTCACCTTCCTGGCTGCCAGAAGCACGGTCTCCAGACCCGCCGGCGTATGCGCATAATCGACCAGTACATGGAAGCCCTGGCCTTCGTCGACCGCCTCCAGGCGCCCGGGCACATTGTCCAACGACGCCAGTCCCAAGCAGACCGCCTTTCGCCCAATACCCAGGCCGAATGCGCAAGCGACAGCAGCCATGACGTTAGAGCAATTGAACTCCCCAGTCAACCGGGTACTGACCTCAAAATCACCCGAACCGGTATGCAATCTGATATCAGTACCAGAATCCGTATCGATCGCCTCCAGCAGACGCACATCTGCCTCCATATGACGGCCGAAAGTGATGCTTCGCCCGGCGGCGCGTTCCAGCAGCAGTGAGCTTACGGGATCATCGAGATTGACCACCGCCCGTGCCGTTCCGCAGCAGTGCAAGCGCTCAAAAACCCTCGCTTTCGCTTCCCAGTACGCCGCTTCGCTGCCGTGAAAGTCGAGATGATCCCTGGTCAGATTGGTGAAAATCACAGCATTGAATTCGATCCCGGCAACTCTCTCCAGAGCCAGGGCATGGGACGACACCTCGAGGACGACTGCATCACGGCCGCCGTCCACCATCCGTCGCAACAGATCGTGCAGTTCGGAGGCCTCTGGGGTAGTGTTGGCCAGGTCTTCCATGTCGTCCCCCACCTGAGCACCCAGCGTACCCACGTAACCGCACGAGATCCGCGCCGCCTCCAGTATTCGCCGCACCAGGAGAGCTGTGGTCGTCTTGCCGTTGGTTCCGGTGACGCCGACAGTGCACAGGTGCGCGGCCGGATAGCCGTTGACCCAAGCTCCGAGCTCGGCGAGAGCGAGACGACAGTTTCTGACCCGTATACGGGCAGCCCCTCCCGACGGTACGTCGTTCTCTTCGACAACGACCGCTGCGGCGCCGCGAGCGACCGCGTCCGCCACAAACTGATGCCGGTCGCGTTCCTGCCCCCCCCGAATCGCCACGAAGACAGATCCGTCGGTGACCCTGCGGGAATCGCACTCGATGGACGAGACCTCCGGGTTTTCCGTTTCTCCCACCTCCAAAACGGCACCGGGGACTACTTTGATGAGTTCAGCCAGACGCATGGTTCATGCCGATACAAGAGCGTAAAGTATTCATCGTTACGGATGAAAGAGCGCCAGTCTGCTATCGCCCAGTTGACGCAACAGCAGGGCCTGGCGCAGTGGCGTGGCAGCCAAGTCTACCACGGGTGCAAACTCGGGTCGGTCCAACACGCAGGTAACCTCCCGGCCGCCAGAGCCCGACCCTCCAGAGCCCGATCCGCCAGAGCCCGATCCGCCAGAGCCCGACCCTCCTGGCGCGGGGTCTTGAGAGACCACGGTACTACCACTGCCGTCAAAGCGCACGGTCAACCCCCTGAGCCCGCAGTGGTAACGCGCCAGCGATTCGGTCATTCCCCGCAGGTCGGGGACTGCGCTCAACGAGTTTCGGGCGCCATTCAGCGGGCCAGTCAGCACTCCCGCGCCATTGGGCTCGAGGGTTTCCTCGACACCCAGAGCGTAGATTCTCTCCATCGCGCGCTTGAAGGCCGGCGCCGCCGTCTGTCCACCCCATTTGCTCCTGCGCGGGTTGTCCAAGGCCACCAGGCAGAGAAACTGGGGGTCGTCAGCCGGCAGAAACCCGATGAAGGAGACCACGGCCTCGTCATCGGCGTAACCACTACCATCGGCGCGGGCACGCTGTGCCGTTCCCGTCTTCCCGGCAACGCTGACGCCACTGATCCGGGCGCGAATGCCACTGCCCCTCTCCACGACACCGGTCAGGATAGACCGCATCACCCTGGCTGTTTTCGCTGAGACGACCCGCCTCACTATCTGGGGCCCCATCCATGATTCGACCTGCCCGCCGGAGCCCTTCACTTCCCTGACGATCAGCGGAGCCATCAATACGCCTCCGTTGGCGATTGCGCCGAAGGCCTGCACCATCTGAATCGCGGTGACGCTGATCTCCTGTCCAATGGCGATCGTATCCAGCGACCGGTTTGACCACTCACTGGTATGGCGGAGCAGACCCGCGCTCTCCGCGGGCAAGCCGATACCCGTGCGCGTGCCGAAACCGAAACTCCGCATGTACCCGTAGAATTCGTGCCGTTCGAGCTTCCGGGCCAGCTTGACCGCACCGATGTTGCTCGATTTTTCCAACACCTCCCGACTGGTTAGCCAGCCGTTAGGGGAAAGATCTCGCAGTTGATCGCCATTCGCCAGCTCCAGCAACCCATTCTCGCAGAATACCTGCGTTTCGGCATTGGCTCGTCCCTGGTCGAGAACCGCCGCCGCCATGATCGCCTTGAGAGTCGATCCCGGCTCGAACGAATCGGTCACGGTGCGATTGCGACGCAGTTGCGGACCCGAAGCTCCCGGATCGTTCGGATCGAAGCCTGGCACACTGGCCATGGCCAGGATCTCGCCTGTACGCGGATCGGACACGATACCCAGGGCGTTTTCCGAGCCGGAATCCTCCATGGCTCGGAGCAGTTCCTCTTCGAGGACATCCTGGTATACGGCGTCAATCGTCAACCTCACCGAACTGCCGTTGACGGGGGGCTGACGCTGCTCCTCGCGTCCCGGCAGCGCCCGCCCCCTGCCGTCTACGAATGACAGGGCCCTCCCTTCGGTAGCGGTAAGGGCACTGGTATAGGCCAGCTCCAGCCCTTCCCGACCCTGATTATCGATGTCGGTGAATCCCACCAGCTGTGCTGCCAAATGTGCATACGGGTAATATCTGGTCGTCCCGGCGTGCTGATAAACCCCTTTGAAATCAGGAGCCGGAAACTCAGCCAGACGCCGTCCGTCTACCTGGCGCGCCAGGTATAGAAACGTCTGAGAGCTCTTCAGTTGGCGCCGCAGGACCTTACTGTCTGTGCCGCGCAGGGCGGCGAAGTATTGTGCAACCTCGTCAGGCCGCTCAACCAAAGCCGGATTACAGTAAAACGACACGGACTGCACGTCCAGAGCCATTTCCCTGCCTCGTCTGTCGAGAATTCGACCTCGATTGGCGCTGAGAGCTCGCCAGCGACCGTGCTGCGCTTTCGCTTTGAGCGCCAGTTCGCTGTGCTGCAGCCCCTGCACTTGCACCAGTCGGCCCGCCAGCAGCATCCAGGCCCCCACTCCGAGCAGCGCGACCAGACGAAGCCGTGCGCGGCCCGCCTCGTGTCGATTTATCTTGGGTGCCATCTTGGGTGCCATACGGCGCCTCCGAAGTCTGTCGGACCTAACCACCTGTTCCCCCTGCACGCGCCAGACCGGTATCAAGCCGATGATTTGCTGCCTTGACCATGCCCAGACGGTCTCTTGCGATCCCCATGATAGTGCCCGGTTTGGTCTGCATGATCGCCGTCGCCGTCAGCCTGGAGCGTTCCTCGCTGAGAGACTCGAACCGGAGCTGGGCCGCGCTTGTGCGACGAGCGATGTCGGCGAGGGCTACCTTGCTCCACACGAACGCGGTAGTGACACTCACCAGGATGACGACGCCGGCCACCGAAACCCGTATGGAGGAGCCAGTCAGCGTTTTCGCCTTCATCTCTCTCCCGTCAGGCGATTTCATCGCACCGAATCCTCTCGGAGATGCGCAACACGGCGCTGCGCGCCCTCCCATTGCCGGCCACTTCCTCTCCACTTGCCTTCAACGCCTTGCGGTGAAGGGCCTTGAACTGCGGCTTTCTCCCGCAGGCGCAGACGGGCATCCTCGGAGGACAGATACAACCACGCGCTAGAGCCGCCAACTTTGTTTTCACCAGTCGGTCCTCTAAAGAGTGGTAGGAGATGACGGCCAGCCGCCCCCCTGTCGCCAGCGACTCGATGGCGCCGTCCAGACCGTCATCCAGCTGAGCCAACTCGTCGTTCACCTGTATACGCACCGCCTGAAACACCCGGGCGAGCGTTTTGTTCGGATGGCTGGGTCCGGTATCCGCCACTGCCTTCCGAAGGTCCGCCGTAGTCCTGAGACCACCCTCGCCGTCGCGAAGCCGGCAGATCGAGCGAGCGATGCGTCGGGCTCCCCGCTCCTCTCCGAACTTCCGGATGATACCAGCCAGGTCGGCCTCCGAGACACGTGCGATCATCTCGACCGCAGGCACCCCAGTGCTGCGGTCCATGCGCATGTCCAGAGGGCCGTCCTGCTGGTAACTGAAGCCTCTATCTGCCATATCTATCTGATGTGATGACACGCCCAGATCGAATAGGATGCCCCGCGGCGTCTGAGCACGCCTGCCGGTCATGGCCGTCTCCACCAACCGTGACAGATCCCGGAAAGCTCCCCTTAGGAGCTTTACCCGACCCGGGAACTCCGTCTCGAGGGTGACCGCCTGGTTCAGGGCATCTAAATCCCGGTCTAGACCGATGAGAAAACCCTCGCTGTCCAGCGCACCCAGGATGGCCCTGCTGTGGCCGCCCCCACCCACGGTGGCATCGACATAGACTCCTGAGGGATCGGTCACCAGGCCCTGGACGATTTCGGCCGTCATTACCGGTCGGTGAAAATCGCCAGCGCCAGAGGTGATGGTGTCTGTATCGGGCATCGGCCTCCGCAACGGCTGGAATGCGCCTCTTCACTGTCAAGTTGCAATTCAATCGCTATAAGCCCTTCGTCGTTCTCGCCTCCGGCGCATGACCCACCGTTGAGTCAGTCCCACCGGTAAGCGCCCGTTCAGTCAGTACCACCGGTTGAGAAGGACGAAGTCATTCTCAACTCCGGCGCATGACCCACCGTTGAGTCAGTCCCACCGATAAGCGTCGGCCGGCCATTACAGATCGAGACTCTCAGCGACTTCTTCAAGGGTAGACTCGGCTTGCTCCATATACGCTGCCCAGCTCTTCGGATTCCAGAACTCGAGCTTGTCGAGGGCCCCGATGACGACCATACGATCTTCGATTCCCGCCCTCTCGAGAAGCTTGCGCGGGATCGTGGCGCGTCCCTGCCGATCGAGGCGCACCTCCTTAGCCTGGGAGAGCGTCACCCGGTAGTACAGTCGAACCTTCTGGTCTGTCTGCGATAGCCCCATGATCTTTTCCACAATCGCGGCCCACGCGCGCTGGGGATGGGCGGTGAGACAGCCGTCGAGTCCGCGTGAGACTACCAGGGTGTCCCCGTCCTCTGGCTGTAGCTTCCTGCGCACCTCAGCCGGAATGAAGATCCGTCCCTTTGAGTCTACAGGGACATCGTACTCACCGAGAAATCGCGACATTTCCGATCCATGTCAGAGTGCGGTCCAGCCGCCCCTTATACACCTGTATACACCACTTCACACCCTTTTACACCACGAACATAGTATACTCCTAGCAATCGGGGGTGTCAAGCAAAAAAACCCCGCCACTGTCGGCGAAAATAAGACTGACTGTATCTACTTGTTATTTATAGACTAAGGATATAAAACGCGAGCGGGAGATGCTCGGATGTCCAAAACTGGGCAGGAAATTGGGCGCGGGTTTTCTTTCCGCTTCCGCCTCGTAGCCTAAACTCTCTCGAGGACACAGCGATTGATGCTCTCACCCCGCGCCAGGAATTTGTCCTCGTAGTTTGTCGTGACCCCGGTCCAGACGAGATCAGTCTCTCGCAATGAGTGACATCGGTCCAACACCTCCTGCATCGCCTGGAAGTAATCGTCGTGATCGGTCGCCAGCCAGAGCAACCCGCTAGGGCACAGAGTGCGGACGATCTCCGTCACGAACCCGTCGTTGAACAGTCGTCGCTTGTGGTGCCGCTTTTTTGGCCAGGGATCGGGGAAATAGAGGTGATAGGCCTGAACGGAGTCAGCTGGGACGAAGAATTCGACAAACTCTCGAGCATCGGCCCGAATTAGACGGACATTGTCGAGATTCCGCTTCACGCATCGCTCGTGGGCGATCCTCAGGTATTTGCCCGCCCACTCGACACCGAGATAGTTTACCGCAGGCTGTCGCTGCGCCGCGTCGATCAGATAGCGGCCTTTGCCGATTCCAAGCTCGACCTCAACGGGATTGGAATTGCCGAAGACACTAGCGCAGTCCACCATCGGGTCTGCCCGATCGCGCCCCTCCAGATCCAGGTACAGCTTGTCGGTGCTCGAGGCATCCATCTCAAAAAAAGGACGCTGACCGGGCGTGGCCGGCCAGCGTCAATGCACTACCGTCGTCGCCGATCGAAACGCCCCTATCCGGCGGCTTCGCTGTGAGAAGGCAGACCACAGAACTGGTCGTAGTCGATCAACTCCTCAATTGTGGGGGAGTCACCGCAGACTGGGCACTCGGCGTTGCGGCGCAGCCGGAGCTCGCGGAACTTCATCTCCATCGCATCGTAGAGGACCATGCGGCCCACGAGAGAAGATCCTTGCCCCAGGAGAAGCTTGACGACCTCGGTCGCCTGGATCAAACCCACGATGCCGGGCAGTACGCCGAGAACGCCACCTTCGGCGCAGCTGGGGACCTCGCCGGGGGGAGGCGGTTCCGGATACAGGCACCGATAACACGGCCCTCCCACTGCCGAATGATACACTGTTGCCTGTCCCTCGAATCGGAAAATACTCCCGTCCACCACGGGTTTCCCCAGAAGTACCGCAGCGTCGTTGACGAGGTACCGAGTGGGAAAATTATCACACCCATTGACGATTATCTCGTACTTGCCAAGGATATCCAACGCGTTGTCGGAAGTGAGCAACTCGTGGTATCCGTTGACGGTGATGCCCGGATTCAAATCGAGCAACCGCTCTCGGGCGGCTTCCACTTTCGGACGACCTATCACCGACTCTCCGAACAGAACCTGACGCTGCAGATTACTTCTGTCCACGACATCTGCATCGACAAGGCCGATGGTCCCGACACCCGCACCGGCAAGGTACAGCCCGATCGGACACCCGAGTCCGCCTGCGCCAACCAGGAGGACCTTCCCTTTCAGGAGCTGCTGCTGTCCCTTCTCCCCCACCTCGGGCAGAGTGATATGGCGCGAGTATCTCTGCAGGTCATCATCTGACAGCAGCCCATTTTGCTCAATCGCAAAGCCGGCGTCCTTCCAGCCCTTGAAGCCGCCGATCATCGAGCTCACTTTGGTGTATCCCATGGCCCCCAGATCTCTGGCGGCCAGAGCCGATCGATTTCCGCCAGCACAGTACAGGACGATGGAGGCATCCCTGTCCATGGTCACATCTTCCTCTACATTCATCTCGAGGAATCCCCGCGGAATGAGCTCGGCCCCCGGGATATAGCCGTCCAGGACCTCGTCTCGCTCCCGCACGTCAATCAGGTGCTGTGTCTCTCCCGCCTGTAGGTCCCGACTCACATCCCGAGGCGTGACCTCCACAATGCTATCCTTCACCTTCTGTAATAGTTGGCTCGAAGTCAGTGCCATAACAATAGTCTCCCCTCTCTATCTACTCTCTCTGCCACATTTCACACCTGTCCTCGTAGCCGGGTTGCCTCTGCAATAACCCGGTGGGCGGCCAGGTCCATCTCGCCTGCGGTATTGAAACGTCCCACGCCAAATCTGAGTGACCCGAAGGCGAGCGTATCGTCTCTACCGATCGCTCGCAACACGTGGGACGGCTCCGACGAACCCGATGTACACGCGGCTCCGGAGGAGAGTGCGATATCTCGCAGTGCGACCATGAGTGCGGCCCCGTCGATATCGTGCAGAGACACATTCAAGCATCCAGGCAGCCGGTATTCGACGTGTCCATTCAAGGAAACCTCCGTCTGCAAGCCGGCCAGAAGTCCCTCGTAAAGACGATCGCGCATGGCGCGCACTCGCTCTGCCTCACCGGCTTTCATCTCGGCGGCACAGGTCTCACAGGCTTTCCCAAGTCCGACGGCACCGGGCACGTTAACCGTTCCAGAGCGAAGGCCGCGCTCCTGTCCCCCTCCCTCGAGTTGGGGCGCCATCCGTACGCGGGGGTGTTTGCGGCGAGCGAACAGGGCGCCCTGTCCCTTGGGTCCATACATCTTGTGTGCCGAGATAGAGAGAAGATCGACGCCAAGGTCTTCCACGTCCAGAGGAATCTTGCCCGCGGCCTGGGCGGCGTCGCAGTGCCAGAGAACCTCCTTCTCTCGGGCTATGAGACCTATCGCTGCCAGCGGCTGCACGGTGCCGATCTCGTTGTTGGCCGCCATTATGGAAATGAGGACCGTCTCCTCGCCGATGGCGTCCCGCAGCTGATCGGGATCGATGCGCCCGTCGGTGTCCACGGGCAAATAGGTCAAGCGGACGCCTTTTTTTTCCAGGCTCCGGCAGCAGTCGAGGACGGCTCTGTGCTCGGTGACACACGTGACGACGTGACAGGGCCTGGCGCCGCGAAACTCGACAACCCCCTTGATGGCCAGATTGTTAGCCTCGGTCGCGCCACTGGTGAAGATCACGTCCTGCGAAGAGGGCGCTCCGACGAGACGGGCCACCTGCTCCCTTGCCGTCTCCAGGGCCTCGGCCGCTACCAGTCCGAAGGCGTGGGTCTTGCTGGCCGCATTTCCGAAATGCTCGGAAAAAAACGGCAGCATGGCTTCCAGAACGCGTGGATCGACCGCCGAAGTTGCGAGGTTATCTAGGTAAACAGTTTCGGCTGACGTCTGATGGGATTCAGACGCTGAAGGATTCGCCGCAGCCGCAGGTAGTACGGGCATTTGGGTTTTCCACCTGGAATCCGGACCCCATCAACCCGTCGTCGTACCTGAGGATGACGCCGTTCAGATACAAGCTGCTCTTGGCATCGACGAAAACCCTGACTCCATTGGACTCGATGACCTGATCCATCTCCTCGGGCGCTTCCTCGAACTCGAGTTTGTACTGGAATCCGGAACAACCGCCGCCCATTACAGCCACGCGCAACCCAAACCCGGCATTTCCCTGCTGTTCCAACATCTCGGCGACCTTCGCAGCCGCTTCGTCACTTACAGTAACCATGATAAAAACCGACTCCCTTTTTCAAACGATCTACCGTAAATAAAAGTCCCACCTTACAAGCGCCCAGTCATTCTCGCCCCCGGCGCATGATCCACCGTTCAGTCACTGCCCCCGCTAGGCGCCGGCCGGCTCCGGGCGATAGATGGCGGTCTCCACCAAGGCGGGGACCTCGGCGTGACTACAATACATCTCGCAGTTGTGACAGTCGCGCTCGAGCACCTTGATTGTACAACACAGACAGCTGTTCAACACCTCGAGCCCGCGGGCGTTCTTTTCCTTCATTTCCTGATAGTGGCTTATCTTCAGGTCGATTTCGGCCTGGTGCCCGACGAGGATCTCCGTCATGGCGCGAGCGAGATCGCCACCCGTTTCGACCCGGTGCTTGAGACTGAACAGCTCCCGGATGCGCTCCAGCTCTAATCCCAGGGCCTTGAGTCCCTGGATGATCTCCAAGCGGCGCTCCTGATCGTCGGAGTAGCGCCGGAACCCGCCATTCGTCCGCTCTTGGGGCTCGATCATTCCGAGCTCTTCGTAGTAGCGGATAGTCCGGGTCGAGACTCCCGACCTTACTGCGAGATCACCTATCTGCATCATTGTCGAGTATGACCAGTTTTACGGCGGAGAGTGTCCTGCCGGAAAGCAAGAGGAGCTTTAAGCACCGCGATGTTTTTCTCCGGGAACGCCGTCAGCCGGTAGAGAGTTCTCATCTGACCCCTAAGTTCCTATTTTTGTGAATATACTTATCCGCCTCTGGAGTGTCAACGAGGTGGTGCGTGCCACAACCGGGAGAGCGACCATCGAGAGAGTTGAGTCCACCATTCGGCAGGCGCTGGCGGGGGGGACCATGCCGGGAGCGACACTCGCCATCGGCGAGGGAAGTACCGACGCATTCTATATGGGAGCCTTCGGTTGGGCTGCCGTTCATCCACATCGTCGACCCATGGTTGGGAGCACCCTCTTTGACATCGCCTCCTTGACCAAGGTGCTGGCTACGGTACTGCTGGTGATGAAGCACACCGAACGGGGCCAACTCGACATCGACACGCCGTTGGGTGAGATCCTTCCATCGTATTACCCTCCGGATAAATCGAGGTTGACTATCCGACAGCTATTGACCCATACGGCCGGGCTGCCAGCGGAGGTCCGGCTCCGAGAGCAGCTGGCGCCCGAGCCCCAAGGCTCGCGGTTGGACAAAACCCGCGACTCGGTCATGAAGCGGATGCTGGCGTCGGCACCGGAATACGAACCGGGCACTGACGTCAGGTACAGCGACCAGGGGCCCATCCTGGTGGGAGACCTGCTCGAAAAACTCTCTGGCGAGAGCCTGGACCGTCTCTGCGAGCGGGAGCTGTACTCCGTGTCTGGGTTGGCCGACACCTTCTTCGTGCACCTGGACCATCCTCTTCCAAAGGCGCGGCGGCCACCTGAAAGTTTCGCGGCGACAGAAGACTGTCCGTGGCGAGAGCGGGTCGTGGTAGGCCAGGTCCACGACGAGAACGCCTACCTCCTGCGCGGAGTCGCAGGGCACGCCGGCCTCTTTTCCAATGCCGAAGACCTCAGCGTCCTGGCCCGGATGCTCCTGAATCCAGATACTGCTGGTGGGTACCTACGCGCTGACACGGTTCGCCACTTCACCCAGAGCCAGCTCAACCTGCCCGGTGCCCGAGCCGTGGGTTGGATGAAACCGGTTGAAGGAGGCCCGTTTGGCGACTTCTCCTCGCCGGCGGCCTTTGGCCACACCGGATTTACGGGGACGTCAATCTGGATTGACCCGGATAAGGACCTCTACGTCATCCTCCTCACGAACCGGGTCCATCCCAGTCGCCAGAATACAGAATTGCTCCGTTTTAGACCCCAGCTTCACAACACTATCGTAAAGGCCCTGGGCAAGGCCTGAGTTGCGTTGCCTTTATTTAGTTGCGCTGAGTGTGCAGCATGCAACTATTGCCGCACTCACGGCGTCTAACCACCGGTTTCGACCCGATACCTTATCCACCCGATACCCGCTCACGATCTCGCAAATAAAGGTCCCCGCGATGCCGATTGGTCGCTTTTCGACGTATAAGAGCCCGCGTATGGCCGTACTTCTAATCCCTCTCCTCCTCCTCGCTCCCCGATGCGGTATGTCCACGACCCTGCAGCGATTCAGTCTGACACAGCTGACCGCCAACGCGACGCGGATCTTCGTGGGCCGGTGCCACTCCGCAAAGACAGAGATCGAAGCCGGACAAATCTACACTCACCTCGTTTTTGCTGTAGAGCAGATGGTCAAGGGCGATCCAGCTGATGAAGTCCACCTGCATCTTATGGGGGGGGAGGATCAAGGTGTTCGGCACACGATTATCGGTATGCCGACTTTTGCTCCGAAAGAGAGAGTTATCCTCTTCCTAACCGCCGAAGACAATCGTGGTCACGCCTGGCCGGTGGGTCTGGGACAGGGCAAGTTCAACATCGTGGCAGGTGCCGCCCGCGACGAACAGCCGCGCGTATTTCAGTCGCTTTCGAGCGGCGTCGAGTTTCTGACGCTGCTCGATCACAGCGCCGCCAAGCCGCCGGCCCCGGCGGTTCAGACTGACGGCTTGTATCTCAGCGAGTTCCTGTCGCGGGTACGGGAGCTGGCGAGCGCCGAGGGGACGCGGGCTACGCCGAATGCGCGCTGAAATTCAACTGATCCGCGTGTCCGCGCTGCTGGCAGTTGCGTTGCTTCTGCCATTCCCGCGAGCGGCCGAGGCTTTCCTGATACAGACTTTCGACACTCGATCTGGACCGGTCCAGCAGGTTTGGGGGAAGGACGCGGTCCCCTTCGTCATCCGGGCGGAGGGCTCAGACAATCTGGGTTCGAAGACGACGATCGCCATCCTGCGCGAGAGCTTCGGAGAATGGGAGGATGTTGCAACATCGAGATTGAAGTTCGTGGATCGGGGAGTCACCGAGCGTCTCGAGCCGAGTCGCAGTGACGGCAACAACCTGGTGATCTTCGACGAGACCGGCCGCTGGCTGTCGGCCCCGATAGGTACGGGAATCATTGCGGTTACGCGCATCAACTCCGACCCCTTCAGCGGGCGCATCCTCGACGCCGACATCATCTTCAACGGCCGCGATTTTACTTTCAACACCGAGGCGGGGCCATTCGGCGGCAGTAGTGTCAACCTGAAGGACGTGGCCGTGCACGAGATCGGCCACCTTCTGGGCCTCGACCACACTCCTCTGGAAGGACCGGTCGCCGTTCGCCCGACCATGAATCCCTTCTACAACTCCGACGGGCCGGGAGAGGCCAGTTCGCTGACCGCCGACGACCGGGCCGGCGTCAGCGTTATCTATCCCACCGCTTTCTTCCACATCCTCACCGGCGTCATCTCGGGAACCGTCAACTCGCGCGCCGGGACCCCGATATTCGGCGCTCATGTAACGGCGCAAAACATCGACACCGATGATATCTTCAGCACGGTGTCGGGCGCCTTTCCACGCCTGGGCGAGCGCGGCGATTTCCTGCTGCGGGGACTGTCGCCGGGAAGATACCGCCTCGGAATCGCGCCGATCGAAGGGCGCCTCAGCGCTGAAAATTTTGGCGGGATTTTCGAAGATTTCGACACCGGCTTCCCCGTCGAGTTCTTCGACAATGTCGACCGCATCGAGCTTTCTCGGTTGCTGATGGTTACGGCCGGTGCGACACTGAGCGGCATCGACTTCACTACCGGGCTCCAGCGCCCCGGATTCCCCTTCGTCAAGTCATTGGAAGATCTGGTCAATACGCCCGACACACGGGGGCCCTACGTCGTTCGCGTCAGGGCCGACGCCGCCGCTCGGATGACCTTGTTCTTCGAGCGCGGCGACGGCGATTTTGCCGACAGGATCTCGATGCGCCAGGTCGGGGCGGACGCCTATGAAGCGAGCATTCCCGGCCAGGAAGCGGGTAATCTCATCCGTTACCGCATACAGGCCACCAGCTCACAGGGCCTGAGCGTTGAGATTCCCGGCCCCGATCAGTGGCTGACCTTCCGGATTCTTTCCCTGTCGGGTTCCCCGCTGACGTTTACCGCAGCCCGCGAAGACGACATCGTCAGCGTCTTCGACACCGGTACCAGACAAGAGGTGGCGCGCATTCCCGCCGGAAGCGAGCCCATCCAGATCATCAGCAGCCTGGATGGGCGCACCATTTTCGTCTCCAACCTCGCCTCGGGGGAGATCACCGTCATCGAGACCGCCACCTTCCAGGTGAGCGAGCGGTTACAGGTAGCAGGAGAGCCGCTGGACATGGCGCTGTCAGGCGATGGCGCAACGCTTTACATCTCCAACTCGGGAGCAGGCGTCATCACGGCCATCGACGTGGCCACTCTGCACGTGGCTGAGCTGCCCGTGCCACTGGGATTCGATCCGTTCGGTATGGCGGTGGCCGGAGCTACGCAGACCGTGTACGTCACCGACATCGACGGCGACGAAGTCCTCGCCATCGGACCCGAAGGCTCGATCATCGCCAGAATAGACGTACCCGGCCGACCTCGCTCCCTGGCGGTCAGTCCGGATGGCAGCAGGCTCTACGTCACCAGTTTTGCGCAGGGCGAGCTGACGGTGATCGACGTAGCGGCAAATCGCGTCGTCAACCGCATTGCTCTGCCCGTGAGCGGCGCCTTCGCGGTGGCGGTCAGCCCAGATGGCCGCAAGATTTACGTCACCGGCCACGACGACGGTGTCGTCGTCATCATTGACGCAGCGCGCGAAAGGGTGCTCGAGACCGTGCAGACCGGCACTCAACCGCGCGCCCTCGCATTTTCGCCGTCTGGCGACCTCGTCTTCGTAACCAGCGCCTCGTCCGGCGAGATCTACGTGCTGGACGCGGAGGAAAACGCGGTCCTCCAGATCTTCTCGGCGGGAAACGGGCCCCGAGGCATCGCAGTAATCGCCGCCCCGGACCAGCCGTCTCCCTTGACCGCCGTCGACGCCTCCCAGTTGCCTTTAGCTTTCGCCTTGGATCCGGCTTTCCCCAACCCCTTCAACGCCACCGCCCGGATCGCCTTCACCATTCCGGGGGACGCCGGCGTGGCAACTCTGGTCAGTCTCGCCGTTTACAACGTCTTGGGTCAGGTGGTCAGGACTCTGGTGCTGGACGAGAGAGCCCCAGGCGCGTACTCGGTGGCGTGGGATGGTCTCGGCGACAGCGGCAGAGACGTTGGCACCGGTGTGTATGTGGTGCAGCTGTCGACGCTTTTGGATCGGGGAAGCAGAAAGGTGCTGCTGTTGCGCTAGTGTGCTGTCCGACAGACAGGCGCCAGCACCGAGGGGGCCGGGATGGATCGGCATCCCGATGCAGCGTATTTGTTCGGACAGGACATTACACCAAGCGAAAACCTCAGTTGCTCAGTTGATGAAGCCGTCCACACTGAAGTAGCGGAACCCCGTATCGCACAGGACGGTGACCACGCATCTCCCCTTCCGGAGCTCGCCCGCTGCCTCGGCGGCCCGAACCATGCTCCGACCGATCCGGTCCTTCACACTTCCGGCCGGGTTTGCCGACTCCAGCTTGCCGAGGATGCGACACCCGACGGCACCGCGACTTTCACGAGCTCGATCAGGGGCGTTTCGCCTACCGTATCCAGAATTGAGTCCACGGTTCTCAGGGGTGTCTACTGTCGATCATCGGCCCCTTTAGCCTCATCTGACGGCCGCTTTTCTTCCTCCTCCCGACCTGGAGTGACCGCTTTACCCGCACTCGTACCAGGCAGCGAACGGGTAAAGACGGAGCCGGAGCTTTCGGCATCTCCCGTGTCGACCCTCAGCCCTCCGCCGGTGGTGTACAGATCCCGGTAGGTGGCCGGCAACAGCAGGATACTCAGCAGCGGATCGATCCGTGCGATCACGTCGTTGACGTCGCCCAGAAAACTGCGAGGCACGTAGACGACATCCTCGGTCTGCAGGCTTACGTTCTGCCTTAAGTCGCCCGAGATAATTCGGTTAAAATCCAGGCGGAACATGCTGGGCTGCCCATCGATAACGCGAATAACGCGGATATCGTCCCGCTGTGCGGCCGACGTTAATCCCCCCGCCTGGCTCAGGGCCTCCACAAGGCGGACACCCTCCGAAAACATGTATACTCCTGTAGCCGCGACCTCTCCCAGTACAATCACCTTCCTGCTTCTCAGGGCCGTGCCGGGTACTATGATAATGTCTTGCCCCTGGAGCACGACATTGTGCGTTTTCTCACCGGTATTGAGGACCCGCTGAATGTCCAGGTGATAGGTCTTGCCACCCCGAACCAACCGCACGAGATCGAGCTGCGCATCCGGGGTGGTGCCGCCCGCCTCGAGAATCAGGTCCAACACCGTCGTCCGCTTCTTGAGAGGATAGCGCCCCTGACCGGATGCTGTCCCGCCCCCTTCGGCCTGGCTCGTCTCGATAGCGCCG
>Ga0066376_10001161_pt1 | contig 25542 bp, 18 predicted proteins | sample Knorr_S15_td_Bot_FD_77009 | JGI IMG/M metagenome (GOLD analysis project Ga0066376, IMG submission 77009) | Marine microbial communities from Southern Atlantic Ocean transect - Knorr_S15_td_Bottom_ad_5009_LV_A | ecosystem: Environmental > Aquatic > Marine > Oceanic | place: Southern Atlantic... | reverse complement strand
ACATGGAGTTCGTCCGTTGGACCTTCAAAGTTTGGAACCATGTGCGCTAGACCCCGTTGTGCTTCTGGTTGCGCATCTCGATTCGCAAGAAGGTCTTCATCGCTAATTGCTTCAATCAGACCATACGCCAAACCACCGTTCGTGATTCGCAATGTTGTGACATTCGCTTCGGGTGGTATCACTTCAGCGCAATCATCGCTGATTGCTTCCGCTTGCCTAAGGGATCCACCGAGTTCTGCAAGGGGATCAAAACCACCCTTTTTACCAATGAAACCAAAACGAGTGACAGATTGCGTTCCGGGACCACCGACTGGATTGTTGTGACAACTGCCACAACTTGTTTGATTAAAAATAGGTCCAAGACCACCTTCTACTGTGATGTTTTGGTTGAAAGATATTTTTCCAATTTCAAAGCGATTGAGCAATGCATCACTGAGGGTTGTCAGTGGATCACCGGGTCGTGGTTGAGGAGCGTCATCACCGATTACTGGGGATGTACCTATAAGGCAACATCCAATAAATAATGCTAAATTAGGCGTTTTGCGTCCAATCACAAATCACTCTCCTAGTGCTATAAATAGATACGATACTTCTCAAGTCTGGTTGCACCTAATGTACTTCAAGAATTGCGTATTTCAAATCAGTAAATGCCTACTAACAGGCCTTATTTTGGTGCAATTGGGTTGCAAAGAGGACCAACCAGTGACGATAAAGCTCGATTCTACGCTGGAAACGCACCTTTCACTCATTCAGGGCAATCAATTCGGTTCAGCGAGAGTCCGTTTAAGGCAGTATATGGAGCAACATGGAGAATCCTCTGATGCACTGTTTTTAATGGGTTTAAGTTACCATCAAGGTCGACAATATTCAAAGGCTCTGGAGTGGTTTAGAAAAGGCATATCTGTCAATAATGGTGAAATTTACCCCCCAATATGGCATTTTTTGGGTTGGTCTTATTTTTATCTTGGTGAGTTGGAACAATCGAAACATTCGTTTGAACAATACTTGGAGTTGCAACCCAACGAAGCAGATTCGCTCTTTGCTCTTGGTCTTATTGCAATTGAAGATGGAAATCTTCAACATGCACAACAACTATTTGTTCTATCCATCCGAGCATCAAGCGACGACTCTGTGAAGGCAAAAGCAACTGCGAGGTGGGCTGATGTCGTGGCAGAGTTGGGTGATTGGCAGAAAGCAATAACACTCTATCAAGAAGCACTTCAACTGAATCCAGATTTGTACGAAGCGTGGTACAGATTGTCTAGCGCACTGCGCCGAACGGAACAAGAAGAAAAAGCGAGCGTAGCCATGCAAGAATTTGTTCTCGCTCGTCAAAGAGTTCGTCCTGATTTGGATTTTCAAACGAGGTTTCCAGAATGAAGCGTTGTATATTGCTTTTACTCCTTGCGGGTTGCAGTAAACCAACCGACACACCGCAAGGCATTTCATTTACTGAAGTTGAAACATCCATCGCGCCAACAGTTTGTGGAAGTGCAGACCCCACGCAAATCATCGAAGTGAATGGCACTGGTCTAGCGCTTCTTGACTACGACAACGACAGTGACCTTGATTTGTTCGTGGTGAATGCATCGAATGAGTCATGCCGGCTGTATGAAAATGTCAGTACAACTTCGATTGCATTTAAAGATGTTACGGAAGATGTCGGCATTGACATCCGTGGGTGGGGTACTGGTGTTGCTGTGGGTGATGCAAACGGAGATGGCTTTGATGATTTATACATTACACGCCATGGATCAAATGTATTGCTTATCAACAATAAGGGAACTTCATTCAGTGACCAAACATTACGTTCGGGGATCGGGGATTCGGGATGGGGAACAAGTGCGCGTTTTGGCGATCTCGACGGAGACGGTGACTTGGATCTTTATGTATGCAATTATTTGGAGTTCGATCCAAAGAATCCCCCCCCAAGAGCAACGTACAAAGGGCAAAGGGTGCTCGGTGGACCGCATGGCATGACCCCCCAAAGTAACATCGTGTACGAGAATATGGGAGATGGCACATTCAATGATGTCACCGAAGCGTGGGGTTTCTCGAATTCGCCGGCATTTTCATTGAATGTCGCCATTCTCGATTTCACAGGCGATGGGTTGCAGGATGTATTTGTTGGGAACGACTCGATGGCAAATAGTTTATTTGTGAATACAGGAGAAACACCCACCCGTTTTGAAAACAAGGGAATCCAAACAGGTATTGCAGCGAATGGCGATGGTTCAATGCAAGCCACGATGGGTATTGGCATTGCAGATGTGAACGGAAATCAACGACCAGATGTATTCACCACAAACTTTTCAAGCGATACGAATACGTTGCATACCAATGACGAGTCAGGTTTTTTTGATGATCGCACGAAACGATTTGGATTGGGTTTGGCAAGTAGAACTCTCCTTGGATGGACATGTGGTTTTCATGATTTTGATTTGGATGGCGATGAAGATTTGTTTATTGTGAATGGACACGTCTATCCTGAAGCAACAATGGCAACGATAGACAGCCCCCGCAAACAGCCGGTATTACTTTACGAACGCGTTGGCGACCGCTTTGTGCAGCGACTGCAAGAGAATACCTATCGAGATCGTGCAGCAGTATTTGGTGACCTCGATACCGATGGTGATATCGATGTCATTGTTGCAGAGCGTCATGGTGCTGTGCGAGTGCTTCAAAATAATGCGAATATTACAGATCCTTTCTACGTGAAGTTACAAGGAACAACAGGAAACCCAAAAGCCATCGGAGCAACAATGCGTATAACTTTTCAAGATGGTTCAGTTGTTACTCGTTGGTTGACAGATGGCTCTGGCTTCCAATCCTCATCCACGCCACTTCAGTACGTGCTTCCGAAGGGTAAAACCATCATAAAAATAGATATTGTTTGGCCAAACGGCGAAAAACAAGTAGTCACCGAAATTCCAAATGAAGGGTTATTGACCATTGGTCAGTGATTTGCGACGGGCTGACCCTAGCATTCAATTAATCACGATTTGAGTACGTCTGCTCTTTTGTACTTCTTACCGAGAATCGCATTGGAGTCTGCTCCCATCCAGTCTTCAAGGAGTGTAGCGTAGACTTCTCGGAAGTCCGTGTTGTAGACAAGATCGCCTTCCACTAGTTTGGTTAGAGATGGATGTTTACCAAGCAACCCACTTTGCACATTGTCGCCAATTAAGAACATCGGTGCTGCTGTGCCGTGATCGGTACCATTTGAACCATTTTGAGCAACACGCCTTCCAAATTCACTAAAGACCATCGTGATGACCTTCCCAGAATTACCTTGCTTCGTAAGATCCTGTTGGAATGCGTTGAGTGCTCCACCCAATTGGCGCATCAAGTTTGCATGCCCGTTGATTTGGTTCGCGTGTGTATCAAAACCGCCAAGACTCGCGTAATACACTCGCGTTGGAAGGTCAGCGCGTATCATCGAGCCAATGAGTTGCAATTGTTGTGAGAGTTGACCATCGGGATAGTTGATGAGTGGTTTTTTTGAAACGGCAGCACGAATTCGATCAGATGATACTTGTGCATCAAGTGATGTCCTCACGAGAAAATCTAATTGGGTATCTGTTTCGGCGTTCAACGTGGTCTCTTTCCTATTAATTTCGTCATAGGAATTCTCAAGGGAGGTGCTCACAGATCCACCAGCCCAACGAAATAATTCTTCAGTTTCAAAATTAACGGCTTTTTGTGTTTTACCATGCAGTGCAAGGGGGGCTTTGTTTCCAATGGCAATCGAACCATCTGGATTTGGTTTTCCTGCACATGTATTGTCAAAATACTTGCCAAGCCATCCATACCCTTGCCCACTATGGTTTCCAGTATGCCAAATGTCAGTTGAAGTAAAGTGTGAACGGTTTGGATTCGGATATCCAACACCTTGTACAATCGCTGCTTGTCCATTCTCCATCAGTTCAAGCAAGCCAGTGAGATTAGGGTGAAGACCAAACCCATCTGCTCCCGGAATCTCTAATGCTGCACCTGTGTTATTCGTCGACTTTCCGGGTGCACCAATTGCGATTTGAGGACGGTTTGTGTAATACTCCCGTGATCCATACGGGATGACAGTGTTCAAACCATCATTACCACCCCCGAGTTGAATGACAACAAGCGTGTGGTCTTCTGGAACGCCTGCCTGTGAAGTCACGAGGGAACCAAGAGGTAACATGATGCCAGAAGCGGAACGTTGCATAAACATGGGAACGGTCGTCGCCATGGAAAGAAATACCATGCCCTGTTGCATGAAAATTCGACGGCTGTACGCATCAGATGAACCTGTGCTTTGATTCGTTTCGTGATTATGGTGGTGATGTTCAGACATGTTGCTATTCCTTAACAGAGTTGATATTCCGGCATTGCAGTAATGAGTGTGAGTAAGCCAGTCACTGTTTCGTTGTTGATTTGATTGTGTTGCGTCTTCATGTAATCTTGCAATGAAGAAACACGATCTCGGCTTGGTTCTTCTACATTGAGAAGCGATGTAAGTAAAAACTTGATGGTGTTTTTAGGGTCACGTGTGTGTCCTTCAACAAGGCTCATTGCATCAAACTTAGCTCCACCTGTTTCCCAAGGTTCTCCATCAGGTCGTTGCCCTGTTAATAAGTAGAGCAATGTATTTTGACGCATGAACATGGTTGAAGTATTTATCCATGATCGACCGCCATCCCAACCCTTCACGGATGGGGGAGCGAAAAGCCGTTGACCCATAACATCAGCAGAGATTGCAAGTGTTTGAACCATTCTCGATCGTTGTGGGGGATTCAGTGTTCTTGTTGCTTGAACGATGAGTTGGACGGGGCTCTTAATAATTGCATTTATGTTTGATTCTTCATAAAAATGCTCTGAAAGCAACATCGATTCGAAGACTGGGCGAAGTTCCCAATCTTTCCGCTTCATAAGATTGGCAAGAGAACGAACAAACGCTTTTGATTCTTGGGTTTCTCCGTGCGGAAGATCATTTACAAAAAATCGATATAACTTTTCTATGATGAAGGTAGATGCACTTGAACGAGTAAAGATGAGGTCGACAAAATCATCTCCATCGTACCTCCCACTTCGCCTGAAAATTTTCTTTGTTCCTGTGTCATGTTGTTGTGTGCGAAATGCGAATTCGTCGTCCTCAAAGGTGTACCCTGTTAAAGAACGAGCACCCTCTTTAATGTCATCTTCGGTGTATCCCTCACCTTCACCTAGAGTGAAAAGTTCCATCAGCTCCCTTGCCAAGTTTTCGTTTGGCGCTTGCTTTCGATTTTGATTGTTATTTAAATACCGAATCATGGCAGGGTCATGAATAATGCCACGAACAAGATCTTCTTTGAAATTACCCATGGCATTTTCTCGGAAGAATAAGTTTTGCAAATACATGTGGTAACTATCTTCAATTCCTCGGTAGCCAGTTGCAAAATGACCATGCCAAAAGAGCGTCAGCTTTTCTTCAAATGGTCTGGGTGTTGAGATCATACGCTGAAACCACCAGCGTTCCATTTCAGCAATTTGTTTTCGATCAGCACGTTGCCGACGTTGTCTTTCATTTCGAAACATCTCAACCATGTCTTCATTACCATTTTGTCTCGCTACGCGTATTGCTGCTCGTTCTGATTGAGTTGCAGGGCGTATGATGTCCTTGTCGTAGTCATCTAGGGAAGTGGGATTTGGATCGGGTAAATCTTGATAATTGATAATGTAGTCAACAGCTTTTTCTAGACCCAAATCAGCGAGAGCTTGAGATTGCTTTGGTGTTCCACCAAACCCAACCCGTTGCAAAAGGTGTTGCGCTTTCCGCTGGTCAAACGCTTCGGGATCAAGTGGTTGTAATGGAGTAGCAATCATTGTTCACTCCTGTTAGGATTAGAATATCAAAGGTCTCAACCTCGTAGAAGTTAACGAGTGTTATTTATGTACTATTGCGGGTTCATACGTCGTTTTCTCAGTTTATGTTTGAGGCGAATCGCATTTCCTATCACGGTGATATCAGAAAAGCCCATTGCAGCAGCCGCAATAAGGGGTCCATGGGTTCCAAGTACTCCAAACGCTGCGAGCGGAATAGCCGCTACGTTGTACATAAATGCGAAAACAAGGTTCTGTTTAATCGTTGTCAGGGTATCTTTAGCAATATGGACTGATTCAGCGGTAGCCTCAATATTGTCTGCTGGAATAATGATAGATGCTGATTCCATTGCAACGTTCGTTCCAGAGGCAATCGCAACCCCAACATCTGAAGCAGCGAGAGCTGCGGCATCGTTAATGCCATCACCTACCATCATTGATGGTCGCGGGAGGCGTGCAACAATTTCTGTTTTATCAGATGGTGAGGCTTCTGCGTGTACATTTTTATGATTGATTCCGACTTCTGAAGCAACAGCAAGAGCGGTGGCCGTGCGGTCGCCAGAGAGCATGTGCACACTGATTCCGAGCGACTTCAATTCTTGAATAGTTTGTTTTGCTTCGGGTCGTATTTCATCAGTGACAGTAATACGACCAATGGTTACACCATTGACCTCTACCTTGCAGGTTGCAGCATCATCACGAAGCACGTTGACAATTTTGCCTTCGACGGTTCCTTGTACCCCGCTTCCTGCAGTGGCTTCAAAATTCTGTACAGGTGGTACTGTAATGTTTCGTTTTGATGCTTCTTTGACAATTGCAGATGCAATAGGATGTTCACTTGGAGCCTCAACAGAAGCAGCATACATAAGAACATCTTCTTCGGTTGTATTGTCTTCAGTTTCAACTGTTGCAACAACTGGTTTTCCAAGGGTAAGTGTTCCGGTTTTGTCAAAAATTACGGTGACGGTTTTTCCTGCTAGTTCAAGCGAACCCGCATCTTTAACAAGTATGCCCCGCAAACTAGATTCACCAGCTGCAACCATGACAGCCATTGGAGTTGCAAGTCCCAGAGCGCATGGACAGGAGATGACCAAAATCGTAACGGCAGAAACAATGCCTGTTTCAATATCCCCAGCAATAATCCAAGCAATCACGGTAATAGCTGCAATGACAATTACAATTGGGACAAAAATGCCTGCGACTTTATCTGCAAGTTTTTGCATTCCCGCCTTGCTTGATTGTGCCTTTGTAACAAGTTGTGCAATTCTAGAAACTGTTGTGTGTCGACCGTCAACTGTTGTCTCAAGAATTAGTTGTCCAGTTGTATTCATTGATCCGGCTATCAATGTGTCTCCAATAATTTTTGCTACAGGGAGCGGTTCTCCAGTAACAATCGATTCATCAACTTCACTTGCTCCCTCAATAACCACGCCATCTACGGGGATACGACTTCCAGGTCGAACGAGGAGTCGCATTCCTTCCGGAACTTCTCCTGTTGGGATTTCAGTCGTTGTACCATCGTCGTTCATTTGCTCTGCAACATCGGGTTGCATTTTTAGGAGTTCACGAATTGCAGAACCCGCTTTCGCAGAGGATGTTGCCTCAAGCCAATGTCCAATACTAATGATTGCAAGCAAGGCAGCGGCTTCCATGAAGTACATTGGGTATTGCAAGTCATGCTCAAATATTTTCTCTGAAATCAAAATGAAGAGCGAAAAGAAATACGCTGCAGATGCCCCGATGGTAATGAGCGTATCCATATTGGTTTGCAATCGTTTAGCAGCATCAATTGCGGATTTGAAGAATCCGCCCCCGACTAAAAACATTGAAGCTGTCGAAGCAACGAACATGACCCATGGAATCCATGGCCCTGCAATTCCTAGTGGACCGGCACTCCAATGTAATGCCTCAAAAGGTGCCCAAATCGCAACGCCAATAATCGCTCGTCGTTTCCATTCGGATGCATTTTTCTTTTGCCTCGTTTCGATTTCAGTGGCGAGTTTTGCTGGATCAATTCCATCATCGACGACTTGAGCAGGATAACCAACTTTTGTAGACGCCTCTGCAAGGGTTTCACCATCAAGATTTGAACCAGTAACGGTCGCTCTTCCTGTTGCAAAGGCAACCGATGCAGACTCGACTCCGCCAACACTCTTCAATGCTTTTTCGACCTTCGCGCTACATGCAGCACAATTCATCTCATCAACTTTAAGATCTATTTGCTCCATACCGCCATCATACAACAGGGTCTGACCCCCGACCTGACGCCGGATCGGGTACAGGGTCTGACCCCATGCGGTATAATCCTAGTTGTATGCGGAACGAGCGAAGTATTTCAATAGCAGCCATCGTAGTCATGCTTTGTTGCATGGGTAGTGTGGTGGGTGCATACCCTCATACGAATTCCAATGCTCATATAGCGAGTGTGATTGTGCATACTCATCAGAGTGACATTGACAGGCAAGTGTCGGAGAAACTCGATGCTCCTGAACGAACGTCATCATGCTTTTTTGACGTTGATGTACCCGACCAAATTGAAATCGAAGAATTTCAGAATCTGCCTCCTCCAGTTACCACTGTTTGATGTTGTTCGTTTTTCTTCCTTTCCAATCGCAATTAAAATTATAATAAGAGGTGACGCATGGGCGTACCAGTCATAGGTACTTTAGGTCGCAAGATATTCGGTAGTCGAAATGATCGTTTAGTGAAACGATACATGCGACTCGTTGATCAAGTTTCCAGCAAAGAAGCAGAAACACGAGTGTTAAGCGATGCAGAATTGAAAGCACAAACCGCAGAGTTTCGAAAACGGATTGAAGAGGGTGAAAAAGCAGCAGATTTGATTCCAGAAGTATTTGCAATCGCTCGTGAAGCCATGGATCGTTCAGTCGGGATTAGAAACATATTCAATCCTATACACGAATTTGACCCTACACAACTCAATACAGAGGCAAGACAACTCTACGACGAAACAAAAGCGTTGATTGATTCGACAGAGGATCGAAAGCCAGACGTAGAATTACTCGGCAGTGTAGAGCCAGTTCCTGCATGGCAATTTATTGATATTCCAACAGCATTGTACGATGCTGTTCGAGAACTCTACCCACAATCCAAACCACCATTCCGCGCTCGTCCATTCGACGTTCAACTCATTGGTGCAGTTGTTCTCTACGAAGGACAAATTGCAGAAATGAAAACGGGTGAAGGAAAAACAATTGTTGCACCGCTCGCATGTTATCTTTCTGCAATCGAAATGAAGCAAGTGCATGTTGTTACGGTGAATGATTATCTCGTGCAACGTGACCGAGATTGGACGTTCCCATTTTTTCGAATGTTAGGTATGACTGTAGGTGCCATCCATCCCCAGCATATGCAACACCCTCAACTCAAGCAGATGGCGTACCACTGTGACGTGTTGTATGGAACAACGGCAGAGTTCGGTTTTGATTATTTACGGGACAACATGAAGATGTCAGTCCAAGAACAAGTGCAACGGCATCGGCAAATCGCAATTGTCGATGAAGTTGATTCAACGTTGATTGACGAAGCACGTACTCCATTGATTATTTCAGGGCATGCACACGAAGGACAACCGCGATATGAAATGGCGGACCGTCTCGCCCGTTACCTATTGTCTAAACAAGAACCATGGGCGAAAGCTGATCAAGCAGTGCAATCATGCCTCGTACAAATTAGTGGTCTTGAGGGGGATATTCGAAACTCACTGGATAAGAACGCTATAAAAACAATGCAGGAAAGGCTGACAACTGCGAAGGCAAAATTGCCTACACTCGAGCAAGAACGAGATCAATTTGTCCAGTTTTATGAAATCGAACTCGATAAAAAGAAGGCGACGCTCACGCATGAAGGTGTTGCAGAAGCGCAAAAAGAAGCCAACATTGGATCATTTTATGTGGGTGAAAATATGGATGTACCTCACCTTCTTGAACAATCCATTCGCGCACACACGGTCTATCTACGAGATCGAGATTACATGGTCGCTGCAGATGACAAAGGTGTTCAAAGTGTCATTATTATTGATCAAAATACTGGTCGAAAAATGGTTGGCCGTCAATGGTCTGATGGTTTGCATCAAGCGATTGAAGCTAAAGAAAGTGTTCCAATCAAACAAGAAACGCAAACGATGGCCACGATTACTATCCAAAACTTTTATAAGTTGTATGAACGACTTTCTGGAATGACTGGAACTGCCGACACCGAAGCGACAGAGTTTTATGAAATTTATAAACTCGACGTTATCGTGATACCAACGAACGTTCCCGTCATTCGAGAAGACCATAATGACCTCGTATTTACTTCGCAGAAAGATAAACTCAATGCATCGATTAATGAAATTCATTCGATGTATCAAGTTGGTAGACCAGTACTAGTTGGAACAACGAGTGTTGAAAAATCAAAAGCACTCAGTCAAGAATTGACTACAAAATACAATGTACAACATGAAGTTCTAAACGCCGAGCAGCACGAACGAGAATCTGAAATCGTGAAGTTTGCAGGCAGTCTGGGTGCTGTTACCGTTGCTACAAATATGGCTGGTCGAGGAACAGATATTAAATTAGTCCCGCTTTCCCCAGAAATTCTTATTGAACATTGGAAGCGATCGGATATTTGTCCAAAAGAAGTCACTCCAGACATGAGTGAAGATGAAGTCGTAAGGAAAGTCTATCGACACATTGCTTCAAAGGAACTTGGTTTGCAAAAATTAGAAGTTGAAGGAATGTCTGATGATGACATTTATCGTCAACTCTTAGAGCATTGGTGGGCAACTTGTTGCTGGTGGGTTGATGGAGAAAAAGCACCTTCCATGAAGAATGACAAAATGCTCGCCGATTTGGATCACAGCGGAGCGTGTCTGTTACACCGTCTTCGGTTTTATGAAAGTGTAGAAGATCTTGGGGGACTTCATGTGATTGCGACTGAACGACATGAATCAAGGCGAATTGATAATCAGTTGCGAGGTCGAAGCGGCAGGCAGGGAGATAACGGTTCTTCAAGATTCTTCCTTAGTCTTGATGATGACCTTATGAAAATGTTTGCGGGTCCAAGAACCTTGCAACTTCTCAGCAAAATGGGCATGAAGGAGGGCGTTGCGATAGAGCACAACATGCTGACAAAGGCAATCACGAAAGCGCAGCGGAAAGTCGAAGAACGCAACTTCCTCATGCGTAAAAATATTCTTGAGTATGACGAAGTGATGGATTTACAGCGACATATCTTTTATGACTTGCGACAGCGAGTCCTTGAAGGGATAGAAATCAGGGAATTAATTTTTGAGTACATCGAAAAAGCAGTTGAAGATTCTGTGTATAACTATCTTGACCCCGTATATTCCGCAAGTTGTATTACAGAATGGATTCGCGAAAATCTGATTGTGGGTATTGAACCGGACAGAATTGTTGATAAGGATCGCGAGGATTTGCATAAATTAATCATTAGAGATTCTCTTGAGGAATCCGTTGAGATTATTCGTGTCACTATTGGCGAATATTTACCTGATACCATCGACCTTGGTGACGGTAAAGTTTCAGAGCGCGATGAAACATCGTGGGACTACAAAGGCGCTGTTGATTGGGCAGTTGCTGCTTGGGATTCTACGTTGACAATTTCTGAAGCAACGGAAATGTCACGAGAAGAGATTGTAGAGTCAATTGAAGAGGCAGCCAGGGAAAAAATTCAATCAATAGATTTATCACCACTCGATCAATATTTAGTTTCAAAACATGCTCAAACAGAATTGGCGACTTGGGTGACATCAAAGTTTGATATTCCATGCGAATCATCAGATTTTGATGACATTGAACCAAATGAAGCAGTTGACTTGGTGATGGACCGAGCAATGGAGACCTATAAAACTCGTGAACGTGAATATCCAATCGATTTTATGATTGAACTGACGAGTGCGATGATGCAACAGGATCCCGCTGAAGCGATTGAAAATTTCTGTAACCGAGTGAAACTGAAATATGATTTAGATTGGACCCCTCAATCTTTACCCTCAAACAATCCTGCAGACTTGAAAAAGTTCCTCCTTGAAGAAGCGGGTCGTTGGGATGATGAACGATATGAACGACGGGCACAACGAATGATTGACGAAAGTGATGGCGACTTAGATACTTGGCTCAGAGAAAACTGGAAATTTGCACTTACTGAAAAAGAGAAAGAGCAAGCAGAGGAAGATGCACTTGGTGTTGCTATTTCCAAAATTAAACAAATCCAACGTGCCGAACTTGCGCAACTCGAGCGTACGGTATTGTTGCAAATTTTCGATGGTGCATGGAAAGAACATTTATACCAAATGGATCAAGCTCGCGAATCGATTGGCTTCCGTTCATTTAGTCAACTTGATCCCCGAATTGAATATAAGAGAGAAGGTGCCCGCCTCTTTGATGAAATGTTTGAACATGTGCAGGATCGTGTGACAGATTTGGTCTTTAAAGCGAAGATGCAAGTACAGATTCCTCAGCAACAACAAGAAGCACAACAGCAGAAGCAACAATCTTCACCAAAACAAGAACAACAGAAACAAATGCCAGCAAAACCGAATCCAGCAGAACAATCAATTCGCGCTGCTTCCCAAGCCGCGAACCAAAAAGGTCTTGGCACCATGACAGTTGGTCGGAACGAGCCGTGCCCTTGTGGAAGTGGCAAAAAATACAAAAAGTGCTGCGGAAAGAAGGGCTAGGGAGTGCTTACGAATCAACTAAAGGGACATCCAGTAGATTTGACGACATCGTCGTCAAATCTTGGGTGTCCCGGTTGGCTACACGCCAACTGAAACGAACCTCTAATCACTGTCGTCAAATCTTGGGTGTCCTAGTTGTCTACACGCCAACTGAACCGTACCTCTAATCACAACCTTGGGTGTCCCGGTTGTCACAACACTTGCGGTCTGCAAACGCCCAAGTCAAGAAGACTACAACAGGCAAGACTGTTAACCACGCTTGCCCGCCGAGGTACCCAATTTCAAGAAGTGGAAGTGAAAACAGTGCGACAAGAACAAATAACGACACTCGAATTGGAGTGAATCTTCTACCCGTGAGCATAAAGGTTGCTACAAGTGCAGGAAAAATTAATCCGTAAAACACAAAGAACCGCAAATAATCGTTGAGTGAGTCTTCGGTGACTTCCTGCGTACGATATGCAATGCCAATGGCAATCATGCTCCCAACAATGCCCAGAACAATGAATAGCCATTTTTTATTTGGCGATTCAATATGTAGCCCTTCTTTGATATGGGCTCCGACTGTGAATATTGTTTGCAAAAGGAGATGTAAACCAATAAGCATTGTTGCTGATTCAAGGATGGAGTTTTGGTATAAGCAAGTGACTCCAATCATAATTGCGAATGAAACACCAAAAACCCCAAACGAATGTTTGCTTGGTGAACATTGAATTGCCCTGTGGAATGTAGGGTCAAGGTATGGGGAAAGAAAGAACCCGAATGTTGTAATTGGCAAGAGCCAAATTGCATCTTGCCACGGCATTTCACCTTCTGTAATTGGTTCTAGTGGCAAAAGTGTTACACCCACATAAACAGAAAATAACCATAGGAGCACCGCAAGTATTGGCCACCACCGAATTGGTAGGAAAGCAAGGCATCCACCAGCAAATAGAACAGCAAAAGGAATCCAGATGTGTGTCGGAGTTCCTGTCAGCATCGCAATAAAAAATAAATGAAACGCAATCGTCACAATTGCAAAGAGTGACATTGCAGACTTATATTTTGCAACAAGTGCTTTGGACCGTTCCGGAGTGCGAACGACATATCCAAACGCAGTACAGCCGATGATATTTGGAATAGTGAAGATGAGAAAGCCAAGCAATCCATATCGATGGATAAGAAGTACCGGCAAAAACATTCCGATGCACCACGTCCAACTACAGGTGAGATAGAAACCCCAGCCTATCGTTTTTACCCAGTTCACTCTTTCGTTCGTGCTTTCCGACGAGTAGCCCGTTCCTTAATCATTGATTTAGGCGTGCAATGGAATGTAATATCACATCTCCCTACACGGACTTCTCGCCCCCGTTTGTGAAGAATCTGCGTAATGTCCATTGTGAAGTCAATGTTAAATTCGTGACGCTTGCCCATCTCTTCGTTTAATTCGGTTATGACTTTCTCAGCATCTCGAACGTTATAGACAGCAGGTCCATAGCAAGGACGTAAAAATTTATACGTCATGTTTTTACATACAACCGCGTAATCACTTCCGCAGTTTTTGAATAAGAACATTCCCGCAGCAACCTCACTATTGCCAAGAAGTGATGCTCCTGCCATCGCATTATAAAAGTTTCGATTAGATCGTTTGAACGGTAGAACTGCTGTGAACCGATCGCTCGAAATTCGTCGCATGGAAATACCGCTTCGAAACGCGAATGGGAGCCAGATGAGTGAACAAACGCGGTGCCAGAAATTGTTCTTTGTACTTAGACGAGTAATATACGATTCGACCCGTTCCCAAAAGCTCGAATGTTCTTCAATCGCCATTGGATTACCATCAGGCTCTCTTTTGGAAGATTCTGTGGATATGACCTTAGAATCGGGCTTCTCGGGTTCAGATTGTGTAGAAGAAATGCTCATGATTTCACTAGGACAGTACCCCATATTCTAAACTATCGGACATGTTGAGTCGATACCTTGGTGTTTGTAGTTGGAGTTTGAAGCCCCAAAGCCCTATGGAACTGGTTTCTGCTTGCACAGAATGTGGGATTGAGGCAATTCAACTCGCATTATTACCATTGATACAAGATTCTACTTGGAGTGAATGTGGACAGTATTTACGTGATTCAGGCATTACAGTGTTAAGCGGTATGCTTGAGGCATCGGGTGAAGATTACTCAACACTGGAGACAATTGCAATGACAGGTGGATTGCGACAAGATGTTACGTGGCCATCAACCGAAGAAAATGCGAAACGCGTCGCAGATATTGCTACGCAATTGCAACTCCCACTCGTTACATTCCATGCAGGGTTTATTCCAGAAGATGATTGTGAAGAACGTACAAAAATGTTAGATCGCCTGCAGAAGTTGAGCGACATTTTTGGAAGTAGGGGAATTTTGCTTGGTTTAGAAACAGGACAGGAACGAGCAGAGAATGTGGTGAGTGTGTTAGAGGAATTATCCATTCCACAACTTGGGGTGAACTACGATCCAGCAAACATGATTTTATATGGCAAGGGTGATCCAATTGAAGCAATCAAAACATTGAATTCTTGGGTGCAACAAGTACACATCAAAGATGCAAAAGAGACCGAACAAGTTGGCACTTGGGGAACCGAAGTTCCATCCGGTGAAGGCGACGTGCCGTGGGAAGAATTTTTAAAACTCGTACCCGCAAATGTGAATCTCATCATTGAACGCGAAGGTGGTGACAATCGTATTCATGACATACAACAAGCGAAGCAAATGCTTGAGAAATTTGACGCATGTTGAAGTTGATTTGCATCTTGTTTTGTTTATGTGGTTGTGCCACAAAACAACAAAAATTTACAGGTGGTGCGGTTGCTGCTGACCATTATTTAGCATCGCAAGCGGGAGTGAAAATATTAGAGCAAGGCGGTAATGCAGTCGATGCTGCAGTCGCAACTAGTTTTGCTCTGAGTGTCGTAAGACCATTTTCTTGCGGAATTGGTGGAGGGGGGTTTATGATTATTGATTCACCGACGATGGACCCTGTTGCGCTCAATTATCGTGAAACAGCTCCCGAAAAAGTTGGTCCACGATTCTATGAAGAAAACAGTAGTCGTTTCGGTCCAACAGCAGTTGGTGTGCCAGGTACGGTTGCTGGTTTGCTTGCAGCGCATGAACGGTATGGGGTTTTGTCACGAGAAGCAATTTTAAAGCCAGCGATTCTTTTGGCTCTTAGTGGATATGAACCTGATGCTGCGTATCTAAGAGCAATTGCCTCAGTAAATTCATCAATTTCAAAATACTCTCAATATGCAAAAGTAGATTTGTTGTCTCTAACAACAAAGACGAATCAAGTCGCACCTCTTTTGTTAATTGCTCAGGAAGGCATTGCTGGTTTTTATGCTGGCGAGGTAGCTGAAGCAATCGTACATGCAACGGATGGGCATATTTCACTAGACGACTTGAAAACTTACTCTCCTCGCTGGGAAACACCCTTACAAATTGATATTGGTGATGGCAATACGATTGTCGCAATGCCTCCACCAAGCAGTGGAGGAGTTGCAATTGCACAAATTATTGGTTTGCTCTCCCGATTGGGTGCTTGTCAATACGAAAATACACCAGAATTCTCGCAGTTGCTCATTGAATCGATGAAACACGCATTTGCTGATCGTTCAGAACATTTAGCAGATTCTGCATTTGTTGATGTGCCTGTACATGAGTTACTTGACGGGGCGTACCTTGATGAACTTGCTTCAAGAATTGTTCTTGATACAACACAAGAAACATATACGTACGGATCAGTGACTCCGCCTCCAGACGATAGTGGGACGAGCCATCTATGTGTTGTTGACAAGGAAGGCATGATGGTTTCTGCAACCGAAACGATTAATACGAGTTTCGGTTCACTCGTCCTTGTGGAACCTTACGGTTTTATGTTGAACAACGAGATGGATGATTTTTCTTCGCCAACTGGTGCGAATGTGTATGGGCTTCGACAATCGGATAAAAACTTACCAGAACATGGCAAACGACCGCTCTCGAGCATGTCACCAACTATTGTTGAACAGAATGGCGTACCCGTACTTGCATTGGGTGCCTCAGGAGGTCCAAGAATCATTTCAGCTGTTGTGCAAGTACTTCTTAGAATATTGTGGTTTGGTGATGAACCGATTGATGCGGTCACGCATACGCGAGTACACCATCAATGGTTACCGAATCGAGTGTATTTTGAAAAAGGCTCAAAAGATGTCGCAACCGAGGCGTACCTTAAAATCGTTGGTCATGAAACAGCACAACGTGCAAGTATAGGTGTCGTTCAATTGATCGAAATGAGAGACGGTGTCATGAAACCCGCAAGCGACCCCCGAAAAGGCGGAAAACCAGCAGGCATAAAGTGATAGTCATACATCTATCTTAGATCCGGACACACAACATGGACATCCAGTAGATGTTTTGATTGTGGCATAACATCTTGGGTATCCCTGTTGAATACTGAAAAAATGGGATGATTAACTACCGAGGGTGTACCGCGTGAATGCAGTAATTATTGTTCCTTCGGGAAGCATTTCTTGAATCGTTTTTGATTCATCTAGGACATACTTTTGGGCAAGAAGGGTGTTTTCTTGCAAGTGCTTTCTCACCTTGCCATCGGCCATCTTTTGAGCAATTTCATCGTTCTTACCGGTGTCTTTTGCTTCTTGGATTGCGTCGGCTCTAATTTGTTCAATCTTTTCAGTTGGAACATCATCAACACTAATGCCCATGGGGTCATGGAAGACAATATGTTGGCAGATACCTTTCACAACCGCTTCATCGAGGTCACCTTCAAATTGAAGGAGACAAGCTCGTTTTCCATCGTGGTGGATGTATTGACCGTATTGAGCACCGCTATATTTAAAACCGCGAGCGTAGTTTGCGTTCTCGCCCGTTGTGATACGAAGATCATCAACAAAATTTGTCATTTCATCGCTTACTGCAACTTCACCATCATTCTCAGCGAGAGCAAGTTCAGCAATTTTTTCAACAGCTTCTACAAAATTTTCATTACGGGCGGTAAAGTCAGTCTCAGTTCGGACTTCAATGATGACAGCACTGTTGTCATTTATTGCGACACAGATTTTACCTTCACCGGTGGTTCGTTCAGTACGAGTGTCCATCTTGCCTTTTTTTGTTTCCCTCAACCACTCTTCAGCAGCAGTGGGGTCCCCATTCGTTTCGTTCAATGCATTTTTACAGTCCATCATGCCCAAGCCAGTTTTTTGGCGAAGTGACATAACATCTTTTGCAGTAAAACTCATAGTTAAATCTCCAACAGTTTTACGGTGTTCAGGATTTATCAGCGTCAGTCGCTGGTTTAATTTCTTCTGGCGCAACTGCAGTTGCGGTTGTGGAATCAGATTCAGGTTCAGGTGCTGTTTCGTCGACTTTAAATGTTGTTCGAGCTGACCGTTGACGATTTTCTTCTTGCGTTGCTGCATCTTCTGCTTCATCTTCAATTTTCTTGGCAGCTGCAGCTTCCGAAGCACGTCGGCTTTGCAATCCTTCACTTACTGCCGACATAAGGTCTGCGATAACAACTTCGATGGATCGCAGGGAGTCATCGTTACCTGGAATTGGAATATCGACGAGTTCAGGATTACCATCTGTATCGATGAGTCCAATTGTAGGTATTCGAAGAGCAGTTGCCTCACGAAGTGCATTTGTCTCAACGTTTGCATCAATCACAACCATCGCACCAGGCAATTTGCTCATGTTACGAATACCATCAAGGTTCCGCGTAATCTTTGCTTTTTCTCGCATGAGTTGTGAAGTCATTTTCTTTGAGTATGTTTCTATCTCACCAGAATCAACAAGTTGTTCTAATTCATCGAGTCGCTTGAGTCGGGAGCGAATTGTAGTAAAGTTTGTGAGTGTGCCACCCAGCCATCGTTCGGTTACCCACGGCATGCCGGCTTCACTGGCATATTTTTGTACTGCAGATTGTGCTTGACGTTTTGTGCCGACAAATACGACATCTTTACCATCAGCAACGGTGTCCTGTATAAACTTCTTCGCACGTAGCAACCCCTTGACTGTCTCACGGATGTCAATAATGTGAAGACCGTTTCGAACACCCCAGATGTACGGTTCCATTTTTGGGTTCCAGCTACTTCGGCGTTGTCCGAAGTGGATGCCAGCCTCAAGCAACCGGCTCACAATATCAGTTTTCGATTCAGACATGAATCAAGTCCTTTCAGCGGCACCGGCATGACGTGTGGGCATTCGTCAGCACAAGGGCGCTTCATGTGGTTGTAATTCGGTGTGAATTACGAGTAAAGAAGTTTCGATTAATGAGAGCCCACCTCAAATTAATCGTTGTTCAAATAGAACTGAACTTTGGGGATTTTATACTTTCTTACACCTTTACGCAACGCTTCAAACGGTCCCCGAGGGTCTCATGGACGATTTTTCCACCATAAATGGTTGCAATTGGTTTGCAATTGACTTTCCAACCATCAAAAGGGCAGTTTCTGCCCATTGAGGCAAATTTTGTCGAATCAATCGTCCATGGATAATTGGGATCGATGATTGATATATCTGCTCTTGAATTAGATCGCAATGTACCTAGTGATTGGCGACGAATTAAATTCGCAGGGTTATATGTCATCAATTTGAGCATCTGGAGCCAGTCCAGTGGACCTTCGTCGATGAGTGCCTTTGCATAGAGAGCGAGTGCACATTCAAGACCGACTATGCCAAATGATGCTTCTGGGAATGAACATTCTTTTGAATGTAGGGGATGGGGAGCATGATCTGTCGCAAGAATTGCAATAGTGTGGTCAAGGATACCTGCCTTGATTGCGTCGATATCAGATTGTTCACGTAGTGGTGGGTTCATCTTCGCCATCACACCTATTGTTTTGCAAGCTTCGTCAGTTAAAAGTAAATGGTGAGGTGAAGCTTCTCCAGTGAAAGGTATTTTCTTGCCTTGAGCATTTCGTATGAGATCGACAGTGCCACCACTACTGATGTGTTGAGCGTGCCACCATGCACCTATTGCATTATTGATTTCAATATCTCTTGCAACAATTGATTCTTCCGCGATGCGTGGCCATGAGCCATATCCAAGTTCACGTTGGACATCTCCTTCATGCATGACGCCACCTACTGTCGTTTTTGGATCCTGGCAGTGTTGCATAAATGGCACATTGCACTTCTTGCATAAGGCAAGTACTTCTTCCATGATGTTTGCATCTTCAACAACAGCACCATCATCCGTAATTGCAATTGCACCAGCAGCTACCATATCTTCGATTGGTGCAACGGTTTCTCCTTGTCTTCCAATGGTTGCGCATCCAGTTGGAAATACATTGCAAAGTCCTATACTTTTCGCAATAGCAATGACATGCGCAATTGCTTCAGGAGAATCCATTGCGGGAGTGGTATTTGGCATTGTGCAAACAGTCGTAAAACCGCCAGCAACTGCAGATGCTGAACCGCTGCTAATTGTTTCTTCATGTTTCCCGCCACTTGGTTCTCTGAAGTGGACGTGAATATCAATGAGCCCGGGGCAGACAATGCAACCGTCGCAGTCAATTTCATCAACACGCCAGCCCTCAATTGGGTTTTTGATATCGCTAATTTGTTCAATCGTTCCATCAACAACCAGAACATCTCCAACCTCATCCAAGAAGATAGATGGGTCGATGATCCTGCCATTGCGCAATATCATGCTACTCATGTGGGGTATTGTACAACAGGGTCTGGTACACCTGTACTAGACCCACATGGATCTGGTTCAGGGATACCAGACCCAAAAAAAAAGCCCCGCCGAAGGCGGAGCTTTCTAAATAATCAATAGTTCGATTTATTTTTTACTTGCACAGCAACTTGGCTTGCCAGCAGCAGCTGGTTTAATTTTTCCAGCAGCGAATGGGCATTCGGGTGTGCCTTCTAGTGGGCAATCTATCAAGTTTGCAGCAGCTGGTTTAGTCTTTGTTTTCCAACCACCAAAGCAACAACTTTTTGATGCGTTTCCAGTAGCGGCTGGTTTTGCTTGAGCAGCTTTCGCTGCAGCTAGTGGACACTGAGGTGTACCTGCAAATGTGCAGTTTGCCCATTTCGCTGCACATGCTACCTTGCCACATGTTGCTGGGTCACAGTTGCTTCCGTCACACTGAGATGCGGTTGCACTAGCATTAACCTTGGTTGTTTTGTTACAGCCAACAACAGCAATGCCAAGAATGGCAACGAGGGTAAGGGTTAACAGGTGTTTCATAGTCATATTTCTCCAAAAAGGGGTAAAAGGGTAATTTTCAATCTGAGTACCTCATTGTACTCGCTTCTAAGTTAGAAACAACGGAATAATCGGTATATCCGCTGTTAGAATAAGATAGCGTATGAAGAACGAAAACATTGCATTTAAATGGGAAAAACAGCGAAAAAGACTCGACTCTGTTGCAAAGGGACTGCCTGATACACCGGGTGTATACCTTTTGCATGACGGTTCGGGGGAAATACTCTACATAGGCAAGGCGAGTTCATTGAAAAAGCGGGTGAGCTCGTATTTTCTTGAATCTGCAGATCTTGGTCCTTGGAAGCAGGGCATGCTGCCCCAGATTGAAACCATTGAAACTATTGATTGTGAAACGGAATGGGAAGCGCTGTTGCTTGAGGCAAGGCTCATCAAAGATCACCGTCCAAAATATAATTCCATGCAATTGGACGGCAAGACATATCCTTACCTTGCAATTACTAAAAATGATGATTTCCCCGGTGTCTTTGTCACACGAACACCTAGCGACCCTCAATTCAAAGGCGCAAAATTATTTGGACCATTTACCTCGGTCGGCTCTCTGAACCAATCCGTTCATATGTTGCAGACAGTGTTTAAATATCGAACTTGTGCCCTTAACATTCAAAAAGATAATCCAAACAATGCGTATTTTCGACCGTGTTTGTTGCATGCTGTTGGTCGGTGTTCTGCACCTTGTGCAAACCGCATCAGTCAACAAGCATATAAAGAGGATATTGACGGGTTCGTTCAGTTTTTATCAACGAAGCGAAGTGTCATTATTCGTGAACTCACCGAGTCAATGCAAAAAGCATCTGCAAAGAAAGAATTCGAAAAAGCCGCCATACTTAGAGACCAGTTGCATGCAATAGAAAAACTAGACGATAGATCGGACAGTTCAGTCATTTGGCAATCCGAAGTAACCGTATTTGCAAAAGACCCAACTGCAGGAATGGCATCATTGCAAAAAACTCTGGAGGTGGATGGAGCATTACGTTTCATAGAAGCTTTTGATATTGCGCATTTGCAGGGGGGAGAAACGGTTGGTGCAAAAGTCAGTTTTATGGATGGGAGACCGTACAAAGATGGGTACAGACGATATAAAATTAAAACCGCGCACAATGACGACTACATGTCTATGCGTGAAGTTATTTCTAGAAGATACAGAGATGCTGGCGAGGGTAAGGAACTCTATCCAGATCTCATCGTGATTGACGGGGGCAAGGGTCAACTGTCAGCAGCGATGGAAGCCTTTGCGCAATTTCAGGTGCAACCACATAGAGTCATTAGTATCGCGAAGAAAGAAGAACTTCTATACAAAGTTGGTGAGAAAACGCCTATACGACTCGGCAGAAATAATGAGGGTTTAAAACTCGTACAAGCAATTCGCGATGAGGCGCATCGTTTTGCACAACATTACCATCATCACTTGCGACACAAAAAAACGTTCGGGAACAAGTGATGTCATTCCTGACTCAACAAGAGGATGGAGTCCTTATTCTAGTGAAGGTCGTGCCAAATGCTTCCAGAGATGAATTATCCGAGATGATCGGGGACCGCCTCAAGGTTCGAGTAAAATCTCCACCCGAGGCCGGGAAAGCGAATTTGGCGGTGTGTAGTCTTGTTGCAAAGACGCTGGGTTTAAGTAAACATCAAGTTTCAATCACTTCGGGGTCAAATAGTCCTTTTAAAACGGTTCGAGTCCTAGGTGTAACAAAGAACGCGGTGTGTAGCAAGCTCGGGCTGTAGATTTTCTGTGGTACTATGAATACTGAAGGAGTGCTTCCATGTCAAAGGGAACCGTGTTTCAAACTATTCTTGATACTATCGCACCTATTTCGCAACGTCACGTCTGGGGTGTCATGGGAGATGCAATTAATCCCCTTGCCGATGCACTAAGAACCGATGACCGATTCGATTGGATGCATGTGCGGCATGAAGAGGTCGCCGCATTTGCAGCAGGTGCTCAGGCGAAATTGACCGGTAAACTTGGAATTTGTGCTGGCACGGTTGGTCCCGGAGCAATTCATCTGCTTAATGGTTTGTACGACGCAAAGATGGACCATGCACCGGTGCTTGCTATCACAGGCCAAGTGCCACGAAGCGAGATTGGAAGTAATTACCATCAAGAAGTAAATCTGGATCGTTTGTTTGATGATGTTTGCGTGTACAACCAAACCGTGATGACTGCGAGTCAGATGCCTCGGCTCGGTGTGCTTGCTGCTCAGTCCGCAATGGCAAACTCGGGGGTTGCACATCTTTCAATTCCATCTGATGTTGGTCCAGACAAGATTAAAGAAGCGGGTATTCACAAGGTGTATGTATCCGATTCAGAAGTTGTACCTGCAAAAGTACATCTTGAGGAAATTGCAGATGCAATCAATGGTTCGAAGAATGTCTCAATGTTGATTGGTTGGGGGTCAAGAGGCTCGACCAAGGAAGTGATTGCAATGGCACAGAAATTGCAGGCACCTGTCATCCATTCTCTCAAGGGGAAAGCCGTCTTGGACCAAGATCATCCACATTGGGCAGGTGGTATTGGTCTTCTTGGAACAACAGGCGGAGTTGCAGCAGTAGAGCATTGCGATACGTTGGTGTTACTTGGCACAGATTATCCGTACAGACAATTTCTCCCGGATCATGCGAAGATTATTCAAATTGATATTGCAGGTGAACGTATTGGACGACGGTGCGATGTTGCGATAGGCGCAGTAGGACATATTCGACCAACGTTGGAAGCATTACTTCCATTACTCAAACAAAAAACGGATACATCGCTTTTGCAGAAAGTACAAAAGAAAAGAGATAGTTACGAAAAGAAGATGCAGAAGAAGGGTGACCCAACCGGACGAAAAGCACCAATTCGCCCACAAGCCGTTGCAAGAGCTCTTTGTCGATACGCAACGGATTCTGCAATATTTATTGCAGATACAGGTGAACCGCCTGTGTGGATGGCACGACATATTCACATGAAGGGTACGCGTGATTTCCTCATGTCATTCAACCACGCATCGATGGCAAACGCGATGCCTCAAGCTCTTGGTGCCCAAGCACTCGACAAATCAAGACAAGTCATCGCACTTTGTGGTGATGGTGGATTCACGATGTTGATGGGTGACTTCATTACAGCAGTGACCTATGACTTAGCGATTAAGTGCATCATCTTTAACAACAGCAAACTTGGGCTCGTCAAAATGGAAATGGAATCGATGGGATACGCTGATTGGGGAATCGATTTAAAGAACCCGAACTTTGCTGATTGTGGCATTGCGATGGGTGGTCAAGGCATTCGCATTGAAGACCCCGCTGATCTTGACGATGGCATTAAACGGGCATTGGAATTGGAGGGTCCAGTCGTTGTCGATGTTGTCACGGACCCCAACGAACTCACAATGCCTCCAACACTCATGCCAGCCCGAGCATTCGGTTTTGCGTTGAGCAAAATCAAAGAACTCGCCATCGAATCAAGCGTCTGACCCAAACAAAAGTTTCCCAGCCATATTTCTCCATGTAGAGAAAAGTCATCATTAACTCAGAGCCAATTACGAGGGTGTAAGTATGTCGTGAAGGAATGAAGTGAGAACTATGCTGGGGTTGGGACGACGTCACCAGAAGCGGATGCATCGTCAGAGTCATTGTCTTCAACTGTTGCGTCGGTCACTGCTGTTCCTGATTCAGCTTCTTGTTCAAGAAGACCACTCACCGTTGGACGAGAAATTGTCTCACCCCGCATCAGGGCATCAAGTTCATCAGATTGAAGCGTCTCATATTCAAGAAGAGCTTCAGAAATTGCAATGACTAATTCCCAATTCTCATCGAGGATTCGTTCAGCATCAGCAAACGCAGCATCAATGAGTCGCTTGACCTCTTCATCAATAATGCGTGCTGTATCGGGCGAGTAATCGCGATCAGCAAAAATTGCTTCCCGATTTGGATCAGGTGAATATTGCACAAAGCCAAGTCGCTCAGACATACCCCAGTCCAGCACCATGTGCCTTGCATAACTCGTTGCCATCTGAATGTCCATTGAAGCACCGCTAGAAATGTCATTGGTTTTACGACGTTCAGCGATTCGACCACCACAGAGAACACGCATTGATGCTTCAAGATATTTTCTATTATAAAAATACCGATCTTTTTCAGGTAAACTAAATGTTGCACCACCCGATTGACCACGAGGAATAATAGTAACTTTATGTACGGGGTCAGTATGAGGTAAAATCAGTTGAACAACTGCATGCCCAGCTTCATGGTACGCAGTTGCGACACGTTCAAGTTCTTGCACCTTGCGACTTTTATTTGCACGACCCCAACGGAGTTTGTCGCGAGCTTCATCAAGATCAAGTTGATCAACAAAATCTTTATCCGCAAGTGTTGCGATAATCGCAGCTTCGTTTATTAGCGCTTCCAAATCAGCACCCGAAAACATGGGTGTTCCGCGAGCAACTCTTCCAAGGTCAACACTTGGAGCCAGTTTAATTTTCTTTGCGTGGACTTGAAGAATTGCTTTGCGACCTTCAACATCAGGAAGTGGCACTTGTACCTGTCTATCAAATCGGCCAGGTCGTGTTAGTGCTGGATCAAGAACATCAGCACGGTTAGTTGCTGCCATGACGATAACTTTGTCACTTAATTCAAAGCCATCCATTTCAACCAAAATAGCATTGAGTGTTTGTTCGCGTTCATCATGTCCACCGCTTGAAAAACCACTGCCACGCTTTCGTCCAACAGCATCAATTTCGTCAAGGAAGATAATGCATGGAGATGCTTCCTTT
>Ga0066376_10001160_pt1 | contig 25552 bp, 24 predicted proteins | sample Knorr_S15_td_Bot_FD_77009 | JGI IMG/M metagenome (GOLD analysis project Ga0066376, IMG submission 77009) | Marine microbial communities from Southern Atlantic Ocean transect - Knorr_S15_td_Bottom_ad_5009_LV_A | ecosystem: Environmental > Aquatic > Marine > Oceanic | place: Southern Atlantic... | reverse complement strand
TGGGTTTCACCCGCCCGCCGTTGACGCGCACTTGTCCGTCTCTGATGATCTTGTACAGATGACTGCGTGGTACGCGCTTGAGTCGTTTAACCAGCCAGTTATCCAGACGTTGCCCTTCCGAGTGGGTTTCCACCACTAAATGACGCACCTTTGCTGAGTTGCTGTGGCTTGGCATCATAACGATATAGAATATAGCCCCTACTTCTGGTAGATTGTTACGCGGAGTTAGCGACTCCGGCCCACCGTGAGCAGGGATTGTGCTGCTGAGAGCGGCAGTGATCCAGCGGTTGGGGGAACGCGTATGAGGCTCAGCTGAAGCCAGGAGTATTGCTTTTGGCCGCTATACCGAACACGCGACCCCAACCACGCCCAGGTCGGCATCACACAGTGATGGGCACAATGGTAGCCCTCAAGTGAAGAAGGATGTGAAGTACAAGGATTATCTGGAATTGCCATCGAGCGGTTGGCGGCAGTTCCATGGTTGGCGCCATTAAGCTAACGATTAACACTCGTTAGCTGTTGGGTTACACGTCGACGAAGTAGGCGCTAAACGCGAATTGGTTACATGGCCAACACGCTGTCAGGCCAGTCTTATTCCCCGTCGCGCCTCGGCCTTCATTGCATCCCTCTTCTTGTGTATCGCAAAACGTCTTCGACGTATATGAAGACCCAATGAACGGTTGTTGGGTTAAACCTCAAGGTTTGACCCAACCCAAATAGAATCCTCGCCAGATAGGTGACGGGTTCTGGGAAGAATTCAAATGAAAAGAATGTTGTTTAATGCCACTCACTCGGAGGAGCTTCGAGTGGCGATTGTCGATGGCCAACGGTTACTTGACCTGGATGTTGAGTCTGCAATTCGCAATGAACGTAAAGGAAACATTTACACCTGCATCGTCACCAAAGTGGAACCCAGTTTGGAAGCTGCGTTCGTCGATTATGGGACAGAACGTCAGGGATTTCTGCCACTTAAAGAGATTTCCCGTTCACAGTTTAAGAATCACTCGGCGGACAAGCCAATGGCGCAGGTCCGCATTCAAGATGTGATACATGAAGGTCAGCAGTTATTGGTCCAGGTAGAAAAAGATGAACGCGGTAATAAGGGCGCCGCACTGACTACTTTTATCAGTCTCGCAGGGCGTTACTTGGTGTTGATGCCGGATAACCCGAAAGACGGCGGGATCTCTCGGCGTATCGCCGGCGATGAACGCTCTTCGCTTCGCGAGGCGATGGATTCCCTAGACTTACCCAGTGAACATGCCTTGATCGCGCGCACAGCGGGTATTGGAAAGTCGGCGGAAGAATTGCAATGGGATCTAGATTTCTTACTGCAATTGTGGAGAGCTATTGATACGGCAGCGAAGGAACAGGCCGCTCCATTACTTGTGTACCAGGAAAGCAACCTTATCGTCAGGGCGATACGAGACTACCTGCGTGCCGATATTGCTGAGATCATTATCGACCAGCCCGATATCTATGAAAGGGCAAAACGGTTTATGACGCAAGTGATGCCACAGAACCTGGAGAAACTGAAGCATTACGAGGACACGGTCCCGTTGTTCTCTCGCTACCAGATCGAGAATCAGATCGAAGATGCCTACTCCCGTACGGTCAATCTGAAATCCGGTGGTGCGGTGGTCCTCGACCACACGGAGGCGCTCATTACCGTTGACGTTAACTCGGCCCGTTCTACTCGGGGATCAGACATTGAAGAAACAGCGCTTCAGACCAATCTAGAGGCAGTAGATGAACTCGCCCGCCAGTTACGTATTCGCGATCTCGGCGGGTTAATCGTGGTTGATCTCATCGACATGACGTCGACCCGTAATCGACGGACCGTCGAAGATCGACTGCAGGAAGCGATTAAACCGGACCGCGCCCGCATTCAAATCGGACACATTTCTCGTTTTGGGTTACTTGAGATGTCACGACAACGCTTACGTTCATCCATTAGCGAAGCCAACTACGAGACCTGTTCGTTTTGCAGCGGCACAGGCAATATTCGAAATGTCACCTCTTCTGCCTTGAGTTTTCTTCGTATTGTCGAAGAGGAGGCACTAAAAGAGAACACCGAAGCGATTTTCGCCGAATTACCCCTGGATACAGCAACGTTTATATTGAATGAAAAACGTCATGAACTCTTGCAGATTGAATCAACACTGGGCACGCGCATCGCCGTTCTTCCTTGCGCAGACCTTCACCGGCCGCAATACAGACTGAAACGTTTGCGCAGTGAGGAACTCGATCATTCGGCTGCAACGCCTAGTCATGAACTTGAGCTGGAACGGGAGGATAAGGACGTTCCAAAGACACCAATGATGCAAGCCCGACAACGGCCGGCCGTGAGACTTGAAAACCTCGAGACTTCTCCGCCACCCGAGCCAGCGACAACAAGCCGGGCTTCAATTGTTGAAAGTTCCTCGTTATTCGCAAAAATCCGAAAGTGGTTCACCGGCCCCGCCTCGAGCGAAGAAGAAAAACCCTCAGCGCGACCAGCCCGACGACGCGGTGGCCAACGACGGCCACATCGGTCACGTACAGGGCACCGGCCGACCCCATCAGGCGAGTCGAACGACGGAAAGGCGTCAGCCGATAATCAGGGGTCCCGCTCCCCTCGTTCCAACACGCGGCAGGGTCAGAGTAATAACTCACGGCCTCAACGTTCACGGGGCGGTGGGCGCTCCGGGAGCGGTCGCAGCCCGTCCGGACGAGCCCAATCTGACCATGCTAATCGGGGAAGCCAACACTCTTCCGATAGGTCATTCCAGGGCCAAAGTAGTCGACGAGATCAAGGAGGCAGCCAGAATCAACCCCAACCCCAAACCCAAACCCAAACCCGTGATGAAAGCCCGGCGAGGCCTCCACGCACCGATCGACATTCGGAACCCGACGGAAACCGTCCGGACCCAACGGAGAGAAAAGACCAACAGGATAGCTAGCCCGCTACCTTAAACAAACAGTGCAATGGTTTCGACGTGCCCAGTGTGTGCGAACATATCCACGACCTGAATCGCCTCAAGTCGATAGCCAAACCCGGCCGTGAGTGTCGCCGCGTCCCGTGCCAAGGTCTCCGGATTACATGACACGTAGACAATTCGTTCCGGGGCAAGTGTCGGCACTATGGTGCTCAGGATCTCTAGGGCCCCGGACCGCGGAGGGTCGAGTAGCAGTTTGGTGAAGCGTTCTGATGTCGACCATTCACCAACGGGGGCCTCAGTAAGATCTGCTCGTATGAATTCAACGTTGTCTTTGTGATTAAAGAGGGCATTGTCTTTCGCACGACGCACCAGTTTCTCGTCGTAGTCCAGCCCCACTACACGTTCAACTTTTGACGCTACCGGCAAGGTTAGGTTGCCCAGTCCGCAAAACAATTCCAACACGCGGTCCGTCTGCGTCAGTGCCAACATATGCAATACAGAGTCCACAATCTCCTGATTGGCAGCATCATTAACTTGGATGAAATCGGTCGCTAGAAATTCAATCGTGTCACCACTGGCTCGAATCCTATAGGTCAACGGTTCCCCTCGCTCCTCCAACGGAACTATCGTATCGGGACCCCCACTTTGGAGATAAACACGAACATTCTGTTGTCGCCCGAATGAAGTTAATTGTTGAAGATCCCGCTCGCTGCAGGAAGTCAAGTGGCGCACGACGATGGCCGCAGCATTCATTCCACTCGCCACTTCAATTTGTGGAATACTCTCTCGACCGCTGATATCTTGCAACTGCGCTTTTAAACTGGGTATCAAAGAGGAGAGTTCTGGGACCAGCGTATGGCACTGGTTCATATCGGTAACGTAGTTCTTTTCGCGCTCGCGGAAACCAACCAAAACCCCACCTTTCTTGGGCACATAACGCACGCCCAATCGCCCTTTTCGACGATAACCCCATGCGCTAGGTGAAATGCCCGTTATCCGATCAACGCCGAACGCAACGCTATGACGTTCGAGTGCTGCGACAACGTTCGCCTGCTTGTGGCGTAATTGCCCACTGATTGACAAATGTTGCATTACACATCCACCGCAAACACCAAAATACTCACAACGTGGAGCGACTCGATCAGGGGAAGCTTGTAAGGTGATGATTGTTTTCGCTCTGCGGACTCGTCTCCGTTTGTCAGCTATGGTAGCTCGGACAATTTCCCCCGGAAGTGCGTCATCAACGAACCAGGTCTCTCCGTCGTGTTCGGCAACACCGCGGCCATTGCTGGTCAGACCGGTTATCGAAAAATCAATGACCGTCAAAATGGTCGCTTTGTTCAGGCGTTGGGCGTGCCTGTTGCCAGTCGGCCAGGAAGGCCTTCAAATGAGCTCTATCGGATGCAGCGAGGGCTTTACGGACCGCCTGTTGTTCACTGTGCAAGGTTTCGCTGTTTAGCCGTCCCCGCAGCGCCTCGAAACGCAAATAGATCAAATACGTATTGAGTACATCAGTTTCACAGTAACTTCTGATGGTTTCAAGTTTTCCATCAAGAAAAAGGCTGCAAACATCCTTGCCACTGATGGTGCCTTTTCCGGGCAAATCAAGCAATTTTGAAATATCATCCAGCGGCGCGTTCGCGCGAGCCTGATGGCCCGCCAAAATGTCCATTAGGTCAATATGGCGCCAATGAAAACGGTTAACGTAATTGTTCCAGCGGTACTCGCGATCATTGTCACCGACCTCCCAATACCCGCCCGCCGATACATCCCCTAACAAACTCCGGTAATGGAGCACGGGTAGATCAAAGCCAGTACCGTTCCAACTCACGAGTACCGGATTGTAGCGTTCAATTCCTGTAAAGAATCGCTGGACAAGTTCCTCTTCACTCGATTCCTCATCTCCCAGTGACCAAATCCGGAATTCCTCTCGAGTCCGTAAACCGATAGAGATGGCCACCACTCGGTGAAGGTACAACGGAAGGAAGTCTGAACCCCCCGTTTTCTCACGACGTATCGCCTGCATCGCCTTAACAACCTGTTCGGCGGGTAGATCACCAAGTTGGTATAGACGAGCCCCGGCATCGACATCGGGGACCGTTTCAATATCGAAAACCAAAGTGTTATCAAGCATTACGTGCCCAGAGATAGGAATATGGAGTCAACAGGGGATGCATGCAAATGGGCAGGATTAGTCTGCCAATATGATTGCCCTGACCTCGGTGGCATCGGCACGTACACGTGTTGGCGTAGGGCTCTGAGCGATTGCAGTATCGGGATCCTTTAATCCATGCCCTGTCAATGTGCATACAATCACGGAGCCATCTGGAATACCACCAGAATCAATAGACTCTCGAACCCCAGCGAGACACACGGCGGACGCAGGCTCACAAAAAATTCCGTCCCGTTCAGCAACGTCTCTTTGTGCGCTAAGAATTTCCTCGTCAGAGAAAGCGAGAAACCAACCCTGTGATTCTTGCTGAGCTGCCCTCGCCAAGTCCCATGATTGAGGTCGCCCAATCCGGATAGCAGTTGCGACCGTTTCCGGCCGCTCGACCGGGTTGCCGGAGACAAATGGTGCCGCGCCACTGGCCTGGCAACCCACCATGCGGGGCCGTCGATTGCTCCGGCCGGCCTCTAGATATTCGTTGTAGCCAAGCCAGTAGGCACTAATATTGCCCGCGTTGCCAACTGGCAAAAAGTGATAATCCGGCGCGCTTCCAAGCACATCTACAATCTCAAATGCGGCTGTCTTCTGACCGGCTAATCGGTGTGGATTAACCGAATTCACCAGCGCAATATCCGTCTCAGCTGCAAGCGACCTGACGATAGCCATGCCATCGTCGAAATCCCCGGATATCTGAATGACTTTCGCGCCGTGCATCATGGCTTGGGCCAACTTACCTTGCGCAATTTGACCATCGGGAATCACGACAAAAGCCTGAATGCCCGCCCTCGCCGCATAAGCGGCTGCGGAGGCGGATGTGTTACCAGTTGAAGCGCAAATAATAGCTTTTGCTCCTGCGTGCAGTGACATGGTCACCGCCACCGTCATGCCGCGATCCTTGAACGAGCCGGTTGGATTCATGCCTTCACATTTAGCATAGACCGATATATCTCGGTCTCTTAATGAAAAGCTGGTTAATGGGATAAGTGGTGTTCCGCCTTCAGCGATGCTGATAATCCGTGCATCCGCTGGAACCGGAAGAAAAGAACGGTAGGCTTCGATTAATGTTTGCATTATCGGCCTTGTCAGACACCGTCCGGGTAAATGCGAATGCGTGTGATGGGTGCAACGACACTATCCAGTGCTTCTATTCGCGTTGAGGCACCCACGATCTGTCGCTCCAGGGTGCGATGAGTCGTGATGATTACCGGCACAGCTTTACCACCCTGACTCGCCCCTTTTTGAACAATCGCTTCGATGCTGATTTGCATGTCTCCCAGAATCCGCGTGATGTCGGCCAACACGCCAGGTTGGTCAATCACCTGAAGTCGCAGATAGTTCGCACTAGCAACTTCAAGGATGGGGACCACCGGCAAATCAGTGAGGGCTTTCGGTTGAAACGCCAGATGAGGCACTCGATTACCCGGGTCGGTCGTCAACGCTCGAACTACATCAACAATATCGGCAACGACAGACGACGCGGTCGGTTCTGCGCCGGCTCCGGCACCGTAGTGCAGGGTGGGTCCGACGGCGTCTCCTTCGATCAGTATGGCGTTCATTTCGCCACTGACATTGGCCAACAAGGCACTCACTGGAGTCAAACAGGCATGTGTTCGAAGCTCTGCACCCGCCGGTGTCCGTTGTGCGATGCCAAGGTGTTTTATTCGATAACCTAACTCGGCGGCGTATCGAATATCGTCTAGAGTCACGTGCGAGATTCCTTCGATATGAACACGATCAAACTGCAATGGAATACCAAATCCTATGGCCGCTAATATTGTCAGTTTATGGCCCGCATCGATGCCATCGACATCAAAGGACGGGTCCGCCTCGGCAAATCCTTTCTCCTGAGCCTCCTGCAAAGCTGACTCAAAAGAGTGATGTCCCTCCAGCATTAAAGTGAGAATATAGTTGCACGTGCCATTGATGATCCCAATGATTCGATCAATGCGATTGCCAGAGAGTCCTTCACGAATAACCTTGATGATCGAAATACCACCGGCAACCGCAGCCTCAAAGGCAACCATTAAACCGCGTTCATGGGCTACTCGAAAGATATCATTACCGTGTAGAGCGATTAGTGCTTTATTGGCTGTTACGACATGCTTGCCCTGATGAAGCGACCGTAGAACAACCTCTTTGGCAATATCACATCCCCCGACCAATTCGACAACTAGGGAAATATCGGGATCATCCGTCACCTCAAAGGGGTTGGAAGTCAGCCTCAGGTCGTCGAGGGCGCAGTCGCGCGATACTTTGAGGTCTCGAACCGCTACCGATCGAATGCGGATTTCGCGGCCCGCACGACGGGAGATTTCCACTTGATTTCGGCGCAGCACATTGACCGTCCCCGCACCAACGGTGCCGAGTCCAACGAGCCCGATATTAATCGGGTCAGTGCTGGCAGGTGTCATCATTCGTCTGTCTGCAGTTGAGAGCGGCGCAGTGTATCCCATCCGCGGCTACTCGGAAATCATTCACATTCTCTGCGCCCGATCACTTGTGTTAGTGTTTAAGGGTCACCCTCTTCTTAGCTATCGCCGTGCAACTTCAACTCGACAGTAACGAAAATATTGAGGCCATTGTTACGGTTTGCGATGATTATATTGATACTCGGAAAACCCGCCTCAAGGAAAGTTTCTTAATTACACCGGAGACTGTTATTGCACACTGGCGGCCAAAACGAGCAATCGATATTCGCGCGGCAGATCTGGAAGCCCTTCTGGCGACGAAGGCCGAAATTTACCTGGTGGGCACTGGGCCCGATCAATATTTTCCGCAAGCGCTTGAACTTCAATCTTTTATCAGGATTGGTAAAACCATTGACTTCATGCACTCGCGTGCCGCGTGCCACACGTACAACCTCCTGGCGGGTGAAGGGCGCAAGGTCGCCGCCGCTATTATTATTGAATCCGACTGATCCGTTAGCGTGTCAATCTCCGGCGCGAGCGGGCAAATAGTTCAGAGGATCAACTGGCTTGCCGTTTTTCCGAATTTCGAAATGCAGTCGCGGTCTACCGGTATTTTTCTTTCCCATCTCTGCGATCTCCATGCCAGCGGCGATGGTGTCGTTTTCTTTGACTAACAACCGTCGATTATGAGCGTAAGCGCTCAAAAATTGATTGTCGTGTTTTAAGATCAGGAGATTGCCGTAACCGCGTAATCCAGATCCGGCGTACACCACCTTGCCATTAGCGCTGGCCCGAATCAGTGTTCCTTCTTTCCCTCCAATTTCTATTCCATTACTCTCTTCACGGCTGGTGAAGCGCCGAAGGACTTTACCTTGCGCGGGCCATAGCCACGTTCGTTGAGTTGTTTCTCCATTGGCCGGGTGGTTATTGCTTCGGTTGGCGCCTTTATCGGGCTTCAATCGTGTGCCTTTAAAAGATTTCGCCGGCACGGTCGAAACGATTACCTTGCTTGGGCGCGGGGCACCATGAGTCTGATCACCTGGAGTCGAAATGCGAATGCGTTGACCTGGTACTACTCGGTACGGGTGTTTTAGTCCATTCGCTCGGGCAATGACGCGATAATCAATACCCGCCTCCCAGGCCAGCACATACAGCGTTTCGCCAGGTTGGACGATACGGACCAATGGGCGGGAAGCCTCGGCGGTTAGGTCAGCGATCGGCACCCTTGCCGGTGTTGAACATCCGTGCGCACCAAGAAGGCACCCTATTATGAAGACACACCCACAGCGCCAGTTCGCGTCTGTTTCCATCAAGCAATCACGGTGAAATAAATAACGACCAACAAGACAACCATTCCCCATCCGATTCCATCCGCATAACGCCGTATAAAGCTTTCAAGCGATGCGCCGCCCCAATAAATAAGTCCCGCCACTAGAAAGAAGCGTGCCCCACGACCGACAACCGATGCCACAATAAACGGAAGCAAGGGCATGCCCACGAGTCCTGCCGAAATCGTAAACAACTTATAGGGCAACGGTGTAAAGCCAGCGATCAAAATTACCCAAGTGCCATACCGCCCAAACCACTGCTGGGTCATTATGAATCCCGCTTGCGCGTGATAAAATTCGATAATAGCCTCCCCCACCGTGTCAAACAGAAATACACCAAGGACGTAGCCAAGGCAGCCGCCAAGAACCGATGCAACGCTCGTTAGCATGGCATACCACCAGGCTTTATTTGGCCGAGCCAGGACCATGGGTGCAAGCAACACATCCGGGGGAATTGGAAAAAAGGATGACTCGGCGAAGCTTAGGGCCGCAAGGTAGCGCGGCGCGTGTTGATGTTGCGCCCAGCCAAACACTCTGAGATAAAGTGTTTGAAAAATTTTCATTACACTGTCTCCCTAAGCATTGGCACGAAACGCACAGCCTCACCACGACTCTCTTTGAATCCGTCGCTTGTTCGATCGGCAATAACCAGTCGTTGTTGCTGTTTTGTACCGACGGGCCCCACGAGTCGCCCCTTCAGAGCCAACTGCTGCAACAGGGGAAAAGGAATCTGGGGCGGGGCTGAAGTCAAGAGAATGACATCATAGGGTCCTCGACCAGGCCATCCCAGATAGCCGTCGCCATGGCGGTATTCAACGTTCAATATGCCCATAGCCAATAAACGCGCCTTGGCCGAGTCCAATAACGCGCCGATTCGTTCAATCGTATATACCTTATCTGCAAGACACGACAATACAGCGGTCTGATAGCCAGATCCGGTTCCAATTTCTAACACTCGGCCAAGTCTAGAGGCTCCGCGCAGGACCATTTTCGTCATCAATCCAACGATGTAGGGTTGCGATACGGTTTGATGGTGGCCGATGGGTAGTGGAATATCGTCGTAGGCCCGACTACTCAATGCAGGATCGGGGACGAAATAGTGACGAGGTATTCGCTTAAATGCATCGAGCACAGCCGGTTCGACAATACCTTGGCCTATGAGTCGATCGAGGAATCTTTTTCTTGTTCTATCAGAGGTAAAGCCGATTCCCGGCGCCTCGCCAGACATAACTACGGGGCGCCACCGAGCCATTCGTCCAACTCAGCCAAGCGAGTCCGGTCAGTCATATCCGCCGTCAGCGGAGTAATGGATACGTATCCCTGTGCGATGGCGAAAAAATCAGTTCCCGGACCCGCGTCCTGTTCTACTCCCGCAGCCCCTATCCAGTAAATATCTTTGCCGACAGGGTCCGTCGCCCTGATGGCGGGACAAGCCCGATCCCTCCCGCCCAAACGCGTCGCTTGCCATCCACTAATTTGATCTCGCGGCAAATCGGGAACATTGATATTAAGAATGGTGCTTGGAGATAATGGAGTCTGGAGCATTTTTTCCAGTAACTGTCGCACAACGTTACCTGCCGTATCGAAATGGATAGGATCATCCCCAGCCAGCGATACTGCAATGGCCGGTAAGCCCAGGAAACGCCCTTCCATCGCAGCTCCCACGGTTCCTGAGTAGAGAACGTCATCACCGAGATTCCTAGCGTTATTAATTCCAGAGATGATCATATCGGGCACCTGCGGCATGAGGCCGGTTATCCCGAGATGGACACAATCGGTCGGCGTCCCACTACAGACGAAATAACCATTCTCGATCTGCTCTACTCGAACGGGAACCGTCAAGGTCAGCGAGTTACTGGCGCCGCTCCGATCCTGATCCGGGGTAATCACGGTCACCTCGCCAAAATCAGACACTGCCTCGACCATGGCGGACAAACCCGGCGCCCGATATCCATCATCGTTGCTCAGCAAAATATGCATACCACGAGCTCCCCGGGTTTACTGCAAGTTGCCCGCAGCAATGAATTTACGTTAAAACGTCCGAGTCCTGATTATGATTGAAATCGCAAAGAGATTCAGTGTCGCCTCCCTACCCATCTGGATGTCCGTATGCCGCGCTCCTCTCCACGACTCATTCGATCATTCGCCTTCAGCCGCCACCTACCACACCGCGCGTTACCCCGCATCGTCCGGCGAGCGTTCGACTATAACCTGTTGAATTTGTCGCCCGGAGGCCGCTTTGACACGCACTCGCAATCCATCGAAATCGAAAGTCTCCTCCGCGACGGGAATTCGTTCCAATTTCTCGAGCAGCCATCGACTAATCGAATCGGTCGGTTTACCCGGTAAATCAATGCTGAAATACTCCTCCAGTACGCGTAATTCTGCGCTGCCATCGAGCAAAGCACGGTTTCTATCGATGGGAGTGATTTCTTTTGGTGGTTCGTCGCTCTCATCATAGATCTCGCCAACAAGTTCTTCCAAAAGATCTTCAAACGTCACCAGGCCCTTTAATGTTCCATGTTCATCGATGACGATGGCCATGTGCTGCTGTTCCTGGCGAAAGGAAGCGATCGTGTCCGTTACAGCCTGCCTTTCTGGAACGAATTTGGCAGGGCGGCCAAGACCAAAAAGAGGGACCTCTAACTCTCCCCCGATTACCGCGGGCAAGAGATCCCGTAGATGGAGAACCCGCGATATGTCATCGGGATCGTTTGAGTATAGTGGTATCCGACTATAGCGAGTCTGTGTCAATACCGGCAAAAGCTCGGTGATCATGCGGCCGCCGTCGAGCATAAATATCTTCTGTCGCGGCGTCATGACATCTTCAACGGTAAGGTCAGTCAAGGTAAACGCTCTTTCGATTAACTGGCGTTCTTGTTGTTCAATCGTGCCCTCCTCCTCCCCGTACGCCACCATGCTGATGAGTTCCGATTCAGTAACCTGAGGTTCGTGTGTCCGAGGCCCTTCCTTGCGATCGAAAACATTGGCTATGTGCATAAATATCCACACCAATGGGGAAACCAACCACAGAAAACCAGCCATTAACGGTGCAACCACAAGAGAAATTCGCTCCGCATGCCGAGTGGCGATGCTTTTTGGTGTGATCTCCGCAAAAATCAGGACCACCAAGGTCAATACTCCGACAGCGACCCCGGGACCGATCGACCCTAGATGACGGGTAGCGAAGACCGTTGCCAGGGCAGACGCCGCGATATTAGCGACGTTATTGCCGATCAATATGGCGATCAACATTCGTTGAGGTTCACTCTTTAGCTTGAACAATGTCGCGCTGCCCCGTCGACCTTCCTTCATTAGCGACTCGGCTCGGGCGAGGGACAGGGAAATCATGGCAGTCTCTGACGCCGAAAAAAGCCCAGAAAGACAGAGCAAGATAAACAGCGCGAGCATTTCACTCATTATCGAATCGAGTCTCGAAACCTGTTCTTTGCCGCTGCCATGTCCGTTTTATCGGTGAGTGCCAGATAGTGAACTTATGCCTGAGGCATCCGCAAACTTTCGGCATAGGCAACCAGTGCATTGATTTCCGCCAGGAAAACCTTAAATTCTGGATAGTAAGAAACCGCGTCTGACCACTGGGCATATCCAGGGGCTCTGACGAAGACTGGGTGCGGGCGCCTAGCGTAGAACGTAGAAAAACGCTCGCGTACATCTTCATGTTGAGCCATCGACGGGAATGATGGGGCATTACCAATGCCTCCCATGCGGTTATATTCCCCGATAACATGACAGCGAGCGCATTTCCCTTTGGCCACATCGAACCTAACCGCTGCTGCGCCTGTGTCTGAGGCCTGACTGCCCGAAATGCAACAAAGCATGAGAAACGTCAATGGCACCCGATTTCGACGTGGGACAGGATGCCGTTGGGCGAGGTTCATGGCGAACCGTTCACGCTTGCGTTCAAGTGTGTCCGAGGAGTTGTTACTCAATCCACCAACACCGACCATCCGTGGTTGTCTTGTGTTACGCCAAATTGCAATTCGGTAATCATTTGATACAACTGCTGGCATAAGGACTGATTGCCTGGTTGGGGAAGCTGTAGATCTTGACCCAAGTAGTGGATACGATCGATGGGGACCACGACCGCTGCCGTTCCTGCACCAAAGGCTTCGCGCAGGTTGCCAGCCTTGTTTGCAGTGATCACTTCATCCATAGCGATCCGCCGTTCCTCAATCTTGTAGCCCCATTCTCGCAAAATAGTGAGGACCGTGTCTCTTGTGATACCAGGAAGTATTGTTCCTGATAAATCGGGCGTGACAATCGTATCGCCTAGGTGAAAAAAAATGTTCATCTGGCCGGCCTCTTCAACGTATCGGTGCTCGACACCGTCAAGCCAGAGAATCTGGTCAAACCCTGCACCCGCACTGTCACTCATCGGTTGGAGCGTTGCCGCGTAATTGCCGGCCGTTTTAGCGCCGCCTGTCCCGCCCGGAGAGGCTCGTGTGAAGCGATGTTCTGCTTTCAGGTAGATGCCCTGACCTTGACGATCAAAATATTCCTGCACGGGGGCTGTGATGATTAAAAAGCGATAAGTACTGGCTGCTCGAACAGCCAAGGTTCCCTCCGAACCGAATAGCAACGGCCGTATATAGAGAGAACAATCCGGCCCCTGAGGAACCCACTCGCAATCGATTGATACGAGTTCACGGATAGCCTCCAAGAATATGTCTGGAGAAACACAAGGAATACAGAGACGTTCGCAGGAGTTCCGCAATCGTTGCGCGTTACTGTGGGGGCGAAACAGTCTAATCCGGTCATCAGTGGGGCCGCGGTAAGCCTTGAGCCCCTCAAATACCGACTGACCGTAATGCAGGGCAAGCGCGGAAGGAATGACCTCAATAGGGCCATAGGCATGAATGCGCGGTTCAATCCACCTATCTCCCAACCAGTCCATCGAAAACATGTGGTCTGAGAAAATCCTTCCAAACCCCAGATCGCCATTCGGAATTTCGCCTACACGACTGACGCTCGCTCGTTGGATATCAATATGCATCCTCGGGGTCCTTAGGTATTATTTGCCGGCGCCTAATGATCGACCGGTTTCATCCAAATACTGGTGATCGATGACAAGCAAAACACCGCCATCGCGCCCAGAACCCAAGCGGGCATGCTCAGTCCGGCGAGGGTCCAATCCACCGATGCGCATTCGCCCGAGCCGGTGAATATCTTCATTATTGCTTGGTTAAACGGCAACGTATCTAAAATATACTCGAGTCCAGGTCCGCACTCAGGCGCTTTATCAGGGGGCAATGATTGAAGATAAACGTGTCGCCCCGCGACTAGGCAACCCAGACCGCCTAGCCCTGCACCATGAATTGCATAGACCCAACGAACGCGAGTTTGGGGAGCGTGAATGAGCGCGATCAACGCGTTGAGGCCTAACAGCAGGACAACGACTCGCTGCACAATACATAGCGGACACGGTTCTAGATACAGATAATATTGCGCGTAATAAGCATACGCCAACAACCCTACACAGGCGGCAAAAGAAACAGCCTGAAAGGTTCGATAGTCTTGGAGCCTTTGGTACATCAGCTAGGTTCATGGTTGTTCGTAACCGATTGTAAACCCATAAGCTGCCACTGTTTGGTCGGGGCGAGAGGATTTGAACCTCCGACCACCGCAACCCCATTGCGGTGCGCTACCAGGCTGCGCTACGCCCCGTATTAAACATCACATTAATCGCTTGTCTGAAGTAGCTGCGAAACCTCTTCGAGCGCCCCTATCAATCCGTCACGGGTGTCTTGGCTCAACGGTTCTTTCGAAGGGGGCCCCTGATCAATATGTAGCTGATTGCGCGCGCCACCTATCGTATATCCGTCAAGGTACAAAAGGTAACGAATTTTACGGATAAGCTCAATCTCATGGCGTTGATAATAACGGCGATTACCCCGGCGTTTAACCGGTTTAAGTTGCGGAAATTCTTGTTCCCAGTATCGAAGCACATGCGGTTTGACTTCACAAAGCGAGCTGACCTCTCCGATCGTGAAATAACGTTTGGCAGGAATCGGCGGTAATTCAATCGCCGAAGGATCGAGCATGGTCATGTTAGAGCGTTCTCAACAAGTCTGCTGTCCAGGTATTCTGCATTGGCTGCAATGCCCTTCTTGACTTTCTGACTCACTTTAAAAGTAACCACTCGCCTTGCGCTGACAGGAATTGCTTCCCCCGTTTTTGGATTCCGACCGGGACGCCGTCGTTTGTCGCGGACACTAAACCCTCCAAACCCAGAGAGTTTTACCGTTTTTCCGTCTTCCAATCCCTGGCGGATTTTTTCGAAAAACATCTCTACGATTTCCTTAGCCTCTCGCTTGTTCAATCCGACCTCTTCAAAAAGAGTGTTCGCGAGTTCCGCCTTGGTAACCGTCATAACCTCCTCCAGCAATTTAACTCCTGAGTGTGCCCCCCAGGTTTTCCCGAATCGCGTCGACTATCTTGTCGATCTGCCGGTCGATCTCTCCGTCGGTAAGGTTGCGGGAAGTGGACTGCAAGGTCAAGGCAAATGACAACGATTTTTCGGTTGACTTAATTCCTTGTCCCCTGTAGACATCAAAGAGTTCGATCCTGGACAAGTAGCCGCCCCCGGCCGTTAGAATCTCCTGAGCCACTTGGGATGCCATAATTTCCCCGGAGACCACCACAGACAGATCCCGACTGAGCGCGGGAAATCGAGACACCGATTCATAATGGGGAATTTTACGGGTCAGAATCTGCTCGAGGTCCAACTCGAATAGGTAGACTGGTTGATCCAGACCATAGTGGTCAGCAAGGTCAGGATGGAGTTTTCCAGCCAATCCAATGGGCATATTGTGCAGGCGGATCTCGGCACTTTCGCCCGGGTGTAGCGCAGCAACGGTTTCAGCCGGGCACCAACGGGACGCATTGTGTATTCCACCGCATGAGAGCAGTGCCTCGATATCTCCTTTCAGGTCGAAAAAGTCGACACTCGCCCGTGTACCATCCCACTGGTTTGCAAAGGCCGGTCCGAATATGGCCCCGCCTATGCAGCTGCGCTCGATCGACTTGCCGCGTTGCAAGGAAAACACACGACCCAACTCGAATAGTCGAATCCTATGTTCCTGGCGGCGAACATTCCGGACAAGCGTTTCCAAGAGTCCTGGCCACAGTGAAGTGCGCATCACATCCATGTTTTCTGCGATCGGATTACGCAAGGTAATGGGAGTTGGCTTTGGCGAAATTAATTTCTGCGTACGACCATCGACAAAGCTGTAGGTGATTACCTCCTGGTAACCTCTAGCGACCAGAAGGTCCTCCAACACCGTGACTGGTAGGTTTGCCTCAGGCGTGATATCACGCAAAGCCTGTGTGCGGGGCAAGTGGGTCGGCAGCGTTTCGAAGTTATTGATCCGCGCCACTTCCTCGATAAGATCATGTTCGTATGAGACATCAAGGCGGTAACTGGGTGGACGCACAAGCCAGTCTGAGCCGCTTACCCGCACGTCCATTTGCAACCTTTCCAGTCCCCTCTTCACTAACCGAGCAGCAAGGCGGGTTCCTAGAATGCGGTCCAGTCGTTCACGTCTAAGTGTTATTCGTCGCCGCGAAGGCAAATTTTTCCTAACCACCGCTTCGCAGACTGGCCCAGGCTGAGCGCCGGCAAATAGGGCCAGCAGTTCGGTTGCTCGTGAGATAGCCTGTTTCTGAAGGTACGGATCAACTCCTCGCTCGAAGCGGTAAACCGCATCCGTTTGCAACCCCATCTGGCGTGCGCGTTGTGCAATTGCACTCGGCCTGAAATAAGCCGCCTCAAGTAGCACTTGCTGCGTACTGTTCGACACTGCCGTGTTTAACCCGCCCATGACTCCGGCGATTGCGATGGCCTGGGTTTCATCGGCGATGACAAGCGTGCCGGCCGCCAATGCGACTCGCTGATGATCGAGCAAAGTCAGACTCTCTCCAGACTTGCTCCGTCGAACTCGAATACCCCTATCAATACGATCCAGTCTGAACGCATGCATCGGCTGTCCATATTCCAACATGACATAGTTGGTTACATCAACAACAAGGCCAATGCTTCGTATTCCACAGCGGCGAAGTCGCTCACGGATAAAATCCGGGCTTCTGACGGTTGGATTAAGCTCCGTCAGGACGCGGCCAACCCATCGAGGGCAATCCTCCGGATTCTCAAGAACGATCGGAATACGTTGACGGTGCCGCGCTCTCGTTATAGGGACTATCGGGGGCGTTAGGGGCACGCCGGTCAGGGCGGATACTTCCCGCGCGATTCCCACGATGCTCAGACAATCCCCCCGGTTGGGCGTTAACTCGATATCCAGTAAGACATCGTCCAGTCCCAGGTGGTCGTTGAGTGAACGACCCACCGCAGCGTCATCATCCAGCCAGAGGATACCGCTAGAGTTGTCGTCAAGACCCAATTCCTCGGACGAGCACAGCATGCCATTCGAAGACAACCCGGCGATCGATCGTTGCTTGACGTGACGCGCTTTACCGAGTTTGGCGCCAGGCAACGCGACGGCCGTTTTCATTCCTACATAAACATTGTCAGCGCCACAAACGATGGTGCGAGAGCGAGCGTGGCCTGTATCTACACGACACAGGTGCAACCCAGCATGATTAGGAATCACCTCGGAAGTCATCACCTCCCCGACCACCACACGATCGGATACCAGCGGTACCGAGTCGATGCTGCTGACTTCTAGCCCGGCCATCGTCAGTGAATCACATAGGCGCGTGATGTCACTCGGTGGCGACACCCACTCACACAACCATTGATAAGAGATGATCATCGATCGAAATTAACGAAATTGCGATAAAAAAGTCAGTTCGTTATTGAAAAACAAGCGTGAGTCATCAACTCCATAACGCAGCATGGTCACCCGTTCGATACCTAGCCCAAACGCATAACCCGTATAGGCTTCGTTATCAATGCCGACTTGACGGAAAACCTCCGGGTGCACCATTCCGCAACCCAAGATCTCTATCCAACCGGTGCGTTGGCAGACTCTGCAGCCTGCCCCTTGACAGAATATGCAGCCAATGTCTACCTCAGCGGAGGGCTCGGTAAACGGAAAATAAGATGGTCGAAATCGAAGCGGAAGATCAGTTTCAAAAAATTCCTGTGCGAAATACGTCAACACACCTTTTAAGTCAGCAAAGGACACGTCGGCGCCCACAACCAGTCCTTCAACCTGGTGAAACATCGGGGTATGGGTAACATCTGAATCACAACGGTACACACGCCCTGGCGCAATGACCTGTAACGGCGGTTTGTGGGTTTTCATGTAACGAATTTGCACGGGACTCGTGTGTGTGCGCAGCACATGATCGTCATCCACATAAAAGGTATCGTGCATAGCCCGTGCAGGATGATCGATAGGAATATTCAAGGCTCCGAAATTGTGGAAGTCGTCTTCAATCTCGGGCCCCTGCGCAACATCGAAACCAATTCGGTGAAAAATCTCATTAATTCGTCGCACAGTTCGTGTCACCGGATGGATTCCGCCACGATCATTCCTTCGGCCCGGGAGGGTCACATCTACCGATTCGTTGGCCAAAGCGCTCGCGCGTGAAACGCGCTGCAGCGCCAACAGGCGGCTTTCAAGCTGCGTAGTGAGGCGCGATTTGGCCGCGTTGACGGCAGCACCAAAATCTCGCCGTTCAGTCGCCGGTAAATCCCCGATGGTCTTTAGTTGTGCCGTAAGATGGCCTTTGCGACCCAGATAACGGACTCTGACCGCCTCAAGCTGTTCTTCATTCTGAGCAGCATTAACCTCGGTAACGGCTTGATCAGTAACCGTCGCGATCATCTCGGTGTGGGAGACACTAGTCATTACTGATCGGGCGCTCCAGAAAAAAGGGGAAGTCCGGGTAGGCCTTCCCCAAGTATGCAAGCAGGTCCGCCGGGCAAAGCCCGGCCGACGTTAACTCGCCAAGGCAGCTTTCGCCTGTTCGGCCAAAGCCGAGAATGCATGGTCATCATGAAGCGCAAGGTCAGCTAACACCTTCCGATCGAGATTGATCTCCGATTTAACGAGTCCTGCGATCAGTCGACTGTAACTTAACCCGTGCAAGCGCGCAGCCGCGTTGATTCGAACAATCCACAGCGCCCTAAACTGTCGCTTCCTCTGGCGTCGATCCCGATAGGCATATTGCCCGGACTTCATTACCGCTTGGTTTGCGACGCGAAACACGTTTTTCCGAGCGCCACGGTAACCCTTCGCACGAGAGAGTACTTTTCGGTGTCGCGCTCGCGCCGTTACGCTTCGTTTAATTCTTGCCATCTAGCCTAGCTCCAATACTGTCCTTACTTTAATGTCGACTCATGCCCCGTAAGGCAACATTTTGCGGACGGCCGCTTGATCAGCAGCACTCACAAGAATAATTGACCGTAGGTGTCGTTTTCGCTTGGTCGATTTCTTCGTCAAAATGTGATTCATATACCCCTGAGATCGTTTGAATTTCCCACTGGCTGTCTGTTTGAATCGCTTTGCAGCACCGCGGTTACTTTTAAGTTTTGGCATCTTTGTTCAATTCTCTTTAGTTTGTAGCGTTGTTATTAGAGAGGCTTAGCGCAATCTTGGCGCCAATACCATCACCATCTGCCGTCCTTCCATCGCCGGAGCCTGTTCAACCAACGCGATCTCGGCCAGATCAGCCTCGACCCTTTTCAGCATTTCCATTCCCAATTCTCGATGCGCCATTTCCCGCCCTCGAAAGCGCAGCGTAACTTTAGTCTTATTGCCCTCGTTAAGGAATCGAGTGAGATTCCGGACTTTTATCCCATAGTCTCCAATACCGGTCCCGGGACGAAATTTGATTTCTTTTACGGTGGTTTGTTTCTGCTTTTTCTTGGCTTCTTGTTTCTTCTTTGAGTTGGCGTAAAGAAATTTTCCATAGTCCATCAGTCGACAGACTTTTGGGTCGGCGTTTGGCGATATCTCCACTAGATCTAGGTCCTGTTCACCAGCAACTTCAAGTGCTTTGGCTAGGGCAAGGATTCCCAGTTGTTCACCCTCCTCGCCGATCAGGCGTATTTGGTCGCCGGTTATTTCATCGTTGATCGTATGGGGGCGTGCCACGGGTTTCGGGGGTGGTCTCCTGGGTAGTGCGATATCTTTGCTCCTTGGTGTACTAGTTAACCTTATCGGTAGTCATCATCTGAAAATCAAAGCGATCACAGAAAGCATCCAGCGGGACACTGCCCAGATCTTCACCCGCTCGTGTTCTCACTGAAATACTCTCTTCAGTAACCTCTCGGTCACCGACGACCAGCAGATACGGAACCCGTCGCAGCGTGTGTTCCCGGATTTTATAACCGATTTTCTCATTCCTCAAGTCTGTCTCTGCTCGAATTCCTTTGGATGTGAGTACATTACACACACGATTGGCGTATTCAGCCTGTTTGTCGGTGATATTCATGACCAAGGCCTGAATGGGTGCGAGCCAAACAGGAAAACGTCCATCAGTGTCTTCGATCAAGATTCCGATAAATCGTTCCATCGAGCCCAGCAGCACACGGTGAAGCATTACCGGGACTTTCTTCGTCCCATCTTCACTAACATACGTAGATCCTAGTCGGCCCGGCATGGAGAAATCGACCTGTATCGTCCCACACTGCCAGCGGCGGCCAATCGAATCGCGCAGTACAAATTCGTGTTTGGGGCCGTAAAAGGCGCCCTCGCCCGCTTGTACAGTATAAGGAATTCCTTTCTCCTTGAGCGCATCCGCCAGCGCCACTTCAGCCCGATCCCAAAGTGCATCATCCCCTACCCGTTGCTCTGGGCGCGTCGACAAAGCCACTTCAATGTCTTCAAATCCAAGGTCTCGATAGACTCGAAACGTCAGATCAATCAAGGCACCTATTTCATCCTGTAACTGATCTTCGGTGCAGAAAATATGCGCGTCATCTTGAGTGAAGCGCCTCGCCCGAAGAAGTCCGTGAAGCGTCCCTGAAGGTTCGTTTCGATGCACCACGCCAAACTCGGTAATTCGAACCGGAAGATCCCGGTAACTCTTCAGACCCTGATTGAATATCTGAATATGTCCGGGGCAATTCATCGGTTTAATGGCGTAATCGCGGTCGTCAACGTGTGTAGTAAACATGAGATCACGGAATTTTTCCCAATGTCCCGAACGTTCCCAAAGCGAACGGTCTAACATCTGCGGGGTCAGCACCTCCTGGTAGCCATTCTTTAGCAGCAATCCGCGGATATAGTTCTCCAGCAATTTGTACAGTGTCCAGCCATCTCGATGCCAGAACACCATGCCAGGGGCCTCCTCCTGGAAATGGAACAAATCGAGCTGCCGTCCAATCCGTCGATGGTCACGCTTTTCTGCTTCCTCTATTCGATGCAGGTACGCTTTAAGATCCTTACGAGACGCCCATGCCGTGCCGTAGATCCTCTGTAACATCTCGTTGTTTGAATCACCACGCCAGTAGGCACCGGCTAATTTGGTCAACTTAAACGCCTTGATCCTGCCCGTGCTTGGAACGTGCGGCCCGCGACAAAGATCTGCAAAAGATCCTTGTTTATAAATCGAGATATTGTCTGCCGCTGGAATTTGAGCGACGATTTGAGCCTTATAGCTTTCGCCCATCGCCTCAAAGCGTTCAACCGCCAGATCACGCGGGATCACTTCGCGAGTAATGGCCTGATCCATCTTAGCCAAATCCACCATCTTGTTTTCAATGGCCTCTAAGTCTGTCTCTGAAAAGCCCTGTGGATAAGCGAAATCATAGTAAAACCCCTCTTCAATCACCGGGCCGATGGTGACCTGCGCCTCCGGAAACAGGGTTTTCACCGCCTGCGCCATCAAATGGGCGCACGAATGACGAATGATATCCACGCCCTCGGCGTCACGATCAGTAATGATACGCAGCACGCAATTCTGGTCGACCACAAATGCCGCATCGACCAATTGGCCATCTACCTCGCCAGCCAGTGTGGCTCGCCCAAGCCCCGAACCGATATCGTTGGCTATGTCGAGGACACTGACGGGGCCCTCAAACAGGCGGGAACTGCCATCAGGCAGAGTGATCGTTGGCATGGGTTAGAAAACCACAGGTTGGCGTTTGGTGGACCCTTACAACGCTGATACCACTGGCAGCCTAGTAAGTACTTAATGCGAGGACTAGTTTATCGCAAAACTGCTGACTAAATCGGCCGGCTGATGCATTTCAGTCGCCTAAGCACTAACCCAGGAGTTCGCCGTACAATCTACTGGGCACCCGATACGCCACCACGTCCCCAGTGCCTGGTCTTTCGTTTGGTAGGCGCGAGTGGGATCGAACCACCGACCACTTGCGTGTCGAGCAAGTGCTCTACCGCTGAGCTACGCGCCTGTCGATGCGGACTAATGCCCGCCATCGGTCTATTGTAACCGGGTGTTATCCCTACGCAAGCACCGAAATTTGTTTGCACGCCACACTGCGGAAACGCTTTCGACTAAAACACCATCCGTTTTAATTCAGACAGTAGCAGGCCAGAGGGTGACGCCAATTCCTCAAGGATAGAAAAATGATCGTGCCCGGCCAACGGTAAATATTGACCCTCATGACCCGCCTGTTGCCAAGCCTGTGAATAGTCTTTGGATTGCCGGATTAATTCAGGCAATTCATTCGATCCAACGGTCACAATCAGTGGATTGGCTATCGCCGGCAGGTGTTGTAAGGGCGAGTTACGAGCGCTTTCTGCCGCATCAAGGTGCAATTTGTCATTCAAGTAATTCAGTCGAATGGGTTCGAGATCAAAAAGCCCGCTGATCGAGAGTCCTCCGGCAACTCGCCGATCGGACATCGCCATGGCCGTCAAGTGTCCTCCTGCAGAGTGCCCACCGATAAAAACTCGATCCGGATCTCCCCCGTAGTTTGCAATATTCTCGATGGTCCAATTAATGGACGCACGAATCTGCTCGACAATCCCATCCATGCGGATGTCGGGGGCCAGCGTATATTCCACAAGAACAAGATTAATACCCGTTGGCAGTAGCCCTTCGCCAATAAAACCAAACGCCTCTTTGTCACTCATCTGCCAATAACCACCATGGATATACAGCAAGGTCGGCGAATTCACTCCGTCACAGGAAAACACATCCAGGCGTTGTCTCGGCTGCGGGCCGTAGGAGATATCGCGCGTCGCCGACCACGCCAAATTGACCGCTCCACTGCGTGCAGTCCAGTCAGCCACATATTGATCGCGCCGTTCCATCCCCACTGCGGCGGTGTTGTTATAAGCCGCATCGAGCACCTCTCTTTCCATTCCTCTATAAAGCATCGATTACTCCGACAGTGGTGATCCAGTGGCGCTCGTCAGTCCAGTTTTTTGATATTTCAGGTCCCGGTAATCGCCAGACAATACCGGCAAGTACTTAGCCGGGCTCAACGAAGGTAGGCATTGAATCAGCGTGTCGTAATTGGGCTGATTAAAAAATGCAATCGACAGCCGACCCCCGTCTGTATGGCCGTCCTGCGGATTAATCACTCGATGAAGGTTAGATAACCATCGATCATTGGTCCAGCGCATGAGTAGATCGCCAATGTTGACAACAAAAACGTTGCGGGTCGTCTTAACATCGATCCATTGGCCTTCTCTACCCCTTACCTGGAGTCCGCCCGTGGTGTCCTCGCCGCTGAGAATGGTAAAGCCACCATAGTCTGTATGGGCGCTGGCTCGAAGTTGATGTTGGCGGGGCGGTTCGGTTTGCGCGGGATAATAATTTAAGCGCATGGCGCCAATAGACCGATCAACTTTGTCGTCAAAGTAGTGCTCTTCCATATCCAGCGCCAGCGCAACAAGCCTCATCAGGAAAATAATGAGCTCACTCATCGCCTCGTAGTAGTTTATCGCGGCATCTCTAAGCTTTGTTGAGCCTCCGGGCCAGATATTGGGGGAAAAATGTCGTCGTCCTTCCTCACTGGTGAAATAAGCTGCGTCAGTCGTGCGCACTGGCCCTACATGAAAAAATTCCTTCAGATCAGGCGGCGCTTTATGGTCATTAGCGTTCGCGAGTGTTTCACCCCCAACCTGGTGATAACCCCGATTCATACCCGCTGGATGCACTGCAGCTTGTTTATCCGCCAATGGTAAAGAAAAAAAATCATGCCCGGCCCGATGCAAATCACCTACCGTACTCTCTGGTACTCCATGACCCTCGATAGCAAAAAAGCCAATCTCGCAGCAGGCATCGTCAATTTGGCGGGCAACATCGCCACGCGCCGCCCCATCGCCCTTTCGTGCGGAAGAAAGATTGATAATCGGGATTGTTTTCACGATCAGAGCGTTGAAAAGACAGACCCGCCATCCACGATGAGCGTCTGACCGCTCATGAAAGCACTGTCGTCGGACGCGAGAAAAGCCACTGCTCCGACGACATCTTCAGGATAGGCATCTCGCTTGATGGATCGTGCCTGCATCACGGCGCTGGATTGAAATGCGGTAAGGGCAGGATTCGCTACAACCGTGTCGCTAAGAATCAAGCCCGGTGCGACCGCGTTGACAGTGACCCCGATACTCGCAAGTTCTCGAGCCAGCGCCCGAGTCATGGCGACAACCGCCCCCTTGGAGGCTACATAATGCAGCATCAAAGCGGTCCCCTTTCCGACAACTGCCGAGGCGATATTGATGATTCGGCCCGACTGCTGGGCCCGAAATACCGGGGTGGCCTCCCGTGCACAGTTCCACACGCCTTTAACGTTGACTGCCATCAACTGATCCCAATCTTGCTCGTGAATTTCGTCGAATGGACGCGGCTCTAAGGTGGCAAATATCGCGGCATTGTTGATCAGCACATCAATCCGGCCAAATCGCTCGAATACCGTCTTGATCATTGACCTTACCGAGTCGACCTGGCTGACATCGGTTCGCAGGCCCAGCGTGCGATCGGAGTGCCCGAGGGCATTGAGAGCGGGTTCGGAGTCCTTAATGTCGGCGATAACGATAGCAGCCCCTTCGCTCAAAAGACGACTCGCAAAGGCCAACCCCATGCCGGCTGCACCCCCGGTCACAATCACCACTCTGTCTGCGAGTCGCATGGGGAGAGTATAGGCTAGGACTGATTAATAAAATTAAAGGCAAACCCTTGATCGCTACGGGTAATCCATCCAACCCCGGGCGTGGGAAAATGGGCGGGTAACACCATCACTCCGCTGTCAGCATACTGTTCAAGAAATCCTGATCGCGTCGCAAATGCCTGTGAGCGATCAACGCAGAAACAGCTATTCCAGGAGGGCTCAACACATTGCATCGGATGATGGAAAATATCTCCGCTCATAACCCCTAGGGCACCATCACTTTCAATGCGAACACAGATATGCCCCGGCGTGTGTCCCGGGCTTCCCAATAGCCGAACACAGGGATCGATCACATGTTCTGTTCCAACCAATTGCATCTGCCCGGCTTCCATCACCGGCAACACGCTGTCTTCAAAGTAAGGGTCATCTGTATAGACTGATCGCTTGGTCTCATCCTGCCAATGTTCATATTCAACATCCGTAACGAGGTAACTTGCGTTTGGAAAGGTCACTTGCCATTGGTTATCTATCAATGTGGTGTTCCAACCCACATGATCGGCATGTAGATGCGTGCACACGACAAAATCGACATTCTCAGGCGAGATCCCTACCGCGCGAAGGCGCGCCAGGTACGGCCACCGATTCATGTGATAGCGCTGTTTGTGTGGTCGGGACTTGTGATTCCCCGTGCAGGTATCGACGATGATGACATGCCA
>Ga0066376_10001157_pt1 | contig 25613 bp, 23 predicted proteins | sample Knorr_S15_td_Bot_FD_77009 | JGI IMG/M metagenome (GOLD analysis project Ga0066376, IMG submission 77009) | Marine microbial communities from Southern Atlantic Ocean transect - Knorr_S15_td_Bottom_ad_5009_LV_A | ecosystem: Environmental > Aquatic > Marine > Oceanic | place: Southern Atlantic... | reverse complement strand
TTGAAATATCAAGTGATCTCTAATCCATACCGAGTCAAATCCATACTTTTCTGCTTTTATGGTCCCCCCCACTAGTTTTTCTACCGATGCATGTTCACCAAAATTGGGAAGTAATATCCCATATTTTTGTTTCTCCATATAGTTATATCTTCAACAACTGTAATTAATTTATTGAAGTCACAGTTTGGCATTCTATATGTTCTATGGGAGTGTTATTATCACTTTTAAAATCCGTGTATTTTCCACTTTTTCTATAGCAATTTTGATATCATTATATATGATAAATTCACCTTCATCTACCATTCTCCCCGTTTGATCAAGAATAAAACCAGCTATCGTCTCAAATTCATTCCCTTCCGGAAGCTCAATTTTTAATGTAGAGTTAATCTCATCTATATTGACATCCCCCCTAATCGCGACTATATTTGAAGAAATATATTCTATTGGGACCTCTTCTTCACTTTCAAGAATTTCCCCAACAATTTCTTCAAGTATGTCTTCTAGTGTAATCAACCCTTCTGCAGTCCCAAATTCATCAACAACAATTACTAATCCTAACCTCTCCTTTTGCATTTCTGCCAATAATTCATCAATCTTTTTTGATTCTGGCACGTATATCGTAGGTTCTAAAATAGTTTTCAGCACAGTTTCAGATCCTTTAGATTTACTTTCTCTTAATAAATTCCCTATTGTGACAACCCCTAGAATATTATCTAAATTTCCCTCATAAACTGGTAGGCACATATGCCCTGAACCCACACAAATATTTATCGCATCCGAAACATTCGAACCAATCGATACTGCGTCAATATCGAGCCTAGGTGTCATGATCTCTTTGGCAATAGTTGTGTCAAGATCAAATATGCCCTGTAGCATTTCAAGTTCTTCTTCTTCTATTACTCCCTCAACTTTCCCCACCTCCAACAAATCCTGAATTTCATCACGTGTAACGTATGGACTACTTATAGCAACCTCCGAATCCTCTCTTGTAATGATCTGGGCCAATCTGATAAAAACAAGAACAACAGGAGAAAACATTGACTCAAAAAAGTCTACCATCCGCGCAATCTTAATTGACCACGACTCTGGGTTTCTAATAGCGTATGATTTGGGGATTATTTCTCCAAAAACTAATACTAGTATTGTGATGATGAGTGTTGATAGTGCTATTGCAATTCCCCCCGTGTAATAAAGTGCCAAAACACTCGTAGTTACTGAAGCCATTGCGATATTTACTATATTGTTCCCCACAAGCAGTGTTACTAATAGGTTTTGTGGACTCTCCCGGAGTCGAGAAACCACTTTTGCATTTGAAACATCTTCTGTTACCATCGCATCAATACGATGCTTTGAAAGAGAAAACATAGCTATTTCCGCAGAAGAGAAAAATGCAGATAATAATAGTAGCACCAATATCAAAAGTATAACCAATATTGCCAATGACGAATTTTCAGGGAATGTCTCACCCAAATTTCCTAATATTGACAGCCCATAAATCCAGTCGGACATTCGATTCCGTCTCACCTAATCTTTAGGATCTATTAAGAGTTCCTTTGATATTCCCACAATCTGTAAAATTAAATATACCCCCACCAACATATCTCTATAGTTGTTGAAAACCAAGATGAATCATATACAAAATGCTGCAATATCAATAAACTCTGGAGAATTAATAGTCTATCCCACCGAAACCACTTATGCATTGGGGGCAAACCCACTCGATACTCAAGCAATTCAAAAATTATTCAATGCCAAAAAAAGAGATCAAAAAAACCCCCTCTCTATAGCCTTTCCCACACTTATTGCCGCATCACATCATGTGATCTTGTCTACTAACACCAAACTTTTTGCAGATCATTTTCTTCCAGGTGCAGTCACTATTTTATGCGAGCCAACAAACTCCCAACTCAAAACTATGGCCAAAAACGGAAAGATAGGCATCCGAATACCTGACCACCCCATTGCACTCAATCTCTTGACTCAAATCAATCCTCTCACCTCAACTAGTGCCAACATCAGTGGAACTCCTGGGGCACGTACTATATCTGGTATAGACCCTGAATTATTGTCTTCCATTTCCACTATTATCGATGGGGGAAAAACTCCCGGTGGTAAAAGCACCGTAGTTGATGTGGACGAATCAACTATCCTTCGAAAAGGTTCCCACTATGAAGAAATCAAAATATGGTTGGAAGTCAACACATCTCCTTTCGTTTGAATAAAACTTACCTTTTAATAATCATAATCCCAATCACATATCATTTGAATTATATCAAATATTGATACCTTATGACTCCTATCCCTTCTGAAGATATAACCATGAATATGAATCCCCCCGCGAGCTTATCAAAAAAACAGGATGTGTTTTGCATGAAATGCCACGAAACAGAAAAAGCTCTTTTTGTTGTGGAGGATGTGGAGGCGGACTTTGGATGGATTTTCCAGACACCAAAAAACCATCCGAGGAACGTCTGAGAGAAGCATTAGAGGATACACAGGAATCTGCAGAAAAATTCGTTGTCTCTTGCCCTCAATGTATGGTGATGTATGAAGATGGCAGAAAAACAGGTGGATTTGAAGATCAAATTGAAATCATAGATGTCGCAGAATTAATAGCAGAAGCTATCCTAACTAGCAATCTTACCAAAGCATAATCACACCTAGTGTGATCGAAGCAAGAATCGTTTCAAAAATAAGAGTTCCAAATGCGGATAAAACTATGAATTTTTTATCCTCCATTTTCGCTAGCCCAGCAGGAACTGTTAACATACCTCTTGCAAAAGGCAAAATATTTGAGAGGGGTATTACTATGGCGCCCCACTGATAAAACCACCCATCAAACTTTTCCAAATGGGATTCTTTCACTCGGAACCATTTTTTCTTTAACAAACCTTCCCTACCAATCCTTTTTGCAACTATAAAAAGTGCATATTGTCCTATAGTCGCCCCAATCACTGAAATACAAATTACCAATGCATATTCTACTGGGGAATTTGCCAGAAAAACAACCGCTATAGGGACTATACTTTCTGAAGGGGCAAAATACAATAACATCGCCCCTTCTATTATAAAAACTAGAAACAAAGCCAAATATCCGTACTGTGATAAAAACTCCTGCACAAAAATAGTAGAAGTTGAAACTATAGCCAAAACTACTTTTACTTTAGCCATCCTCCCTCAAAGAGATTCCGACAAAATCATATCTCCTTTCAACATCGAATGGTGTTTATCGTTGGAATTCTCACTAACCAATATGAAAAAAAGGAAGGTAATCACTCTTGCAATTGAAGATTCACTTTCCTCCCTCCAACGTGTGGAGGATCTAAAAGTAAAACTCGAATCTCGTAATTATATTGTAGAGCTACAAAAAATCAAAAAACCCGATTCATCCCCTTCTAAAAATTTCACCGAACGTGCCAAAAAACAAGAGAAATTTATTGAACATCTAAACCAAAAAGTGTTGGATTCTGAAGTGAATGGCGCCGTCTACCCTCTAATACATTTCCCAAAAAAATTTCCCAAGGAATTAATCTTATCAGGTATAACCCGGCAGGATGTCGTTCGAGATGTATTACTCACCCCCGACGGAACTTCTATAACAAATCTCCCCAAAGAAACTATTGTAGGATTATCTAATCATAGAAATACTAAACAACTCAATTCAATCCAACCAGAACTCAAACAAGAATTTTTACTCGAAGAAGCACCATCCCAATTTAGAAATTGGTTTTCAAACGACCAACAAAATAAAGCGCTTTTGTTACCTTTTGAAGAATTAAAACCTGAAGAATTTTCAAAAAACACAAAAACTTTTTTCCTCCCTTTAAAACACTTCGTCCCAGCCCCTTGCCAAGGTACTTTTTCGGTAGCATCTATGGATGAAACGAAATTCAGCACTATTATCTACAACCTAATCGATAACCATCGTTCCCGAGTCGAAACAATAACTGAAAGAGTAGTTCTATCCAATCTAGACTCAAAATTGGCACCCTCTGCTGGTATCCACGCAATTGTAAAAGGAGAAAATGTACATGTAATGGTTCAGTTATTTAACGGTTCCCCTCAAAAAAATATCAATACACATAGAGACTTGCCCATTAGAACTTATTTTGAATCTGCAAAAAAGTTCGCTACAGATTTAGACATTATGGTGAATGAATTTTGACCGATTCATCAATTCTCCAATTAAAAAATAGGGCAACACAATGTGCCAAATATCTACTGGATTCTACATCCGTCTTGTGTATCTCCCATATAGACGCGGATGGATTAACTAGCGCGGCAATAGCAACCCAAGCAATCAAACGAGCGAATATACCTGTCACTACTGCATTTTCTAAGAGATTAGGCGAGCCAGAATTACGACAATTAACAAAAACAGATTATGACACAATTCTTTTCACAGATTTTGGGAGTGGACAGATAGAAAAAATAATACAATATGGTGAAAAAGGAAATTTTACACCTATTATTTGCGATCACCACCAGCCTTCAATTACCCCTTCAGATTCTCTACCATTTGAACTCAATTCTGATTTTCATTTAAACCCACTTTTATTTGGAATTAATGGTGCCTCTGAATTATCCGGGGCAGGGGCATGTTATTTCCTCGCAAGAGCTTTGGAATCTGGTAAAGTTGATAATAGAGATCTAGCAGCACTTGCCATTGTAGGTGCTGTTGGAGATATGCAAGCAAGAGAAGAAGGATTAATCGGGCCAAATAAAAACATAGCACAAGAAGGTGCAGAAAAAGGAGTATTGAATATCAAACCCGATCTATCTTTTTATGGAAAACAAACTAGACCTCTCCCAAAATTATTAGAATATTCTTCCGAATTTGGGATACCTGGTATATCCAATGATTCCTCTGGAGCTATTCGTTTCCTAAAAAATTTAAACATCGAATTACGCGGGAATGGCAAATGGAAAACTTGGGTCGAGCTTTCTCACTCAGATCAAAAAACAATACTTAGTAGTCTAGTTACATATTCGATCTCCCGTGGACTCTCTCCTGAGAAAATAAATTCTTTTATCGCTCCTGTTTATGAATTAGAAAAAGAAATTATAGGAACCGAACTTCGAGAAGCTACCGAATTCTCTACAGTTTTAAATGCAACTGCAAGGTATGGGCGGCCCGATGTTGGCTTATCTATATGTTTCGGAGATCGCGATAAATCACTATCCCGGGCAAAAAATTTGTTAGCTGTGCACAGAAGAAATCTAGCCGAAGGAATTGGTTTGTTCAACCGAGAAGGTGTTGTAATGGAAGATAATTTCCAGTGGTTCCATGCACAAGACAAAATCCGAGACACAATTGTAGGAATCGTTGCAGGCATGGTATTGGGAATGGATGGAACTGATCCAAACAAACCAATTTTTGCCTTTGCCAAAACTGATGAAGGTGATTTAAAGGTATCCTCCCGAGGGAACCTATCACTCGTAAAAAAAGGATTGAACCTATCTGAAATAATGAGATTATCTGCACAATATGTCGGAGGCGAAGGTGGGGGACACGACATAGCAGCAGGGGCAACTATACCTCTAAAAACAGAAAAACTATTCCTTGAACAAATTAAAACCATACTTGAAGCTCAACTCTCCAACCCCTCTTAACACATATGCCCGAATTCGACCCATCCCTCTTTGAAAATAAATATGTCCACTATCTCCTAGAACTGGAAACGGCTTACAAAAACACATTTTCTACTATGCTAGAAAAATTCGATTCTCAAGTTATCCACGCAATAGATCAGGGAGTTCTAGTTAAAAGTGAACCTGTATATGAAAATGGAGAATTTCATATACTCTTGCCGGACAACCCTGGGGCATTGATGGGGTCTGTTTTAATCGACAACGAAACTTTGAATCAAATCCTAGATGAATACGTCACCGAATTAACAAAAGAACTACAATTTATTTTTGGAATTAAATCATGATGAATAACTTTATTTTTTGTAAATGGAACGCACTAACATGGTAACAAAAAAACAAAATATACTTCTCATTGTGATGGACACCGTTCGAAGAGACCACCTCTCAATTTATGGATATGAAAAAAAAGTAAGTCCTTCTTTAGAAGAACTATCCAAAGAAGCTCTAGTTCTGGAACACGTAGTTTCTCCAGCCCCTTGGACTTTACCTGTACATGCTTCGTTATTCACAGGTCTCTATCCTAGCGAGCATGGAGCAAGTCAAGAACGTCCATATCTCAAAAAAGATTCTACTACCCTGGCAACTTCTCTGTTAGAAAGTGGATATTCCACCGCTTGCTATTCTTCAAATGCATGGATAACTCCCTATACTGGTTTGACATCCGGATTCGAAGATATAGATAGTTTCTTCGAAATTATCCCAAAATATTTGTTACCTAAAACAGTAGTATCATTTTATGCTTGGTTTTGGCGGAAAATAAATTCTAAACCCAGATTCAATTCTATCACAACTAAAATAGTTGAAGTGGGAAATGAAATCCATGAATTTCTTTCAACCAAGAACAAATTAGCCGATTCAAAAACCCCTTCTATCATCGATAAAACTATCAATTTCATAGATTCACACGAACAATATTTTGTATTTATCAATTTAATGGATGCTCACCTTCCTTATAACCCTCCCAAAAAATGTAGAGACAAGTTCGCCCCGGGTGTTAATCCCAATTTAGTGTGTCAAAACTCCAAAGAATATAATTCTGGTTCTCGAGATATACTCGAAGACGAATGGAACCAAATCCGTCAATTATACGATGCTGAAATCTATTATCTAGATTCTCAATTGGGCAGGCTATTCGATTGGATGAAATCAAATAATAAATGGGATGAAACATTGGTAATAGTCTGCTCTGACCATGGAGAATTACACGGAGAACATGGTCTATATGGGCATGAATTTTGCATTTACGACCAACTTGTACATGTTCCTCTACTAATTAAACATAACAACATAGATAGAACCATTCAAAATCATCAAATAGAACTTATTGATTTATACCACACAATCATCGATGCATCTGGTGGATTAGTCGCGGAAAAAGGTACACCTCTCGATAAAAAAAGATCACTTTTATCTTCTACCTACCGACAGTTCGAAGGATCAGAGTTCGCTTTTATTGAATATTCAAAACCAATTGTAGAACTACAACAATTGGAATCAAAAGCAAAAAAATCTAACATAACCATTGATAAACATTCTCGGTTTTATTCTAGAATGAGAGGTGTACGGACCAAAGAAACAAAATACATTAAAAACGAAATAATCACAGATGAATTTTATCAAATCGATGAAGATCCAAACGAATTAAACAATCAAATCAATTCTAAAAATTCCACCATGGATTCTCTCATAAACTCTTTATCCACTTTTGAAATAAAAACCAAAGCAAGTTGGGATTCTATTGCCAATCTCAATGAAGACACGACATCCGACATGGACGAACAAGTACGAAATAGGTTGCGAGATCTCGGCTATTTAGATTGACCCGAAAACTCAAATCTAATTTAAACATAACCATCAATTTAAACTATTATTATCTGATTTCTTTTTTGATTTCTACAGGAGTAGGGACAAAATAACTTAAATCACTCTGTTTATTTTTATCATTCTCAAAAATACTTTTCAACGATTTTTCAATAAGGTTCAATCGTTGTTTTGTGTATTCTCTACATTTAAATTCTTCTGCCATGGACATAGCAGTTTCAAGATATTTTGAAATAGATTTTTGATGAACAGTTAAATGAACTTCTCCTCCACATTCCCTGCAAACACCTGATAATGGCACCCTTCTATATTTTATACTACATGCTGGACAACGGGTTTCTTGACGCGAAAATGCACGAAGGTTTCCCAAAAGATCCGGAAGAAAATGATATTCTATAATTCGTTCCGCAACATCCGTTTCATCAACGGCTCTAATTTTTCTTGCTAGGTTTAATTGGGCATCTAATTTATCCAACATGGGCCCTAGCGTTTTGTAAGCTGACAATCTTGGACCAGCTGCTATATCTGAAGTGTCGTGTGTGTGCAAAAGATCTGCATATAATTCGCCCTTTTCAATTGAATCTCTGGCAAGTTTCACATTTATATCGGCCGGGTGTTCAAAACTAAGGGTCGCTTCGTAGAATTCAAGTGAATACTTCTCAACACTATCTATATTATGAGCCTCGTAATCAATTTCAGTTGGATTAAGAATGGCAGACATAACTAATGGTGCATCCATTTTTCCCCCTCTTTTATCAGGCAAATAACTCCTACTGAAATTCAATAAACCATCTAAAAGTAACATCACACAATCTTCATCACCATCACAATTTCTTCTCTTAGCCGCATGGAAATATGGGTGGGCATACCCAACTGAAGCATTTGTAAATCCCAATATTCTTCCAACAACACCAGCACTAGTATGTGGCGCTAGTCCCAATACCAATTCTCCAATCAAATCATCGTTATTTTGAATATTATAGAATGGATCCAACCCGTAAAACTTCATTAATAACTCATCAATGAAATTTGCAGTACGTTTTAAATGCTCCGCGGCACCATGAGACAATATAAGATCTTGAACCCGTATTGGGACGAGCTGTTTTTCCTCTTTTAATGGATCTCCATAAATATCAAACTCATATCCCATATCTTTCAACTTCACAATCGAGACACCCAATTCTGAAGCACGAAAACTAGAAACTGGAAGATCTGTCATATCATACCTTATAGTCCCATCTCTGAATGTGGTCACATTGTGCTTTGCCCTAAGAATTCCTTTTTCTATTGGTTCTGGGGTTTTATTCTTAGAAGTAAGCACTTTCACACCTTTGAGAATATCAAATGCACTTTCTCTTTCTCCAACCATCTCTAGTGCTTCTTTGTATATTTCTGCCAATCCAATCTTGTCAAAAAATTCAGGTCGGGTTTTCGATCCACATTTAGGACATGATATCTCCACGCCTCCAATACTCTGAATACATCTCGACTTACATTTTCCACAAATATATACTGGAAAAGATTTCCCACCACACTCTTGACAAGAAAAGCGATGAGTTTCTACATTACAGCTAGAGCACATTCTCTTACCAATTTCAGCTTTGATCAATCCTTTTTTTGCATAAACACGCTCGAACGATTTTGACGCGAGAGATATATTTCTCCTATCTCCCCCCGATTCTCCTAATGGAAATAGTGTATGAACCGCAGGACTCATTTCACGTGATTCGGATTTTTCAGGCCTTCCCATTCTCCCACCTATTCGCGTCGGCGCACGCTCTCTAATGGTGAATGGGGCGACTTCATTAATAGCCTTCATAGAATTTTGCCATGCCTTTGCCTCCGGAGTGAGTGATTCCCACAACATTGTTAGATCTTCAGAAAGTCCTAGTGAAAGAATAAAAGGGAATGGGTCTCTAATTTCAATCTCTTCTAAACCTCTATGTTCTATTAATAAAGACTCAAGAATTTCCTTAATACTTGGGCTCGACCTCACAAATAAAACACCATCTGAGACATATCCCTTTGAAACCTCTTCACTAAGCTCTTGAAACTGTACCGGAGTGATATCGTGCCATAAATATGTATATTTCGGGTGTAGTGGAATTTTTAATTCTTTTGACCACTTTATTACTTGATTAGCAGTTGGATTTTCTAACTTAATATCTTCACCATCAAACAAAGATTGTATATTTATTCCTCCTTTTTCAACATCCAAAATCCACCATTCCACTACATAAGACGAAGGCAATAAATTACGATTATTCTCTACAAACTCACCAAAACCAATTAGGCATTCCCCCAAATCTATGATGCTCTCTACTTCTCCTTTGATTTCTACAGCCTTTTCGACGGTCTTCACACTAAGGACTTCTCCCGAATCCAACCTCACAGTTGGACCTTCTATGGTATCTACTGGAACAACACCTGCAGCCTTACCCGGATATTCTGTTTTTAATTGAGTCCCCGGGGCAAGAAAATCATCAAGTATGTGCATAGTGGCTGGGTGTATTCCTATAGTTGATAAACCTGTATTTCTAGCCCGTCCATATCTAAGTCTAAACCCACCTGGCCGGGAAGGGTGTGAAAAAACAGGCCTTCCTGCAATTATATCCCGTAAATATTTATCTTCTGGTTTAGCACGTTTGGGACCATTTATAACTTCTGCAGTTTCTTCCACACTTTCAGGTATCTCCTCTTCTGAAAATTTACCCGCAATAAGATCATCTAACCACGGCCATTCAATCTCGCTCAATTGAGACGTGTACCTCTTTATTTTTGGAGCTTTCAGAGCAATCCCCTCTGCAAGGACAAGACACATTCCACCTCTCGATTTGTTGGTCTTCACACGAGTCAAATCTCTATAACCTGATACTTCCATTTTCCCAGTCGGGTCACCGTCCAACATTATGGGACAATTCCGGGCAATAAATTTTGTCTCTTCAGACGATGGGAGGTACTGCAAACTCGTTTCTCTAGCATATAATTCAATTTCTTCAGCATACCGTTCAACTTCTTCTTGTAATGGTTTATAACTCGAAATACCAAGTATAGTCCTAACATAATCTGCGACCAATACTGATAATGCTTGTGCGGTCCCCCCTGCAGATCTTATTGGACCTGCATAAAAAATACGAACAAATTCAGTTCCATCACTATTGTCACAGAGTTCAACTCTATCTATCCCTTCTAGTGGGGCTGCAACCACTCCTTCTGTCAACAAAGCCACAGCAGTCCGAATTGCTCCTTCGATTATTCCCTCATATGTATCATATTCTCCGACCTTTCCTTCTGCAAAATCTTTAGCTAACTCTAGCGCTATTTCTTCTCTTCCCATATCTTTTTCAAGTTCTCTAATCCGATCTGAGATACCACTTATTCCAAGTAGATTTTCTATCCTCCCTGCCATATCGTTCGCGATAGGTATCTCTACCTCCAAGCTAGGATCTCTGCCGATTTCTCTTGCCCTTTCGGCAACAAAAAAACACTTCTCAACTTGACCCTCTATCCGTTCGAAGTATGAGACATATTCCGGGCGCATTAATTATCTATAAAGTGGGGAGCTAAGATACAACCTTCGGAGGTATTCTATAACCTTTCTGGTAGTAAGGCATATGTATATTGACACCAACTACCTCATATGTTCAACTCCGAACCCTGTGATGAATGTTCTCAATCAATCTCTGATGCCCTTTCCCGTACTGTCCGATTAATAGTCGACCAAAAAGATGTAGATTCACAACGTTTGTGCCCTGGTTGTTTTGCTTCTTGGATCAGTCGTTATGAATCTGAAATGCAAATTTCTCAACAAGTTATCGGCACTGATGAAATAATCGTCGACTAAAATTATCACTCCTTTTGTGACTATTCTATTCCTATTTTCTTAACAAAATCTAGTGATATCAATTCATTGACCAACTCTCCTGGCAACTGCTCATCTGTAATTATATATAACTTCGGGTCATCCGTAAATTCTGGATCTTCACTTATTGTTTGACGTATGGATATACCTTGTTTAGCTAACAAAGACGTAACAATTGAAACAATCCCTGGATTGTTCGCATCATTGACCTCTACAGTCAACACCGACAATTTTAGTACTGGAGCTAGATCTCTAAGACTAGGTATGGATGAAATATTTTGAAAAATTGGTTTTAATTCCACATCTTGTAGTATGGCATTCGTCGTTGAGTCCACCACTCTCCGGTCGATTCCCAATTCACCTGCAATTTGGGTATGTGGAATTTCAATCGTCCCCGATACTACTCTGCCTGTATCGTTGACAGAAAACCCTCTAGTTAGTAAAAGCCGAATAACAGCTTGTTGACTAGGGCTCCCTTTAAATTTCCGCATAATTATATCAAACATTTTAACTTACCTATAATCTCGTGAACCTTAGCCGTATGGGCTAAAGTTCCCCTTTTGTACTTGGGATTTCTTCCCTCCTTCCATCCCTCTGACTTGCATCATCAATCCCTTTACCAACAGCTTTGAATAAAGCCTCCACTTCGTGATGCACATTTCCGCCTTTCACAGAACAATGCAATGTAACCCCTGCATTCATCGCAAAACTCCTAAAAAAATGAGGTGCCATGCTGCTCGTGAAATTGCCTATTTGTTCTTCACTAAATGTTCCTTCAAATGAGAAATATGGCCTTCCACTAATATCAATAATCATCGAAGCCACTGACTCATCCATGGGGATATTCCTTTCAGCAAAACGATTTATTCCCACTTTATCTCCCCATGCCTCACAAAACGATTTGCCCAACACTATTCCTACATCTTCTATCGTGTGGTGGCCATCCACTTCCACATCCCCTTCTGCCTGGATGTCCAAATCAAACAAACCGTGTGTAGCAAACGATTCCAATACGTGGTCAAAAAAACCTATCCCAGTGTTTATATTTGAGTTTCCACGGCCATCTATATTCAATGAAAGTTCTATGGTGGTTTCTTTAGTTTCCCTTGTTATCTTTGCTTTTCTAGCGCCAAACAAGAATTTTTGTCCTTCTATGTCGCTGCCTGCACTTTCTACAATTCCTTCTTTGCACCACCTTCTGTGGGTCCCAATACCTCTCTCTGAAAAACTTTCATTACAATATTCACAAGTCGGCATGTCGCTACACTTAGTTGGTATCTTACATAAACATTTCTTTTTATGCGGACGATATATGCGGATTATATATTTTTAATAAATGTCATATGCGGACGATATATGCGAATTATATATCTTTGATCCAATCTTTTATTTCTTCAAATGAAATTGACCCCTCGTACAATGCACTCCCAACAACCGCTGCAGATGCCCCTGCCTGATAAAATATTTCTAAGTCTTTCAGAGAAGCCACTCCTCCACTAGCAACAATCGGTATCTCTACCAATCTAGCCATTTCTTCAATCACTCCCCCTCGTACTCCCTCCAATCTTCCTTCAACATCTACATCTGTAAATAAAATACTCGCCGCACCCAATTCCTCATACATCTTCGCCGCTTTTATTGGATCCAAATTGGTTTTTTTTTCCCAACCTTCCACTACGATTTCTCTACCTTTTGAGTCTAGACTGACCATGATGCATTTTGGGTATTTTTTACTCAACATTTCTACTAACTTTGGATTTTCTATTGCAGCAGTTCCCAAAATAACTTTGTCTGCCCCCATCTCTATTAATTCTGTTACTCTTTCTTCTCTCCTGATTCCTCCTCCTACTTGTACAGATATGCTAATTTCTTCTAGAATTCTTTCTATTATTGATTTATTTTTAAGTTCCCCTTCAAATGCACCATCAATATCTACTATGTGTATCGTTTTAGCACCCACTTCTTCCCACTGCAACGCACACTGTACAGGATCTCCATAATATTTTTCTGTCCCTCTTAACCCACCTACGAGTTGCACCGTTTTCCCATTTTGAATATCTATCGCCGGGATCACTTCGAATAGTGGGTTCATGCGTTTCGGTTTGTCTTACATCAGGTAAAGCCACCGTTTTCTATCTCATTGAGATCAAAACAGCAAGATCTAACAATACCCGCGTAAAATAACTACTTAATGCCAACAGTCGAATACCTAAATTACGATGTATTAACAGACAATGAATGGGACTTAGACGACGACGACCTCTTCGAAAAAGCCGCCAATTCTGAACTCTCTAGTGAAGACTACGGTTCTTTTGATGTCAACGAAGGAGAATATATACTTGAAGTTGCAGAAGTTGAAGGATATGATTGGCCATTTTCTTGCCGTGCGGGTGCCTGTGCCAATTGCGCTGCTATATTGAAATCCGGTGAAATTAACATGGACATGCAACAAATCCTTTCCGACGATGAAGTCGAAGAATACAACATCCGTCTCACTTGTATTGGTACTCCCGAATCCGACGAAATAAAGATAGTTTTCAATGCTAAACATTTGGACTATCTCGAAAACCGAGTAATTTGATTTACTTCAAAAAACGAAAAGTAATTTTATTGTTGCTATTTAAGGGAAATATCTTTCTACACCCTACGCGTTCAATTATCTGTGTCCAACTCTTTCGAAATATCATTCAGCGATAATGGCCTAGTCCCTGTTATTGCCCAAAACATAGAAACAAATGAAGTTCTAATGCTTGCTTATGCCGATATCACTGCACTATCTCTAACCCGTGAAACTGGATTGGCACATTATTTTTCACGTAGTCGAAATGAAATCTGGAAAAAGGGTGAAACTAGTGGAAATATCCAACATGTCCATGAAATACGCGTGGATTGTGATGGGGATGCAATTTTGTATATTGTTTCACAAACTAATAACGCATGCCATACTGGCAAGATGTCTTGTTTCCATAATCAAATCATAGATGTGATTTCTGATGGTTCTCCAACTTCCAAATTCTTTCTAGAATCCATTTAATCTCTATGTTACGCCTTTCCAAAATTAAACAGCAATTTGCTCTCCCACTTTTCCCCTTATACCTGACCCTACTCGCTTCTGGATTACATTTCTATTGGGGCGCTCCCCGAATTTTATTGTATTACCAATCTGGTGTTTTCTCGGATTGGAGGCCCTACGCACTTACCATCTCTGCAGTTACAATTTGGGTGGTTTTATTCATTTTTCGTGACCGTGCCTTTTCGAATCGAATTTATTTTTTCTGCTTGAGTCTTATGTCGATTCACATTGTAGGATATTGTATGTGGCATATTTTCGGACATCCAATCTTCGACCCCATTACTGGAAATTTATTATTCCATCCCCACCCTGGTACTATATTTCTAACAATTCTTGAACATCTCAAATACGACCAATTTGCCCTTGCGTCTATTATTTTTGAATTAAGTTCAGTGATATTATTTCTCTATTTAATTTTTAAACCAGTCCCTTCGAAAAAATAATTTATCAAAATTTATGTTCACGTGTTTTTAAATATCAGCGCAAAAAAGTAGTTGTATGATCATTAGCGGTTCTGCATCCACCTCTCTTGCAGCTTCCTTGTCTTCTCATTCCAAAATACCTCTTGGAAAAACTACTCATCAATTTTTTCCTGATGGAGAGTTCATAATACAAACAAATTTCCAAGGCGATCATGGAATCATAGTTGCAGCAACTCGTTCTGCATCCGACCATTTAGAACTTCTACAGCTTCAAGACGCGGTCCGAGAAGCTGGGGCAACGAACATAACCACGATTTTACCATATATGGGGTATGCCCGCCAGGATACTGTTTTCGAATCCGGACAACCTCTATCAGCACGTGCGATGGCACGATCAATAGGAACTGGAACTGACAAAGTCATCATAGTAAATCCTCACAAAAACATAGTATGTGATTATTTTGGTGTACCTGCAATTGCTCTTGATGCTTCTTCAATTCTGGCACAAACTCTACCCTTTGATTTAGAAAATCCTCTTTTCCTAGCACCCGATTCTGGAGCCATTTCATTAGCAGAATCCATCCGGGATTCTTATGGGGGTGGTGATATTGATTATTTCGAAAAAAAACGTATCTCTAGCACTGAAGTTCACATTTCTCCTAACACCGTGGATGTAACCGGAAGAGATGTGATTTGTGTAGATGATATAATCTCTACTGGAACAACCACTAGTAAATCTGCCAGTATCCTGCGCGATCGTGGGGCAAAAAAAATATTTGTCACTTGTATTCACGCAATACTCGTCGCAGGCGCACGAAAAATGTTATTTGATTCTGGAATCGATGCTATCTACACAACCGATACCATTGCCACCCCCGAAACCAAAGTTTCTGTAGCTCCCTTGCTTGCTAAAATACTATAAAACACACACGGGACTGTGGTCTAGTCTGGTTATGACGTCACCTTGACATTCCAGAACACCCCTCTCCCCATTCGAAACTTTGAATTATCTTCAGAGGTTCCAGAAAACTACACGGGACTGTGGTCTAGTCTGGTTATGACGTCACCTTGACATGGTGGAGGTCCCCAGTTCAAATCTGGGCAGTCCCACTCTTTTATTTCTATTCAATTTTTATTTCTACGGGAATTCCTTCAACAATCCATTCTTTCATGCCCATTTCTTTCATATCTGTTATCTCCGTCGCTCTAACTTCTTGCTTTATCAATTCTTCATGCAACATTATTAATTTCAAAATCCTTTCATCAGCAATCGAAATCATAACTGAAATTTCTTGATCAACTATTAACTCCTGTTCTTTCCTCATCTCCTGTATTCTCCTAATTATCTCTCTGGTATATCCTTCCGATTCTATCTCTTCCGTTAGAGTCGTATCTATGTATATAACTCCAAATTCGCATATAGATTTAGCAACATTTTCGGGGAATATTTCTCTAAACTCAAGCATTTCCTCGGTAATTAAAATTTGTTTGTTCAAACTCTCACTCAATATTTTAGATAACTCTTCTACATCTGGAGATTCCAACTCAACTTCATTTAGAATTGTAATGATTTCTCCAGTCAATTTACCATAAGCTGGACCAATCACGTTCATATGTCCTATAGCCGAATATTTGACATCAAAACCTTGTCCCCCTGGCCGTATCAACTTTATTTCTTGCGCATTCACCCGCTCTGATAAAAATAACTTATATTTTTCTATAATTTCACCAATTTTATCATTTTTTGCTCTTATTTCCACTCCACAAACTGGCCAACGTAGTTTCCTTCCAGCTATTTGACGCGCATGGGCTATTGACTCTTCTAGTATTCTTACTATCTCAATCTCTTCTTCTAATTTTTCATCTCGAAGCTGAAGATCCACAACTGGGAAATCACACATATGCACTGTCAGCTTCTCACTTTTTCTCGTTAAATTTTGGTAGATATCTTCTGCTATAAACGGAGCAAATGGGGCAAGTAATATTATTACTTCCAGCAATACATGATGAAGCGTTACATATGCAGCAGTTTTGCTATTTGTATCTGCATCTGTCCACATCCTCCTCCGAACAATTTTAATATAATATCTAGATATATCCTCTACGATAAGATTGAGAATTGCATTTAAACCTTGATCTTGTCTATATGATTCCCACCCCTCTTTTACAATTTTTTTAACTGTTTGCAAACGTGAAATAATCCATTTGTCTATAGTTTCCAATTCTACATCTTCTAAAGTGAAACTCTGTGGATCAAATCCATCAATTTCCATATATGGTATCGGAAATCTGAACACATTCCATAAAATGTTTAATCTACGATTCATCTCTTCAATTCCTCCCCACGAAAATCGCATATCTTCTCCTTGTGGGTTCGTCGACAATAGAAATAGACGCATCGGGTCTGCGCCATACTTTTCTATAGCTTCTCTTGGGGATACAATATTTCCCAATGATTTGGACATTTTTTTCCCATCTTCCGCAAGAGCCCAACCATGCATGAGTACATTTTTATAGGGCGATTTTCCCATAGAAGCAATAGCCATACCTAGCTGAGACCAGAACCATCCCCTAGTTTGGTCATGCGCCTCTATAATTAGATTAGCTGGCCATACAGCCTCAAATTCTTCTTTTTTAGATGGATATCCTATCGTGCCCCATGTTGCAACCGACGAATCAATCCAAACGTCAAATACATCTGGAACTCTTGTATATTTTTTACCATTTTTAGTAATCGTAAGTTTATCTACAGTTGGCTTGTGCAAATCTATCTCATGTGGATCAATTTCTTGATCTACCAACTTAGCTAGCTCTTCTCTTGTACCCACTACAATCATATCTCTAGATTCTTCTTCCAAACTAGCTCCCTCTGGAGTCCAGATTGGTATTGGTATTCCCCAATATCTCTGACGTGATACATTCCAATCTGGGGCCTCTTTGACAAATTCATAAAACCGATTATCTCTAGCCCATTCTGGATACCAATTTGACTTAGTTATATTTTTAATAAGCTCCTCTTTTATTTCTGTTATCTTAATGAACCATTGATCTGTAACAATCTGAATTATGTTTGTATCACAACGCCAACACTTGCCATAATCATGAATGTATTTTTCTTCTGCAAGTAACAAACCTGACTTCTTCAAGTCCGCAATAATCTCTTCATTTGCATCTTTAACAAATTTACCTTCATATTTTCCCGCATCTTTTGTATATGTTCCATCAGTACTAACTGGACAGAATAACTCTAATCCTATCTCTTTTCCAGCACGGAAATCATCTTCCCCATGCCCTGGAGCAGAATGAACTAACCCTGTTCTATCCACCTCTACAAAATCCGCCGAATAAATTCGTAGAGATCTATCCTCCCTCACATGATGAGGGACCTCTTGATCAAGCGGATGTTTATACTTCCACCCTATCATGTCTTTCCCCTTTGATTCTTGTTCTATCTCAAAGCTATCATATTTGCCTTTTCCAACCACGCTCTCCACGAGTGATTTTTCTATCCAAAGTTTTTCTTTTATATTTCCTTTTACAGCCACAACCTTTTGGTATGTGAAATCTTCATTTATAGCCACAAATGTGTTTGCTGGAAGGGTCCATGGAGTGGTAGTCCAAATAACTAGAAATCCTTCCTCATCTTCTAACGCAAATTTGACATAAATAGAAGAATCCCTCACTTGGTGGTACTCAATCTCATTTTTTGCAATAGAAGTTTCACATCTTGGGCATTGACTTATAGATCTTTTCCCCCGCTCAACCAATCCTTTTTTATGGACTTGAGAAAACCCCCACCATGCAGCCTCCATATACTCTGGAGTAACCGTTTTATAGGCATTTTCCCAATCCATCCAAACCCCAAACGAAATAAAATCATTTTGCAATCCTTCTAGTTGAAAATCTGCAAATTCTTTGCACTCCTCAATGAATTCTTCAATCCCAAACGCTTCTATGTCTTTTTTATTTTTAAACCCTAGTTTTTCTTCTACCTTTGTCTCGATAGGAAGTCCATGCATATCAAAACCCGGACGATCATATACTTTATATCCCATCATACGATTATATCTGAGATATCCATCTTTTAGTGTTTTATTCCAAGCCGTCCCCATATGAGCCGCCCCGGATGTGTATGGGGGACCATCTACGAAGAAAAATGGTTTCCCTTCCGATCGATGTTCTTTTGTTTTTTTGTACGCTTCAGTTTGCTTCCAATATTCTCTCACACGCTCCTCTAACAATTGGGCTTCATATCTCTCACCAACTCCTACATCTTTTTCCATAGTTAATTCCTCTCCCCCTATAACTAAAGATTAATTTTTTGTGTTATCTCCCCCCACCGCCACGATATTGATTTATGATTTCATACATTCGTAACCACCAACGAGTATTTTTTCATGTGATGGAACTAATCAATCTTATGGACTCATGTATTTTCTGTGCTATTATTGAAGGTGATATCCCTAGCCATTCCATCTACGAAGACGAAACCACTCTAGCATTTCTTGATATCAACCCAATATCTGTTGGTCACACTCTTATCATACCCAAATATCATTCTTCAAAAATCAATCAACTCCCCATTTCATTTGCAACTTCTTTGATGCAAACGGTTCACACTTTAACCGGACCGATTGAGAAAGCTGTTGGGGCAAATGCCACCACAATAGCATTTAATAATGGAAGCGAGGCAGGTCAGGAAGTTCCACATGTCCATTGTCATATTATTCCCCGATTTGAACAGGACGGTGGCAAATCTGTTCACTCTCTAGTTGAGAGTCCATCCCGCCCACCTCTTGATTTCTCTGACATCGTGATGTCTATCAAAAACTTGATATAATTCTTATCGACCTTTTAGCAACTTGTAATGCCCAGCAGAAGGCTGATATATTTCTCCAGATTCTGACATTTTCTTGACCATGTGCTCAGTTTGTGTGTCATCAATTCCACTTTCTTTTGACCTTTCAATAATATCTAAAATCGGCGCACCATCCTTTGGATGTTCTCCCGTCAATTTTTCTATTATCGATCTAATAATTTTCACACGATCAAATTGGTTTCTGGATTTTCCCATCTCAATTACTGTGGCATCAAAAACACCAGTTTCTGGATCGATACCCACTTTTTCGAGGCTGGAACGAACGAGTTCAATAGCTCTTGTGGCATCTTCCTTCTCAACAACATCTGAAAGTCTAACTTTTGCACTTGCTTCTGCCAATCTAACTAATGCCTCTAATTTACGGGCAGTAACTGGAATCGGACCCCCAACTTCCCTCACAGATCGAAGATCTATATAAAAATCCTTGATTTCTTTCTGTGCTTCTTTACCCATAACGGGGAAACAATTCCTCTTAGCATACGCAATATATTTTCTAAACAAATTAGGTTCTATCTCCGGTTTAACTTCTTCTGTCACTTGCTCCAATTCGATTGAATTTTCTTCTCCGCTCCTAGCATATTTTTTTCTTGTACTTTGTTCTCCTATGTAATTTGTTTTAATTATATGTGTAGCTATCTTATCATCTAGCTCTTCATCCGCTTCATCTAGAATCCTGAATATCAAATCAAACCGGGATATAAGTGCAGGTTCGAGATTAATTTGATCCCCGATCGATTCATAAGGATCATACTGTCCATATTTCGGGTTCGCTGCCCCTAATAGTGAACATCTACATTTCAAAGTAGCATTAATCCCCGCTTTCGCTATGCTCACTGTTTGTTGTTCGAGCGCTTCGTGCATCGCGGACCGATCTTCCACTCGCATCTTATCAATCTCATCCACTGCAGCTATGCCTTTATCTGCCAATACAAGTGCACCAGCTTCAAGTGACCACTGTTGACCCCCTCCAAAATCATCTTTCACCGCGGCAGCAGTCAGACCTGCACTCGAACTGCCCCTCCCCGAAGTGTACACCGAACGTGGGGCTATGTGCCGAATATATTGTAATAATTGCGATTTACCTGTACCTGGATCTCCCACCAACAATATATGCAGATTCCCCCGAATTCTTGTGCTATCTGGTAGATGTTTAGTTACTCCCGAAAACAATTGTAGTGCAATTGCCAACTTTTCTTGTTCATATCCATATATCGACGGGGCAACAGATCCTATCATTTTTTGATATATCCCTTTCTGTTTTGAGAGTTCAAGAATAATTCTCTCGTCCTCTTCTGATATCTCTATATTCTCAAATTCCAAATCCTCTGAATTAATGGAAATTCCCTCCATATATACGTCAAAAACTCTCAATTTTTCCCCACCGCTTTTCCTCTGTTCAAGCCTTAATGTACCCGTAGCAACAACCCGATCCCCCGGGCTAGCCATACCACTTATATCATCTTCTATATGGACTTCTATACTCTGTGGTTGCTCACCCCCTCTCAATCCTTCTGGAGATTCTTGTATAAGCAACGTTTGGGTATCTGAGAATGTTGATCTATCGAACTTAATCTCGAATGGACCCTGGCGTTCGCAACCTCCACAAGCAAATGGTTCTTGATACCCTCTAGTTTGCGGCACGTTTGTCACAGTCGCACAACGTTGGCATTCAAATGCTGCAACATCCACTTTCGGACGAACGTTAGTCGATTTTCGTATTAATCCTTGAACCGATACAAGCGTATTCACATCTTTAGATCTAATTTCTCTTATCTCTGTTAGTTCTTGTAAGTTGTAAATTCTAACATGGGCCTTCTCCAACATGTCATCTGTTCGATATCGCAAATCCCCCACGTTTACTAAAGCTTGTTTCGCAGCTTCTCGTACACTATCTGGATATGTTATGAAATCATCAGCCATATTTGGATCAAATCTATAGAGCTCTCCCCAATCTATGTTAAACGATCTTTGCTTTTTTGGATAATTTTCAAGCAACACTCCAACTTCTTTTTCACAATATGCCTCTATGAACTCTTCAAAGCGCTCGACTAGTTGCTGATTTATTGCTTGAGACATGTCTATACTTGACAATTCTAAACTTATCTTGCATAAGTATCTTTAGCAAGTGTGCGGAGTGGAAGTGAAGGGGGTCCATCGAATCCCTCTCAAAAATATTCCTAATGGGACCACCCGGATTTGAACCGGGGTCGCAGCGTCCCAAACGCTGAAGTATACCAGGCTAACCCATGGTCCCGCCCACCCACATTTTCCCGTGAACACCGTAAACTTTCCGCTTACTCTTTTTGAATTTCCACACTAGATCCTCTCCCAATGTGGATCTCATTTGCCATATTGACAAAGAGACCGTGATCAACTACCCCTGGAATATCTGAAATTTCTTTGCTTAATAATAATGGAGATTCTATATCCCCGAAATCACAGTCAATAAGGATATTTCCATTTTCAGTCGAGACCGGTCCATCCTTTCTAACTGAAAACCGCAGCTCAGGATTTCCGCCCATATCTTTTATCCTAGACGTGACAATAGTTCTTGCAGAAAATAGTACTTCAATTGGAACTGTTTTATTCAAAATCTCTGAAACTTTGGTAGAGTCCACCGCAACTATGAATTTATCCGCAGCGGAAGCTACAATTTTCTCTCTTGTGTGGGCCGCACCATCTCCTTTAACCAAATCAAAACCAGCAACTTGATCTGCCCCATCAATAGCGATGTCAATACGGTCTACTTCTGATAATCTTATCAGTGGAATTCCTGCTTTTTCTGCCAATTGACTAGATTGGAAGGATGTTGACACTCCTCGAATCTCTAACCCCTGTTTGACAGCTTCACCAAGTGCTTGTATGGCATATAATGCCGTGCTACCTGTCCCCAGACCCACAATATCCCCTTCTAAGACCCTGGAAGCTGCACTCTCTCCTGCTAACCTCTTTTCTTTTTCCGATCCACTAACAGATTTACTAAACACATCTCTAACTGGATCATAAGTATATCTCATATCTTATGATTTTATGGAATACCTGTCAAGGTAAACCTTTACCGCGTCTGGCTTATACAACAGGTCTATTTCTCTAGATCTTCCTCTCCCTTCCACTGGTTTATATGTCGCTGTTATTATCCCCACTTCATCGAGTTTATTTACTATTTCTGAGTATCTAGTATAGCCTAACCCTGTCTGTTCATGGAATGCCTGATAAACCTCACCTGCCCTCTCCCCTGAATACTCTACCAACACATGAAGTAGTCCCCTCTCAGAATCCGTGAGATTCCGAATACTCCGTGATAGATGCACATATTTTGCAGACTCGTACGCCTTGTCCACATCCTCAATACTAATCTCTCGCGATGCACGCATTTCTGCATTAAGGCCGGCACGTCTTAATAAATCTATTCCCACTCTCAAATCTCCTTTCCCCGTTGTTAGTGTAGCAGCATAATTCAACACATCTTCTGAAACAACACCTTCATAAAATCCTCTCTTGACCCTAGTTTCTAGGATGTCTAAAATTTCTGCAAAACCATATTGGGGGAAATAAATCTCTTCCGGTCGAAACACGCTCTGAACACGAGAATCAAGTCTAGATATGGCTTCTAAAGCAGGGTCAGAAGATATGATTATCACACCAATACGGGCACCCTTCTGTACTTCATGAGCACGTAATAATGAATATAGAGTGTCTGAAGCTTCTTTCGCATAAAACAAATAATTCACATCATCTAACGCCACTATCAGTGTCTCATCATTTTCCACTATGCGTTCTGTAACCTGTCGGAATAATTTCTTAAATGAAATCCCACTGGACGGTGGCTCATATGAAAAAATAGATTCAAACAATCGTGAAAAAACAGAATAACGTGTAGAATCAACCTGACAATTAATCTGCACCGTCTTTATCTTTGGATAAAGCTCTAATTCATCAAATAAAAATTTGATAGCTGTTGTTTTCCCCGTTCCTGGTGGCCCTTGAGCATACACGTTCAATGGCCTCGATTTCCTAATTGCTGGACGTAGTGCGAACGTAAAAATTCCCATCTGATCTTCTCGATGAGAAAACTTTTCTGGCATATGGTCCACTTCAAATATTTGTTCGTCTCTAAAAACCGATTCATCCCATGACAACATGTCTTTCGAAGCGCTGTCTTTCATCACTTTCACTTCACTCTTGTGGTTATTTAACCTTTGCATCTATTTTCAAACTTACCTCCTAAAATCTACAACTATTCTTTATGATTTTACCCAACATTTCGGTCCCATCTGGTACAAACACAGGGCAATGAATTTTTACATCATCCCTCTGATTTAATACTATGCAAACAAAGCTGATTGAAAAAAAGATTAACTCAATTCAAGCAGCAATAGTCTCTAAAGTTCGCGTTTTAGTTTCTTTTTCTGGAGGTGTGGATTCTAGCGTCGTCGCCGCAATAGCCCACGAGGCACTAGGTGAAAACGCAATAGCATGCACTGCGAAAAGTGAAACTCTTCCACAATCCGAACTCCTGGATTCAATTAGCATTGCCGAAGAAATAGGAATCCAACATGAAATAATCAATTTCTCAGAGCTTGACAATCCCGATTTTGTAGCCAACGATAGTTTCAGATGTTACCATTGCCAACATATGCGATTTGAAAAAATGTATGAATTTGCTAGGGAACTGGGTATCACAACCGTGTGTGATGGAACTAATGCCTCTGATCTAAATGCGACCCATAGACCTGGACTCCGCGCAATAAGAGAACTCGAAGTCTTCTCTCCCCTTCTTGAATTCGACGTAACAAAAGAAGGAGTCCGTGATATAGCCCGTTTTTATGGTTTATCTGTGGCAGAAAAACCATCAATGGCCTGTCTCTCTTCTCGAATTCCAACTGGAATCTTAGTCACTTCCCAACGATTGGCACGTATAGAGCAAGCAGAATCAATTATATATGATCTAGGATTTTCACAAGTCCGCGTAAGGGATCATAATGGAATTGCCCGAATCGAAGTTGGACAACATGAATTGGACCGTTCCAAAGATCCTATTTTCAGAAAAAAAGCCGAAGAGTATCTGCTAAATATAGGGTTCAATGAGGTCATCATAGATCCATTTGGGTATAGAACAGGAGGGGCAAATCCACTATCAACAAAAAATAATCCTTAGCGTGGATTTTATCAGAGTAGCCCTCGCGATTCAGTAGAAACCTTTTTTTTCAACCGTTATAGTTTCTATGGTACAGCGCGATAGGATAGCCAGGATATTCCGCCGGGCTCATAACCCGGAGACCGGTGATTCAAATTCACCTCGCGCTATAATTATAGAGTCTATTCTTTTCCAGCCCATTTCGCTAGTAAAAGTGTTCCTTCAAACAATCCTACCATCGTAAGGGCCACAATTAAAGGGGCCATTCCTGTTGGATCTGGACTAAAAATAAAAGAAAGCCCCAAGAATCCTCCCCAAAATAAAATTCTCCTTTTTACTAACCATTTTCTAGTCACAATTCTCATCAATAAGGCAAGCATGACAAAAACAGGTATTTGAAATACAATCGCTAGATATCCCATCAATACCAATATGAGATTAAACGTTTGTCCCAACCCAAACCCAATTGTTGCTATGCCTTCCGAATAGTATAAAAAATACGTAAAGATAAAGGGCAAAACTATGAAATAAGCAAAACTAACACCAACTAACGCAAGCACCAAACTCGTCGGTATGGCAGCTAAGTAATATCTTTGCTCATGTTCATAGAGTCCCGGGCGCATGAATTCATATGTTTGCCACACCGCGATGGGCAATGCAATTATCAATCCAACTAAACTGGCCACTTTAAATTCTGTGAATTTGAGTTCCAATACACCATACAACCTAGGTCTTGTAACTTCACTTATCGGAAGTATAGAGTCCCA
>Ga0066376_10001154_pt1 | contig 25620 bp, 25 predicted proteins | sample Knorr_S15_td_Bot_FD_77009 | JGI IMG/M metagenome (GOLD analysis project Ga0066376, IMG submission 77009) | Marine microbial communities from Southern Atlantic Ocean transect - Knorr_S15_td_Bottom_ad_5009_LV_A | ecosystem: Environmental > Aquatic > Marine > Oceanic | place: Southern Atlantic... | reverse complement strand
GGTATCTTTAATCACGCGCTGGACCACTTCGAAGCCGATCTCGCGGTGGGCATTCTCGCGGCCGCGGAACATGAGGGAGACTTTTACGCGGTCGCCATGCTCGATGAATTTCCGGAGGTTGCGCATTTTAGTTTCGTAGTCGTGGTCGCCCACGTTGACGCGGAATTTGACTTCTTTGAGCTTGGTCTGCACCTGGTGCTTCTTCTGCTCTTTTTTCTTCTTTTCCTGGTCGTACTTGTATTTGCCGTAATCCATGATCCGGCACATTGGCGGCTTCGCGGTGGGGGATATCTCCACCAGGTCCAGGCCATAGGCCTGCGACCGGCGAAGCGCATCGCCGGTCTTCATGATGCCGAGCTGGTCGCCGTTGGGATCAATCACCCGAATTTCCGGCACGCGGATGCGATGGTTGATCCGAGTCTGTGGCTCGCGGGATTGTCTACCCCTATAGTTTTGACTTCTAATCTGAAACCTCCATGTCTACTGTTTTCTTTGCCAGCTCCTCGTCTTTGAGCTGCGTGATAAATTCGTCCAGGCCGCAGGCGCCTTTCATGCCGGCCAGGCGGTGGCGGATGGCAACCTGCTTATTTTCCTGTTCCTTGCCGCCAATGATAAGCATATACGGCACCTTGTCGAGCTGTGCGTTCTTCACTTTTCCGTTCAGTTTGCCCGACTTGGTGTCGATGGTGGCGCGGATTTCGGCCTGTTGGAGGCCCTTGAGAACCTCGTCGGCATACTCCAGTTGATCGTCGCTCAGCGGCAGCACCCGCACCTGTTCCGGCGCGAGCCAAACCGGAAAACCGCCGGCATAGTGTTCGATCAGGATGCCGAAGAAGCGCTCGAGGCTGCCGAAGAGCGCGCGGTGGATCATATACGGCCGGTGCGCATGGCCGTCGGCGCCGATATATTTCAGGTCGAAGCGTTCCGGCAGGTTGAAGTCGAACTGGATGGTGCTGGTCTGCCACTCGCGGCCGATGGCGTCCTTCACCTTCAGGTCGATCTTCGGGCCGTAGAAGGCGCCGCCGCCTTCGTCGATTTCGTAGGGCAGGCCCTCGGCTAGGATCGCGGCTTCGAGCGACTTGGTGGCTTGGTCCCAACGCGCCTCTTCGCCCACCGCCTTTTCGGGGCGGGTCGAGAGATAGGCCTTCACTTCGGTAAACCCGAAGGTTTTCCAAATCATGTTGCAGAAGCGGATGACTTCCTTTACCTCGTCCTCGATCTGCTCCTTGGTGCAGAAAATGTGCGCGTCGTCCTGCGTGAAGCCGCGGACGCGGAAGAGGCCGTGCAGCGTGCCGGTTTTTTCATAGCGGTAGACGGTGCCGAGCTCCGCCCAGCGCAACGGCAGTTCGCGATAGGAGCGCAGGCCGGATTTGTAGATTTCCACATGGAAGGGGCAGTTCATCGGCTTGATGAAATATTCCTGCCCATCGACGTCCATCGCGGCATACATGCCTTCGCGGTAAAAGTCGAGATGGCCCGAGGTTTCCCAGAGGTTCGCCTTGCCGACGTGCGGGGTGTAGACCAGGTCGTAGCCATTTTTAAAATGCTCTTTTTTCCAGAAATCCTCAATGATCGAGCGGATGCGCGCGCCTTTCGGATGCCAATTGACTAAGCCCGGTCCGACCTTTTCAGAAATGGAAAACAGGTCAAGATCCTTGCCCAGCCGGCGATGGTCGCGCTTCTTGGCTTCCGCGACCTGCTGCAGATATATCCGCAGTTCTTTCGGGTTGGGGAAGGCCGTCGCGTAGAGGCGCTGCAGCATCGGGTTGGTTTCGATGCCGTGGAAATAGGAGCCCGCCACGTTCATCATCTTGAAAGCCTTGATCTTGCCGGTGCTTTCGACGTGGGGGCCGCGGCACAGGTCCTCGAACTCGCCGCAATTGTAGAAGGTGATCGGCTCGCCCTCGGGAATCTCGTCCAGCCGCTCCAGCTTATAGGTCTGACCCTTGAGGATTTCCCGGGCTTCCGCGCGGGAAACTTCCTTGCACTCGAAGGGGTGGTCTTCCTTGATGATCTTCTGCACCTCGGCTTCGATGCGTTCGAAGTCGTCCGGCGTAATGCGGGCGGGCAGGTCGAAGTCGTAGTAGAAGCCGTCGTCGGTCGGCGGACCGATGTCGAGTTGCACATTATCAAACAGGCGGCAAACGGCCGCCGCCATCACGTGCGCCGCACTGTGGCGCATGGTTTCCAAGTTGGTCATGGGTTCGGTTTTCATGTGGTCGCAAAAGTCTCCTAAGTAAAAGAACGCCGAATATAGGCGGATCTGGGAATCGTGTCAATCGGTGGAAACTTCAAATCACCCCGCCATACGGGGTGTTTCCCGGGGGGTTCCGCTTATCTGTGTCCGTCCAGATCGGAGCCGCGGCGGAGGCTGCGTTCGCCAAAGCGGTGCTTGATTTGGTCGGCGACCCGGCTGAGGCGGCTGCGCTTTTCATGCAGGGCGGTGTCGAGGGCTTCGAAGAGGTTGAGCTGTAGCGTTTGCGGGTCGTCGGTTTCGGTGAGCCCGCTGACGCCAAAGCCGATGAGCCGGACGGGGCGGTTGCGCAGGTGTTCGTTGAGCAAATCCATTCCGGCTTCGCGCAAGGTGATGTCGTCGCAGCAGGGCAGGGGGAGGCGTGTTTGGCGGGTGATGGTGGAAAAATCGCTCCAGCGCAGCTTAAGGTGCACGGTGGTGGCGAATACTCCGGCCCGGCGGACGCGGGCCCCGACTTTATCGATGAGCCGTTTATAGGTGGCTTCAATCTGTGCCCGGTCGGTGGCGTCTTCCTTGAAGGTGGTTTCGTTGGAGATGCTCTTGTCTACGCTTTCGAGGGTGATGCCGCGTGGGTCGATGCCGCGCGCGAGGCGGCTAAACACCTCGGCGGCGCGCGGGCCGACCGCCCGCTCCAGCCTTTCGAAATCGCATTGCTGCAGCTTACCGATCGTTGTGATGCCCAGCGACAGGAGCTTCTTTTGCGTCACTTCCCCGATGCCCCATACCCGCCCAATTGGCAGCGGGGCCAGAAAGGCTTCAATGGCCTGCTGCTCGAACGGCACGATGGTGAGGCCATCGGGCTTGTCCATGTCGGAGGCCAGTTTGGCCAGGAACAGGTTGGGCGCCACGCCGACGGAAGCGGTGAGGCCCGTGGTTTCGCGAATCTCGCGCCGGATTTTTTCGGCGATGGTCTTGGCGTCGCCAAAGAGGCGCTGGGCGCCGGTGACGTCGAGGAATGCCTCATCGATGGAAAGCGGTTGCACGAGCGGGGTGTAGGACTCGAAGATGCGCATGATTTGCCGCGAGACCTCTTTGTAGCGCGCCATGTTGCCGGGTACGAAAATGGCTTCGGGGCATTTTTGATGGGCCGTGCGCGACGGCATGGCGGAATGGATGCCGAACTTGCGTGCTTCGTAGGATGCGGCGGCCACCACGCCGCGCTGGTCGGGCGGCGCGCCCACCACCACCGGCTTGCCTCGCAGCTCCGGATGGTCGTGTTGTTCGACCGACGCGAAAAAGGCATCCATGTCTACATGCAGAAAGGTTGTGCGGTTCGTGTGCATGTTGTTGCCGGTGGAAGAGGAGTGGGCGCGTTAGTTCTTTTTATGAATTGCATTTCAAATAAATGAATGAACAATCAATATAACTAACATACGGTCGTTGCCATGGAAGATAAAACACCCGCACACGCAGATCGCCCCGATTCGAAGGATCATGTCTTCGAACTCAACTTTGTGCCCCAATGGGCGCGCAAGCCGGCGGGCGAAGGACACTATCGCCAAAAGGACTATCGCGACGAGGGCCGGACTGAGCGGCCGCGCCGGCCGCAACAGGATCGGCAACCCCGTCCTGAACGGCCCCGCGCGCCCCAGGCCCCCGCAAAGGAACTGCCGCTTCAAGTTACCTTTCTGCCGGAGCAAAAGCGGCTCGCCTCGCTCGTTCGCCAGATCCACCACTCGCGCCGCGCCTATCCGCTCATGGATCTGGCCAACCTGCTGATTCATGATGCCGCAGGCTATCTCGTGAAGATCGAGGTGGAAAAGAATGCGGCGGATTTCAAGCTGTATCAATGCAAGCGTTGCAAGGCCGTCGCGACCTCGAAAGAGCGGATGGAGCAGCATGTGGCGGCGAACCACCTGAGCGACCTCTACGAGAAGGAAGAGATCGAAACCGAACCGCCCGCCGGTCAGTTTACCTGCGTGGCGCGCTGCACCAAGACGGGCACCTTGCTGGGCCCGCCCAACCACCATAGCTATGCCGGGAAACTCAACGAGCTTCATCAGTCGCGGTTTGCCCACCTATCGCTCGAAGAGTTCAAGCGTAGCATCGAAACGGTGCAGGACGAGGCCTTGATCGAGCAGTGGAAACAGGAGAACACGAAGAAAACGGTCTACCAGCTCAAGTCCGATCCCGCCGCCGAACCGGTCGACCTACGCAAGGCCGAGCTGGGCTTCATGAAGAAAATCCCAGCCCTCTACGAGGAGACGCCACGGGCCATCGTGCCCGCCAAGGTGGCGCAGGGGATAGAGGATCGCGATATCACCCATGCCATCCGCAGCGTTTGGGCGAAGGAAAGTCACTTTCCTTTAACGATGTCGTTTTCCATGCGCGCCGCCTTCCGCCATATGCACCTGCACCTCTTCAAGGCGGGCAAGATCAACTTTGTCACGCATATCAAGCCGCGGCCCATTCTGCCGGACGAGACGATCGACTCGATTGCGGAAGTCCTGCTGTTCCTGAAAGATCATCCCGGTTCGACCCGCGGGAACCTGCTCGAAGTGCTGCACCCTTCGATCGATCCCAATTCGAAGGCGGCCCAGGAAGCCCTGCAGCCGCTGAGCTGGCTGGTTGAACGCGGGCATATCATTGAATTTTTCAATGGTACGTTGTCCGTTCCGTTGGGGCATCGCAGCCGTCGGCCCTAAAGGAACCCTTTCACAATATTCCCGCCCGCCCGGCGTTATGATTCCGCGAAGGGGCGCGGGGTTGCACTTGACGAAACGAGTGCATGGAAACATTATTCCCCTGGTTTAAATAGGTGTTCGAATGGTTGGTTTTCTAAACAGTACAATGGTGGGGGTTGTGGGGGCGATGGTCGTGTTGGCCAGCGTTGCCATGGCGGAGCCGGAATACAAGCCTGAGCGTTATGATCTGATTCTCGATCGATCGCCTTTCGGAGCTGATCCTTTGTTTGGTGGGGCGGCCGATTCCGCCAAACAGGCGGCCGCCGCCCATGCCGCGGCCGCGTCGGCCGCGAAGGAGATTCGGCTGTGCTTTCTGTTCGAGACCGAAGAAGGGGAAATCCGCGCGGGATTTGAAAATATGAAAGCCCGACCGGGGGATCCCAGCAATCCGAAGAATATCATCCTGATGGTTGGCGAGAGTTTCAAGGGCATGGAGCTCGTTGAAATTGATCTTGAAAGTTCCCAGGCCATTTTGCTTCGCAGCGGAAACCGGGTTCTGTTTGAGCTCTCCAAGGCGCCTACGGCGGCCAAGCCCGCCCCGGCCCGAACCCGGCCACAGCGCCGGTTTGGGGGCGGATTCCGCCGGTCAGCCCCACAACCGCCCGCCAAGTCCCCGGAACCCCAGCTATCGCCGGCAGAGGTGCGTGAAAACCTGCAGCAATACCAGCTGGAAGTGATTCGTTCCGGTATGCCGCCGCTGCCGATTCCATTGACACAGGAGATGGACGATCAGCTGGTGGCCGAAGGCGTGCTTCCGCCCGCGCAGTAGCCACCTATTCTGCTTCGAACTCGTCCTCTTCGGTGACGCGCAGGATTTCGTCGAGGGTCGTGACGCCGGCTAAAACCTTGTCCCATCCATCTTCCCGGAGGGTTTTCATGCCGGCTTTAAGCGCCAGTTGCTTGATTGCGCTGGCGGATGAGTGGGCGATGATCAGCGTCCGGATTTCGTCGCTAACGGGCAGGATTTCGAAGATGCCCGTCCGGCCCTTGTAGCCGTTGCCGCGGCATTCGTCGCAGCCCACCGCTTCGTAGATCGGTCCTTCCTTTTCCAGCCGTTCGGTCGGGAAGCCATGTTCGCGCAGGAAGGCTTCGTCGACCTCGACGGGTTGGCGGCAGGCGGTGCAAAGGCCGCGCACCAGCCGCTGGGCCACGATGCCTTCAACGGACGAGGCCACCAGGAACGGCTCAATGCCCATGTCGAGCAAGCGGGTAATGGTGCTGGCCGAATCGTTGGTGTGGATGGTGCTGAAGACCAAGTGGCCGGTGAGCGCCGCCCGGATCGAGATTTCGGCGGTTTCCTTGTCGCGGATTTCCCCAACCATGATCACGTCGGGATCCTGGCGGAGGAACGTGCGCAGCGTATTCGCAAACGTCAGGCCGATTTCCGGGCGCATCTGCACCTGGTTCACGCCGGCCATTTCATATTCGATCGGATCTTCGGCCGACATGATGCGCTTATCCACCGAGTTGATGGTGTGCAGCCAGGCGTAGAGCGAAGTCGATTTGCCGGAACCGGTCGGGCCGGTTACGAGCAGGATGCCGTGCGGGCGGGCAATCATTTTCTGGAGCAGGTGGCTGTCGGGCTCGTTCAGGCCCAGATCCCGCATGGTAATCAGCCCGCCGCCGCGCATCAGCAACCGCAGGCTGACACTTTCGCCGTAGACGGTCGGCATGGTGGAGACGCGGACATCGATGTTCTGCCCGGCGAGGCGCACGCTGATGCGTCCATCCTGCGGCAGGCGTTTCTCGGCAATGTCCATATTGGCCATCACCTTGATGCGGGAGATGACCGACGACTGGAAACGCTTGATCTGCGGCGGCATCGGGGTTTCGTGCAAGACGCCGTCCACGCGGTAGCGGATGCGTAAATCCGCTTCCAGCGGTTCAATGTGGATATCGGTTGCGCGATCCTTGTGGGCTTCAAAGATGATCTGGTTCACGAACTTGACGACGGAGGCTTCCTGGTCGAGTTCGCTCAGGTCCTGCTTGAGCAGGCTTTCCTCATCCTCCAGATCGATGCGGTCGTCCTGCATCATGCGGTCGAGGGTTTCCGCGCCGACGCCGTAGAATTTTTTCGCGGTGGTGGCGATGTCCTCTGCGGGGCTGAGCACCAGCCGGATGCGGCATTCGGCTGCCAGGCGCAGTGCATCGACGAGTCCGGGGGTGAACGGGTCGCTCGTGGCCACCTTCAGGAAGGTAGCCTCCTCGGCCAAGGGAATCACATTGTATTGGAAAACCGCCTTGGGCGGCAGTTTTTCGAGGACGGCGGCATCAATCTCGACGTCCTTCAGCCGTTGATAGCCGAGGCTCATCACCCCCGCCAGCTTTTCGAGGAATTCATCTTCCTTGAGCTCGGTTCCCGCCAGCACCGCTTCGCGGATCGAAAGGCTGTTTTCCCGGGCATTGGCGAGCAGGGTGGCGGGTTGGCCGGCTTCAAAAAGACCGGTGGCAGCGAGTAGGTCGGGAATCTTTGTATTCGTGGTTAGCATTAAGGCAAACTGTGCATTCCGGTTGTGAAAATTGCAACTGCTTATTGGGTTTCTATCGCCGGCCATTCAACGAATTCACCTTGCTATTATTGTGGTGCTAGTCAATTTTCTTGCTTCTGCGCCTACGGTGGGCATGGTTTGCCGCTCCGGTGAGCACAAGGATGGCATGATTGATTTTATACAGGTGAGCAAACATTTCGGCGCACAGGAGGTGCTGAAGACGGTAACATTCCGGATCAATGCCGGCGAGCGCGTGGGCATTGTGGGCCCTAACGGTGCCGGCAAGAGTACTATCTTTGGGCTGATCAGTGGGGATGCCGAGGTCGACAAGGGCGACGTCGTCCTGCCGAAAAATATTCGCCTCGGCTATCTGCGCCAGCAGCTCAATCCGCATGCGGTCAACCAGAACCTGCTGGAATACACCGAAGACTCGATTCCGGAACTCAAAACCATTCCCGAACGGATCCATGAACTGGAAGGGCGGCTGGCTTCGCTGCCGGATCCTGAAAAAGAGCGTGCGCTCAAGCAGATCGGCACCCTTCAGCATGAGTATGAGCACCTCGGCGGCTACGAAATGCGGGCGCGGGCCGAAGCCGCCCTGTGTGGTCTGGGCTTCAAGGTGGCGGAGTTTGAAAAGCCGTTTGCCTCGTTCAGCGGGGGATGGCAGATGCGCGCCGAGCTGGCCCGCACCCTGATTGCCAATCCCGACCTGCTGATGCTCGACGAACCGTCGAACTATCTCGACCTGCCGGCCGTGGAGTGGTTGCAAAAATACCTGCGCAGTTTCGAGGGTACCATGTTGCTGGTTTCGCACGACCGCTATCTGCTTCGGACGCTCGCGAACGTTACGCTGGAGATTGCCGGCGGCCAAACCACGCGCTATTCCGGCGGCTATGACTATTACCTGAAGGAACGTGAAGCGCGGATCGTGCACCAGCTGGCCGCCAAGCGCAATCAGGACCGCGAGCGCGAGCAGATCGAGAGTTTTGTGCGGCGCTTCCGCGCCAAGAGCACCAAGGCCTCGCAGGTGCAGAGCCGCATCAAGCAGCTCGAAAAAATGGAGCGGATCGAGGCGCCCGCCACGGTCGCCAATCTGTCGAAGATCCGCATCGCCGACCCGCCGCACAGCGGGCATGAGATTATCCGCCTCGAACAGGCCGGCGTGACCTATGACCGCCACCGCTGGATTTTCCAGGCATTGGACATCCAAATCAACCGCGGGGAAAAGGTCGCGATTGTCGGCTACAACGGCATGGGCAAGACCACGCTGCTGCGTACCTTGGCGGGGCAGCTCGAACCCAGCGCCGGCAAGCGCGTGCTCGGGCACAAGGTGGTGGTCGGCTATCAGTCGCAGGACTTCGCCGAAACCATGCCGCCCAAAAAGAGCGTCTACCACATCGTCAAGGACGGAAGTTCCAACGCCTCCGAATCCGATGTGCGCAAGCTGCTCGGCGGTTTTGGATTCAGCGGCGATACCGTCGAGAAAAAATGCGAAATCCTCAGCGGCGGCGAAAAGATTCGGCTGGCCTTCGCCCGGCTGTTTATCGATCCGCCCAACTTTCTGCTGCTCGACGAGCCGACCACCCACCTCGACGTGAATGGGCGCGAGGCGCTGGAGACCGCCCTCAAGGAATACAAAGGGGCGGTTTGTGTCGTCAGCCACGACGTCACCTTTGTCCGCAATATTGCCGAGCACATCATTGCCATCGACGACCGGGGCGTGGCCCGCTATCCCGGCGGCTACGACTACTATTTGGAAAAAGTGGAACAGCAATCCGCCGATAGCCAAGCGCCAACCGCTTCCGCTGAGAAGGCCACATCCGTGACGCCGGCGGTGAAGGGCAAGGATGCGCGCAAGGCGCGGGCCCAGCAGCGCGAGGCAGAAAAGGCGTTGCGCAAGATCGAGCAGCAGGTGGAAAAATTATCCGAAGAGCAGGCTGCGCTGGCCGAGGAAATGATGTCGCGGCGCGATGCCGACTTCGCCGCCATCAACGGCCGGCTCGCCGAGATCCAGTCGCTGATTCAATCGCTCGAAAGCCAGTGGGAAGAGACGGCCGAGGCATTGTAGGCCGGACCGACCCCGTTTCGCATGATTTAAGCGCGGCGGCAAACCTCGTGATTCCCTTTGATTTGATGGTGGGGAATCTTCTATATTCCCGCAATGGCAAAAACGGAGAAAGAAGAGCTGGTTCGTTCGGGGTGGCGTGAGATCGCAGGTATCTTAGTGGGTACGCTGGGGTTGATGCTGCTTTTGGGCGTGTTGTCGTATGATCCTGCAGACATTGGGCTGTTCCACAATCAGCCGGATGCGCGCAACTGGATCGGCCCGTTCGGGGCCTATACGGCGTATTTGGCGTTTATTTATTTTGGCGTGGCGGGCTACATGGTTCCCTTCTGCATCTTGTGGATCGGCATCTCTTCCGTATTCAAGTCGACGCGCAAGATCTACCCCCGGCTACTCTGGTTGCTGCTGGCTCTGCTGTGCATGGCCGGGCTCCTCGATATGCAGCAGATCTGGGCGGGCACGGTTGACCGCCTGAACATTGGTAGCCCCGGCGGCTTGCTGGGCGAAGTGCTGGCCCAGCGATCGCTCGGCTTCTGGATCGGCCATGCGGGCGCGGGCATTGTTTTCGTGGTTCTGCTGGGCATCTCCATCATTCGCATGCTCGACCTGCGGGTCATCGACCTGTCCAAACAATTGTGGGAGTGGATCAAGACCCGGAAGGTTGAAGCGCCGAGCCCCGAAGAGGGTGTCGAGCCGCAAGCGAAAATGCCGAAGCGCAAGCGTGCGGCCCGCAAGCCCAAGCCGGCGGCGGAAACGGCCGAGGCGGCCCCGCAGATCGACATCAAGAAGATGGTCGAAGCGCAGCAGAAGGTGGCGGCCAAGCAGGCTTCCGAACCCGCGGCGGAGAAGAAAATGGCCGCGGTGGTTGTGAATAAACCAAAGAAGGCTGCCAAGGCGGCCGAAACGGAATTTGACTCCTTCAAGGAAGGGGGGGGCCATACCCACTACAAGCTGCCACCGATCGACCTACTTGATCCGGCGGTGCCGCAAGCCAAGGGGATGTCGGCCTCCGATATTGCCCATACGGCGCAGGTGTTGCAAAGCACGCTCGAAGAGTTTGGGGTCGACGCTGAGGTGACGGGGGTGCAGCAGGGGCCGGTGGTGACCTGCTATGAAATCAAGCCGGCGGCCGGGGTGCGGGTGGAACGCATCAAGGCCCTCGCCGACAATATTGCGCTCAAGATGCATGCGGAAAGCATCCGCATTCAGGCCCCGATTCCGGGCAAGGGCGTCTGCGGCATCGAAGTGCCGAATACGGCGCGCGCCTCGGTCTTCTTCCGCGATCTGGTGGAAAGCCCCGAGTTCCAGCAGGGCCAGCACGCGTTGCCGCTTATTCTCGGCAAGGATGTCAGCGGCGAAAGCATGATCTACGATCTGGCCAAGATGCCGCACCTGCTCATTGCGGGGGCGACCGGGGCGGGTAAATCGGTTTGCATGAACTCGATCCTCAACGGCCTGCTGATGAAGCATTCGCCGGACGACCTGCGCATGATCCTCGTCGATCCCAAGATGGTTGAATTCCAGAGTTATAATGATTTGCCGCACCTCGTGGTTCCGGTCATCACCAATGCGAAGAAGGTGTCGCTGGGCCTCAAGTGGGCGATCGACGAGATGGAGCGCCGCTTCAAGTGGTTCCGGATGGCGGGCGTGCGCGACTTGCAGGGCTTCAATGCCCGCGTGATTCAAAAACAGGAAGAGCTCTTCGGCGAAGAAGAGGTGATGGATCCCAGCAAGCAGAAGGATCAGATCCCCGAAAAACTGCCGTACATTGTTATTGTGATCGACGAATTGGCCGACCTCATGGCGGTGGCGCAGGCCGAGATCGAAGCGGGGATTGCCCGCCTGGCGGCGAAGTCGCGCGCGGCCGGAATCCATATGATTCTCGCCACCCAGCGCCCGGACGTGAAAGTGATCACGGGCACCATCAAGGCCAACTTCCCGGTGCGCATCGCGTTCAAGGTTTCGCAGAAGGTCGACAGCCGGACCATTCTCGACCGGATGGGTGCCGATGCCTTGCTGGGTAAAGGCGATATGCTGGTGCTTCCGCCGGGCTCCGATAAATTGATCCGTGTCCAAGGGGGGTATACCAGCGACGGCGAGATCGACCGCATCACGAACTTCTACAAAGACCAGAGCAAGCCGGAATTCATCGCGGAAATCCACGAAAAGATCGAGAAGCCCTCCGCCGACCTGCCGGAACTGGACAACGGGGAAGACGATGAAATTCTGGAGAAGGCGATTGAGGTCATCCGCCAGACCAAGCGCGCCTCGACATCCTCGTTGCAGCGCCGGCTGCGGATCGGCTACACCCGTGCCGCCCGCGTGATGGATCTGTTGGAGGAGCGGGGAATGATCGGTCCCCCCGATGGAGCCGGCCCGCGTGAAATTTTGATAGACCTTGATGGGGAGATTCCCCAAAACCCGGGAGTGATAAGCAATGAAACAGACTAGCTTGAATATCGGAACCATCGGACAAAAGCTCGAATCAGCTCGCCAGTCCAAGGGCGTGAGTGTTTCCGAGGCGGGGCAGGCCACCAAGATCCTGGGCAAGTTTATCGAGGCCATGGAGGCCGACGACTTCGGCGTGCTCTCCGCCCCGGTCTACGCCAAAAGCTTCATCAAGATGTATGCGAAGTATCTGGGGATCGAGCCCAAACCGCTCGTCGATGAATATGTGGAGCAATACGCGCCCAAGACAAAGATGAACCTGACCGACGAAGTCCGCCAAAATATAACGACGGTGGATTCGATGGCCGCGGAACTTCCCGGAACACTGTCGCCGGCCGGGGGGGCTCGGGCGATCTTTGGCAACGTCAACCAGGCCATCGCCCAAATCTCCCTTCCCAAGGGGTCGCCCAGAATACTGGCGATGGTGGGCGGCGGCGTGCTGGTGTCCCTGATTATTCTACTGGGCGTGACCCAATGCTCCGACGACGAGGCCCCCGCAGCGGCGGGCGGCGCGGCCAGTGTCGAGCACCAGTTGCTGTACGAAGGCGCACCGGATGCCTATCTCGTCAAACCCGGCGTGATTGAAGTGGAAAAATGAACGCCCGCTGACCGGCGCGACTACAGACCTTTAAAAGGAGCCTCATGAAAAGCCTTCCGAACCATTTAACGATCAGCCGCTTTTGGATGACCGCCGTCATGATGGTCTGCATGACCCTCGACTTTCCGTATGCGCGCATGGCCGCGCTGGCCATATTCATCATTGCCAGCATCACCGACGCACTCGACGGTTATCTGGCCCGCAACTTTTTCGGCTGCACGTCGTTTGGCAAGTTGATGGATCCGCTGGCCGACAAGGTGCTGGTGTGCGCGGCCTTCATTGGGTTTGTGGAACTTGACAGTCTGCGCGCCTGGATGGTGGTGCTGATTGTGGCCCGCGAATTCATGGTAACCGGCATGCGGTTGCTGATGATCGAGAAGGGTATCGTGATGCCCGCCGGCCCGTGGGGCAAGGTCAAGACCACGGTTCAGATGCTGGCCATCTGCCTCTATTTCTTCGGGCTGATCTGGCCGACGGCTTTCCTGCCGATTCCCGGCAGTGCTTTTGCCTGGTGGCTCGGCCTGGCCACCGCTTTGCTGACCGCGTGGTCGGGCGTTGTCTATTTCTGGCAGCAGCGCCACATTATCTGGGAAAAGGAAGGCTGATTCCCCATGGGACGTGAGAATGGCGAAAACTGGCATGTAAGAAAGTGCGCCAAGGCGTGCGAGCAATGCGAGAAGGTATTTCAGGACCAGGAGGCGCTCTATTCCAGCCTCTTTTTCGAAGCGTGCGCATATATCCGAAAAGACGTCTGCGAAGCGTGCTGGAAAAAGGACGAGACCGTGCTGAGCTCGTGGCGGACCGTCTTCATGGTTCCGCCGCCGCCCGCCGAAGAAGTGGTGAAGAAGGAAACGGTCGAATCGCTCCTGCGCAAGCTGCTGGCCAAGGAAAACGACGAAGACCTTAATGCCACCTTCATTCTGACCGTCATGCTCGAACGCAAGAAGATCCTCGTCGAGCGCGATGTGCAAATCACGGAAGACGGCCGCAAGATGCGCGTCTACGAGCATAAGAAGACCGGCGAAACCTTCATGGTGTTCGATCCCGAACTTAAGCTGACCGAACTCGAAGAGGTGCAGGAAGAGGTCGTGGTCCTGCTCGGCGGAAAACCGCGCAATGCGGAAGTATCTGAAGGCTCTAAGGACACGAAGCCGGATTAGTTTATAGCCTCTCCGTCTTGTTCGCGGGCAGAAAAAATACCGGACGTTTTGCTCGTCAAATTCCGAGTCGAATGATTAGGTATGCCACGGGCAGGATCAGCATTCCAATGCCGCCCAGAAGATACATCCACTTCGGGAAGATGGCAGTGCCCCTACTGGTGCGGACTACATCCCCCGAAAGGCCTTTCCAGACCAAGAAGATTCCAAAAACAGCGAGAATAATAGCTGCGGCTGTCTCGTTCATTATTTAGTTCCTATCTCTATGCCGGTTTCGGCGATCCCAATCGGCGGCCTGGTGACATGGCCTACGCCTTTTTGACGAATTCGGATTTGAGCTTCATGGCGCCGAAACCGGGAATTTTACAGTCAATGTTGTGATCGCCTTCGACGAGGCGGATACTTTTGACCTTGGTGCCCACCTTGAGAGGTTGCGAGGCTCCCTTGACCTTTAGACCTTTGATCACCGTGACGGAGTCGCCGTCCTGGAGCACATTTCCGACGGCATCCTTTACGACGCTTGTTTCATCGGCGCTTTCGGCGTCGGCGGCATTTGGGCTCCATTCGTGTCCGCAGTCGGGGCAGACATACTGATCCCGGTCTTCGTAGGCATATTCGGAGTCGCACTCGGGGCAATGGGGGATCTCACTCATTTATGGGGTCTCTCGTTTTAGCGGTGATTGATCTAGGCGCTGGATCCCATGGAATTCATCGGTGGTGGGATAATAGGCAAATGTAGAGGGAGCTTCCAGCTCCCTCTACGCTAAAGCTCGAGGTCGCCTTTGCGGTTCAGCAATAGCCAGATGAAGAACGGGCCGCCGAGCAGCGCGGTGAGCACGCCAACCGGGAGTTCGGACGGGGCAATCAACACACGAGAAAGCGTGTCGCACAGGGCGAGAAATAGGCCGCCGAACAGGAATGAGGCCGGGGTCAGATAGCGGTGATCGGCGCCGACCATCAGCCTGCAAATGTGCGGCGACATCATGCCCACGAATCCGATCGGCCCGCAGATGGATACCACCCCGCCGACCATGAGCGACGCGGCGAGGAAGATCAGTTTTTTCACGAGCCCCACATTTACGCCGCGGCTGATGGCGATATCCTCGCCGACCATGAGCAGGTTCATTTCGCGGTGCAGGAAAACCAGTAGCAGGCCGCCCCCGCCAAGGAATGGAAGCAGGTTGGCTAGTTGGCTGTAATCGGCGGTGGTGAGCGTGCCCATCATCCAGTGGATAATGCGGAAGGAGTGGGTTAGGCCGCTGACGTACTGAATGAAGAGGATCAGGCTCGAGAAGAAAAAGCTGATGGCAATGCCGGCGAGCAACAGGGTGGTGGTGGAGAAACCGCCCTTGATCTTAGTCAGTCCATAGACCAGAGCGACGGCCAGCATCGCCCCGCCAAAGGCGGCCAGCGATGTGCCGGAAACCCCCAGGATCGTAAACGCCAGTCCGAGGCGGATGAAGACCGCGGCCCCCAGGGCCGCCCCGCTCGATACGCCCAACGTGAACGGCGTGGCCAGCGGGTTGCGGAACAAGGCCTGGAACGACATGCCGCTGAGCGATAACATGGCGCCTGCAACGAAGGCGCACAAGACCCGTGGAATCCGGAGGTTCAACAGGATTTCCCGGTCCTGGCCGGTGGCGGTGTATGGAATAAACTCCATGCCGAACAGCGGGCAAACCAGCAAGGCGCCAACGGTCAACAGCAGGAGAATGGAAAGTGGAACGAGGGGCTTTCTCATAGCGCACCCCCGGAAATGACGAAGGGGAGGGGGCGGTCGGGGGAGGGGGTGCAGATAAATTCGGTGTCGTAGATACCCTTGAGTGTTTCGCGGCGGGTTGCTTCTTCCGGCGTTCCGCTGAAGGCGATGGCCCCCTCCTTGATGGCATAGATGCGGTCGGAGCTGGCGGCGGCCGTATTGATATCGTGATGGACGGCAACGACTGTAATGCCGCTTTCACGGCAGGCCGTCTTCAGAATGGATGCCACATTGGCCTGATGCCGGTAGTCGAGGAAGGTGGAGGGCTCATCCAGCAGCAGGATCCTGGAGCCCTGCGCGAGGGCGGCGGCAATAAACGCCATCTGGCGTTCGCCGCCGCTGAGGGTATTCATCTTCCGCTGGCGAAAGGACTGGAGCCCTGCGCGCCCGATGGCGGCATCGATGGCGGTGTAGTCCTCTGGCTTCAAGGTGGTGAAGGCGGAAAGGTGCGGATAGCGCCCCATGGTAACGAATTCCTCGACCGTCAGCGGGTTGGTGCGCCCTTCCGCTTGGGGCACATAGCTCTGCAGTTTGGCCAGCGCCTTGTTGCCGTGGTCGGCGAAGGATTGCCCGTTGATGTTGATCGTCCCGGTCCAGTCCCGGTAGATGCCGGCCATGCATTTAACCAGCGTCGTTTTTCCCGCCCCGTTGGGGCCGATGATCGACACATATTCACCTTCGTCGACGTGTAGCGACACATCCTTCAGGATGTCATTCCCCGCGAGAACGATCGACAGGTCTTCAATCTGGATGATGGGAGTGCTCATTGTTTATCCCTGACAATCCGGGAAAAATCTTCCAACGTCTGGATGAACCGGGGGCCGGGGATGCAGGTATAGCCGCCGGTCAGGAGGTAGACGCGGTTATTCTTCACGGCCTCAACGGAAGACAGGGTCCTCCATTGACTGGAAGCTTCTGCGGTTGTTTCAAGCCCGGGCGCGAGGACCAGAATAATTTCGGGATTGAGCCGCAATACGGCTTCTTTCGAGAGGACGGAGAATGGCAGTTTTCCTTTCAGCACGTTTTGTCCGCCGGCCATCTCCAGCAATTCGTTATGGATGCATTCGGTGCCGAATGCGTGGATTTGGCCGATGTCGTCATCGGCACTGCCGCCGAAGGTGATCAACACACGCGGCCGTGTGTGGCCGGCCCTTTGCAGTTTGGCCACCCGGCCGTTCAGTTCCTTGATCAGCTCTTTCGATTCCTGCTCGGCCCCGCAGGCGGAACCGATGTCCCGAATGGCATCGAGGATGTCGGCAATGAAATAGCTGCCGGTTTCAAGGTAGGGGATGCCCAGCCCGGCAAGGCGCGCCTTGTCGGTATCGTATTCCTCGTGAACGATGACGAGATCGGGATTGAGCGCAACCATGGCCTCATAGTTAAACTGTCCAAATCCGCCGACCCGGGGAAGGTCGCGGGCGGCAGCCGGGTAGCGGCAGTAGGTGGTGGCCCCGACCAGTTTATGCTCCAGCCCAAGGGCGTAGATGGTTTCCGTGATGTTGGGGGCCATCGAAATGATGCGCTCCGGCGGAGTGCTGCGATCAACAGTCGGCGGGGCCGGCTTATTGCAGCCGCAAAGAAGCAGCAGCACGCATAGAAATGGGGATCGTTTAATCATCGGTGAGGTTGAAGCTGAAGGTGAGTTCGGTGGTGGATTCCTGATTCCGGCCAAAGTGCTGCGCCGGGGTGAAGGTGGTTTTTTTGGCGCCGTTCACCGCCGCCTCGTCGAGGCGGCGAAATCCGCTGGATTGGAGGATGACAACCGTCCCGACCGATCCATCGGCCAGCACTTGAACGGCTAGTTTGACGATTCCGGTTTCGCCTCGGCGCTGGGAGATACGCGGGTAGGCCGGGTGCACGGCCCCGGATACGATGGCCGCGGTGATCACGCCCTTGTCTTCCCGCGGGCTGGCATTCTGTTCCTGCGAATCAACCGCAGTTGCTTCCTCAATCGTTTGGGGGGCGGGTTCCGGGGTGGATTCCAGAATCGGTTCGGGAATGATTTCAACCGGAAGGGGTTCTGCTCGCTGCGGCTCCGGCGTCGCGGCCTGGCTGGCCATGGCTGGCAGCAGGGTGAGTTGCACGACGGTGCGCCCGATTTTCAACTGGGGTTCGGGTGGGGCAGACCCGCCGCCGGGGTACAGTGCGGCCACATGGACGGCAATGGATAGCACGAGCGCGGCCAGCAAGGGGGCCGGTATTATGGCGTTTCTTTTGTGCACGAAAACGACACTTCCTCTATTCCAACCTTTTTCAGATCATCCAGCAGTTCGATCGCCAGCCCCAGATCGGCCTGTTGGTCGCCGTTGATAAATACGGGTTGGGCTTCTGCCCTCCAGAGCTGCGCGACCTGCGTTGCCAGTCCGTCAAGTTCGACCGGCGCGGCGTTCAGGAACAGGTTATTGTTGGCATCGATCGTGATGGCAATATAGTCCGCCCGCTCGAGCGTTGCCGTGCCGGCGGACGGCAGGTCGACCTTGAGGCCGTGGTGAACGACCATGGACAGCATGGCATAGATAAAAAAGACCAGCAGCAGAAACATCACATCGATGAGCGGCAGCATTTCCACCCGGGCCTTCTTGGTTTCATATCCGCTGCTCAGCTGCATTTGTTGCCGATTCCTTTTTGGACGGTGACTTCATAGAGGGTGACCCGTTGTTCGAGATCGCGGGTCACTTTTTCGACCTTGCGGGTCAGGGCGTTGTAGGGCAGCAGGGTGATGATGGCGATGGACAGTCCGGCGGCGGTGGTGATGAGGGCTTGGGCAATCCCGCCCGTCACGGCTTTGGGATCTTCAATGCCCGCCTCGCCGAGCAGGTCGAACGAAACGATGATGCCGGCGACGGTGCCGAGAATCCCCAGTAGCGGCGCCAGGGTGATGATGGTGTCGAGCACCGACAGATGGCGCTTCATCCTTTCGATTTCCTGCATGGCCGCGGCCTGAAGGGACTGCACCAGGCCATAGTCGAGGTGCGCGAGCCCCCCGGCCAGAATGCGGCAGATGAGGCAAGAGGAGCTTTGTCCTTCCGTGATCGCGGTTTCGAAGTCGCCTTCTTCGGTCAGCGTGAAGATGCGGCTGACCAGCTTTTGGTTTTGCTTGAGCGCAACGCCGATCCAGAACCAGAGGCGTTCGAAAACAATGGCTAGTGTCACCATGGAACACGCCAGCAAAGGCCACATAATCGGCCCACCCTTGTACATCAGTTCAATCATTTGCCATCCTCGAAAACAGATTTAGTAATCCAGCAAGATAGTGGGTTCGGCGCAGATTGGAAAGCGTCTTCCGGTGCCGGTACTGCGCTTCCAACCAGCAAGTTCTTGCAATATTTCCGCGCCGGCGCAAAATCGCCCCCGAGAGTAAGGAGTACTTCATGAAAATCGTCGTAGCCCCCGATTCCTTTAAAGGCAATATGCGCAGTGCCCAAGTCTGCGACCTCATTTGCGCGGCCATCCTGCGCGAGCGGCCCGAGGCCGAGGTTGTGGCTTTTCCCATGGCCGACGGCGGGGAGGGCACGGTCGAGGCGGTCGTTGCGGCCACGGGAGGCCGGTTCGAAAGCCTCGATGTTTGTGGACCGCTGGGTGATCCGGTTGTGGCGCAATACGGCGTGCTGCCCGATGGTTCCGCGATCATGGAGATGGCCTCGGCCTCCGGCCTCGAGCTGGTGCCGGCCGAGCGACTTAACCCGCTGGAGGCCACCACCTCCGGCACAGGCCAAGTGCTGAGGCATCTGATTGAAGAAGGGCATGCCTCGATTGTCATGGGCATTGGCGGCAGCGCCACGGTCGACGGCGGTACCGGCCTGGCCCAGGCCTTGGGCTATCGCTTGCTGGATTCCGCCGGCCACGAAATCACCGAGCGGGGCGGAAAGATTCTTTCCCTCATTCATTCCATCGACGCCGCCAATGTTTTAGCAGGATTGCACCAAGCTCGGATCCGCGTTGCATGCGATGTCACGAATCCGCTGACCGGCCCGGCCGGCGCGGCGGCGGTATTCGGCCCGCAAAAGGGCGCAACGCCCGAAATGGTGACGCAACTGGATGCCGGGCTTTCCAATCTGGCGCACGTCGCGGGGATTGAAGGTGCGCCGGGCGATGGGGCGGCCGGCGGGCTGGGCTATGGCTTGCGGGCTTTCTGCCAGGCCGAAATCGTATCGGGGGCCGCGCTCATCGCCGCAACCGTCGGCGTGCCCGCTGCGCTGGCGGGGGCGGATCTGCTCATTACGGGCGAGGGTTGCACCGACGGACAAACCGCCTCCGGCAAGCTATGCGCCGTGCTGGCGAAAATGGCGCGGGAACGCGGTGCGAAAACATTGCTGCTGTCCGGCGCGCTTCAGGGCGAGCTGAATACGTTTCTCGAAACGTTCGACTATGCCTTCAGTATCTCCTCCGGCCCCGCCTCGCTCGAAGCCTGCATGGCCCACGCCCCCGCGAATCTCGGTTTCACGGTTCGCAATGTTCTACGCTTGCTGGCCGAAGGGTGAGTAGACGAGCTTGCCGCCGCACGTTCGGCACACCAAGCGCCGGTTGCGGCGTTCGGCCGGCTGGCTCCAGCATTGGTTTTCGCACGTAACGCGGTAGCGCGGGGTGGTGAATTGAAGCCGGTGGCAACGCTCGCCCGATCCGCCGATGGCCTGGGCCTTCGCCCGCCATACCGCATCGTGATGGTGCTTCCGACCCACCAGGGCATGGGCGATTTCATGCAGGAGGGTGTCGCGGATCTCTTCTTCCGGTGCGTTGCGCGCCAGCTCGAACGAGATGGAAATGATCTGGTCCCGGAAATTGCAGCAGCCGGCGCGGCGTGTGCTGTGATCGAACCGGAAGGTCCATTTTCCCAACCCATGCAGCTGCATCAACCCCGTCGCCAGCGTCAGGACGCCGGCCATGCGTAATGCGCGGGGCGCTTCGGTGCCGGCGGAAGGGACGAGCCGTTCGTAGGGAACGGTGTAATCCTTTTCCCCGACCCGCACCACGGCCCGTTTGGGGTTGGTGCGGATGATGGTTCCCTCCACCTTCTTTCGGCGGCAGTTGAAGTGCACCACATCATGGGGGGCAAAGCCTGCGCGCAGTTGATCGATCCGGTCTAGCATGGAGGGTTTTCGGCGATGGCGATGCGGTCGAGTCCGGCGAGGTCGTGCTTGATCTGGATGTTGAGGTAGCCCAGGCGCTCGAGGCACTGGAAGACGCTTTCCCCTTGGTCATAGCCAAATTCCAGGAAGAGCTGGCCGCCGGGAACCAGGACATAACGGGCCTGCGTGGCCAGTTCCTGAATCAGTTCCATGCCGGTCGGGCCGCTGTCGAGCGCGGACTGCGGTTCGTGGTCGCGCACGGCGGGCGACAATTCCTGCCAAACCTCCGTGGCAATGTAGGGCAAATTGGCCACGATGGCATCGCAACTCTCCGGCGCGAAGCGTTCGAGCAGCGAATTTTCGAGCCACAGGATATCGTTTTCCAAGCCGTACTGCCGGGCATTTTCGCGGGCGAGCTCCAGGGCATCGGCGGAGAGGTCGACCGCCTTGAAGTCTGCGTCGGGGCATTGCGTGGCCAGCGTGAGCACAATGCAACCTGTGCCGGTTCCGACATCGACGATCGTGGCGGGCAGGTTGTTCCAGACCGTGGAGCTGAGCACCTCTTCGACGAGGAGTTCGGTTTCCGGCCGCGGGATGAGCGCCCGGGGATCGCACTTGATTTCCAGTCCCCAGAAATCGGTGGATCCAATGACATATTGGAGCGGTTCGCCTTCTTCAATCCGCTGTGCTAGCGGCTCCAGTTGGCGGATCAGTTCAATCGCCTGGTCCGGGGTGGCGTTCCGATGGAGCGCCCCGGTATAGATTTCCAGCGGCTTGCACCCGAAGACGTGTGCCAGCAACTCCTCGGCGACCCGCTGCGGATTGTCGCCCCCGACGCCCTCAAAACGGAGCCGGAACGATTCAACTAACGGGATGATTTCCATGGGGACTGGTGCCGGGCACGCTGGACTTACTTGTAGTTCCGCGGGGCGACGCCGAGATTCTTGATGCGGTAGTTGATGATGCGCTGCGTGGTTTGCAGGTAGCGCGCCGCCGCCGCTGCGTTGCCGCGATGCTTTTTCAACGAATCAATCAGGATTTCCCGCTCGAACGCCTCGACCATCTGCCGGAGGTTGGCCCCATTTTCCGGCAGCAAATGGGTGTGGGTTTCGTCGCTCGTCTGCAGAGAAGGCGGCAGGCTAAAGCCGTGGATCACGCCGTCGGACGAGGTGAGCACGGACCGTTCGAGGCAATTTTCGAGTTCGCGCACGTTGCCCGGCCAGTGGTAGGCCATCATCATATTGATGGCGGAGGTCGAGATGCGCTTCATGTTCTTGCCGTACAAGTCGTCATATTTTTGGAGGAAGTGGTCGGCCAGCAGCATGATATCGGATTTTCGTTCGCGCAGGGGCGGCAGCAGAATCGGGAAGACGTTGAGGCGGTAGTAGAGGTCTTCGCGGAACATACCGTCCGTAATGCCTTTCTCCAGGTTGCGGCTGGTGGCCGCCACCACGCGCACATTCACGGTGATCGTTTCGTTGCCGCCGACGCGCTCGAACGTTTTTTCCTGCAGCACGCGCAGGAGGCGAACCTGGACGGCGGGGGAGATGTCGCCGATTTCGTCGAGGAAGATCGTGCCGCCGTTGGCCAGCTCGAAGCGGCCTTTGCGTTGATGCGCGGCACCGGTGAAGGCACCTTTTTCGTGGCCGAACAGTTCACTCTCGATCAGGTTTTCGGGCAAGGCGGCGCAGTTGATGCTGACGAAGGCGTTGTTTTTGCGCGGGCTGTTGAAGTGGATGGCGCGGGCTACGAGTTCCTTGCCGGTGCCGGACTCGCCGCGCACCAGCACGGTGGCGGTGCTGTTGGCGACCTGGATGATCTGCTCGTAGATGGCGCGCATGGAGTTGCAGTTTCCGATCATGTTGTCGATGCTGTAGCGGTCGCCGAGCTGGCGACGCAGCATTTCGTTTTCCGACGCCAGCGCGTTGCGCTCTTCGATTTCCTCGCGGATGGTCGATACGGCCGACGCCAAGATCTGGGCCACGTGCTGGAGGAACTGGAAATAGCCGTTGAGTTCGTCTTCCTCGCAGGCCGGAAGATCGATGCTCATGGTGCCGATGACTTCCTTGTGGTGGATGATCGGAACGCACAGGAAGGCGATTTTTTGGTCGCCGCGGGCCTTGGTGCGGTTGAGGAAATCGCCGGATTCGCTGATATCCGAGATCAGTTCCGGCTGGCCGGTCTCGGCCACCCGGCCGGTGATCCCTTCGCCGAGTTCATATTGCCCCCGGCGTTTTTCGGTGTCGGAAAGGCCGCTGGAGGCCTCGATGTTCAGGATATCCGTTCCGGGCTGGCGGAGGGTCAGGGTGCCGCGCAGGACCCCCAGGTCGGATTCCATGATTTGCAGCACTTCGGTTAGAAGTTCCGCCACGTTATGCGGTCTCGTCGCAGTGGTCTGCGAAATTTTGTATAGAACGTTAAGTTCCTTGTCACTTTGATTCATTGATGCATCCCCAAGATGTGTCAATCGCCTGATTGGCAATAAAGAACAATAATGTACCGGATGGGGCGGCTGAAACACAACTGTAATAGTCAACGAAGTTGCTAACTGGAGTTGGTTAGGCGGGACCTGTTACAATATTGCCGTTTTTATTCAGCAACGAGCTGTTTTTCCGGCTCGTTGGAAAATTTGCCCCGCTGCCAGATGCTTGAAATCTTGGAGGCATGGGAGATTTCGAGGTGGATGTGGCCGAGTCCGTCGAGGCGCAGCTGCGAAGCGACTGTGCGCAGGGCTGTGTCCGGCGTGTTGCAATCGGAACTCAGGTGGGCAAGAAAGACGTGCTCGAGCTCGTCGGTGGCACTATCGGCAATCAAGCGGGCCGCATCGATATTGGAGAGATGGCCCTGGCGGCTGCGGATGCGCTGCTTCAACGACCAGGGGCGGGGTGCCTCCTGCAGCAGGTCTTCGTCGTGGTTGGCTTCCACGACGAGGGCGTGGCAGCCCTTTAGTTTGTCGCGGATGAGCGCGGTGCTCATACCGAGGTCGGTGACAACGGCCACTTTGGTGTCCGCGCTTTGCAGGCGGAAGCCGACGGGCTCGTAGGCATCGTGCGGGATGGAGAAGGGTTCGACGGAGATGTCGCCGATTTCAAAAGCGGCACCGGTCTGGAAGACTTTGACCGAGATTTCGTGGCCTTTGGGTTGGCGCTGAATACCGTTCAGCGTGCCGGCGTTGGCGTAGGCCGGAATGCCGTGGCGCTTTTGCAGAACGCGCACGCCGCCCACATGGTCGCCATGCTCGTGGGAGATGCAAATGCCGTTGATGCTTTCGGGAACGACGCCGATCTGGTCCAGCCGCACGGCCACCTGCTTGGCGCTCAGGCCTGCATCGATCAAAATCCGTGTTTTACCGGATGCCACATACACGGAATTTCCGGCACTCCCGCTGGCCAATACGCAAACTTTCAAGCTCATACCTTCTCCTAAAACCGTCCGACATCATACGGAAGACCGCCGCGATGGAAATAGTTTTTTAGCGGATTATTGGGCCGGGCCGGTCCGGGAACCGGGGGATGGTTTTTCCGGTTGGTGCGCCCGCGGAGACGGTTCCAGATTATTCCCCAGCTTTCCGTAAAGTTGGCTTGAGAAATGCGCAGGACGCGGTAATTTATAGGCATGGCACAGCCCGGACTAGTTTTAAGCCAAGAAATGAAGATGCAGCAGGTTCTTTCGCCGCATCTCTTCCAGTCATTGGAAATCCTGCAGATGCCCCTGCTCGACCTTCAGCAGATGATTAAGCAGGAGCTCTCGGAGAATCCCACTCTCGAGGCGACGCAGGAGATGGCGGACGAACAGATCGAGATCGAACAGGGCACCAAGGATGTCGAGCGCGAGGAGTTCGACAACGAGCTCGAAAAGCTGGCGGCGCTGGGCGAGGAGTGGGGCGATAACTACTATGAGAGTCGCCAGGTTGCCCCGGGCGATGCCGACGAAAAATACCAGTACATGATGGATTCGCTTTCCGAAGCCTCCACCCTCCACGACCAGTTGCTCGAACAGCTCGTCCTGTCCGGCCTGAACGAATATGACCGCAAGATTGCCGAGATCGTGGTGGGCAACATCGACGACGATGGCTACCTGACGCTCGACGTCGAGGATTTGCTGGCCCTGCCCAATTTTCCGGCCGAAACCCTCGAAAAGATTCTCGATACGATTCACGATTTCGATCCGCCCGGCGTGGGGGCCCGGGATTTGCGCGAATGTCTGCTCTTGCAGCTGCAGCGCGCCAAGAAGGAGGGTTCGCAGGAATACCAGCTGATCGCGAATCACCTGGATCTGCTGGGGCGGCACAAATACGACGAAATCGCCAAGGCGATGGGCCTCACGCTCGAGCGGGTCAAGGAATTGGCCGCTCTGGTTGCGAAACTGGATCCGAAACCGGGCAGAAGCTTCAGCGAAGAGCGGATCGAATACGTAACGCCGGAAATTGTGATTGAAAAAACGGACGGCGAATACGTCATCACGCAGAACAAGAAGCCCTATCCGCATCTTTTCATCAGCCAGAAATACCTGCAGATGCTCAAGGATCCAAACACCTCCCAGGAGGTGAAGATCTATATCCGCGAGAAGATCACGAAGTCAAAGCAGTTTATCCAAAGTATTGATCAGCGGATGAATACCATCTACCGCATCGCGGTGGAGATTGTCCGAATCCAACGCGATTATTTTGATTATGGGGTTTCGAAGTTGAAGCCGCTAAACATGAAAACCGTGGCGGAACTGCTCGAAGTGCATGAAACCACCATCAGCCGGGCCACCGCCGGGAAATACATGCAGACCCCGCAAGGGTTGCTCAGCATGAAATATTTCTTCAAGCCCGGGGTGAAAACCACCAGTGGCGAGATGATCTCAAATGAGAGCGTGAAAGCCGCGCTGGCTGAAATCGTTCGCGCTGAGGACAAGAAAAAGCCTTATTCCGACTCCAAGCTGGTCAAGCTGCTGGAAGAGGAGGGCGTGAAGATTGCCCGCCGAACCGTTGCGAAATACCGCGACCAGCTGCGCATCCTGCCGTCGCACCTGCGAAAAGTGCATTAGAGTTCGTAACGCGTAATACGTAATTGCTGCCCTGGGGCGGGTTGAACAATTCTCCGCATTACGCAT
>Ga0066376_10001153_pt1 | contig 25646 bp, 19 predicted proteins | sample Knorr_S15_td_Bot_FD_77009 | JGI IMG/M metagenome (GOLD analysis project Ga0066376, IMG submission 77009) | Marine microbial communities from Southern Atlantic Ocean transect - Knorr_S15_td_Bottom_ad_5009_LV_A | ecosystem: Environmental > Aquatic > Marine > Oceanic | place: Southern Atlantic... | reverse complement strand
AGGGTCGCCTCGTACTGAGGGCGTCGTAGACGTCGCAGACGTGGATGAGTCGACTCGCAAACGTGCATTTCCGACTGTAGTGCATGGCCGGATAGCCGCCGCCGTCCAGCATGACGTGGTGCTCGTAGGCCACGGTGGCGGCCAGGTCAAGCTCTTCCTCACTCTCGAGGATGATGCGCGCGCCGTCGACCGGATGCTCCTGCATGACCGCGCGCTCATGTGCGGTGAGTCTCCCGGGCTTGGTCAGAATGTCGAGCGGAATGCGAGTCTTGCCGACATCGTGCAACAGACCGGCCACCCCGATCTCCCGGGTGTCATCCGGTGAATAGCCAAGCGCCTCCGCCAGTCCCAGCGCGAGGACGGACACATTGAGCGAGTGGGTGGTCGTGTACTGGTCGAACTCTTTGAGTTTGAGCAGCGGCAGCACGAAATGGCTGTCCCCGTGCATGGCGACCGACAACGACCGCACCACGGCCACCGCCTCGGTGAGCGGCACTCGATCGTGGGTCTGGACCTCCGTCTGCATCCAACGAAACGCCTCGGCTTCGTCGCCGAGGGTCAGGCCGAGGGTGGTCGTCGGCATGTCGAGCTTCAGCTCCTCCTCGTCGAGTCCTTGGAGTCCGACGGCTCCGAATTTGGCCCCCAGCGACCGCATTTGCCGCGCCTCGCCGGTCGAGACCGCGGAGAGCGTGAGCCGAGCCAAGATCTCGTCCAGTAGGCCCTCGAACTCGTCCCGGCTCACGTTCCGTTCGAACTCGAGGCGCTGGATACCGGCGGCGATGAGCCGGCGGCCAAAGTCCCACGACTTCAGCTCTCGCAGCAGCTCTCGCCCGTAGATGACCTCATCTTCGAGGAACGTAAACGACGGGCGGTCCGATGGTCCGTGTGACCCGGTCAACCCGGTGAGCTCTTCATAGGCGGCGTCGAGTGCCCGCTCCCGCAACGGGTGCTCCGCGGGATACAAGGTCATCACGGCCAAGACATGCGCAAACGCATTCAGGAAGATGGTGGGATCGCTCATGCTGCCGCTCCTTGGGCCGCCTGGCGCAGCTCGGGATCTGAGGACCGCGCCGCCGCGGCCAGGATCGACACCGCGCGTGGGTCTTCCGCCCGCTGTTGGGCCAGGGCTTTGATGGACGCGAGTAGAATCGGGGTCCGCGGCGGCAGTTTTCGACGGCCCAGTAGCGAGTGTCCGCCGTCCGCGAGGGTGAGCAGGGCGCCGAGGGCCCGCGGTTGGCGGACCCGTCCGAGTGCGCTGGCAGCCAGGCATCGGACCCCGTCGCCAGCCTCGGGCTCGAGGGCGAGTTCGGCTACGCGCGGAACGGCGGCCGGAGGACACTGTTTCATCGCCTCCCTCAGACCCAGCGTTGCGATCCGGGGGTCGGCATCGTCAAGGGCCGTGAGGACCGCGGGGTCTCGGCCGCCTGGTATCTGCAGCTGCAGGCGAATCGCCTCCGCGCGCACGCGGCCATCGCGATGCGAGATCCAAGGGGTCAACGAGAGTCCATCGGGCATTTGCCCACGGCGTTGGAACAGGACCAGCATGTTCCGCTGCGCATACCAGGGCGTATTCTCCAGACGCTGGGCGATGGCATCACTCAAGTCCAGCTCCGCCCGAGTCAACAGGTCGAGCAGCTTCCGTCTCGTGGCCCGCACGTCGGATGTCACCAGCGCGTCCAGCAGCACGTGGTACGCATCCATCGTCATGTGTGGACCAAGAGACTCGAGCAGCTCGAAGTCGACCGGCTCCCGAGTCGCGAGGATGCGGAGCGTCTCCGGCTCGGCGAAGGCGGCCTGTATCGCGGTGCTGACAGGCCCCGCATGCCGTGGCTGTGTGTCGAGGAGAACTTGTATGGCGCCCAGCTGGCCCGCGTCGACGACCCGCGTAAGTGCCTTGCTCACGAGTGGGCCGAAGACGCCGCACTCCAGGCTCATCTGTACCACGCGGAACGGCTCGCGACTGAAATGCACCACCGGTGCCGTCCCTGACGCCTCAGCGCTGTCGGAGCTGGCCAGCTGCTGCAATATCCGGCCGTAGTGCTCCGGATTGGGGTCCGCCAGGTTCCAGTCCGCCGTCAAGCGGGACACCTGGTCGCGCAACTCCGCGTCCGCGCGCGGTCGGGCATGCGCGGTGCCGCTCTTGGCCTGGGCCGCCAGCTTCGAGAGCATCCGCAGCAGCCCGTCTGAGATGGTCTCCCCGCTGGTTTGGGCGGCCGCCTCGACGCTCCGCAGGACGGCACTGACCGTCATCCCGTGCGTCGCGTTGAGGACGAATTCGCCGCGCTGCGCGACATCCCCACCCATATTCACGAGCCGTCGCAGCGTGTCCGACCGGAGCGACCCGATCAGCGAGGAGGTCTTCTTCCGAAGCGCCTCCCCTTCGGCGCCGGACGCCACCTTCAATTGCTGCGAAATCTGTAGCAGATACCCGACGATCGCCTGGTCGTACGCTTTCGCACTGGGGTGGTTGTCGATCGCCTCCGCCACCTCAGAGGGCTCCGAGGGCACCGACTCCGCCCGAGCGGCCTCATTGCCCGAGAGCGCCGCGCGGGCCAGTCCCAGCCACAACTCCGTCCCGAGCGTATCGCCGGTGCCGTCGGATCCGTCGCTCGAGAGTGATGCATCACCGATCAACGAGAGGCCGTCGAACGTCAGCGGATGCAGCTTCAGATGTGGCCACACCGGGACCTGGCCATCCCGGGTGAGTCCGAGTTGTCCCTCCCGCTGCGGCTCAGCGGACAGGAGGAGCAGCGCGTCGGCGATTTCATCGACCTGGATCCCGCTGTGAAGACTGACCGCACCTAAATGGTGCGCGTGCAGGCCTTCCGCCAACCGTCGCAGGACGGCCTGATTGGAATCGGTGGCCACGCCGTCGATGATGAGTTGTCGGCGAGCGACGCCGAATGCGATCGTCGCGCGGTCCGCGAGCAGCTCGTTGGCTCGTCGGAAGACGTCCTCCACCCCGGGGTCGATCGACGGGTGGTCGCTCGGATACATCGAATAGCGATGGAGGGCCACCGACATCGCCACGAGAAACGCGTTCAGATCGCGTTTCGGCGCGGTTCGGTCAGGCGTGTCGATGCTGGTCACGGCGCTGGCGGGTCCACGGGGTTCGCCCGGACCTCCGCCTACGCTGGCGGGCCGGGTCACTTGCCACCGATCAAAAAGCAAGTTCTGTTCCCGTGGACCGAGTGCGCCTTGGGAGCCATAACACGTTGTTCAGGTTGTGGTTATGGACTGTTTCGCTGAAGTGTGAAGGTTTCGCGTCAGCTCCGTTTCGGGTGCGAAACTGTTCAATAATGAGACGGCGTCTGCAGAATTGACGGTCCACGCCCTGTTCGCCGACTAGAATGGGCCGAGCCAGTTTGGGCCGGCGCCGGAGGATGACGACATGAGACTGGATCCCAGGGCTATCGCCGGGCTGGCGGCGGCCGGGTTGGCGGGACTCGCCGCCTGCGCCGCCGAGCCTTCGACACCGGTCGTGGCCCCCGACCCCCCACCCGCCATCGTGAAGGGTGGCGACGGTCGGACCGGCGGCTACGAGGCGGTGGGGGGCTGGTGGAAGCCGGCGGCCGACCACGACGAGACGTGGACCTGGGGTGAGGTGTCTGGGGTGGCGGTCGATACGCCCGACCGGATCATTGTCGCCGTCTGGGGCGATCGGAGTGCGGACGGGACGGAACGGGAGGGCAGCTCGAACTACCTCGTGGTCGTCGATCGTGATGGCCACGTCGTCGAGAACTGGTCGCAGTGGGATTCCACCTTCAACAAGCCGCATCAGGTGTACATCAGTCCGTATGATCCGGAGCGCCATGTCTGGGTGGTCGAACGGGGCGGTGGCCGGGGCGTCCATATGCAGGTCATGAAGTTCACCAACGACGGCAGCGAACTGGTGATGCGGCTGGGCGAGCCCGACCACCCCACCACCCGGGAGGCGGCGCGGGCGAATCCGAACCCGGGTCCCTATACCTATGGGGAGCCGGCGGTGCTCGCATTCTTGCCTGACGGCAGCTTCCTGCTCGGCGATGGGTACTGGAACACCCGCATCGTCAAGTACGACGCGGCCGGCGAGTATCTGATGGAGTGGGGAGAGGCGGGTAGTGGCCCGGGCCAGTTCGACCTGGTGCACGGTCTTGCCGTGGACGACGAGCACCGGGTCTACGTCGCTGACCGACGGAACAACCGGATCCAGGTCTTTACCGAGGACGGGGACTTCATCGAGGAGTGGCCCGCCATCACCGACCCCGTCGGTGTGTTTGTCGACGAACGCCACGCGGTCTGGGTCATCTCGGCGAGCCTACACCGGGTGCTCAAGTACAACCGCGACGGCGAGCTGCAGCACGCGTGGGGCGCCTATGGCGGACCGGGCGGCCTGTCGGGCGGGCTGTTCCGGCCTCACCAGCTCGACGTGGACCAGGAGGGCAACGTCTATGTCGCCAGTTGGTCGGGTGGCTGGCTGAACAAATTCGTGCCGAGGCCAGATGCCGATCCAAGTGAGCTAATCGGAAGAGGCCTTGTGCTCGAACAGTAAGGACCCGATCAGGAATAAGTTGATCATTTCGGACGGGATGCATCGGTGGTCAGAATGGTCAAGTTGTTCTTGATCAGGTACTCAATACCGGACGTGTGCGATACGATTCCACCGGTTCGTACCTGGTGTCTGAGTCAGACAAGAAAGCGACATTGCGATGAAGATCATGCGGGTTGGACGGTGCGGGGGCGGCCCGGCAGTGCTGGCGTGGGGGCTCCTTGTCCTCGGCGTGGCTCCAGCGGCAGCGCAGTACGGGGCGCAGGATGGCGAGTGGCGCAGCTACGGCGGCGATGTTGGCAGCACGAAGTACTCGCCGCTCGACCTGATTACCCGGGACAATTCCGAAGACCTGGAGCTCGTCTGGCGGTGGTCCTCCGTTGACGACTTTCTCAGCCTGACCACGCCGGACGGCGGGGAGCTCTGGGCCGACTACGAGACGATCATCGGTCAGCTCGAGGCCGATACCCCGGACCTGTATCGGGACCGAAACCGGCCGAATCGGTCCAATCTCCAGGCGACCCCGCTCATGGTCGGCGGGGTGCTGTATCTGAATACCCCGTTGTCGCAGGGCGTCGCCATCGATGCGACGACGGGCCAGACGTTGTGGGTCTACAACCCCAAGAGCTACGAGGAAGGCACGACCTCGATGACCGTCACCTGGCGCGAACGCGGCGTCGCCTACTGGACCGACGGCGCCGACGAAGAGCGGATTTTTTGGGGAACCGGCAACGGGAGTCTCGTCTGCGTCGACGCGAAGACCGGCCGGCCCTGTGAGAACTTCGGTCAGAACGGCATCATCGATGCGATGACGGGGCTCCCGCGCGCGGTGCGGGACGACCGTGATTATCTGAACGCCATGCTGTTCTCGATTCAATCGCCGCCGATTGTCGTTCGCGACACCGTCATTCACGGGTCGTCGGTCGCCGACCGGCGGATCACGAAAGAGGCGGTCCCCGGGTGGGTGCGAGCGTGGGACGTCCGCACCGGCGAACACAAGTGGGACTTCCATACCGTCCCGGCCAATGGGGATGAATTCGGCGCCGATACCTGGCTGAATGAGTCGTGGCGGTACTCGGGCAACGCCAACGTCTGGTCGATGTTGAGCGGCGACGACGAGTTGGGCTATGTGTATCTGCCCACCGGGACGGGGACCAACGATTACTACGGTGGACACCGGCTCGGAGACAACCTGTTTGCCGAAAGCCTGGTCGCGGTGGATATCGAGACAGGTCAGCGTGTCTGGCACTTCCAGGCCGTGCATCACGGGTTGTGGGACTACGACTTTCCGGCCGCGCCAAACCTGCTCGATATCGAGGTCGACGGCCGGCCGGTCCGAGCGATCGCGCAGGTCAGCAAGCAGGGCTTCGTCTACACGTTCGACCGGGTGACTGGCGATCCGATCTGGCCCATCGAGGAGCGCGCGGTGATCACCGCGCCGGCGATTCCCGGTGAAGTGCCCGCACCGACGCAGCCTTTTCCGACCAAGCCGGCCGCCTTTGACTATCAGGGGGTGACCATCGACGACCTCGTCAACTTCACGCCCGAGATCCGGGAGATGGCGCTCGAGGCGGTCAGCAATTTCCGACTGGGGCCATTGTTCACGGCGCCTACGCTGGCTGAAGAGGGCGGCACACAGGGAACCTTGTTCCGACCGACCGGCGGCGGCGCCGCCAGTTGGACCGGGGCTGCCGTCGATCCCGAGACCGGGATGCTCTACGTGCCCTCGAACAACAACCTCGGGGTCATTTTCTACTACACGCCAGACCCCGCCCTTGGGGGCAACCTGCGCTACACGCACGGCGCGCCGGAAGCCGCTCGGCTCCGCGGGGACGCGCCCGTCGGCCCGCGGATGCCGCAAGGTTTGCCGCTCCTCAAACCGCCGTACTCGCGGATGACGGCCATCGACATGAACAAGGGTGAACACGCCTGGATGCAGCCGCTCGGAAACGGGGACCGGATTCGCAATCACCCGCTCCTTCGCGATCTGGATTTGCCGCCGCTGGGTGGCGACGGTCGGGGAGGACCGCTGCTGACCAAGACCCTGCTGATCAGCGCGTTGTCAGCCGGCGGCAGCAACGGGGGGCCCCGGTTGGTCGCTCGCGACAAGACCACCGGCGAAGAACTGGGCTCGGTCGATCTGCCCACCGGGGCGGTTGGCACCCCGATGACCTATCTGGTAGACGGGACACAGTACATCGCCCTGACGATCGGGGGACAGCCCCCAAACCTGATCGCGTTCGCGCTGCCGGATTAGAGGAACGCACCTATGAGCGTGGCCCACCTTCGCACTTACACCATCAATGCGGGACAGATGGACAGCTGGCTGGCGCTGTTCAAGGACCAACTGGTCCCGTTGCTCCGCGAGCACGACATCCAGGTCGACGGCACGTGGGTGAACGCCGAGCAGACCCAGTTCATCTGGGTACGCAGTTATGGCGACACCGAAGACGATCTCAAGACGAAGGAAGCGGCGTTCTATGGCTCCGCGTGGTGGAGGGCGAACGTGGACTACGTCCGCAGTCACCTGGCGCATCGAGAGATCACCCTGATGCGATCGGTCTAGCCGCCCACGCACGTTGGGCTCGCGAGACGTGCCGTTCCTTGGTACCATGAGGCCATGGCTCTCGACGAACGCGCGCTGTTTACGAAGGTTCCGGAGAATCGGTCGGGTCGGTTTCAGTGTCCCAGGTGCCGACGGACGGGTGACTATCGCATTCGGTGGGTGCGACACTCGAAAAAAGGCCGACTGCCCGCCGGAGCGAACGAGGACGACCGCGCCAAGTTCGCCAAACTTCGTGACTACATGCTCCGTCTTGACGACGACGTCACGTGCAAGACCTGCGGCAAGCGATTTGACATCCCCTCGCAACATTCCCTGGTGTTCGTGGACCAACTCGGGGGGTTGCCCAACGATGACGACCTGCAGCAGGAAATCAACGCGGTGGCCGACGAGCCCGAACCGGAGCGCGAGAAGAAGCCGACACTTTCCGATCGGTTTACCCGAAAATCAAGTGGCTGGAAGTAGTGGCCGACCAGCCCCCAACCAGCGCGGCACGACAGACAAAGGAGCCTTCTCATGCAGACACCTATGACCTCACGGACGTTCGGCGTTCTTCTGCTCGCCCTGACTTGCGCGGTGGCGGGCGTCCTGCCGGCCGAGGCCCAGGTCGATCGGGTCACGGACCCGAACTGGACGACGCTGCGCACACCGGACGGGCAGCCGGACCTGCAGGGCATCTGGGGCAACAAGACGATCACGCCGATTGAGCGACCCGGCAGCCAGGGGCAGGCCTTTCTGACCGATGAAGAGATGGCGGCGCTGAACCAGCAACGAGCCGTCAACTCCGCCGCGCAGGACGCCGCGCCGGCCCAGCGCACGGTGGCCGGTAGAAACGTGGGCGGCTACGGCAGCTATTGGCTCGACGCGGGGGACACGTGGCTGTCGACGGGGCAGACCTCGTTCGTGGTCGATCCGCCGGATGGCCGGGCCCCGATCAAGCAGTGGGCGCTCGACGCGAAGGCTTACAATCTGGCCAACGAAGGCGACCACTATCAGCACCTCAGTGTCTGGGATCGCTGCATCTCGCGTGGGGTGCCGGGTTCGATGCTTCCGGCCGGCTACAACAACGCCTATCGCATCGCGCAGACCCCGGATCACATCGTGATCTATCACGAGATGATTCACGACGCCCGGATTATCCCGCTGTCCGACGCGCCCTTCGTTGATGGGCGTATTCAACAGTGGATGGGTGACTCGCGCGCGCACTGGGATGGAGACGCGCTGGTGGTCGAGACCAGGAATTTTCACAACCGGGGCTGGATCGCGTCGAGCTTCGCGGGGGGGCGTATCAAGGGTATTCCGACCAGCAAGGCCCTGCACGTGATGGAGCGGTTCGAGCGCGTGTCGGAATCCACCATCATGTGGACGGTCACGATCGAAGACCCGAACGTGTACACCGCGCCGTGGACCATTCAGATGCCGCTGACGGCGGAGCCCGGGTATCAGATGTTCGAGTACGCCTGCCACGAGGGTAACCACGCGGTGCCCGGCACGCTGGGCGGGCAGCGCGTGCTCGACGCCGCGGCCGCGGCGACGGACGGGCCGTAGGGCGACCGTCCATGGGACGACACAGCACGTGCCGTTCATCGGGTCGATGCGGCCAGTTCGCGCGGGTTGGCCTCCTCGCCGGCGCCATCTCGACCATCGGCCTCGGTGTCGCCCGGGCTCAGACCCCGTCGTCCACGGACGGACCGTGGCAGACCTACGGCACCGAGAACGGGGAGTGGCGAAGCTACGCTGGCGACATCGCCGGCACGAAGTATTCGCCCCTGGACCAGATCGACGCCGACAACTTCAGTGAGCTCGAGATCGCGTGGGAGTGGACGTCGGTCGATGCTCTCGTCAGTCGGTCGACGCCGGGCGGGGGCGAATGGTGGGCCCCGCTCGACACGATCGTCGAGTCGCTGGTGGACGATACGCCCAACCTCTACCGTGACAGCCAGCCGCCGAACCTGTCGAGGCTGCAGGCGACCCCGTTGATGGTGGGTGGCGTACTGTACTTCAACACGCCCCTCTCGCAAGGCGTGGCGGTCGACGCCGCGACCGGGCAGACGTTGTGGGTGTTCAACCCAAAGACCTACGAGGAAGGCACCCCGTCGATGAGCAGCCCGTGGACGCAGCGCGGGGTGGCCTACTGGACCGACGGCGAGGAGGACGAGCGCATCTTCTGGGGCACCGGCAACGGCTACCTCGTCTGCGTGGACGCCACGACCGGGCGACCCTGTCCAGACTTCGGACCCGACGGCGGGGGGCAGGTGGACGCCATGGTCGGCATTCCTCGAGTCGAGCGTGACGCGCGCGACTATCTCAACGCGATGCTCTACTCGATCAACTCGCCGCCGATCGTCGTACGGGACATGGTGATTCACGGGTCGCAGATCGCCGACCGGCGGATCACCAAGGAGGCGCCCCCCGGGTGGGTTCGCGCCTGGAACGCACGCACCGGCGAGCATGCCTGGGATTTCCACACCGTCCCGAACAGTGCCGACGAGTTCGGCGTCGACACCTGGGGCAATGACTCGTGGCGCTACTCGGGCAACGCCAACGTATGGTCGATGCTGGCCGGCGACAACGAGCTGGGCTACGTCTATTTGCCGACCGGCACCACGACCAACGACTACTACGGGGCGGACCGCCCGGGCGACAACCTGTTCTCGGAATCGATCATCGCGGTCGATGTGGAGACGGGCCAGCGGGTATGGCACTTCCAGGCCGTGCATCACGGGCTGTGGGACTATGACTTCCCGACACACCCGAACCTGGTCGACCTGGTGGTCGACGGCCGTCCCATCAAGGCGCTGACGCAGGTGAGCAAACAGGCGTTTGTGTACGCGTTCGACCGGGTCACCGGCGACCCGATCTGGCCGATCGAAGAGCGGCCGGTTCCGCAAGAGACGAACATGCCGGACGAGGTGCCCTCACTGACCCAGCCGTTTCCGACGCGGCCGGCGCCGTTCGACTATCAGGGCGTCACGATCGACGACCTCGTCGACTTTACCCCCGAGCTGCGGCAAATGGCGGTGGAGGTCGTGCAGAACTATCAGATTGGACCGATCTTTACCCCACCTGGACGCCCCATCGAAGGGGGCACGCAAGGGACGTTGATGCGACCGCCAGACTTTGGCGCGGCCGGCTGGGCGGGCGCCGCCGTCGACCCGGAGACCGGCATGCTCTATGTGCCGTCACGGAACATCGCGGTCGCCATCCCGCTCTACGAGCCCGATGGGGTACTGGGGGCCACGATGCGCTACACCCACGGAGCCCCGGAGGCCATTCGTCTGCAACAGCGTGGCGGCTATCAAGCGCGCATGCCGCAGGGGCTGCCGTTGCTCAAGCCGCCCTATTCGCGGATCACCGCGATCGACATGAACACGGGCGACCACGCGTGGATGGTGCCGCTGGGCAACGGCGACCGGATTCGGAATCACCCGCGTCTGCGCGATCTCGACTTGCCGCCGCTCGGAGACGGGACCATCGCCGGACCGGTGTTGACCAAGACTCTCTTCATCAGTTCCGTGCCGACCGGGGGGAGTGACGGGGGGCCAGGGCTGGTGGCCTGGGACAAGGATACTGGCGAGATCCGAGGCGCGGTCGATCTGCCCGCTGGCACCATCGGTACACCGATGACCTACAGCGTCGACGGGCGGCAGTACATCGCGGTGACTATTGGCGGCGGGCCGCGACTGGTCGCCTTCGCCTTACCAGAATAAGCAAGGCGCGTATTTGCGCCGCCCTGAAGCTTTTGCCCGCCTTCACCGCTCCGAATACGTGGTGATGTGGTCCAGCAGGAGCTCGGTCATCTGGTCCGTCGCCAGGTCCGGGATCCAGTGGCTGACGCCCTCGATGACCTCGAACCGGTAGGGCGCGTCGACATACTCCTCGGTGAGTTCCGCCCCATCGATACAGAGCGCCGTGTCGCCGTCGCTCCAGGTGAACATCGTCGGTACGTGCACCACGCCAATGGCGGGCCCAGACACCTGACGGTCTGCAATGTTGGCGCGATACCAGTTGAGCGCGGAACCGAGTGCGCCTTTCGAACCCAGCACCCGCACGTAGTCCTCCACCGCGTCCTCCTCGATACCGGTGAAGAAGTTACGGAGCCCCGCGTTGTCGTCCGCGACGAACTGGTCCTCTGAATCCGGCTGGACGAAGAGGTCGAAGTAGGACGAGGCCTCGACCTGGCACGAGGTCGGGTCGCCCAGAACCCGAGCAAACGCATCCGGGTGCGGCACCGACACCGGGCTGGCCGAGATCACCCGTTCCTCGGCGGCGACCGCGACGGCCCAGGCGACGATGGCGCCCCAATCGTGCCCGACGATATGGAATCGCTCGGCGCCGATGGCGTCCGCGAGGCCGACGATGTCTTCGACGAGCCGGGGCACGGCATAGTCTTCGACCGTGGACGGTCGTGCGCCGGCCGAGTACCCGCGCTGATTGGGTGCCACCGCCCTGAACCCGGCCGCACCAAGCGCGCTGATTTGATTGCGCCATTCGTAGGACGTCTGCGGAAATCCGTGGAGGAGGATCACCACCTCGCCGTCGGCTGGACCGGCCATTCGGACGTCGAACGTGAGGTCGCCGACCGTGACTGGGGTCATGGTGATGTCGCCGCTTGGAGGAGCCGCACCCTCGGCGATGCCAGTTGGTGTCTTGGGATGCGCGAGGAGCCATTCCACGACTCGCCGAGAGAAGTGCTCCGACAGATCGGGGCCGTGGGCCCCGCCATTGATCGTCCACAGCTCGGCTGACCCTCCCGGTCGACACCCGTTCGCATATCGCGTGACCACGGTCTCGGCCCCGTCCAGTCCGCTGTCCAGGTCGAGGATGCCGGCGTCGACACCGCTCACCGCGCACCCGTTGTGCGCGGCCCAGGCTTCGATGCCTTCGCGTGCGCCCGGGTGGGGGGGGCCGCCGTTGAATATGCCCCCGTCGTAGCTGATGACTGTGTCCGCATCGCCGTGAATCTGGAGGACATGTACCGGGTTGGCCGGGGCTGGGCGGCCCGCTGACTGGTCCGCGCCGGCCAGGCTGGCAATCGCCGCGATGGTGCCCGAGTGGTCATGCGCCATCCGATAGGACATGAAACCACCGTTCGAATGGCCCACCAGATGCACGCGTGCGTCGTCGACGTTGTACTGCGACTTGATGCTGTCGATGATCTCTGCCACGTACGCCGAGTCGTCCACCTCGCTTTCGAAGAAGTTGCAGCACGAGGTCGAGGCGTTCCAGAAGCGATTCTCGTCAGGGCCGTTCTCTCTGGTCCCGTCCGGGGCCACCATGAGAAATCCGTAGTCGTCGACCAGGTCACTCAACCCGAAGTAGGCGTCCTGACCCTCGCCATTGAAGGAGTAGCCGTGCAGCAGTACGATCAGCGGCGCGGCGACCGCGGCGTCATAGCCGGCGGGAACCCGCACTGGAGGCATCTCGCGAGCCATGTCGTCGGGCGGGTCGGCGGCACACCCTGATAGACCGAGAAGCACGGCCGCGACGGACAATCGAGTGAGTGCGCGCATGGAGTTTCCTCTGTGTGGCGGTGGTCGGAGCAAAGGAGCGGAGTATAGCAGCCCGTGGGTTGCGACCCGGCCAGGCGTCGGGCGCGGCCAGTGGCGCCGAATGCTGCCCGGACGATGTGCGCCGTGCCTCAGACGTACGTTCCCGCGGGAACGTCGTCCGTCGAACTGAGTCCAGGCGGGGAGTGTATTCCGGAACCGTGACAGGCGCGTACGGCCAGCCCGATATAATCGGCCTGTTTCCAGGCCACCATGCCTTTGAGCCCCGGCACCACCCTCGGCCCCTACGAAATCGTGGCCCCCATTGGCGCGGGCGGCATGGGCGAGGTGTCCCAAGCCCGCGACACTCGCCTCGACCGCACCGTCGCCATCAAAGTCCTGCCCGAACACGTTGCCGCAGACCCCGACCTGAAGCAACGGTTCGAGCGTGAAGCGAAGACCATCTCCAGCCTGAACCATCCGCACATCTGCACGCTGCATGACATCGGGACCCAGGACGGGATCGACTTCCTGGTCATGGAGTATCTGGAGGGCGACACGCTGGCCCAGCGGTCGGAGAAGGGCGCGCTGCCGCTGAATCAGGCGCTGCAGATTGCCGTCGAGATCGCGGACGCGCTGGACAAGGCGCACCGGCAGGGGATCGTCCACCGGGATCTGAAGCCGGGAAACGTGATGCTGACCAAATCTGGGGCGAAGCTCCTGGACTTTGGGTTGGCGAAGTTGCGGCCGGCGGAGGCAACGGCCGGGCTCACGGCGATGCCGACCCAAGAGGCTCCCCTCACGGAGCAGGGGACGATCTTCGGGACGTTCCAGTACATGGCCCCCGAGCAGCTCGAAGGCAAGGAAGCAGATGCGCCGCCACTGAGACCGCCCGCGGGCCGCCTGGCGCAGACGGAGAGGTGCTCGTCTACAGCGCGAACCTCGGCGATGGGATCCGACTCTACGCGCGTCCGTTCGACCAGCGCGAGGCAAGGCCTCTCAGTGGCACCGAATTCGCCTATGAGCCGTTCTTCTCGCCAGATGGCCGCTGGATTGGCTTTCACGATCCGAATGAGCGCAAGCTCAAGAAGGTGCTGGTGCAGGGCGGGCAGGCGCAGGTCGTCTCGGACGCATGGCCACCCGTAGGCGGCACCTGGTTGGCCGACGGTTCCATCATCTTTGCCAGTCAACCTTCCGGTGCGTTCGATGCGACCGGCGTTGCCCAGTCAAGGCTGTTTCGCGTGCCGGACACGGGCGGTCCACCTGAGCTCTTGCTGGCTCCTGACGAACTCCAGGAGGATGGTCAGCCGACGGGACGGAGTTGTACTACCGAGCGACGTCCGCCATGATGGTCGTGGATATCGACACTGAGCCGGTCTTGCAAGTCACGACACCGCGCGAGCTCTTTCGGGATCGCTACGTGAGGCTCGGAGTAGCCACGCAGTATGACGTCACGCCGGACGGGCGCATCCTCATGTTGAAAGACGTCGAGCCAGACCCAAGCGAAGAGGCGGTCCGCTACGATCACCGTTCTCGTCCAAAATTGGTTCGACGAACTCGAGCGTCTCGCGCCCAGCCCCTAACTAACAGCCCGTGGTAGAAGTCCCACTGCATTCGACCGACGCTGAATCCGGTCGATCCACGTTGTTCATCGGTCAAATACTGTCGGTATTTTCCCTCTTCTCGCCTTGCTCGACCGGTCCAGCGCCGCTCTCGGTGCGACGCGCGACTTCTACCACGGGCTGCTAGCCCGCGTCCCGACGGCGACTACGGCAACGCAAATGCCATGACGGTGTTCGTGGCCACCACCGCCACATACTGTGTGCCATTGACCTCATAGGTCAGCGGGCTCGAGCGAATCGTGCGCGGGGCTTGATACTGGAAGAGTTGCTCGCCCGTGGCGGCGTGGAACGCGTAGAACCCGCCATCTTCGGTGCCTTGAAAGATGAGGTCGCCGGCCGTGGCCACGCTGCCGCTCGAGGCCCCAAAGGTGACCGCCGGCAGCACCTGCTGCCACACGTCTTCACCGGTGGCCGGCTCGTAGGCGGTGAGCGTGGTGCTGGGCGGGTAGGACGGAATTCGATCGATCTCCGTGAAGTTCTTCTGGTGCCCGCCGCCCTCGCCCAGCTTCAAACTGTCGCCGAGCGGCTTGACGAGCAGCGACACGCCCGCGTTCTTCCCGGTCACATACAGCAGACCGGTTCTGGGGCTGAATGCAGGTGAGCCGAAACTCGATCCGCCGTGGGCCACGATGTAGTGCTCGTCGGTGGAGTATGGGGTGTACATCTGGCGCGCCCGCTTCTGGAGTTCGGGGTCGTCGAGGTCGAGATAGGTGGCGCAGAACGGCGTCATCGGGACCCCGCGCGCATTGTGGGGGATCGGCTGGGTGGGATAGACGACCTCGCCGGGCACGTTGGTGTCTGTCGGCACGAGCGTTTCGACCATCGGGTTGATCGGCTCCCCGGTCTCTCGGTGCCAGAGATACAGCAGACAGTTCTTCCCGGCCGCGCCCACGCCCTTGATGGTTGCGCCGTTGCGGGTGACGTCAAACAACACGGGGCCCGTGATGTTGTCCCAATCCCAGAGATCGTGATGGATCGACTGGTAGTGCCACTTGAGGGCGCCGGTCTCGAGGTCCAGGGCAATCGTTGAATTGGTGAACAGGTTCGCGCCTGGCCGCGCCGAGCCGTCGTAGGGCGGATTGGGGTTCGCGGTGTTGAAGTAGAGCAGCCCCAGCTCGACGTCAATGGCCGGCTGGGTCCAGATGCCGGCCCCGACCCGCTTCCCGTCGCCCCATGTCGGGTCGGCCAGTTCCCACCCCTCGTCCTGCGGGCCCTGCGGGATGGTGTTGAACACCCACTTGATGGCGCCGGTCGTGGCATCGGCCGCTACGACCAGCCCACCGGGGATGTTTCCCTCAGAGATAGCCGACGCGGCGAACAGCGTGTTGTCGTAGTAGGTCGGCGAGCTGTTCATGCGGTAGTTGAGTGACGAGGCGTCGAATCCCGGTGGATAGACGTCTGGATACTTGGTCTCCAGCGCGAGTCCGAACACCGGCAGGACCCCGCCGTTTCCGAACGACTCGACGAGCTCGCCAGATTTCGCGTCCGTCGCCACGAGCTGGTCCCCGTGATAGGTGTAGATCTTGCCGTCGGCGTACAGCGGACCACGCACGACCCCGCCACTGAGACCATCCACCTCCAGCGTCCACACCTTTTCCCCGGTCACCGCGTTGAGGGCGAGCACGGTCGCGCCGGCGTGGAAGTACATCAGGCCGTCGACCACGAGCGGGGTGACCTGGGCGACATTGAGCCCGGCCGGCACGACGAACGACCAGCGTGGCTGCAACTGCCCGACCGTGTCGGTGTTGATCTGGTCGAGGTTGGCGAACCGCTGATTGTGGAGGTCCAGGTTGTGACTGGCCCAGTTCGTCTGGGTGCTCCCGGCGGTGATGACGGGTGGCGCGCCCGTCCTGGTCGTGCGGCCTTGCGGTTCGGCGCTGGCGGGGTGAAGTCCCACCATCGCCGCCACCGCGAGCGTCGTTGTCGCCAGGGGAGCGAGTCGCCGGTTTGGTGATTCCACCATGCAAAGGTCTCCTTCGGGTTGTGCCTCAACGCGATATTTTACCGCGCACTCGGCGCGTCGATGCCCCCGACCCGGATGTCAACCGAGCCAGATCCCGTACCGTGGACGTTGCCTCATCGTATTCAGAATCTTGTCGGGAGACATGGTTTCCAAGAGCGTGCCGTTCCACGTGTCGCGCACTACCACGCGTTTCTTCGCCACCCGCCTGGCCTGGTCGAGCCAGCCCTGACCGAGGGGGGCGTGCGACCCAATATGCCGCACCATATCCAGCGAATGCGTCACCGCGGCCCCGACAGGGAACATCGGGTCTCCCCACACCACGTCAAAACTGCCTTCGGGGAACCCCCCAAGCAGCATGCGCGAATCGGCGTTGACGACTCGCACTGCGTGGCCCGCGTCGCGCAACCCTTCGTGGGCCATCAACGCGAGGGCTGGCTGCAGCTCGATGCCCGTGACCGGCACTCCCGTCAACAGGGCCACGAACGACGCGTCCGTGCCCAATCCCAGCGTGCAGTCGAGGACCCGGTCGCCCTGGGTCAAGTCCATCGCGCGTACCAATGGGTGGGTCCAGCCCGCTTCCACGCGGGTGTGAAGCAATCCGGGATGCCAGTGATACTCCCGGCCCGGCGTCTTCAGGCAGAGCCCGGTGCGACTGACTTGCAGCACGGTCGCGTCCCAGTCGACGGCCGCCCGCTGCTTGAACTCGAAACTCGGCAGTTCCGCGATCGAGGCCGCGCGACGTAGTTCCTGCTCTCGGGCCCGGCCAGAGACTGTCACTTCCATACGTGAGCATTGCCTGTCGAACTATTCGGGAGCGGGGAAGTAGGCGATGCGGTCGCCACGGTACGACCCCAGCCACATCTCGTCGCCAATCCGCATGGCCGTGGTCGAGGCCACGAATCCGTCCATCGCGGGGTGCTCGAAAATGCGGCGGAACTCCAGCGTCTCCGGGTCGATGGCCGCGACGTTCGTCGTCTCGCGTAATGGCTCTCGTGGGTCGGTAATCGAGCGTCCGTCCTTGTCGGTGTGGCCGGCGGCGAAGATCACCGAGCCATCGAGCGACATTCTGACGTTGTCGGGTCGGAACCCCAGATCGATGACCTCTGTCTGCACCGGCGTTTCACCCAGAGAGATGCGAGTTAGCTTCTCCTGACTCCACCCGGCGATATACAGCCAGTGGCCGTCCCGCGAGATTTCCAGGCCGTTCGGGGCCGAGCCTTCGCTGCCAGGGATCCGCGTCCACCCGGTAGCGGTCTGCCACGACCACACGTCGTCCGTTGGGCCGCTGGTGGTCGCAAACCCGCCATCTGGCAGCGCGACGACGCTGTTGAGGCTCAGCGTCGACAGGGCGGGAGCGCATCCGACCCAGGTGAGGTCTGGCGGCGTGGCATCGGCGTCGACCTCGAACACTTCGATCGACTCCCGGGTGCCGTGGTGCACGACATACAAGGTATGGATGGCACCATCGCCTGGCTTGAGATACAGACCGTGGCCTCGGAAGACCTCCTGCTCCGAGGCCGCGAGCGGCCCCGGGCATGTCGGGTAGGTCGCGGCGTCGAGCCGCTCCGTCTGTCCCGGTCTTGGAAACAGGACGGTCGTCGTCTTGTCGCCGGCGTTCACGAGATGAAGGCGGCCGCCTTCCTGCGCCCCCGACGCGATGACCCACTCGGCTCCGGGGAGCACGGCGAGGTCTTCGGGACTGATGAGGTCGCAGATAAACTGAATGTCCCCGACGGCATCACACGGGGTCGCACCGTACTCGGCGAAACCGGGGGCCGGCGCATCGGCCGCGGGGGTGACTTCCGGGGCGGGTTCGGGCGATGGTTCAGGCGCGCCGCAGCCGAGGGCCACGAGTGTGGCCAGACCGCAGAGCGTCAGTATGGGTGTCTTCACGATGTTCCTCCTTGCACGACGACCGGCGACCGACGAGCGGCAAGAGCAGCCGGCGCCTGGCTCACGGACCCTGCCCGTCCTGGCGACGCAGCGCGCGTTAAGACCGTCCCCAGATCCTATCCCGACCGCGTGCCCCGTGTAAGTTGGCCGTGACCGTCAACGCGACGCCTGGCGACAATCTCGAAGACGCGGTTCGCCGTGCTGTCGACCGGCGCGCCCAGTTGCTCGTCCGCCTGGCGGATGCCGGGACCGACTGCTGTCGGTTGTTGCACGGCGCCCAGGAGGGTGTGCCGGGTGTCACCCTGGACCGCTATGGCACCCTGGCCCTCCTGCAGAGCTTCCACACGCCGCTATCCGAGGCGTCGGTCGACGGTGTCGAAGGTGCGCTCGACGCACTCCTGCCTGGGCTGGACCTGGTCTACAACGACCGGAGCGCGCCTGGATCGAAGGTCGGCAACCGGCTCGTCGGCGCCCGCCGCGCCGCCGCCAAGGTGGACCGGGTCACCCGAGAGCATGGCGTGCGCTTTCACATCCGGGCTCGTCACCGCGGTTACGACCCCTGGCTGTTTCTCGATCTGCGCGCGATGCGCCGGGCCGTCATGGATGAGGCCCGTGGCGCGTCGCTCTTGAACCTGTTTGCGTATACCTGCGGGGTCGGTGTGGCCGCCGCCGTCGCTGGCGCGCGTCGCGTCCTCAACGTTGATTTCGCCGAGTCGAGCCTGGCCATCGGCACCGACAACGCCGCGCTGAACCGGGTGACGGGACGCACCACACAACTCGTCAGCGATGTGTTTCCCGCCGTTCGCCAATTGGCCGGTCTACGCCAGCCGTCGGTTGACCGCGGTCGTCGGCTCCCGGCGTTCCCCCGTCTGGACCCTGAGAGTTTCGACCTCGTGTGCCTGGACCCGCCGCCGCTGGCTCGCAGTCGCTTCGGGGTCGTTGACGTGGCGCGGGACTATCAGGCGCTACTCAAGCCGGTACTGGGGCTCGTGAGCGAGGGGGGTGCGTTGTATTGCACGAACAATCTCTCGCGGGTGGACGAAGAGACCTGGCACAGCGTGCTCCGGCAGTGCGCCGTCAGACACGGTCGCCCCATCCGGACGCTTGACGTCATCCGCCCCGGAGATGATTTTCCGAGCCTCGACGGCCGCCCGCCCCTCAAAGTCGCGCGGCTGACGTTCTAGCGGTTTCCGAGCGAGGCGTCCGTCTGGCGGCGTTGCTGCGTCGGTCACATGCCGCCTGCATGCTCCCTCCTTGCGCCTGGCCAGACGAACGCGGCGTTCTTAGGCGGGGCTGCGCCCCGAACCCCACGCGGCGGCTCCGCGGGGACCCCGAGTGCCCCACTCCGCCGCCGCGGGGCGCGCATTGTCGCGCGCCCTCAGCTTGCCAACCCGTCACACGCGGGACGTGGAGCCTAGGGCAGGAAACGGCGATTCTATCGTCGTTCCTCTCCGACCTCGGAGGGGCCCGCTCCCGCCGCACGAGCGCACTGGCGCGTTTGACCAGCCCCCACCTGCCAAGCGGCGGAACGCCGTCGCGCCCGAGACGTTTCCGTGGGAGACGAACGCCTCGCCCGGAAACCACTCGGCCGGCGTTTTTTAACAACCTGCCAGGCACGGATGGCTTGCCTCATCGGACGACTCGCCGTATTGTCTGCGGTACTGATTGACGGACATCCATGACGCGGGATCGGGGGGAGCGAATGAACAGGCAACGTATCGCTTCGGTGATGGCGGTAGCGGCGACGCTGGCGATGGCGCCGGCGGGCTCGGCCGGACAGGCCCCGGAGGGATGGACCGTGCCCCGGACCGCGGACGGGCGTCCGGACCTGCAGGGTATCTGGGCCAACGATTCGGCCACCCCGTTTCAGCGGCCGGAGACGCTTGGCGACCGCGCCACGCTGACCGACGAAGAGCTGGCCGCGATGCAGGCCTATACGGTCGCGTACGACCAGGCCGGCGGCGATGCCGTGTTCGGTGACACGCCGTTCCTGCGGGCCCTGGCGTCGCTGGAGCCACCGGAGCCTGACTCTGGTGCGGCCCGGCCGTCGACCCGAAGCTACAACCAATTTTGGATGATCGATCGCTGGTTCGACAATCGCACGTCGCTAATCGTCGATCCAATAAACGGCCGTCTGCCGGCCCGCACCGCCGAGGCGGAAGCGCGCGCCGAGCGACGGCGAGCCCAGCGGAACGCGCCCGGATCCGATGGACGGCTGACGCTCGGTCAGGAAGTCGCCACCGTGGACCCGGCGATCCGTTGCCGGGGGGGCGGCACCCTGCTGAGCGGGCGCGGCTACAACAGCAACTACCAGATCTTTCAGAGCGCCACCCACGTCGCCGTCCAGATCGAGATGCATCACGATACGCGGCTGATTCCGATTGGGGACGCGGTGCCGACCCAGCACGGTCCGGCGACCGCTCTGGGCAGCTCGCGCGGGCGCTGGGAGGGAGACACACTGGTCGTGGACACCACGAACCTGTCGCGAGGCGCCAGCGGTTCGACGACCGACGTGCGTATCACCGAGCGGTTTACCCGGGTGGGGCCTGAGATGCTGCAGTACGAATACACGCTGGACGATCCTGCGACCTGGACCCAACCGTGGACCGCACGCATGTTCCTCAGGCCTGCCCCCGGCACCGGGGTCATCTACGAGTTCGCCTGCCATGAGGGGAACTACGCCATCGAACACGCGCTGCGGAACGAGCGTTATCTCGACGCTCAGGGGCGATAGCGAGCGGGGCGCGGAGCCTCTGCGGAACCGTCATCCGGACGCACGCCGGGCCCGACCGCGCCACACGGCGCGGCGGGGCCCTTCCTCTCTGGATCGTCGGACCCGCAACCATGCGCCCGTGGGAACGCCGTTGCTAGCGGTTGTGTACCTCCAGCAGGATCTCGATGTCCACCTGACTGCCGACGACGAGCGTCGCCGCCCAGCTGCCGGTACCGACCTCGAAATCGCCACGGTCGATGGTCGTTCCGGCGCGAAAACTCGCCACCTGCTTGGCCCCTCCAAGCATCGGCTGCATCTCGGCCGGAATCGCCTTGGTTCCGAGCAACGAGATCGGCAGCTCGATCTCGCGGGATATGCCCTTGATTGTCAGCGGGCCGGTCGCGATCAGCTGGTCCTTCCCCACCATGCGCACCGACGTGCTCCTGAACGTCATTTCCGGATGGGCGTCAGCGTCAAAGAAATCAACCGTCCGCAGATGCTGGTCACGCTCGGCGTTCCCGGTGTTCACGCTGGCCACCTCGATGCGCACCTTGACGCTGCTCTTCTCCGGGTGCTCCGCGTCGTAGTCGAGGTCGACCTCGTAGCGGTCGAAGTTGCCGGTGACCGGCGTGAAGAAGTGCTTCACCGAAAAATTGATCTCGGTGTGCGACCCGTCCGGGAACCAGCTCGCGTCGGCGGCGGCCCGGACCGTAGCGATGCCAGAGGCGGTGAGAGTCAGCGCAAGAAGCGCCAGCGGGAGCGCGCGGCGAAGCGAAGCTGAACGTGACATGGTGAGTCCTTTCTCGGGTGCTCATCGCGCCGACCCTGTTGTCGGCGCTGTTCGTACGACGGTTCCCCAGGAGACAAAGATTCACCGAGTGCGTATTCGTGTGATGTGGGTCACGAAACGCCACACGCAGGTAGCTGTGTGACCGACAAAGCCAGGCCGCATGCCTTGGCACCGCCGTGCCTTCCTTGCTAGGATGGTGCCCTTTTTGGCCTGACCACTCGCACTGGACCGCATGACCGCCTGCGCGCTCAACCCACACGCCGAGGCCCACCGCCACCCCTGCGCGTGGAAGACGCGGCACGCGCGTGGAGGCGGATGATCACTCACCGAGAGCCGGGGTTTCCCCAATCGCTGGTCTGCTTCGGCGGCGTCATCGCCATTGTCATCTTCGGGTTGTTACGGTTCGGGATCGATCTGCACAGCCTCCTGATCATCGCGGTGATCTGGACCGCCGGCCACGCGTTCTCTCTGGGCTTGCGGTTCGCGTCGATCAAGACGGCCATGAGCGGAGGAATCGAGAAGGGTCTGGGCGCGATCTATATCTTCATCTTGATCGGTGTGCTGATCGCCGGCCTGATCGCGGCGGGGACTGTCCCAAGCCTCATCTACTATGGTGTGGACCTGCTCGGTCCCCGCATCTTCCTGCCAGCCGGGTTGATCCTGTGCAGCGTGATGTCGCTCGCGACGGGCACGGCGTGGGGAACAATCGGAACCATCGGGGTCGTATTGATGGGACTTGGCGAGGCGCTCGAGATCCCGTTGCCGCTCGTAGCCGGCATGGTGGTGTCAGGAGCCAGCTTTGGAGACCAGATGTCTCCCGTGTCGGATACGACCAACCTTGCCGCGATGAGCGCGGAGACGGATCTGTACGCGCACATCAAGTCGATGCTCTACACGACCGTGCCGTCCTACGCGCTGGCATTGGTCGCGTTCACCGTCGTGGGCCTCAGATACGCGGACCAGAGTCTCGACGTGCAAAACCTCGTGGTACTCCAGGAGGCCTTGGCGGGTGAGTTTGTGATCGGCGTGTCGGCGTTGCTCCCGCTGGTCGTGCTGCTGGTCTTGAGCGTGAGACGTGTCGCGGCGGAACCGAGCATGCTCGCCAGCGTTGGACTAGCCGTGATCCTGGCCGTCGTCGTGCAGGGCCGGGGCGTCGTCGAGATAGTGAACAGTCTGAACACCGGTTACGTCTCGAACACCGGGCTCGAGCAGGTCGATACGCTTCTCACTCGCGGCGGTGTCCAAAGCATGATGTGGACGCTGTCGCTGGCATTGATCGCGCTGGCGCTTGGCGGTCTGCTGGATCGAGCCGGTTTCGTCCGCGTGCTCTTGCATGGTCTGTTGGTTCGCATCAAACGCTCCGCCACGCTGATGACGACGACGATCGCTTCTGGGATCCTTGCCAATATGAGCATGGGTGAGGCGTACCTCTCCATCATCTTCGGTGGACAGATCTTCAAGGAGTCCTACGAGGCAGATGGCCTCGAACGTCACCTGTTGTCCCGGTGTCTCGAGGAGGGCGCCACGCTGAGCACCTCGCTCATTCCGTGGACCACGTCCGGGGCGTTCTGTATGGGCGCGCTCGGCATGTCCGCGTTGGACTATGCGCCGTGGTCGTTCTTCAACTACATCACGCCGCTGGTGTCCATCATCCTGGCCTACATGGGGTTTGGAATCTTCAGGAAGGTCGTCAATGAGCACTGAGCGTATCCCCATCATCGATGTCGCGCCCCTCGACGGGGGCGACGCGGTCGCGTGTCAGCACGTTGCGGACGAGTTGTGCGGGGCGGCCCGGACCGTCGGGTTCTTCTATGTCCGAAATCATGGCGTGCCGCGGGCCCAGCTCGACGGCGTGTTCTCGGTCGCCCGAAATTTCTTCGCCGCGCCCGACGAGAAGAAGCGGTCTGTTGCGATCTCCCCGTTCCATCGGGGGTGGCTCGAGATCGGTGCGACCAAGATGGCGGGCAGCGCCGTGTCGGATGTCAAGGAGAGTTTCGTCTGGGGCCTGGATATTCAGCCCGACGATCCGGATTTTCTGACCGGGGGACGTCTGCTGGCACCCAATCGATGGCCGTCGTTTCTGCCAGAGATGCGCGCGCAACTGGTCGCCTATTTCCAATCGACGCAACGGTGTGGCCAGCGGTTGTTGCGGGCGTTCGCGACGGGACTCGGTGTCAGGTCGGACTATTTTCTGACTCATTTTGACAAGCCCGTGAGCCGGGGAGCGCTAATCTACTATCCGCCCCGCTCGTCGGTGCCCCATGTTGCGGAGTTCGGCGCCGCGCCGCACTCGGACTTCGGTACGCTGACCCTCCTCGCTCAAGACGATGTCGGCGGACTCCAAGTCAAGGACAAGTCTGGCGTCTGGATAGACGCCGACCCGATCGAGGGCACGTTCGTCGTCAACGTGGGGGATCTCCTCGCCAGGTGGAGCAACGGTCGTTTTGAGTCGACCCCGCATCGCGTCCTCAACCCGCGTGGCCAAGAACGGTATTCCGTAGCGATGTTCGTCGACCCGAATTGGGACTCCTTGGTCGAGCCGGTCACCTTCGCCGGGGAGCGCGCCAAACATGAGCCCGTGGGGTGCGTCGCCTACATCATGGACCGCTACGATGAGGCCTTCGCGTATCGGAACAAGGAGGACCCGCCTGACGGCGGCGCAGAGGAGTTGAGCCGTGCCCACTGAGAAACGACCGAGCAAGGTTGAGGGCGGTGACGCCACGCCGACCCGGCGTAGGGCTGGTGAACGCTCCCCCCTGCTGCGACCAGACTGGCGGTATGTTGAGCCGTGCAACATGGACGACTATCGCGCGGAAGACTGGGCCGTCATGAACCGTCAGCGGGCGGAGTACCTCGAGGAGCAGCAAGCGGTGCAGGTGCTCGACATGCTAAAGGCGTCGCGAGACGCGCCCACGTTCGGCTACCTCATCAACAACTACGAGCACTGCCTGCAGACCGCGACGATGCTGCATTGGGACGGCCACGAAGAGGATACGATCGTCACGGGCCTGTTCCACGACGCCGGGTTCATCGTTTGCCCGGAGAATCACGGCCGCTTCGCAGCCGACTTGATACGGCCGTTCGTCTCGGAGAAAAACATTTGGATGCTCGAACACCACGAAGTCTTTCAGCGGATTCATCTGCATGGCTTTTATGAGTCGGAAGACCCTGGCTTCATTAACACGCGCGAACAGTGGCGAGGCCATCCGTTCTTCGATTGGACGGCGGAATTCGTCGAGCGTTACGACATTGTCGCGATCGACCCCAGTATAGAGAACCTGCCACTGCAGTTCTTCGAACCGATGGTCAAGCGCGTCTTCTCCCGCCCCGCCGCGACTGAGTAACGTTTTCGCAAGGCTAGTCGAATGAGAGAGAAGGCCTGGATTAAGTGCGTACCACCCGATGACGCAACGGGGACGTTAGCGGACGCCTACGAATCGGCGTATACACCGCACGGCACCGTGGACAACCTCATGCAGGCACATTCGCTGCGCCCGCATACGATGCAGGGACATATCTCGCTGTATAAGGCCGTGCTACACCATCCCGACAACGTGTTACCCGCCTGGTTTCTCGAGGCAATCGGCACGTATACGAGCATCCTGAACGGCTGCGACTACAGCCTCGCGCATCATGCACAGAACGCACGCGTTCTGCTGGGCGGCGGCGAGAAAAGCGATGCGGCGATTGCAGCGCTGCGGGAACGCAGTCCGGAACGGGCGTTCTCGGGAAAATATCTGGCGCTTTTGGACTATGTAGAGAAACTGACAACCGATGTCGCCAACATGAACGCGGCGGACATCGCGTTGCTGAGAGATGCCGGCGCGGACGACGGCGAGATACTGGAGACGAATCAGGTCTGCGGCTATTTCAACTACGTCAACCGGCACCTGAATGGTCTCGGCGTCGCGACCGACGGCGACGTGATCGGACATTACACCGACTCATCTTAGCTATCGAGAGACAGTAGAATCGTGCGTAGAACGAGCCGAGTACAGGAATGGTGATCAATCATGTGTTCCCAATATCAAGGCCGGTTTTCACCCACGGCGACCGGCGCCGGAGTGGCGACCGCACAGCTCGCT
>Ga0066376_10001150_pt1 | contig 25688 bp, 22 predicted proteins | sample Knorr_S15_td_Bot_FD_77009 | JGI IMG/M metagenome (GOLD analysis project Ga0066376, IMG submission 77009) | Marine microbial communities from Southern Atlantic Ocean transect - Knorr_S15_td_Bottom_ad_5009_LV_A | ecosystem: Environmental > Aquatic > Marine > Oceanic | place: Southern Atlantic... | reverse complement strand
GCGGAAGCTGAGAGGGGTGGAAGAGCAAGCGGGAGAATTGGAAGTAGCGCCCCATGGGTAAACCCTCTGGATTTATGGATTCAGGGCGCATGCCGCCGGAACGCCGCCCGGTTGTTGAAAGAAAAAGTGACTACCGGGAAGTTTACGAACCGTGGCCGGAGGACCATGCCAAGGAGCAAGGCTCCCGTTGTATGGACTGCTCCGTGCCTTTTTGCCACATGGGCTGCCCTCTGGGGAATGTGATCCCCGAGTTCAATCACCAGGTCTATCTGGGCAATTGGCAGGAAGCGCTGACCATTCTGTCATCCACCAATAATTTCCCCGAATTTACGGGGCGTATTTGCCCTGCGCCTTGCGAAGCCTCTTGCGTCCTCAGTATCGATGATGACCCCGTGACCATCGAGTACATTGAAAAGGAGATTTCGACCCGGGGCTTTGACGAAGGTTGGATCAAACCGGAACCGCCTGAACAACGCACCGGAAAAAAGATTGCGGTTGTTGGCTCCGGCCCCGCTGGATTGGCTGCAGCTCAGCAGCTAAACCGGGCAGGCCATTGGGTAACTGTTCTGGAGCGAGCGGACCAAATCGGCGGCCTTCTGATTTTGGGGATTCCTGACTTCAAGATGGAAAAGGATATTGTGCGCCGCCGCGTCGCTTTGATGGCCGAAGAAGGAATTAACTTCTCAACCGGTGTTAATGTGGGTGTCGATTACTCCGTCGACGCTCTTCTTGCCGACTATGACGCCGTGTGCCTGACTTGTGGTTCCACAGAGGCGCGAGACCTGCCTGTGCCTGGGCGGGAACTGGACGGGGTTCATCTGGCGATGGAATATCTTACCCAGCAGAACCGGATAAATGCTGGAGAGGAAATTGATACCGCCGATAGAATATCGGCCGAAGGCAAGAGTGTGGTTATTCTGGGAGGCGGTGACACCGGAGCCGACTGTTTGGGCACCGCCCACCGTCACGGCGCAGAGGTGGTTTACCAGATGGAGCTCTTGCCGGAGCCTCCAGCCGAGAGACAGCCCAGCAACCCTTGGCCTCAATGGCCTTCGATACAGCGCACTACCCCAGCCCACGAAGAAGGCGGCATCAGGGACTACAACATTCTGACCAAGTCATTTTCTGGTGAGAATGGCAAGCTGCAACGGCTCCACGCTGTCCGCATCGATTGGAGTCACACAGGAAGCAACGGTCGTCCTGAAATGCGAGAGGTGCCGGGAAGCGAGTTCGTGGTGGAAACGGATTTGGTTCTCTTGGCCATGGGGTTTTTGCATCCCGAGCAAGAGGGCTTGTTGAGCCAGTTGGGTGTAGAACTGGATGGTCGCGGCAATATTCAAGTCGATGGCGAGAAAATGACCAGCATTCCAGGAGTGTTCGCCGGCGGAGACGCCGCTAGGGGGCAGTCCTTAGTGGTATGGGCCATCGCCGAAGGACGCCAGATGGCCAGAGGCGTGGATAAATACCTCATGGGCCAGACCAGCCTACCTCATTCGCTGGCTACCAGATAAGCACCGGCTTCCAGACAACCTGGCGCCTCTGGTGTTAAGTTCGGCCGCACCCCTTTTGATGATTAGCGACTAGAGCTCCCGCAAGTCGATAACCCCTGCCGATCCCAATGCGTCGCTTTTGTCGTCATCCGGTCCCGTGGGACCGCCGCGGCGTGCTTTGGCACTCCATTCTTCTATCTGCACTTCTACCAATGCCGTCGCTCCCAAGTCGGCGGATGGTGGGTGGTTGTAATCTTGGTCAAGAGTGCGGTCGGGGAAATAACGCTGCACCATCTTGTCGAACAACTCGAATTTCTCGGTCTCGCTGGTAACAGGATGGGCCTTGCCCAGCAAGATCACGCTTCGGTAGTTGATCGAGTGGTTCATTGCTTTGCGGGAATAGACAAGTCCGTCAACCAGCGTAACTGTGACGCAAACGGGGTCGCCGTTGGCTATCAATTTCAGTGCCCGGCTCCGAGTAGCTCCGTGAAGGAACATCCGGTCAGGCTGATCGGCATCGTAGTGGTAGGACAGCGGTATCACATAGGGTTGGCCGTCTTGAACGAATCCCAGATGAGCCACGAAGCCAGCCAAGAGAATCTCCACCGCCTCTTCAGGTACGGAACGTTCGGGATGAATGTTTATCCGTGTGCGTTCGGTCAATTTCATATAATCTTTTCTTCCTATGCAATCTTTGAGGCAGGCACAAAAGCCGTGGCGAAGTTTTGTTGGTATCAAACTGGAAACGCTACGCATAGGTATTATGAGCAGAAACGGAGTCCAACACAATACAATTTGAGAATAGATTCGGGATCAGGTCATGACCGTCTGCGGTGGTAGAAGTTGGCTGCCATCCGGAGCAAATAGGCGGTCTTATTGACCTAACAAATCAAAGGCTTCGAGTGCTTCCGCCACTCGTTCGGAATGCACCGTAATGATGCTCCAGATCAGTTCATCCTCTTGCCCGACGGCTACCTCATCGATGGGCAGACCATCCTGGTCTTGGATTTTATTCAAAGCGATTTCCAGGGCGGCCAAGGCTTGGGCTTCGTCTGGGAATGTGGCCAATCCGTAGAATGTCACTTCGCCAGTGCCGGTTATTTTCGCGCTGATTGCTCCACCTATGCAGCCTGGAATGTCTATGACGGCGGCTATGTCGCCGAGGGCCGCGCAGTCCGACAGAACAATGGTGGCGAACCCGGACGGCAACCGCTCCATCAGCCTCATAGCGTCAGCACTGTCCAAGAATCCGGGGGAAAGTCCGTCGAGGGCGTCTAGGGATTCTCTTATCTTGGCGACCGCGGTAGTCCCGGCCGCTGGCGGTCCCGAAGAAAAGATTACCGTAGTAGGGTTGGGTTGGCCCACTGCCAGAGTGACACCTAGGATGTTGATATCCCAGACCTGATGGTCGCGGTAGTCTTCCGGGTCAGCGATATTCAAGGTAAACCCAAACCCGCCCACCAGTTTCAACAGACTGGCAACGTCTATGTTGCCTTTCATCACCGTGATTTGGCCTTCGCCGGTGGCAGCAACCGCTACCCTATTGATCAATGCGGAGGCGTCAATGGGGATCAGCGCAGGAATTCCCAATCTTTCGGAGTCCAACAATCTGCTGAGCACAGGACTATCTTTCAACCCCTGTACGTCTAGGGCAATAACCGAATGGTAACTCCCTGGGACTGCGGATAGGAGCGTGGATACTTGGTTCAAGCGAGATGGGTCAGGAGTCGGAAACGACAAATCCCGGCGAACTATCAGCGGCGCTGGAATTGCTGTAGGCGACGGAACCGGCGTAGCGGTCGGTGTTGGCGTGGGAGAGTGGAAGTGGGTTCCGCCTGGGAGCAAGCAGCCAAAACCAAAGCCCCAATCAGGACCAGAAATAATCCGCTTGCTGATTTAATCTTTCTTGGATACTGGGACAGGAATCCAGTTAAATTAAGAAGAATATGTGGCCTCGCTATGGGCATTATGAACCGGATGGAGAAGATGCCGTGGGTGTTGCGACAGCCTCGCTCAAGCTCCCGGTGCTAGCCAGGTATTCACGGATATCCAATACCTGAATCGTATTTGTGGTGCCGGATACGCCGGGCAAGAACCCATGGACGATTGTTACTACATCGCTTTCGCTAATCAAATGGTTGGCCATCGAAGCTTCCACCAAGGACCTAACGAGAGTTGCTACATCCCTTTCCGGCGGCAACGTGCCCACCGGGTTCAATCCCCAGCCCATGGCCAGTCTTCTCAAGACCGCAGGATCATGGGAAAAAACAATGATGTCGGCGTCAGGCCGGAACCGGGAGACCTCAAGCGCAGCTCTTCCGGTGCTGGTCACAACGATGGGCTTGGCATGGAGGGAACGGGCCAGCCGGGCTGCCGATGATGCAATAGCTTGGGTCCGATCCCTGGATTCCAGTTCCCTGTGGTAAGGGTATATGCTTTCCGCTTCGTTGATGGCTCTGACGGCTACCTTAACCGCATCCACCGGGTACTCTCCCACAGCGGTCTCTTCCGATAGCAAGATTGCATCGCAACTGTCCAGCACCGCATTGCTGATATCCGAAACCTCGGCTCTGGTGGGTGTGGGAGAAATCACCATGGAACTCAGCATCTGGGTGGCTATCACCGAGATTCTAGCCAGGTCGCTGGCCTGTTTTACGATTTCTTTCTGGACGATGGGCACCCGTTCCATGGGAATCTCCACGCCCAAATCTCCTCTGGCTACCATGACACCATCGGTCTCGCGGAGGATGGCGTCGATGTTTTCTATCGCCTCGCTCCGCTCCAGTTTGGCCATGAGCATGGCCTTGCTGCCTATGCGGCCCAGGTACTCCCTGGCGTCACGGATGTCTTGGACGGTCCGCACAAAGGAAACTGCCACCCAATCTACCTGCTGCTGAACTCCGAATTCAAGGTCGATTTTGTCCTTGTCGGTCAGCACCGGCAGGTCAATGGGCACCCCCGGTAGGTTGACGCCTTTGAAAGAAGACAGTGTCCCGCCGTCTAGGACTTTAGCTCGGATTTTCTCCCCGTCGGTTTCCATTACTTCCAAACGGACAGAGCCATCCGCTACGAAAATCTGGTGTCCGGTCCGGAGACTGCTAATGACCCTAGGCTGGGGGAAAGGAATCACGTCCGATTGCCCGGTATAGGTCTCAGGGACGAAGGTAACTTCATCATCGCGATTGAGTTGCAGCAGTCCGTCAATCTCGCCCAGGCGCATCTTGATTCCGCTCAGGTCTTGAAGGATTGCTACCGGGCGTCCATGTTTTTGGGATAACTCCCTGACCAAGCTGATTACATCTCCGTGGTCTTCATGACTACCGTGGGAGAAGTTTAGACGGGCACAATCCATGCCCGCGGCAATAAGTTGGTCCAAGGTGTCGCGGGTTCGGGAAGTAGGCCCAATGGTCGCGATGATTTTGGTCTTGCGCATATTAATCGGCCTTTAATTGCGGTTGGGCGGCGATTACCTAATTCGATCATTGCGAATGGATATTGGCCAACCCTGCCTTTCTTCTAAATCGGGCGAATTTTGCTCCAATCTATATGGTACCAGACACCTGAGTTAAGTTAGATGCAATTTGTTGCCGGGAGTTACAGCAATATTGATAAATTAGGAAAAAAGACCGGCGCAGGTCGATTTCGAGGACCTGCGCCGGTCTTTTTTGTTTTGCTTCTAGCCGGATTTAACGGCTGCCCTTTTTCAGGGGCTTTCAATCCGCTGGGTTCGATTGGTGCTAGTTTCGATTCGTATAGCTAGTTTCGGTTTGTATAGAAGGAATCTGACGCCTGCTTCAAGCCTGCGGTGCGATTGGCTTGAAGCGCTTCCCGGCGTTCGCTGGCCCATTGCTGGGAGGTGAATATGCCTTCCAGAGAACCTTGGAAGTGGGGCATAACGTACCTGGCCAGCAATTCATAGCTGCGGTGAATCTTGTCCCGGGGCGCCCAGTCTTCGACCCGAATCATGAAGCTTCCGAAGCCGCCACTGAGTTCTTGCAGTCGCTCGATGCCCGCAATGCAATCGTCGGGTGTGCCGACAATCCACTGATTGTTGTCCACCATATAGTCCACAATCTGGTCCCGAGGTACAGGAGGGACCGGATTGCCCAGCGTCTCACCGAAATACTCGGTAACAAGCCTGGCTGAACCCTCCCGAATGTCTTTTACCGCTTCTTCCTTGGTCTCTGCCAAGTGGACACCCATTACGATTCCCCAGTCTTCCCTTCTCATCACGTTGTTGTGCTCCGCCGCAGTTTCCTCGGCGATGGACCACAGTTCCTTCAAGCTGGTCTTGCGGATGGTGTCCCGCGGGACGCTCAAGGACAGGACAGCCGCGCCGTGTTTGCCAGCTAGAGTCACGCCGGCTGGTGATTCCACCGAAGCCACTGCCACAGGCAGGTGAGGCTCGGAATATGGGCGTAGCTGGAGCATGGCTTCGTTCAACTCGAACCAATCGCTCTTGTAGGTAATCGGGTCAGTCTCTTTAAAGAGCCTCATTATGATACCCAAAGACTCGTCCATCATTTCTCGCTGACGCTCGGGCTTGATACCCAACATCAAAGCGTCGGAGGCTAGAGCGCCCGGACCGACGCCCAGAATGACGCGGCCTCTTGTCAGATGGTCCAGCAATACCATTCGGTTGGCCACCATGTACGGATGATGATAGGGAAGGCTGATTACGCCGGAGCCAAGCATGATTCGCTTGGTGCGCTGAGCAGCCATACCCATGAAAATTTCCGGGGAGGCGATGGTTTCCCAACCAGCGCTGTGATGCTCACCAATATAAGCTTGGTCGAAGCCCAAAGTGTCTAGCCACTCGATTAGTTCCATATCGCGTTCCAAGGCCAGCGTGGGGTTTTCACCCGGCCTGTGGAAGGGCGCCATGAAGACACCAAATTTCATGCGATTAGAAGACGACATTTTCAAACTCCATATTGAATTTGGATAGGTGGGGAGCGTCCGGCCAAGCCGATTGGCTGGTAGTGGACGCAAGGGTCATTCTAACACGGCGGGTGTTATACGACCATACGACTCACTAAGCAGAGCTGACCTGTTGGAAACCCAGAAACACGTTTGGCCAAACGTCCGGGGCTGGCGGCCATCGGAGAATAATGGTATCTTGGTGCATAATCTCGGACCCAGGTAGATTCAATTCTGCCGAACCAGAAAATTGACCCAAATTCTCATAATGGAGGAACGACATGGCGCAGATAAAGCATATAGCCATCGCCACCCAGGATGCGGAGAAGACCGCCCAGTTTTACAAAGAAGTATTCGGCTTGAGAGAAGTAGCCAAACTTGACGGTGAAAACGCCAAGGGTTTCTTCCTGAGTGATGGCAACATCAATCTGGCGATCTTGGACTTCCAAAACGACCAAGTAGCCGGAGCCGAGCACGGCGTGGGCTACAGCGGAATCCACCACATTGGCTTTGAGGTGGAGAGCCTGGAAGAGATTGCCGAGAAGATGAAAGCTGCCGATGCCCAACCCCGTGACGACATCAACGAGGCCTTGCATATGGGCACCCCTGCCCACGGCGCAGGCAACGTGGAAGTAAAGTACGGCGGTCCCGAGGGAGTCATTATCGACGTTTCCGAGACCGGCTGGATCGGCACTCGGGGCTTTGATTAAGTAATTTCGGTGAACTAAACCAACGCAACCGCTTCCAATTCAAAACGCCCGGCGATAAGCCGGGCGTTTATTGCGTCTTGACTATTGCACCCGGTTAAGCGGGACGAAAAGCCAGGGCAGGGTCTTCCGGGTCGATTTCCTCCGGGTCAAGAACCAGAGCCATTCCAGTCTTGATGCTTTGGGGGTTGTTCCCGTCCACGCCCAAGATATGAGCGCTGACTCTCGGTCCCTCTTCTAAAGTCACGATGCCCGTACAACAAGGGTTGTCCCTGCCGTATCCCCTCTTGCCCATGGCCACGGAAACGATTGATATACAAGTGAAAGTGCTGAGTTTGGCTTTCCCGCTGAATTCGTGCCATTCCACGTCTTTGCTGTGGCAGGAAGGACACATGGGTCTGGGAGTGGAAGACAAGTGGCTACAGTTTCGGCACCGGATCCCCATCAACTTCTTTTCATCCTTGATATAAGCGAAGTACGAGGTCGCGTTAAATTGTTTAGTGTCGTCGGCCACGATTCCTCCTACCCTCGCCTCAGAATGTTGACCACGCAGGTGCCACCGGTTCCGCCCACGTTGTGGGTCAGCCCAAATTCCAGATTGGCGTTTGGCACTTGCCTTTCACCGGCCTCACCTCGCAGTTGGTGGAAAATCTCGATAACCTGAGCCACACCGGAAGCGCCCACCGGATGCCCCTTTGCCTTAAGGCCGCCAGAGGTGTTTATCGGATGGTCGCCGGTCCGTGCTGTGCGTCCTTCATCCACTGCTCTGGGGCCTTCACCGGGCGCAAAGAAACCCAGGTCCTCAGTGGCGATTATCTCAGCTATGGTGAAACAATCATGCACCTCGGCCAGGTTGATGTCTTGCGGAGTAACTCCGGCCATCTCATAGGCTTGGGCTGCCGCCGCTTTTGCGGAAGACAGAGAGGTCAACTCTTCGGCATCATGAAGGGGCCGACCAGTGGCCTGGCCTATGCCAGCGATATGTATCGGCTTGTCGGTGAAGTTTCCGGCAATCTCCGAAGCAACTAACAGAACGCAGGAACCTCCGTCGGTGATGGGTGCGCAATCGTAGAGACGCAAAGGCCAAGCTATCCATGGATTAGCTTGGGCGTCGTTCAGGAAGTCCATATCTGTTTGCCAATCCGGAACTGGCTGACCGCGCTCTTGGGCTCTGGACTTGCGGCGTTCCATCAGGCTCTGAATCGTTACGTTGAACTGGGCCTTGGGATTAAGCGCCCCGTTGTGGTGGTTCTTGATGGCCACCTTTAGCAGGTGGTCAAGGTTGGTCTCATAGCGGTCCATGTGGGCTTTGGCCAGAGCGCCGAAAATGCCCGGGAAGGTCAGCCCGGAAGGTACTTCGTATAGGCCGTCGGCGGCCGATGCTAAAACATCGGTGACCTGGTCGGTGGCCAGGTTGGTCATTTTCTCCACGCCACCTACCAAGACGATGTCGTACATGCCCGAAGCAATGGCCATCACACCTTCCCGCAGGGCACTGCCGCTGCTGGCGCAGGCATTCTCGATCCTGGTCATCGGCACGGGTGTCATTCCCAGCCAGTCGGCCATTATGGGAGCGGTGTGCCCTTGATGCTCAAAGAGGTCTGAGGAGTAATTGCCTATGTAGCCGCATTCGATGTCTTCGATATCGATGCCTTGGTCCATGTGGCCCATCATCTCCTGAAAGGCTTCGGAGAAGAGGTCGCGGCTGTCTTTCTCTTTGAACGCGCCGAAGGCGGACATGCCGGCGCCAACGATGGAAACGTTCCTGCCAAGCCGGCGCTTCTTGTTTATCGTTGTCACAGTGGTTTCCTCCTGGGAGTTGATTGTTCAGTCTTACTTTCCCTACCGACCTAGCTTTTGGCTAAGCCAGCATCAACCGCCTACCCTTTGGCTGGGGAATCGGGTCGCCAAATTCCAGGGCGGTTTCTATCCATAGTTGTGTAGCTTCTTGAGCGTTGGCAAGGGCGACCTCCTGCGTCTCGCCGTGGGCCACACAGCCGGGTAATTCCGGAACTTCCGCAACAAATACCCGATCATCATTGCTCCAATACAGGATTATCTCGTATTTGTGCATAATCAGTCGCCTGCAAGTTGGTATCTGATTAAGATTGCTCTTACTTGTCGCACCTGGTAGGCCTTGGCCATATTACCTTCACGCTGTAGATTAACTCGCTCATCAATGCCTGATTTACGAAATATATGATGGCTACCGCGAGTGCGTTCGTCAAACCCTAGCCTTATCAACAACCTGCGCAAGTCATTGAATCGAATGTTCGAATCAGACGACCCCAGGAGGATTTATGACAGAAGGCGGTCATTTGAACTCAAGATTCTTTTCCACTAGACATTATCTTCGCAGCGCGCTTCATACGTCAACTTGCTGAGAAGCAACATCTCTATGGGATCCCCGTGGAATTATTAGGGAGGATTGCGGTGTGCAAGCCTCGGTCAGAATAGTCCACCTGGCATCCCGGCCTTCGGCAATTATTCCCAATACAAGCTCCATGTCTGTGCTGCCAGTGTCTCTATTGCCAAAATTTTAGAATGGGGAATATTAGCATGGCACGAGACCATGTTTGTTTGAACGATAAAATTCACATTGAGGTTAGCCCCCACCAGGCTTGATGTGCTTATGACACTCATATCTCCGATTTTTTCATTGATGACTAGCGCCGAAGGATATCTGTATATTTGGCGGTATTAATCATCGTGAGTTTGACCATAGCCAAGGGGTAGATGAGAGCGTATTCTAGCCCGTGGATGCCGATTTAGCTTTCAATATGAGTAGGAGCAAACGTAAAATGGAAATTGAGAACAAGATAAAAGCGATGGGATTGGAGCTACCTGCTGCCGGGACGCCGCCGGCTGGCCGCGCTGGGGCTGTCAGGATTGGGAATATCCTGTTCGTTGGCGGGCACACCTCGGGCCCGGAGTTCAGGGGCAAACTTGGAGCTGAGATTAGCGTGGAGCAGGGATACGAAGCAGCGAAGCAAGCCTGCCTCGCATGTTTGGCTGACGTGAAAGCTGTCATAGGCGATTTGGACAAAGTTAAACAGGTGGCCAAACTGCTATGCATGGTGAACTCTATGCCCGATTTTGTACAACAGCCTTTGGTTGCCAACGGCGCGACCGACCTTCTGAGCGAGTTATACGGTGATGCCGGGTCCCACGCCAGGTCTGCTGTAGGTATGGGCTCCCTTCCAAATGCCGCCTGCATTGAGATCGAGATGATTCTGGAAGTGGCAGACTAGATCGAAGAAACCGAAAGCAGCATCGGATTGGTTACACAATATCCGTTGTGTTTCGATTTGGACGCTCCGAATCGTGGCTCCAGGGCATTTAATTCTCGCAACCTAAGATTACCCACGAAAAAGATAAGAAGGCCTCACATGAAGTTCTTAGCCATGACCCTCATCCCTTATGCGCCTGATCCGGTCACTGGAATCCAGCCCTCAACAACAGAGCGTCTCCGCTCGGTTGTGGATAACGCTGTCCTGGTAGAGGAGTTGGGCTTCGACGGCTATGGCGTTGGGGAACGGCACGAGAGGCCTTTCTTATCATCGTCGCCGCCCGTCATTCTGAGTCACATTGCAGCACAGACCTCTAAAATCAGGCTATTCACTGCGGTGACCACACTGAGTCTACTTGACCCGGTGCGGGCATTTGAGGATTACTCTACCCTTGACCACCTCAGCGGAGGTCGGCTGGAACTGATGATTGGCAAGGGCAACGGCACAGCCCAAGCCGAGTTATTCCACGTCACCACTGAAGACCAGTGGGAGCGCAACCGGGAGAGCTACGAGTTATTTCGCCGATTGTGGCGAGAGGACAAAGTAACTTGGTCAGGCCAGTTTCGGCCTTCGCTGAACGAGGCGGAGACTTGGCCGCGCCCGCTACAGAATCCGATTCGCGTCTGGCATGGCAGCGCCACCAGCGAGGCATCGGTGGAGCTGGCCGCTAAATGGGGAGATCCCCTATTCTCCGCCAATGTCACCAATCCCATCGAGCCATATGCCGCCTTGGTAAGTTACTACCGGGAACGTTGGGCGCACTATGGTCGCGACCCGAAGGACGCATTGGTTGGGGCTGGTTCCGCTGGCTATTACGCCGCCAAGGACTCTCAGGATGCTATTGCGACTTACCGCCCTATATTTGAGGCCCGGAAGGCCGCGTTTATCAGGCAGGGGATGCCGCTGGTGTTCCATTCTCTTGAGGATGCCATCGAACGCAGCTCAGCGTTGATTGGCAGCCCGCAGCAAATCATTGAGAAGGTGCACCGGTATCACGACCAGATGGGCCATGAAGTGCTGAACATAAATTCCGACAGCGCTGGCCTGACGAAAGCCCAGCACCGCGCCTCCTTGGAGCTTTTCCAGAGTGACATTGCGCCGGCCCTGCGTAGGGACATTCCCAGTCGGCCGTTTCTACCAGCCGTGGCATAGTTGGTCAGGCGGGTTGTCGAGCTAGCTAAATCTACTTGGCCGCAGATACGCCATCAAGTCGATTGTTGGGTCTGTGGACTAGAGCTCAACACCGTGGACAGGCGGTACGGGTTGACTGTAATATCCCCACATCTCGGGCAGCAACAAATCGGCCCCTGCCTTAAACCTAGTTCGCAACGCAAGGAGAACTATGCCAGCACGCACAGGTGAACAGTACATTGCCGGTCTTAAAGAGCGCCCGCGTGAAGTGTGGATTCGCGGTGAGCGTGTAGAGGACGTGACCACTCATCCCGCATTTAAAAATGGTGTCAAGTCGGTGGCGGCCCTTTACGACATGCAACATGACCCTGAGATGCAGGCAGCCATGACCTACCCTTCTCCCACCACCGGCCACCCGGTCGGGCTCTCCTTCCAGATTCCTCGGACGATTGAAGACTTGGTGCGTCGCCGCAAGATGATGGAGCATTGGGCTTGGTCCAGTTGCGGCATGATGGCACGCTCTCCGGACTTTCTCAACATTATCTTTTCCTCATGGGCAGGCGCAGCGGGTTACTTCGCTCAGAACCGTCCGGAATTCGAAATGAACGTGAACAATTATTACGAATACATCCGGGAAAATGACCTGGCACTCACCCACGCTTTGATAAACCTGCAACGTAGCCGGGACCCTTCACCGGTCACCGCATTGAGCGAGCAGGTCGCACTGACCCTTGTTAAGGAGACCGATGCCGGTATCGTTGTGCATGGCAGTCGCGTGTTGGCGACCCTAGGGCCCATATCCGACGACATCGCCATCTACCCCGTTGCGACCCACCGTTTGGGTGACGACGCCAACCGACATTCCTTCTCTTTCTCGATTCCGTGCGACACGCCGGGCTTGAAGTTCCTCTGCCGGGAGAGCTTGGACCAAGGACGCTCCCACTTCGACCATCCTTTGGGGTCTCGTTTTGAAGAGATGGATTCGACGGTGTTTTTCGACAATGTGTTGGTGCCTTGGGAGCGGGTATTCCTGCTGGGTGACGTGGATTTGTGCAACGGCTACGGTGAAGGCACCAGTTCCAATTCCCATACCGGCCACCAGATATTGACCCGTTGCGTGGTGAAAGCGGAATTCGTTCTTGGGCTGGCTGACTTGGTGATAAATACCTTGGGCACGACCACAATCCCCCAGGTGCAAGAGCGAGTGGCTGAAATGATTACCCACCGAGAGACATTGCGAGCTTGTCTCCGGGCCGCCGAAGCTGACGCCACCCTGAACCAATGGGGCGTGATGACCCCGGCAGGCGGTCCAATCATGGCAGGGCGCACGATGTTCGGGCGGACGATCTATCCTAGGATGGTAGAAATCATCCAGCTTCTGGGCACCAGCAGCCTAATGGCGCTGCCTTCGGAATGCGACTTCGACACCACAATAGCCCCGGAGATTAACCAGTACCTGGCCACGGACACCGCCAATGCCAGGGACCGTTCCAAGCTCTTCCACCTGGCATGGGACGTGTCCTGCAGTTCTTTCAGCGGACGGCAGGTGCTGTACGAGCGGATGTTCGGCGGCGACCCAGTGCGCACTGCCATAATCCTGTTCAACAACTACAACAGAGAACCGTTTGCAGAACGGGTCCGGGAATTTTTGGCAACCAGCGACTGAGGGATTGATCCCATTTGCTAGGCTCCCAAAATCACCCGTTGGCACATTTCGGCTCCCTGTAGCATCTCGGGTATAAGGGCGGTCTCCTTGGTGGTGTGAAATGACCGCACACCGATGCCCACAGGCAATGCCACGATACCGTTTTGGATGAAGATGTTGGCGTCGGACCCGCCCCCGGTAGATTCCAGGTTGGCTTCCAATCCGGCCTGACTGAGTGCTCGGGTAATCATCTTGACCGTGGCATGGCTGTTGTCGATGTTATACGCCTGGTAGGTATTGGAGATATCCAGGTCTATATTGGCCTCGGGATACCGGTCGGCGACTTGCTGAAAGGCGTCCCGGAACATCTGGGAATAATGATCCAGCTTCTTGTTGTCCAAGCTGCGAATCTCCCCGTCTAGGAAAACCTGGTCAGGGATGATATTGCGTTTCAAACCGCCTTCGATGCGGCCGACGTTGGATGTGGTTTCGCTGTCGATACGTCCCAAAGGCAGCTGAGTCAATATTTCTGCGGCGATAAGAATGGCCGATATACCGTTTTCGGGCTCGATTCCGGCATGAGCCGCCCGTCCGTGTATATTGGCGGTGACCACGTTTTGTGATGGGGCGGCCACGGCAACGCGGTTTGCGGGACCCTCGCCGTCGAAAACCAGGCCGGTAACCGCCGAAATCAGGCTGAAGTCCAGATGATGGGCGCCCACCAGTCCCCCCTCCTCATGGCGAGTGAACACCACCTCCACAGGCCGGTGGCCAGCGCCCGACTCAACGACTGCGGTTAAAGCCTCTATGACGATGCTGACCCCCGATTTGCAATCACCGCCGAGGATGGTGGTGCCGTCGGAGCGGACCAGGTCTCCCTCCACGATTGGCCGTATACCCCGGCCCGGCTCTACGGTGTCCAGATGGGCGGAGAGCATCACCGGCTCACCGTCGCCAGGCAGCTTGGCGATGACGTTATCGTAGGAATCGTGAAATAACTTCAGCCCCAATGCAGAAAGCCTGGAGCTCACCTCCAAGTCCATGGCGTCTTCTTCGCCGGAGGGACTGTCGATGCGAATAAGGTCCAGCAGGGTCTTAACCAGTCTTTCTCGGTCAGCCATTTCTTCCGCCTTTGTTGAGGATTGCGGGTCGCCAGCCGTGCCTGGCTAAACAGGCATCATTATAGAGTATCTGTTAGGCCTTGGACGGCGTATCTCTCACCCAGGATAGGCAGAGGGCGTGTTTGACTTCTGGCGCACCAGGCAAGCGATCAGGCTATCGATATATTCGTCCTTTCCAATTGGCTCCCTGTCCTTGCCAGGAACGCCGGGCCGAATCGATGGTCATCAATGTGTACAAAGCTGCGGCCAAGGGCAGGGTGAAGGCCAAAACGGGAGATAGCCTGTAGCGTTTGAGCGTCGGCAGGTAACTCCCCGCCATGAGGATCCAGGCTAGCAATCCAGCCACTAGCAACCATAAGCCTAGAGTTGAATCTTGGTCGATTACCCCCGCCGCAAGACCTCCTATAGCTCCTCCGACAGGAACCAAGTACACCAAGCTCAACCCTAAGACGGTGACTAGGAGCATTAACGGTGAGTTGTGGAGTTGGGCGTAGGCTGACCGGGTGACCATCCCCCAGATGTCCTTGAGGCCACTGTTGGACCGTGTGCTTCTGACGTTGTGATCCAGACCAAGCCAAATCGCACCGGCATGGGGGCTTCGCGATGTTTTAATCAGACCAGCCAATGCGCAATCGTCGATAATCCGGCCCGATATGCTATCCAAACCGCCGGCCCTCTCCAGAGCTTCACGGCGCAACAACACGCACCCTCCGGCGGCGGCGGCTGTCTTTTTGCTGGGGTCGTTCACCCACCGGAAGGGATAGAGCTTGGCAAAGAAATAGACGAATGCCGGAATGAGAAGGCGTTCCCAGGCGGTGCTCACCTGAAGGTGGGCCATGACCGAAACTATGTCCAGTTCATCTTTCATAGCCTTGGCCACTAGGGTTCTCAGGCTATCCAGCGGATGGGTAATGTCTGCGTCGGTAAAAAGGAAAAACTCCGGTGTCCCAGCTTCGGCCTGGTCGTTTTCTTGGTCCTCGCTGACCGCCCGGACACCCTGCTCCAGCGCCCACAGCTTGCCGGTCCAACCCGAAGGCACGGTCTTTCCCGCAAGCACTTGCAAGCGATTGGCGGATTTGTATTCCTGGCCGAGACTAATGGCCAATTCCCCTGTGCCGTCGGTGCTCTGGTCGTCCACTAATAAAATCGTCAACAGGCCAGGATAGTCTTGGTTCAATAGAGACGGCAGGGTCTCAGGGATGTTTTCTGCTTCATTTCGTGCCGGGACGATTATTCTTACCGTGGGCCAATTGTCCCTGCCGGCCTCGTTTTGATTGCCATCGTCGGCCGATCCAGCCCGGAGAATTTGGTCCATTCTCCAGAAAAGACCACGACCGTAAATCAGCGATATCCAAGCCAGCAATGAAATACCGGTGATTGCCAGAGCGATTGTAAGAGAAATGTCCATATTTTGGGCCGGGGCTCCGATATTGTGATTTGGGGCTCGGGGAGGTTATATCGAGGATATTATAGAGGGCTGGCGGGACGGCCAACCCAATCGGTTTGCGATTGGTGATGCTGGGTCTGGTCAGGAATCGAATGATATACTCGCCCCCGTGACTTCATTCCCTTCTAGGCCGCAAGTAGGTGTCGGCGTCGTGTTTTTGCGCGGTGACCGTGTGTTTCTAGCCAAGCGCCAAGGCGCTCATGGAGAGGATACATGGGCTTCGGCTGGAGGTCATCTGGAGATGGGAGAGTCTCTGGAGAAATGCGCTCGACGAGAGGCCATGGAGGAGTTGGGCGTAGACGTCGGCAGCCTCCGCTTTTTGTGTGTCAGTAATATCGTCGCCTATGGCAAGCACTACGTGGACATCGAGTTTTTGGGCGATATCGGCGAGCAAGAACCGAGATTGGCCGAGCCGGAAGCGTTTTCGGAATCAGGATGGTTCCCTTTGGCTGACTTGCCCAGTCCCTTGTTCCAAGCGGTGGAATATGCTCTAGACAGCCTGCGCAACGGCTCATTCTACTTCCCCGGAGATACCGGATCGGCTGGCTGAGACAGATTCACGCATCAAACGGGTCGGCTCGAATCTAAAAACTCGCGACCGGATGGTTGAGGCCAAATTTCGGGCGAACAAGATTCATAAAAATGGAGGCGGAATATGGTGAACAAGAAAGGCCGGGGATTGCTCATGGTATATTCCGACGTCGCGCCGGAGCACGATGACGAATACAACCGTTGGTACAACGAAGAACATATTCCGGAGCGGCTTTCCATCCCAGGCGTGCTGAGTGCGGCCCGCTACCAGGCGGTCCAAGGGGGGCCCAAGTACCTGGCCTGTTATGAACTGGACCAGCCTGAAGCCTATCAGTCGGACGCTTGGCAGCATAGTTTGAACAATCCCACCGAGTGGACCAAGCGGATGTCACCCGACGTTATCGGAACGGCGTTCATTCGCAACTTGTACCGGTTGATCTACCCCAGTGATGTATCCAATGATACGGCCCAGGCCGACATGGCCCCAATCATGCTAGTAGGCCGCATGTCGGTGCCGCCGGAGTTGGAAGACCAGTTCAATCATGCTTATAACACCGAGCGGCTGCCCACATGCTCGGCGGTGCCCGGCTACATCCGCGGCCGCCGCTTTCAGGCGGTAACCGGCGAGCCCAAATACACCACGCTCCATGAGATGGAGTCGATGAAATCCGTAGAAAGCCCCGAATGGGAAGCATGGCGGGTGGCAGTAACCCCAGTATGGTCGGGCACTGTGCGTCCTAAGATGGTTCATGTGGACGGTTCACCAGGCGTATACACGCGAATTTTCCCTGAAAATCATCCGGTTTTGGGCCAGGTTTTAGAGCTACATGGTCTTAATTTTCATCTGAATAGCGCCCTTGGGCCCGGCTCCTAAAAACCTTGCCGATGGTAATCGATTTCGTAGGCGTGGCAAAAATCGTTGGAACCCTCGGAATTCTCGATTAATGTACATAACTTCCATTTGGTTTTAGGCTGCAAATAGAGGCACTGTAGCCACGTTTCTGGTATAATATTTATACATTGTTCAAAGTGGAACCAGCCTTCCGCTTTGCCTCTTTTCGAATGTACCTCCTCCGCGATTTCGATTCATCGACCTGGGTTCAAATTCAGACTGGATAGGATGATATGCAGCAAAAGCCAACGTTGGATTACACAGCCAAAGATATTCAGGTATTGGAAGGGCTTGAGGCGGTTAGGGTGCGGCCTGGAATGTATATTGGCAGTACTGACCAGCGGGGCCTGCATCACCTCATCTTCGAAGTTCTGGACAACGCAGTGGATGAAGCCATGGCGGGATTCTGTGACTCGGTAATTATGTCCATTGATGACACAGGGCTGATTTCCGTGGCTGACAACGGTCGCGGCATTCCCGTGGACATCCACCCCAAAACAGGTAAAACCGCCTTGGAGACCGTAATGACTACCCTCCACGCTGGCGGCAAGTTTGGCGGCGGCGCATATAAGGTCACCGGAGGCTTGCACGGAGTGGGTGGGTCTGTGGTAAACGGCCTTTCCACGTACCTCAAGGCTGAGGTCCGCCGAGGAGGCTGGTTCTATTACCAAGAATACGCCAAAGGCCACCCCACCGGAAAGCTCATCAAAGAAGAGAAAACCGACCGCCACGGCACCACTATATCTTTCCGGCCTGACCCGGAAATCTTCCCCATTATCGAATATGATTTCGAATTGCTCACGGCTCATTTTAAGGAGATCGCCTACCTGAACAAAGGTCTTGAGATTTGCTTTAGCAGCCAGTGGCACGATACGGAGCGGCATGGGGACGTGGAACGCACTTATTACTTCGATGGCGGTATCGCCAATCTGGTGCGCAACGTCAACCGCAACCGAAAGGTCATGCAAACCTTCCCCTTCTATTACGAGAAAAGCGTGGACGATATCGTGGTGGAAGTGGCGATTCAGTACAACGACGGCTTCAACGAGACGGTGTTTTCCTTCGCCAACTGCATAAATACCCAAGAGGGCGGCACCCACCTCACCGGCTTTCGAACCGCTTTGACCAGAGTCATCAATGACTATGCGCGCAAGCAGGGCTATATCAAAGACGACCAAGCCAACTTAATCGGAGACGATGTCCGTGAAGGTCTGGCGGCGGTGATCAGCGTCAAGCTCACCGATCCTCAATTCGAGGGTCAAACCAAGACGAAGTTGGGCAATACCGAAGTTCGTGGCACCGTTGATTCCGTGGTCAGCGAAGGCTTGGCCCGCTATCTGGAAGAGAACAATGCCGATGGCAAGCGGGTAATTGAAAAGTGTCTAACCTCGCAAAAGGCCCGTGAGGCAGCGAAGAAGGCCAGGGAACTGGTTATCCGCAAGAATGCCTTGGACGGCACGTCATTGCCAGGGAAGCTGGCGGATTGCGCTGAAAGGGACCCGGCCAAGTCGGAACTCTATATCGTTGAAGGAGAGTCGGCGGGTGGGTCGGCCAAGATGGGCCGGGACCGTCACTATCAAGCTATCTTGCCCCTCAAGGGTAAGATCCTCAACGTGGAGCGGGTCTTACAGCAGCCGGATAAGATACTGGGTCATGAAGAAATCCGGGCCATGGTGGCTGCTGTGGGCGCCGGAGAAGGTGATGAGTTCGATCCCGAGAAGATTCGCTATCACAAGGTGATAATAATGACCGACGCCGATGTGGACGGCTCCCACATCCGGACGCTGATACTGACCTTCTTCTATCGGCGTATGCAGGGTTTGATTGACGCCGGTCACTTGTATATCGCCCAGCCGCCGCTTTACCGTATCCAGTCTGGGAAGAATGTCCAGTACGCCTATAACGAGGCTGAGAAAGACGCTCAGTTGGAGCAGTTGAACGGGCAGAAGAACATTCATCTCCAGCGCTATAAAGGTCTGGGTGAAATGAACCCCGACCAGTTGTGGGAAACCACCATGAACCCGGAAACCCGCAAGATGCTGGTGGTAAATATCGAGAATCCTGTGGAAGTGGACGACGTGTTTACCACGTTAATGGGAGAAGAAGTGGCGCCGAGAAAGAGCTTTATTAACTCACATGCTCGGAGCGTCAAGAACCTGGATGTATAATAGTTTAAACTCGATCAATAAAGCTTAGGAGAATTCAATTGCCCGCAGCAAAGGCTGGCCGCCAATCCATCAAAAATGCCCGCCGAAACGGCAGTGCCCGTACGGCTACTAGGACCTCCATAGCCAAGGCTCTACGTTCTGTAGACAGTGGAGACGTCGAGACGGCCACAACGTCCGTCCATGAGGCCATCAGGTCAATCGACCTGGCAGTGCGTAAGGGCTTGATGCACCGGAACGCCGGCGCCCGCCGCAAATCCAGGATTTCAATCCGGCTTAACAAGTTGCAAAACGCCTAAATCAGGGTTTCAAGGCAACGCTGGCCTAAATCCAATTGTGTCCTGAAGCCTCGGGTTCCGCACGTTCTATAGTTGGCTGATGCCGGAGATTGGCAACACTCCCTGGTCGTTGCTAATCAGTGCCACCCCCTCTGATCCTCTTCATCCACGTGACATAACGTCATTGACACCTGGCCTCTCCTCTTGCTAGCCTTGTTTCCAGAACATCCGTTTGCCTTAAATGGCGAATAATCAGCCCGGCCCCTAGTAAAACAATTGGCTAAGCATAAGGACGATATGATATTCAACAAGAAGAAACTCTCAATCCGACGCCAGCAGATTCTCGATTTTATTCGGGAGTTTGTTGGGGATAACGGTATTCCCCCGACAGTGCGGGATATTCAGCATGCCTGCGGTATAAGCTCCACATCGGTGGTCGACTACAACCTCCATAAGCTAAAAGAGGCCGGTTTCCTAAACCGGAAGCCCGATGTGGCCCGGGGCATTGAATTATTGGATGAGCAAGGCCTACCGGCTTACGGTCCGCCCAAAGTGCAGATAGTGGGGGCGATAGCAGCCGGCAAGCCGATTCCCGTTTTCAGTACCGAAGGTGTGGAGTCCAGCACCGAGTTCGATACCATAGAAGTGGCTCCCGAATTACAGAAACGCTTCGGCAAGCTTTTCGCGCTGACCGTAAATGGAACCTCAATGATTGACGCCTTGATTGATGATGGCGATGTGGTGATTATCAAACCAGGACATCAAGCAAACAACGGCGATATGGTGGTGGCCTGGCTGAAATCCCGGGAAGAAGTGACGCTCAAGAAGTTTTATCTGGAAGGGGATCAGGTTCGGCTGCAACCGGCTAACAGCCAGATGGACCCGATTTATTGCCCCGCCGATGACGTAGAGGTTCACGGGAAAGTCGTCGAGGTAATCCGTAAGCTGGGTTAAGTGCCCTTAATGTGAATTGAGCGATGCCTGCAACACTTCCCGGAGGAGATCATTTCGTGTGGGCCGGCTGGCCTAGTGCTTAGCGGCGGTTGTTGCTCAACGCACCGTAGGTAGCGACGCAGAATGGCACGCAGTAAGTCAACGGGATTTTCCAGTACATCGCTGTTTTCCAGTTTCCAGCGAATAAAACGTCGCCTTGATTCAGCAGTGTAAGAATGGATCCCACCACCACTGCGACTGTTAGTGACCGCTTCAACATTGTCGAGTGCCGTAGCGCACAAGACATGCACTTGGTTATCTGCCCGGCCTGACTATCCCCGGCAAGGTTGCTCGTTGCTGGGGCAACCTTGAATTCGAAACCGCGGCCTCGGCGAACCGGTTTTCCGCAGCGCCCACATTCAATGCCTTTATTGACTTCAACCTCGCTCTCTCTTTCTAAACCCTGTGCCATTCGTTGTCTTGCTTCCTGTTGTTTAATTTCGCTACAATCAACGCTCTTGGGATCAGATGTTATTAAACGAATGTGGGTGCTGCGTGGGGGTACAAGAGTGGGAACCGAGGTAACAAGCGGCCCTGTTGATAGTCTCAGGGAGCATTCGATCGTTAGATTCTCTTAGGGTGGGGATTATTGTATTCCGGCGCAATTTGGGTGTCAAACGGGCAATATATAAGCGTAAAGAGTTCAGAGATGCTCTGCGATTAGATGCTGGTATAAGCAGTTAACCGTGGGAACGGAGCGGATAGATTGAAAGAACAAAATGCGTAACCTGGCTGTGTTTCGGGTTGTTCACTTTGAGCCGTGTAACTATACTTAGCTAATGTTGCCTGAGGGGAAGCACAACGGGAAATAGATCACAAAACATTTGGCGCTGGTTGAACGGATAGATTGAATGCTCCGACTGCGCCAGGTCCATGAGGTATAGGGTATGTACGATTTTCACACTCACACGTTTCTTAGCGACGGAGTGCTGTCGCCCATAGAGTTGATTCGGAGAGCATTGGTCAGAGGCTATAAGGCCATGGCTGTGACGGACCACGTTGGCGTGGGTAACCTAGAATACGTGATAAAGACATTGATTAAAGATTGTGCCCAGGCTTCGGAGCGCTGGGATATCTTGGCATTGCCCGGTGTGGAGATTACCCATGTGCCTAAAGACGATATCAAGATGGTCGCCCAAGCTGCCAAAGCCTTGGGCGCCAAGTTGGTCGCAGTCCATGGGGAGACGATAGTGGAGCCTGTAGAGCCGGGAACGAATGAGGCCGCGATTCGCTCCGGAGCGGTGGATATTCTGGCCCACCCGGGCCTAATCAGCTACGACGATGCCAAGCTGGCTGCAGAGAATGGTGTCTACCTTGAGGTGTCGGCCCGTAAGGGTCACAGCTTGACCAACGGTCACGTGGTAAAAACGGCACGAGACGCCGGAGCCTACATTGTCTTGGACTCCGACGCTCATGAACCCGAAGACTTGTTGACAGTGGAGTTGACTCACAAGATTGCCAAAGGCGCAGGCCTGAACGATGAGGATGCACACGTCTTGTTACAGGTAAATCCCCAGAATCTGTTAAAGCGGCTGGGATTCGATACCGTAGCTTTAGGCAAGCCAGGAGCGGCCACGCACTGATCGTCCGTTGTGTTTCGGGCTCAAGCCAATCTATGCTTTCCCAATTCGGAAGACCTTGGTGCCACAAGTAGGGCACACGCCCTGGGTTGCTGGTCGACCGTTCTTTAAAGTAACCTGCTGAGGTTTGGATATCTCCCGCTTATTGCGGCACTTGAAGCAATATGCCTCCATGTTATACCCCCATCCTCGTTTAATTATGCCTAAAATATTGCCGGGCGAGACATTGACCAATGGCTTAACTTAGTGACCTACTACGCGATGTGAGAATCACAATTGGGACAGGCGTTGTTCGCCACTTCCCAAGGTTTACGGTAATAACTGGCTGGTTTTTACCTTACTTGAACCCACTTCCCAACCACAAAGAAACATGGGTATCTCAAAGCTAGGTTAACGTAATCGCTATCAATATACAGAGCCAAAATATTTTGTCAAGGCAGGCACGCACCCAATCGGTATTGATGATCGAAATTGGTTGGTTACTGCTAAAATTGAGGGTAATTACGGCGAGTTATTGGTAGGTATGAGGACCAATTCGGCGGATAATAGAGATTGCTTGAAGTGTTTACGTGTCTGGAGCGAGGGGAGATGAATCATCCAGTTGGAATACCTTAACCGGACGCCATGAATTTGCCGGACGTTCGAACCTCACTAACGCCAAAAACCGGCCTTCGGAGCTGTATGCCCTAAAAGGTTCCAGATATGCGGCATCCATGAACTGGGGGCCTAAGCTGACAGCCTGCCCGTTACGTAAAAGGTTTTCAGCCTGCTTGCCCACAGAAACGCTGCGCAGTTCTTTTAGTACCCAATCCACGGGGTGCAGGTGCTTCTCCCACCCGCCAACTTCCGTCACAGCCTCCTCCAATTGAAGAGGTGTTATTGAATCATCGGCGTGAAATCTGCCGGTGGACAACCTGATCAAATCAACAACGTGGCCTCCGCAGCCTAGCGTTTCGCCCAAGTCGTGAGCCAGCGAACGCATGTATGCGCCTTTCCCGCAATCAACCTCAAGTACCAATTTCGGCAGATCAAACTCGAGAAGACGTATGTCGTATATCTCCACCGGCCGAGGTTTCCGGTCAACCTCAACGCCCGCTCGAGCCAGCTTGTACATTCTTTGTCCCTGTACTTTGAGGGCACTGTACACAGGGGGCAATTGGTCTATATTGCCGACGAATGGGGGAAGTGCCCTCTCCACGTGTTCCTGCGTTATGCCGTCGAAGCTCATGGTGTTGACGATTTCTCCTTCAGCGTCATAAGTCGTGGTTGACACGCCCAAGGTTACTTCCATTCTGTATCTTTTGCGTCCGCTCACCACAAAATCCATGAGGCGTGTGGCTTGACCGAAACAGACTGGCAGCACCCCTTGGGCGAGAGGGTCCATTGTGCCGCCATGGCCAACCTTGTTGCGTTGGCTTGTGATACGTTTGACCTGGCGTAAAGCCTCCATGGAGGTTATGCCAACAGGCTTATAGAGGTTGACGAAGCCGTTCTTTAGAGGGGGACCGTTTCTGGATTTGGCCACGGGTCAGTTTCTGCGTTTTGGAGATGATACGATTCCGGTGTAGTCGGTGCCTGAATCGTTATAGATCGCCGGCGAATCGTTTGAGTCCTTGGCTGAAGAAACATCCGCTGAAGAAGAGTCCGCTGAAGCGCGAGAGGACTCGTCGTGGCGGATATTGTCCATGATATCCAGTATGTTGTTGGCTTCTTGCTGAGCTGCGTCCAGGTCGTAGCTCAGAAAAGGGATGTAGCGCATGCTGACTCGTGAGCGCAATTCGCGGCGGATAAAGGTGGCGGCGGAACGAATGCCCGCCAGCGCATTCTGTCGGGTTTCCTCGTCACCCATGGCGCTCAAAAAAACGTGAGCGTTGCGCATGTCGCTGCTGGTGCTCACCCTGGTTATGGTGATGACCCCATTCAAGCGAGGGTCTTTGATTTGAAGGGTGAGGAGCCGACTAATTTCTTGGCGTAGGAGTTCGTTGACCCGTTCAATTCGTCTGGACATGTAAATGTTCCCTAGATACGGTCCAAGTCATGAGTCCGGTAGAACGGACTGCTAAACTGCGCCCCAGAAGACCTAACGTCGGCCCGGCTCTTGGCGGTGAGCCTCCAAGACATCCCCTTCCTGGAAGTCGTTGAAGCCTTGGAGAGTAACCCCGCACTCGGTGCCTGAGTTCATTTCGTTAACTTCTTCCCGGAAGTGCCGGATGCTAGCGATGGTTGTTTCTTCGACGACCTCGCTGTTCCTAAGAACTCGTACTTGGGCACCCCTAGTTATGCGCCCCTCGGTAACCCGGCAACCAGCAATCTGGGCTCCTTTTCTGGAGGGGAACAACTCGCGGATTTCTGCCTTGCCTATAATCACGTCTGTGAAGACAGGGTCCAACATGCCTTGGAGAGCTTTCTCAATATCGTCGATTAGTTGGTAAATAATGTTGTAGTGGCGAATCTCAACGCCCATACGGTCGGCCAGTCTTTCGGCGCTGGGCTCATTTCCTACTGTGAATCCTATAACGATGGCATCCGAAGCACTGGCCAGCATTACATCCGACTCGGTGACGGTACCGCAACCGCTGTGCAACACTTGCACCGTGGCATCCTCGGCAGTTAGAGCCGCCAATGACTGTTCCACGGCTTCCACGCTGCCTTGGACGTCGGCCTTCAGCACCAGGTTCAATTCTTTAATGTCGCCCGAGTCGATTTGCTTGACAACTTGGTCCAGGGTCAATGCCCGGGCCTGGTTCTGCCGGTCGGCGTGGAGCTTTTCCTGCTGCCCAACAGCGATACGCGCGGCACGTTCGTTGGGCATAATCGCAAATAAATCGCCAGCTTCAGGTACTGCACCAAATCCTAGGATTTCACCGGGAGTTCCCGGAGTGATGACCTTGAGGGGTTTGCCTTGGTAGTCTCCCAACGCCTTTACCCGACCACACGCACTGCCAGCTACGATGTAATCCCCGATGCTTAAAGCTCCGTCTTGAACCAACACTGTAGCCGTGGGTCCACGCTTCCGGTCTAGCTTAGCCTCGATGATTACGCCGGTACCCGGTTTGTTGGGGTTGGCTTTAAGTTCCGCTAGCTCTGCGACGACTAACAGGTTCTCCAGTAAATCGTCGATGCCATCACCGGTTTTGGCGGAAACGTCCACGGATATAACATCGCCGCCCCAGTCTTCCACCAAGAGTTCGCGTTCACTTAACTGCCGCTTTACTCTCTCGGGATCTGCGGTGGGAAGATCGGATTTATTGATAGCAACCACGATGGGCACTTTCGCGGCTTTGGCGTGATTTATAGCTTCCAATGTCTGGGGCATCAGACCATCGTCTGCTGCTACTACCAACACTGCAATATCTGTCGCTTTGGCTCCCCTGGCTCTGATGGCGGTGAAGGCCTCATGGCCGGGTGTGTCCAGGAATGTTAATTGTTTGCCCTGATACTCGACTTGGTAAGCGCCGATGTGTTGGGTTATACCCCCCACTTCTCGTTCGGCAACCT
>Ga0066376_10001149_pt1 | contig 25700 bp, 24 predicted proteins | sample Knorr_S15_td_Bot_FD_77009 | JGI IMG/M metagenome (GOLD analysis project Ga0066376, IMG submission 77009) | Marine microbial communities from Southern Atlantic Ocean transect - Knorr_S15_td_Bottom_ad_5009_LV_A | ecosystem: Environmental > Aquatic > Marine > Oceanic | place: Southern Atlantic... | reverse complement strand
TGGGCGACGGCATCCAGTCATCATGCACCGCCGTCAGCGTTACGACGGCAGAGGAGCCCGAACTTATCTGAGGGACACCCATTCCTGCGCCAGGCACTAGGGTGCCCGAATCGGGATGGCCGCACCCGAGCACGAACACTGTGATCAGCGCTAAGAAGGTCATTTTGGGCAGAGTCGGCATGGCGGCAATTATAACGGAGGGCTTTGATTGCGCCTGGGATTTTGTGTAGTATCGCCCAATCAACCCGCCGGTCCCTAAAAGACGCCCCTAAGACAAACAAGGAGTATTCATGGCCTACCAGATGTACGTTTCGCTGCAGGGCGACAACCGGATAGTCAGGTTCCTAATGGACCCGTCAACGGGCAGTCTCCAGCCCAACGGCGCGGCGGAGATAGCCGGCGGCCCCGCGCCCCTTACGTTCAATCCCGACCGCACCGTCATGTACGTTGGTCAGCGGGACGGGCTACTGCTTTCCAGCTTCGACGTAGACCAAAAGACCGGCGGCCTGACCCTCACCGGCAGCGTCGAGTTGGCTGGCGAGCCCTGCTATCTTTCGACCGATCACACCGGCCGGTCCGTGCTATCGGCCTACTACCAGGCCGGCCACTGCGCGGTGCATCCCATCGACGCCAATGGCGCCGTTGGCGGGGCGGCCACCGAGTGGCTGGAGACCGGCTCCGGGGCCCATTGTTTCATGACCGACCCGTCCAACCGGTACGCCTTCTTGCCCCACATCGCCAACGGGTCCGGCGGCATCGCCCGTCTGCCCGCGGACAGACAGCAGGCGGTTAACGCCATCTACCAGTACAAGTTCGACGCCGCCACCGGCCGCCTGACGCCCAACGACCCGCTGATCGTTCCCCAGGGCGTTGAGATCGGTCCCCGGCACTACCGTTACCACCCAACCAAGGACCTGATGTATGTCTCCAACGAGCAGGGCGGCAGCGTGACGGTTTACGCGCTGGACACATCCAAGGGAACGCTGACTGCCCAGCAGACGATCACGACCCTGCCCGCGGGCTATTCGGGGCACATATCGTGCTCGCAGATACAGATGCACCCCATGGGCACGCACCTGTACGTCGGCAACCGGGGCCACAACAGCATCGCTTCGTTCTCCATCGGCGCGGTCACCGGCGAGCTGACCGCCACCGGCTGGACCGATGTCGACCCCATCCCCCGCGCTTTCAGCCTGGACCCAACGGGGAATTTCCTCTACGTGACCGGTCTGGAGACGGGCAACATCATCGGGTTCCGCGTGGACCAGCAGTCCGGCGCCCTGACCCGTCTGGAGACCCACGCGGTGGGCAGCATGCCCATGTGGGTCTTGATCGCTGACCTGCCTGGATAGACACAGCCTGCGGCTAGCTTCTGGATTTTGGCTGAAGTAGCGTTATCTTAGGCAATCGCCAAATCCGGCGGCGGTGGGACTTTCTAAGATGACGAAGATTCTGGTGGCTGAAGACGAGCGGGACATCCGGGAATTGGTGATCGACACGCTGTTCGACAAGGGCTACGACGTGCTGGAATCCAAGGATGGCCGGGAGACGCTCCAGACAGCCAACAAAGAGATCCCCGATCTGATCCTCCTGGACGTGATGATGCCGGGGATGGACGGGTTCGAAGTCTTGAAAAGGCTCCGGGAAAATCCGCTCACCGGCGATATTCCCGTCGTCATGCTGACCTCGATGGGGGCGCCGGAGGGCGAACAGCATGCCATGAGATTGGGCGTCCAGCACTACGTGTCCAAGTCCTTTGACCCCGAGACCCTGCAGGCGACGGTTAGAGTGGCGCTCCGGGAAGCGGGAGCCAAATTGGACCGGGGTGATGATATTGGGAAGGTATGGGGAGGCTCCACTCAATTCCACAGCGCAGCCGGTAAGTCCCGGCCTCCAGGGACCATTCCGTTGGGGACTCAGCTCGGTGCTTTGGAGAAGAAGATGGGCGGCGGCCTCCGGCTGAGGACTTCGTGTCTGATAGAAGGCCCGTCCGCGACCGGCAAAAGCCTCATCTGTCAGTACATGGTTTCAGGGGCCCTGGGCAACGGCCATAGTGTGGCCTATTTCGCCTCGCAACATACCCCCAAGAGTCTGGAAGCCCAGGTGAGTTCCATCGGGATGGACTGGTCGGGGTATATCCAGTCCGAGAAACTGGGTGTTTATCCTCTGCAACCACCGGCCGCGGGAAAGGACTCCGGAGACCTGCTTGCCGAGTTGGCTTTGGACCTGGAGCGGGCCCAACGCAAGTATGACGTCGTGGTCTTGGACGCCATCACCAACCTCGCCAGTTCCAGCCAAGAGTCGGCGATCATCAGTTTCTTGACCACGTGCAAGAAGCTGACCAACATGGGCCTGACGATCATTCTGGTGACGCACTCGGTCGCGTTCAATGCCGACCTGCTGTCCCGCACGTCATCGATGTGTGAGACGCACCTGAACCTACGGACCGGAAAGGTCCGCGACAAGGTGGTCCGGGTGGTCAAGTTGGTCAAACTGGACGACGTTGCGATAGATAGGAACAATGAGGTCAGCTTCGAGGTTGAACCCGGCACCGGGATATCGATCATGCCGTATTCCTCGGCCAAGGCTTAAGTCCACGAATACAACCCACTTTAATATCGACTCGCGCTGAACCTACTGCGGTTGTAGCGCGCCGAATTTTTCCCAGTGGATGATCTCGCTCATGGACTTCCTGGGCGTCCCCGCCGGTTTGGGGGCGTCGGCCCGGTAGCCGAAGGGCAGCAGGGTGATCAGTTCCATCTTATCGGGGATACCCAAGAGTTCTTTCACTGCTTTCTGCTGGTCCTCCTCACGCACGCCCACGAAACACATGCCCACGCCTTCAGACCAGGCCATCAGCTCCATCTGCTGTAGGGCCCGCCCGGCGTCCAGTTGAGGCCGGGGCGCGTCGTCCATGACTATCGCGATACACAGCGGCGCCTGTCCAACGAACGGCCCCTGCTTGGCGATCTCCCCCAGCTTCGTCAGCGTATCCCGGTCCCGGATCACGATGAACGACCACTTCTGGGTATTACTAGAACTGGGCGACCACCGCGCGGCCTGCAAAATCTTCCGCAGCAGCTCCTCGGGCACCGGGTCCGGCTTGTAGTCCCGCACGGTCCTGCGGGATTTTATGGCTTGGTATACGTCCATGGTTTCTCCTGTTGTTGTTGTTTTTGGATTATAGGATGAATGCTACCCGGTTCGTATGGAATCCGAGTGCTGTACAGGCAATTTACTTGAGGAGCTTTCTATTTGGGCGTGTTTCTGTTAGGTGTTCAGATGAAACGTGTGATTATTCGCGTATATAAGTTGATAATGCATATTAAACGCGATAATATCACTATCAAATGTGTATTTCAAAGAAATGAGGAAGAGTAAATGACAACAAATGGATCTCAAAAAATCATTATCCAAGTATCTGGGGGCCAAGAAGAAGCCTTCAAGAGGGCTCAGGAAGTTGCTGCAGACTCATTTAGGGAATTGATGCCGGTCAGAGTGTTTACTCAAGGCGGTAGACAAATGATTTCGGGCGTATTGCCCGTCAGAGTACTTACAAGAATTTTGACTCATCAAGCTGCTGCTCGAGGAAGCACTGCCAACAAGGCATCGATGTCGACTAATCGCCCGATTATCACAGATCATGTAAAGACCATTTCAGATTACTTGGTTACCGCGTTGACTAACGGAGATGCGTATATTGTGCCTCCGATGACCCTAAATGCCACACGTGGTTTGGAGGTCTACATACCAGAAGGCACGAATGCAGGATTCACCTCTGGATTTGCGGTTCTTCCGGAAGAGCAAGTATTGAACATTACAGATGGCATGCACCGTTTTGTAGCTATACAGAACGCGTTAAACCAATTGAACGGTCAAAACGAGAGAGACAAACTCATGTCCGATGGAATTCCGGTCATGATTACTGTGGAGTCGAATGCCGAACAAGTACATCAGGATTTCGCGGACGCCGGGAAAACTCGGCCCCTTCCCCCTTCGTTGATGGCCGTCTATGACGTAAGGCAGCCAGGGAACAGGGCGGTTCATTCTCTTGTCGAGAAGGTAGGGCTGTTCAAGGAGAGGATTGACGCGACATCCTCAACTTTGTCGGTACAAAGCCCATATTTGTTCCTGGTCAACCAGGTCAGGCAGTTCGTAAAAAGTAGTTTGTCTGGCAATCCAGCACTCAGGGACGAATCATTCAATAAAATGGCGATGGCAGGCTTATCGAACACTAAGAATTTCGATAATTGGGTTCATAGCCGGGTGATGTTTTTGGATGTCATGACTGGCATTATTCCAGACTGGAAAGCAGTACTTAATCTGCCTGTTCCACAAGGGCCAGAGGGGACAAAAACACTCGAAGAAATGAAACGCCTGCGAAGCAGGATGCCTGTAAGTCTGACCGCTGCCGCATTGAACGCTCTGGGTTTGGTTTCTCAGGAAATATTAAACGAAACTGGAATGGGACCGAAGGAGAAATTGCAGGAATTACTCGAAGATCGTCTTGAGCCATTACGCGAGATCAAGTGGAACCGAGAAGACGACTTTTGGCAAGGCAACATAGTCCAATCAGTCGCCGGGGCTGACGGTCTTCGGTTGAACATAAAAACTCAGACCACCCCGATACGACAAGCCGCCCAAAAAATGCTTGCCCTGATTGGAAAGAAAGGTCAACTAATCTAATTGCTACCCAACCGTCGGCCAAACGGCCCGCCAACCCTCTCAAGCGTCAACGGCACATCCATGTGGCGGACGCTGGTGCCGGAGCGGGCGATCAAGTCCCGCGATCGTAACCGCGGCTGGCGGACGTGAAACTTGACTCAGCCCAGTCCACCCAAGGCCACTGAAAACTGGCGTAGTAGCCGTTTTTGCCGGTGTTGTTCCAGTTCATGTTGTGGTCGGTGTAGGTGTTGGTTCCGGTGGCTTTGGCCATGACCAGAGATGGTACCCAAGGACGCCAGTTCTCTAGCCGCATGGGCTCGGACTGGCCCTGCCGGACGATGCCTTCCACGTTGAATTCCATAACCGAGGGGATGGAAACCGTCCGCTTCCGGTCCTCGGTCTCGAACGTGATGGGGACGTACTTGGTCCCCAGGAAATTGGCGGTCAGGGCCATGAACCGCTCCATTGGTCCGCCGATCTCTCCGGAAAGGATCTTGCCGAGTTGCGCCCGTTGCTCTTCGTCGGCCCGCTCGTCGACATACAGCGCGGTGGTCCAGTCGGGCTCGGTCATCTTCCCCAGTGTGTACATCACCACCACGAAGCTGAGGTCCTTCAAGTCGACGCCGTTGAGATTACCTTCTTCGATGTGGAAAGCCAAAGCCATATCGCAGTGGCCCTCCGTGGGAAGCTGCGGCGAACCCGGAATACCGCAAGGACACAGAACCTCGCAATTGCAATTCTCAAGGTATTCGCCCTGTATGTGCCATTCTGTAGTAGTGGTCATGATTCATCCTTCGCTTAAGCAGATTGCCCTTTTTGAACCGCCCGCCACAACTTCTCAGGTGTCAGAGGCGTGTCTATGTGCCTAACCCCCGTGCCGGACAGCGCGTTCAGGACCGCGTTGGTCACCGCGGCCGGGGAGGGGACGGTGGAGACGGAGCCGATCCCCTTGGTGCCCAGAGGGTTGGTCGGCGAGATGCTGTTGATGGTGTCTAGTGTTAGGTCCGGCATCTGTACCGCCCGGGGCAGGGCGTAGTCCATCAGGCTGGCGGTTAGGGGTTGGCCGTCTTCGGTGTAGGCGATTCCTTCAGTCAAAGCCTGGCCGATCCCTTGGGCTATGCCGCCGTGGATCTGACCTTCCACGATCATGGGGTTGATGATCTGGCCGCAGTCATGCACCCCGACATAGCGCAGAATCTTCACCGCCAGGGTGTCTTGGTTCACCTCAACCACCACCGCATGAGCGCCGAACGAGACCGGACTTTGGGGCAGGGTGTACTCATTCTCGAAGTCCAGGCCAAGGGCCATGCCTGAAGGCACCGATCCAGAATCGAAGGACATGGCGGCCAGTTCGGTGAAAGCCATCGTATCGGCCGGAACGCGTTGGTTTAGGACCTGCCCCTCCCGGAAAACGATGTCTGCGGCGGGACAGTTCAGCGCATTGGATGCGATGAGCGACAGCTTCTGCCGCGCTTCTTGGAGCGCCAGGTGCACGGCCGAGCCGCCAATTATGAGACCTCTGCTGGAGCTGGTGCCGATCCCATGGGGGAATATGGAGCTGTCGCTGTGGAGCACCCGCACATCCTTAGGGTCCACGCCCAGAGACTCAGCCGCGATCTGGGCAAATGTCGTCTCGGTGCCCTGGCCGTGGGGAGACACCCCGGTGTAGACATCGATCTGGCCCGATGCGTCGATGGTCACCCGTGCGCTTTCTATCCGATGCTCCCCGCCGGCTCCGGAGGACTTTATGAACGTCGCCAGCCCGATGCCCAGATATGGCTCGTTCGGTTTTCTTAGGCGAGCCTTTTCTTGCCAGACAGCGTAATCAACCAATTCCAAGGCGCGTTCCAGGGCTTGGGCATAATCGCCCGAGTCGTACACGACGCCGGTGCAAGTGGTGTAAGGGAACGAGCCGGCGGGGATGTAATTCCTGCGTCTCACCTCGGCCGGGTCCAGCCCCAGGTCATCTGCGATCAGGTCCAGGGTCCGCTCGATGCAGAAAGCGGCTTCGGGGCTGCCGGTGCCCCGGTAGGCGGCGGTGGGGGTCTTGTTGGTGATGACTCCCAGGATCTGAGCGTGCACGGCGGGGACCTGGTAGGGCCCGGTTATCCGGCGCGCGGCATTGAAAAGAGGAAAGGGGGTGGTGAAATAAAAATACGCCCCCAGGTCCGCCACGATGCTAACCCGTATCCCAAGGAGCACGCCGTCATTCTTAACGGCAGCCTCAATGTCCAGGCTCATGCCCCGGCCCTGATAGGTAAGGAGATTGTCTTGGCGGTCCTCGATTCACTTGACGGGTTTCCCGAGCCGTAGCGACAGGAAAGGCATCAGGGCATCTTCAGGGAAAAGGCAGTCCTTAACGCCGAAACTGCCTCCCACATCTGGCGCCACGACACGGATGGTTTCTTCCGGCCGTTCGAGCATCTGGGCCAGGTATCTCTTGACCTGATGGGGAGCTTGAGTAGAGTCCCAAACCGTCAAAAGGTCTGTGGTGGAATCGTAGTCGGCGACCACGCCCCGCGTTTCCAGGGGAGACGGAGCGAGCCGTGGTACCCGGTACTTCTGGCGGACCACATGGTCAGCCTGGGCAAAAGCCTGCTCGATATCGCCGCCCTCTTGGACCGAACGCATCGACACATTGGTCCCGAATTCCGGGTGGATTACCGGCATGTTTTCGTTGGTGGCGGTATCCGGGTCTATCACCGGAGTCAGGAGTTCATAGTCCACGGCGACCAGTTCCGCGCCATCCCTTGCCACGTAGGGGTTGCCGGCCACCACCACGGCCACGGGTTGCCCGACGTAACAGACTTTGTCCCGGGCCAGAACCGGGTGCCGCGCGGCATTGAATACTTCCACGGCCCGGTCGCCCATGGGCCTGATGGGTATGTCCGGCAGCGCCCCAGCCAAGTCTGCCCCGGTGAGCACCTCCACCACTCCCGCCAACTTGCGGGCGGCGGAGACGTCGATGGACCGGATGCGGGCATGGGCGTGGTCGCTCCGCACGACAACGGCGTGGAGCATGTCCGGCAGTTTGATGTCGTCGATGAACACACCGTTGCCGGTGATCAACCTGGCATCCTCGAACCGTTTTATCGGCCGCACCAAATAGCTCAACCTTGTCCTCCTGCTGCCTGACGGACTTCCAACCGAACATCCCTGTTGGGAGTTATAGGAACGGATGATACAAATACACGGCCTCCTAATCAATCTCCTTGGATATCAACTAGCCCTAGCTGTGGTAGCCTTGCATTTTCGGGTGCATCAGGAGCCTCCATGAACTCTTACCAGATACCCGGCGACAAGCGTTGCCAGGTTTGTGATGCGCGTATGCCTGACCCGGCGGCTTGGCTTTGTGGCGCCTGCGGCGCAGCACAGACTCCGCCGCCCAGGCCGGGTGGAATCCGCGGATTCCTTGCCGAGGTCTACCAGCTAAGACCCTTCGTGATTTTCGCCGTTGTCTTGATCGCCGTGGTGATTGCCATGGCCGCCTCCGGGTGGGGTCAATATTTCGTGCGGGGACCGTTTTGGGGGCGATGATGGTAAAGCCTTCGGCCAACCTCGGCATACCCCCAAACGAACCGAACTTCGGCCAAACACCTAACCACGCCGTGGCTGTGATAGCCTAAATTGGTGGAAATCACTCAGACTCCCCTGGCTTTGTCCGGATTCGCGGCCTACCGGGCCCGTTTGGCCACCGTGTGGCGGCAAAGAGATTACCGCTGGTTCTGGATCGGCAGCTCTCTGCAGGGGCTGGGCCAGGGCACCCAGTTCTTGGTCATGGGATGGCTGGTGCTGCTGATCACCGACTCATCGGCCCAACTGGGTCTGGTCATCTTCCTCTACGGCGCCCCCAACGTTACGCTGCTACTGGTGGCCGGAGTGCTGGCCGACCGGATCGACCGCCGCTACATATTGATGGCGACACAAGCTGTAGTGGGCGGGGTCATCGCCGCGCTGGCCTTTTTGACGATCTCCGACTTGGTGGCCATCTGGCACGTCTACACCGCCGCCTTCTTCATGGGCGTTGTGCAGTCGCTGAGCATGCCGGCCCGCATGACGATGATCGGCGACCTGGTCGAAGAACGGTCCATATTGGACGCCGTGGCGATGCAGAGCATGGCTGTCCACGCCGGGCGGATGGTCGGCCCTCCGATAGCGGGGGTCATCATCGAAGTGTGGGGCGTCGGTGCGAGCCTTGCGGTCATCGCCGGGTGTTACATGGTGAGCATGGCCTGCGTAGCCAAGATCGGGCCCCTGCCCCGGTCGTCGAAACCCGCGGCCCAGTCCGTGTTCAGAAATTTCGCCGACGGTGTGGTCTACATCAAGAGAAGCCCCATGGTCCTCACGGTAATCATCATCACCTGCGCGTTCGGCGGGTTCGGCATGTCCCACATGCAGGTAGTGCCGGCCATGGCCAAAGATGTGCTGGGGACCGGCGCGGCGGGGGTGGGCCTGCTATTCCTCGGCTCTGGTCTCGGGTCATTAGCTGGCAGCATTCTCCTACCGGCCATCAGCCGGGCCAACGTCTACCGGGCGCTATTGTTGAGCCTGTTGGTCTTCACGGTGGTGCTGATACTGTTCGCCTGGTCCAACTGGTTCTGGGCCACCTTCTTGTTCTTCACGCTGGTCGGGGTGACCGGAGTTGGCATGGTCTGGCCGCTGGCCACGACCATGATCCAGACCGAGACCACCGCCGAGGTGCGCGGGCGGGTGATGGGGATGCTGCAGTTCACGCCGGGATTCCACTTTCTGGGGGCTTTCCCGCTGGCGTTGGCCGCCGGGCAATGGGGTTGGGAAGTGGCCATCACGGGCGCCGCTGGGCTCAGCCTGGTGACGACCGTCTGGTTCGCGTTGCTGCGCCGCGGCAAGCCCAAGCTGACCCGGCAAGAAGTGGCGGTTCCCCAGGCCTAGCCCCAGATTCGGCGAGCTCGAAAGACCGTTTCCTGTTTCGAATCATCCTATTCCACGAACCGAGTCTGGGCTTGGGACCGACATGTACCCGTTTAAGGCGCTGGACATCTCTGTAGGATTCGAGGACCGGGTGTACACCCGGGGAGAAGAGATCTACCTCAGCATCACGCTGGCCTCGAAACGTGGGACGAAGGTGTAGGCATCAATGGTCAATTAATGTGTGTAACTTGGCCCATCTCATTCATTGCTGACCGGCCGCATAAAACTTCGTGGACAATCCGTGGACATTTGTACCAAAATCAAAAGACCTCAGTATCCGTTACCAGAGCTGAGGTCTTTCGAAATGCATCATTTCATGCCTAAAATTGTTGGCGGGAGTGCGAGGGAGTCGAACCCACCTACCCCGCTCGTCACGAGGCATAACGGATTTGAAGTCCGCAAGAGCCACCGGGCCCCATCCACCCCCATAGTTGCCTGTCTTGGGGTTGCCTTAATCTAGCAAATAAAAGACGCCGCCGGAAGGCGGCGCCTTGTTTTTCACCTATCGAAGAAGGGTTTAACTCGCGAGTACGGAGTCTACCTTCTTCTTGAGTGCGCCCTTGGGCACTGCGCCGATGATCTGGTCGACCGGCTGGCCGCCCTTGAAGAAAATCAAGGCCGGGATGCTGCGGACGCCGTACTGCATAGCGGTGTTGGGGCTTGCGTCCACGTCCAACTTGGCCACTTTCAGTTGACCGTCATAGTCTACAGCCATGTCGTGAACGGCGGGGGCAATCATCTTGCACGGTCCACACCAATCGGCCCAGAAGTCCACCATCACCGGCGTGTCCGAGTCTAATACCAATTCTTGCCAAGTGTCGTCATTTACCTCAAAGGGTTCTGCCATTTCCATCCTCCGGAATCTCTTATGCAATCTACTCGCACAATAAGTTTGATGCGGCTCGTCGCTTCAGGGTTCACTGGGACTACGGCCGCCAGAAACGGGCCGGGTCCGCCTTTGGTTCAGTTTAATAGGGTGCATACGTCAAGGTCAACCGAGGGGAGTCCCAATTAATCCGGGTCCCTGGTCTGCCGTCATGATTACCCGGACGGCGATCCGCGGTCTGGTTAATCCAGGCGTGGACCGAGCCTGTGAACCGGCCTCGGCAGCCTTGGTTTCTCACCCTCCTTGAATTATAGTATTTACGAGCCTATGGCGATAACCGAGCGCATCACCAAACAAATAATCATCGTGTTCAGCTGCCGAAGGAAATATCCCAGTGGTAATAGCCGAACACATCACCCAACAAACAATCATCGTGGTCAACTGCTGATGGAAATACTCCAGTGGAAATAGCCGAGCGCATCACCCAACAGGGCGATAGGGTCACCCTTTCCTTGACGTCATGGGGACGGCTGGGTGAGGCCATGGCCGATTTTGACGGACATAACGTGTTCGTGGCCGGCGGCATCCCCGGCGAAAAGGTGGTCGCCGAGGTGGTAAAGGTCCACCGTAAGTATGTTTCCGCCAAAGTGGTGGAGGTGCTTGAGGCGTCGGCAGACCGGGTGGAGCCTCCGTGTCCCTACTACGGCGAGTGCACCGGGTGCCAATGGCAGCACCTGTCCTACGACGCTCAATTGAAGACCAAACGCGAGAAAGTGACCGACGCCCTACAGCGCGTCGGCGACCTGGCAAACCCACCAGTATCCGAGGTGAAACCCTCACCCGACCAGTACGGCTACCGCAACCACGCCCGCTTCACCATCAACCGGGACGGCGCGCTGGGCTTCGTCAACCGCGAGACCCGCCAGTTCGTCCGCATCGACAAATGCATGCTGATGCACGAGGGCGTCAACAACCTCTTGGAAGAACTGCAAGACCACTGCGGCGAGACCACCCAGCTTTCCATCCGGGCTGGCAAGTACTCCGGCGACTTCCTGATCCAACCCTATTTGGTCCACCCCGATATCGGGGTCACCACCGGACAGAAAAAGTACACGGAGTCCGTGGACGGCGTCGAGTTTCTCGTGTCGTCCCCGTCATTCTTCCAGGTGAATGTTGATCAGGCCGCCGCCGCCGCCGATGTGGTGCGGGACCGCCTGCAACTGGGCCCAGAAGATGTGCTGCTAGACGCTTACACGGGCGTGGGCACCTTTGCCATTTTGCTGGCCCCACATGTGAAGCAGGTCATCGCCGTGGAAGAGTCCTCCGCCGCCGTGGCCGACGCCAAAAAGAACGCCGCCGAGCTTCAGAATGTCGAATTCGTGTTGGGGCGCACCGAAGATGTCCTGAGAAAACTGACGGTCACGCCCGATGTGGTGGTCTTGGACCCACCCCGCTCCGGCTGCCAGCCTCGGGCCCTGGAAAGTCTTATCGCGATGGCCCCGTCCCGGGTGGCGTATGTTTCTTGCGATGCTGAGACATTGGGGCGGGACCTCAAGATCTTGTGCGCCGGCGGCTATCGATTGGACGAGGTTGCGCCGCTGGACATGTTTCCCCAGACCCACCACGTTGAGTGCGTAGCGCTGCTTTCCTTGGGTGAGCCATCCGATAAACCGCCATCGCCCCGCCTCACACTGGCTTCGGCATCGCCGCGGCGTCAGGAACTGATGGACGTCCTTGGTTTGGAGTACACGATCACCCCAGCCGACCTGTCCGAGGAACCCATCCCCGGGGAATCACCGGTGGACATGGTGCGGCGGTTGTCTTTAGAAAAGGCCCAGGCCGTGGCCGCCAACATGGAATCGGGGCTGGTAATCGGGGCCGACAGCACGGTGGTATTCGAAGGGCAGGCAGTTGGCAAACCCGTGGATGATGACGACGCCCGGCGGATGCTGCGGCAGTTGAGCGGCACCACCCACCACGTCAGTACCGGCATCACTGTTGTTGATGCGGCGTCGGGCAAGACCCTGAGCGACGCCATGACCAGCCAGATCACCCTGCGCGAACTATCGGAACAAGAGATCGAGACGTCCATCGCATCGGGAGTGCCCAGGGACAAGGCCGGGGCCTACGCCGTTCAGGATACTGAACTGCGCCCCGCCTCAGACTGGGAAGGCTGTTACAACAACATCGTCGGCCTGCCCGTCTGCCGGTTGGTGGAGATGCTGCAAGAATTGGGTTACCAACTGCCTATGGGCTGGAAGGTTCCCAACGAGATCGCCTGCGACGACGACTGCCCGACCATTGCCGCCGGCCAAGGGAATAACACTCTATGAACGTCATGGGAATGGGTATCCCCGAGCTTGGCGTGATCCTTTTGGTGGCTTTCTTGGTGTTGGGCCCAGGCCGGGCCATAGAAATGGCCCGCAGCGCCGGAAAGATAATGGGCGACCTGCGCCGCTCGTTCGGCGAGGTGACCAGCGCCATGACCGTGGAGTCGATGGACCAAAGCACCTCTGCCCGGAACCAGCAATCGGCTTCCACTTCTGAACAAGCGCCGGGCGTGCCTATGCGGGCGGATATACCTCCGGAAGACGAGCCGGACCAAGAACCTACCGATGATTCGGAGCCGGAGTCCAGGGAAAAGGGATGAGGTCCCGGGAACAATCCCTGCTGCAGCACCTTGGCGAGCTGCGCCGCCGGGTCTTCATCTGCGTCGTGGCCGTGCTGGTGGGCAGCGCCGTTTCCTTCGCGTTCTTCGAGGAGATCATCGACATCCTGGTCAAGCCTGCCAAGGACCTGAACCTGGGCACCGGCGGCGAGCTGATCTACACCGAAGTAACCGAGCTGCTGACCACCGCCATCAAGGTGTCATTCGTTTCTGGGCTGATACTGGCCTCACCGGTGCTGGTCTATCAGGGGGTGATGTTCGTTGCTCCTGGGCTCACTGGGCGAGAGAAGCGGTACCTCTTTGGGTTCATGCCCGCGGTTGTGCTGGCCTTTGGCGGCGGGGTGGCCTTCGCCTACTACATACTCACTCCCCCAGCGCTCCACTTCCTGCTTACATTTGGCGGAGACGTTGCCACACCGCTGATCCGGATCAGCAACATCGTCAACCTGATGGTCCGGCTGTTGTTCTGGATGGGGCTGGCCTTCGAGACACCGTTGGTGATGTACCTGCTGGCCCAACTGGGAATCGTCACGGCAGGGTCGCTGTCCCGGTTCCGCCGGTACTGGGTGGTGGTGGCATTCATCATGGCGGCCATAATCACGCCTACAGTGGACCCGGTGAACCAGGCATTGGTTGCGGGACCGCTGCTGGTGCTCTACGAGCTTGGCATCTTGTTGGCCCGCATCGCCGGACGCAGCTGGAAAAAGTCCAGCGCCATCACTTCAGCCTAAGCGAAGGCCAGCTAGATATACGGTTGGTTTGCTCAACCGTGCCTTGCCCGTTCGTGGTGAGCTCCGACCGTAGGTCGAGAGTCTAGATGAAATCGGACCCGTCGAACCACCGCTGTGGTTAAGACTGGATTCGACCGCAAGCATGGCTTATGCGCATCCTTCGACGGGGTTCAGGACGAACGGAGAAGTATGTGAGACGTTGCCCACGGTTTGCGGCGCTGTTGGAGGGCGTAATTCCATCATTATCGAGTTCGATATGGACTCTCGCCTAAGGGGTATTTTGGTCAACAAAAAAGGACCGTCCTTCGGATGAAGGACGGTCCTTTTGCTTTCGCTGACTTAACTCTAGCCGCTGCTGTCGTCTTTGCTGCTGGTTGCGGCCTTTTCGGCCTCTTCTTTCTCGTCTTCACCCATTAGGGCGGTCTTGAACGTGCGTATTCCCTTGCCCATGGATGTGCCTATCTCGGGCAGGCGGCGGGCGCCGAAAATCAAGAGAATCACGACGACGATGATCGCCAGCTCAGGGATTCCCAAAGGCCCAACTCTCATGTCTCTTCCTCCCGCAAATGGCGGCGGAGTGGCCCTTCTAGCGGGCCAGCGCGTCCAAGCCATTAAATATTAGCAGATACAGCCTGCCACGACAATGAATCACGCCTGTTCAAGCACGCCTGGAAGGACAGGGCGCTCTTAGGCTCTGCTTACAGGCGCGCCGCGCTCGACCGCGGTGATAGGCGCAGACTATGGCAGTGATATATATTGTATAGAGCAGGTACCGACGCTATAATTCTGACTTACGTGAAAATCCGCCTTGGCGAAACACGCTGGGCGCAGCCCGTGCATAACATAACCTACAGGTGGGAATGGAATCTAACTACGACTTGGTGGTGATTGGCTCTGGACCGGGCGGCTATGTGGCCGCTATCCGGGCCGGCCAACTTGGCTTGAAAACGGCCATTATCGAGAAAGAAGAACTGGGCGGCGTGTGCCTGAACTGGGGTTGCATCCCCAGCAAGTCGCTGCTCAAGAATGCCGAGGTAGTTTCCTACTTCAAGCGGGCCGACGAGTTTGGCCTGAAGATGGACAATTTCAGCGCCGACTTCTCCGTGGCGATGGACCGCAGCCGAAAGGTCGTGGACCGCAACACCAAGGGCGTGGCCTTCCTGCTGGACAAAAACAAAGTCGATCACATACAGGGCACGGGCAAGATAGTCGGCGCCGGAAAAGTTGAAGTTGCCCCAGCCGCGGACGCGCCCGGTGCTGAATTGAATGTAATCGAGGCAAAGAACATCATCGTTGCCACTGGCGCCCGGCCCCGGAGCATCCCACCACTGCCCATCGACGGCGACAAGATCATCACCAGCCGTGAGTCGATCGTGATGAGCGAACTGCCGGAATCGATCGTCATCGTGGGCGGGGGGGCCATCGGTGTGGAGTTTGCCTACATATATAAGATGTACGGCGTCCAGGTGACCATCGTCGAGATGCTGCCCCGGTTGGTCCCCAATGAAGACGAAGACATCAGCGCGCAACTGGAGCGGGCCTTCAAGCGCACCCGCATCGACTTCCTGACCGGCGCCGGAGTCACCGGAGTAGACACGTCGGGTTCCGGTGTCAAGGTCACCGTGGACAAAGACGGCGCTGCCCAGACTCTGGAATGCGACAAAGTCTTGGTGGCCATCGGAGTCCAGCCCAATGTGGAAGACCTGGGCTTGGAAACCGTTGGCATCGCGACCGACCGGACGGGCATCATAGTGGACGACAAGATGTCCACCAACGTGGCCGGCATCTATGCCATCGGCGACGTCAATGGCAAGATGCCCTTGGCCCACGTTGCGTCTGCCCAGGCGATGGTGGCGGTTGAGACCATCGCGGGGCTCGAGACGCAGCCGTTGGACTACACCTACATGCCCCGGGCCACCTATTGCATGCCCCAGATCGCCAGTTTCGGGCTGACCGAAGCCCAGGCAAGAGAACAGGGCAAAGAGGTCAACATAGGGACCTTCAACGTCCAAGCCAACGGCAAAGCCCTGGCCATGGGAGAGAATTTCGGCCTGGTGAAGCTAGTGGTCGACGCCAAGCACGGAGAACTGCTGGGCGGCCACATGATCGGCCCCGAGGTCACCGAGTTACTGGGCGAACTGTCCATGACCCGGATACTGGAGGGCACGGTGCTCGAGCTTGGCTGGGCGGTGCACGCCCACCCGTCCATATCTGAGATGCTTAAGGAGGCTGCGTTGAGCGCCCAGGGCCGCACGATCCACATGTAGCCCTCTCATATAGCAGACATAAAGTTTACAATAGCCGTATGGAGACGTTCGCTGATCGATAGACGGACCGGACCTGCGGTTGGACCGGATTCGATAACAGATAACGACGCCCGGTAGACCGAACCGGGAGAACAAGAAGGCAAGGAGCGGACCAAATGGGGCTGGGAACTTACGATTTCGCATTGGCTATCGGCGGCGAAGCGGGACAGGGTATCGCTACGCCCGGAGACATTCTGGCGCGGATAATCGTCCGCCGCGGGTTGCACCTGGTCACGTATAACGCGTACCAGTCGATCGTCCGGGGCGGCCATATCTTCTTGACCATGCGTATCAGCGATGGCGAGATTCAGAACCATGGGGACAAACTGGACCTGCTCATGTGCCTGAACCAAGACACTATGAACCGGCACCAGCGCCTGATGGGTCCGGGCACCCGAATCGTCTACAACAGCGATACCATCGAGCCTGGCACCGAAGACAAAGGGGCGGACCTCTGCGGCTTGCCGGTGTTGGAATTGACCGACAACAGCAGGAACCGGTTGGTCCAAAACACGGTGGGCATGGGAGCGATCGCCTCCTTGATGGGCATCGATTTCTCCGTTCTGGAAGAGAGCTTGACGCTGCGATTCCAGCGGCGCGGTCAGGAGATGGTTGACGAGAACGTCAAAGTCGCCAGGGCTGGATTCGACTACTCGGAAGAGCATTTCAAGCGCTTCGACCAGGCTCCGCCATCGGGCGGAAAACCGCTCGCTGTATGGTCGGGTAACGATGCACTAGCCATGGGCGGCGCGGCGGCGGGAGTCAAATTCTACGCGGCATACCCCATGAGCCCGGCCACCGGCGTGCTGCACTGGATGGCATCCAACGCCCGGAACCTGGGAATCATGGTCAGGCAGGTCGAAGATGAGATCGGCGTGGCCAACATGGTTGTGGGCGCGGCACAGGCGGGAACCCGTTCCCTGTGCGCCACCTCCGGCGGAGGGTTTGCCCTGATGACCGAGGCCATCGGCGCGGCGGCCATGATGGAGATTCCATGTGTCTTTATCAACGTGATGCGGGCCGGCCCGTCCACAGGCGTCCCCACCAAGACCGAGCAGGGCGACCTCTGGCAGGTCCTGGGGGCCAGTCAGGGCGACTTCGAGCGGATAATCGTTTCACCTTTCGACACTTTGGATGCCTTCAACATCATGGCCGAAGTGTTCAACTTAACCGACAAATATCAATGCCCGGCCATCGTCATCTCGGACCTATATATCTCCGAAGGACGCTTCAGTGTTGACCCGGACAAGATAAACATGCACCCCAACATCGACCGTGGCGCATTGATCACCGAGCCGTCGGATACGGACGGCTATCTCCGCTACCAAGACACCGAGAGCGGCATATCGCCCAGGGCGTTGCCGGGACTCGAAGGGTACGTCCACTTGGTCGCCACCGACGAGCACGATGAGGACTCGACACTGCTCAGCGACGAGTTCACCAACCCCCACAAGCGGCGTCAGATGGTGGAGAAAAGGGCTAGGAAGTTCGATACGATTCTGAGTGATATCGCCGCTCCCGTTCTGGTGGGCCCGGCCGACGCCGATGTTACCCTGATCGGGTGGGGTTCAACCGACGGAATCATCGCTGAAGCGGTGGGCGAATTGAACGCCGCGGGGGTTTCAACCAACCATCTTCAGATCAAATGGATGGTCCCGTTCCACGGCGAGGAGATCATGGCCATCCTATCCAAAGCCAAGAAGACCATCATCGTAGAGAACAACTACTCGGGCCAGTTTGCCCGCTATCTGCGCAGCGAGACCGGGTTCGCGGCCGACGGCCACATCCGCAAATACGACGGCGAACCGTTCGTGCCGCATCACATAGTCGATGGGGTCAATGCCCAGGTCAACGGGGAGACCGATAAATACATCCCCTACCAAGAAATAACTGTTTAGCGAGATTACCGTTTATCCGGCGATAACCACTAGCCGGTGCGGAGCGAGGTGAGACCATGACAACCACAGAGATTAACCTTACGCCAAGGGACTTCAAGGGCAAATCGAACCCCGACTGGTGCGCCGGATGCGGCGACTTCGGCGTTTTGAACGCCATCCAGCGGGCCGTCGCCGAGATGGGGTTCCGCCCCCATGACATCATGACGGTCAGCGGCATCGGTTGTTCTTCCAACCTGCCGGGGTACATCAACACTTACGGCATGCACACCCTTCACGGCCGGTCTCTGGCGATGGCCACCGGCGTCAAGATGGCCAACCACGAGATGAACGTTTTGGTCACCGGCGGCGATGGCGACGGCTACGGCATCGGCGGCAACCACTTCACGCACACCGCCCGCCGCAACACCGACCTGACCTATATCGTGATGAACAATCAGATCTACGGTCTGACCACCGGCCAGGTCTCGCCCACCAGCAGCATCGGGATGACCACCAAGAGCACACCCTTCGGCAACGTGGAACAGCCGATCAACCCTATAACCTCGGCGATCATGAACGGCGCGACCTTCGTGGCCCGCGCCTATAGCGGTGATGTCAGACAAATGACCGACATCTTCCAGCAGGGTATCCGCCATAAGGGGTTCTCCATCATCGACGTCTTCAGCCCCTGCGTGACATTCAACTTGACCAACACTCATGACTTCTTTAAAGAGCGGATCAAGAAGCTGGAGGACGACGGCCACGACACCAGCGACTGGAAGACCGCCTGCGAGAAGGCGATGCTGTTTGGCGACGAGATATACACCGGAGTGTTCTACAAGGGAGACAGGCCGTCTCTGGAGGACGTTGAGCCGGTCTTGAAAGAGGGCGGCCCGCTCGCCTTCCGCAAGCTGGGGCTGGAAAAAGACGACGCGCAGAAGATCATCGACCGGATGATGTAAGCGTCTCGGTCTGGGCACGCCAGGCCATAATCTGGAACCATGACAGGAGCGGACACAGTCCGCTCCTGTTTTTTTGCCGGTTGCCCCGGTTCCGGCTGTGCATTAATATCTATCCAGCGTGGACCCAGGGCGGAATGACCTTGGCTCCTCCAGGAGGCACACTTGGCCACATCAATGGTTATGCCCCAGATGGGCTACGACATGCATGAAGGCAAGGTGGTTCGCTGGCTCAAGAAGGAAGGCGAAGAAGTGATCCGGGGTGAGGTCATCGCCGAGATTGAGACCGACAAAGCCACCGTTGAATATGAAGCTTACACCGGCGGTGTGATGGCGATGATAGTCGCCGCCGAAGGAGTCACCATCCCGGTGGGCGGGCTCATCGCGGTGATAACTGCCCCCGGCGAAGCGATTCCCGAAGACATCCTGACGGACGCTGCTTTGGCCGCCTCACCGGCCCCCGCCGCCTCAGAAGCTCCCTCCCCAGGAGCCTCAGCGGCTCCGGCAGAAAGCGACGGTGAAGTTAGGGCATCGCCCCTGGCCCGCCGCCTGGCGAAAGAACGCGGCGTGGACCTGTCCGCCATCACCGGCACCGGCCCGGGCGGCCGCATCACCGAAGCCGACATTCCGGAGCAGGGCGCGCCGGCCGCCGCATCCGTCAATGGCTATGTCAAGGCGTCGCCCTTGGCCAAGCGGCTGGCCAGAGAGCGCGGGATCGACCTGGCCACGCTTTCCGGCACCGGCCCCGGCGGACGTATAACCGAGGCAGATGTCCCAGAACATGCCCCCGTAGCCGCGGCCTCGGGTTCAGCGGAGACCGTGGCTCCGGCGGGACTGACCTCTGAGAACGTTGAACTTTCGCGGATGCGCCAGGCCATCGCCAAGGTGACCGTGGACAGTTGGCAATCCGCTCCCCACTTCTATGTCTCAGTTGATATCGACATGACCAAGGCCATGTCATTCCGGCGGGACGTGAACGACGAGTTGGACGCCGAGAAACGGGTCAGCGTCAACGATTTGATCGTCAAAGCGTCGGCCATCGCCATCGGCCGCCACCCAAAGTTCAACTCATTCTTCCGGGACGACCACCTCCAGATGAACGCGTCCATCAACGTGGGGATTGCCATCGCCCTGGAATCGGGACTGATCGTGCCGGGCATCAACGGCTGCGAGAACCGAAGTCTGGTGGAGATCGCCGCCGCCAGCCGTGACCTGGCCGCCAGGGCCAACAACGGCTCACTGCGGAACGACGAGTACAGTGGCACCACCTTTAGCGTCAGCAACATGGGTATGTTCGATATCGAGAGCTTCACGGCCATAATATTCCCGCCCCATGCGGCCATATTGGCGGTGGGGACGGTCAAGGAACAGCCAGTGGTGCGCGACGGCGAACTGGCTATAGCCCAGATAATGAAGGCCACTCTCTCCACCGACCACCGCGTGGCCGATGGAGCGGAGGCAGCCCAGTTCATAGTGGAGATCAAGAAACTCCTAGAAAACCCGATCAGCTTAGTGATTTAAAGCGGTCAGCTATCAGCGCTCAGTAATCAGCTATTTGACGGGCCAACGGCCCGGCGACTCCAGGCTGACCGCTGATAGCTGATAGCGCGGACAAGGAGAGCAAATTGCCAAAACTAACCGGCGGTCAGGCCGTTATCGAGTCCCTGAAGGCCCAGGGCGTGGATACCGTGTTCGGCATCATATCCATCCATAATCTGGACCTTTTTGACTCCCTATTTGGGAGCCAGGACAGCTTGCAGTTCATCGGAGGCCGCCTGGAGTTGGGCTGTGGGTTCATGGCCGACGGGTACGCCAGGGCCACCGGCAAGCCGGGCATCTTGTTCACCAGCACCGGTCCCGGCGCCGCCGACTCGATGGGCGCCATCGGCGAGGCCTATTTCTCGGGCTCGCCCATCCTGGAGATCACCACCAACGTTGAACAGGAGTTCCTCGGCAGCGGCAAGCTGGCGACCCACGAGACCAAAGACCAGCTTGGCATGTTCAAAGCCGTGACCGACTGGAACGCCAGCATCCCCGAGGTGGAGTCCATCCCCGACAACATCACTGAGGCTTTCGACCGCTTCCAGACCCGGCGGCCCAGGCCCATCGAGCTGGAGATACCCACCGACCTCCTGGGGACCGAGGCCGACGTGGAGATGCTGACCGCCCGGCAGCCCGACATCCCCCAAGGCGACCCCAACCAGGTCGAGAAGGCGTTGCAGATGCTGCTCAAGGCCAAGCGTCCCGCGATCCTGGTGGGCGAAGAGGTCCAGCAGTTGGGCGGCACCCAGCAGATCATCGAACTGGCCGAGAAGTTGGGCGCGGTCGTGGTCACCAGTGACGGCGCCAAAGGGGCGTTCCCCGAAGACCATGCCCAGTCCCTGGGGCAGATCATGGGCAAGCGCATCTGGGGAGAAAATCCCGTGCAAGAATGGCTGGGCACCTGTGACATGGTGGTCGTCTTGGGGTCCATATTGCCCCACCGCTCCACCAGCGGCATCGGGCTGCAACTGCCGAAGGACATGGTCCACGTGTTGCTGGACGGCGAGGCCATCGGCAAGAACTACCCCGTCACCGTGCCCATCGTCGCTAACTCCCAGGCTGTGGTGCAGCAATGGCTGGGCGCCATCGGCGATCAGGACGTCCATAAAGGAGCCGCGTTCCAAGACGACATCAAGTCGATCAGAGGCGACATGCGCAGCCGGTTGGAAGAGACCTGGAGTAATGAACTCAAGGTCTTCGAAACCGTGCGTGAGGTTACGCCCCGGAACACCATCTTCTCGCTGGACCCGACTGTGGGCGCCAGCCGGGCCACTCGCTGCCTGGATATCTACGAGCCCAGGACCTACATGCATCCTCATGGCTGGCTGGGACTTGGCTTTGCTTTCCCGGCGGCCATCGGCGCCAAAGTCGGCAAGCCGGACAGCCCGGTCGTCTGTGTGACCGGCGACGGCGGCTTCCAGTACAACTTCCAAGAACTGGCCACCTGCGCCCAGTACGGCATCCACCCGGTTGTGCTGATGTTCAACGACAACGCCTGGGGCGTGTTGAAGGGCTTCCAAGGCGACCGGTTCGGCAACAACCGCCGGTTCGCCACCGACCTGGTCAACCCCGACTTCGTAAAGATCTTCGAGTCCTACGGATTCGAAGGCACCAAAGTCACCAACGTCAAAGACATGGGCAAGGCCCTAGAAAGCGCTATCGCCTCAGGCAAGACCCACCTGGTCGAGGTCCAGACCCCGGACGGTTTCGGCGAGTTGACTTAAGCGGCGCTAATCCGCAGATGTAGGGGCGGTTTCCAACCCGCCCGGCTTCGCTGCTGTCCATGCTGAAAAGGGCAGGCGAGCCGAACGGGTCCTCCCAAGAACAGGGCAGGTTAGAAACCTGCCCCTACGCCGGCCTCACCTCTCTCTCGTTCCGATTCTTCCACGGAAGGAGAATCCACGCAGGAACGGCGTCAATTTGTTTGCTGAGGCGCCCGCAAGTCCGCTCATGGTGAGCTCCGGCCGAAGGTCGAGAGTCTCGATGAAATCGGACCTGTCGAACCACCCGCTGCGCGTTATACGTGTCTGACCCTGGCAAGTCTGCTGGTCTACGTGCGTGCTAGATTCCTGAATATGACTTGAGGACTGGCCACATGGATTCCAGCCTTCGCTGGAATGACGGGTTGGGTACTGCTTCCGAGCCCTTGTCTATTCCGGGACAGGCCGCCACAATTGACATAAAGTTGGGACATAACGTCCTTGACGGCCACGTCTGAATCCAGGCAAATAGCTTAAGCAACCTATTCGGCAATCTTCGCGGGAGTTTTCACCGCCCTATGCCCGACGCGATCGATAAAACGGCCAAAGACACCGGGGCAACCGGACAGACCTATTCCAGGCGTGTTTATCCGCTGGACGCCCATGACCTGAGCGAAGAGCAGATCGCCGTCGCCTTCGCCATGACCTCCCGCCGGCCCGAGGCTTTCGACGAGATCGCCGATCAGGTCAGCAAGGAGAAGGCGGCCAACTTCCATGAGCGTTGGGTCCTGGGCTACGGCCACGCTTCGGTGGCGGAGCACGCGGTGGTGCACCTGGCGGTGGAGAACGTGTCGCGGCTGGCTGTAGACGCTCTGGAGGACAACCGGCTGGCGTCCTACACGGAGAAGTCCTCCCGCTACCAGGTGATGCCCGAGGACTATTTTTATATCCCCGAAGAACTGTCCAAGCACCCGGCCCTCAAGAAAGAGTACGAAGCCGCCTGCCAGGGCCTGTTTCAGGGATACTTCAAGCTGATCGACGGCTGTATGGACCACCTAAGAGAAAACACCCCCAGAATCGCCACAGAGCGGGACAGAGCATTCGAGGGCCGGCTGAGCCGGATAGCCACAGACCACTGCCGGGCGGTGCTGCCGGCGGCGACGCTGACCAACGTGGGCGTCACGGCCAACGCCCGCACCCTGGAACACGCCATCGCCAAGCTGGTGTCCTCGGAACTGATCGAGGAACAACGCCTGGGCGAAGCTGTGAGAGAGCAGGGCCGGTTAATCACTCCAACGCTGATCAAGTACGCCGACAAGGTTGAGTACCTGGCCCGCGCGTCCGGGCTGCAACTGGACCAGGCACGCCGGTTTGGGTTTCCCGACGAAGAGCCGCCGGCTGAGGGCTCGGTCTCCGGGGCGAGCGCTCCCGAGGTCCGGCTGGTGCACTGGGACCGGAAGGGCGAGGAGAAACTGGCCGCGGCGTTGCTCTACCGCCACTCCAACCTGTCGTATGACCAGGTCTGGGAGCGGGTGAAGGACCTGGAGCCGGAGTCGCGGCGGTTGATCATCGACGAAAGCGCCGCCGGGATGGGACCCCACGACGCCCCGCTGCGCGAGTTTGAAGTTGTGGACTACAGTTTTGAGTTCATGCTGGACTACGGCGCCTACCGGGAGTTCAAACGGCACCGGATGATGTCCTACCTGCCCCAGCCCCTGACCGTGGCCCACGGCTACCGCATCCCCCCGGTTGTTGCCCAGGCTGGACTGGAGTCAGAGTTCGAGCAGACGGTGCGGCCGGCGGAAGAGGCCTACTGGAAGGTGCGGGAGGTGTCGCCACTGGCGGCCCAGTACCTGGTGACCCACGCGCATAACCGGCGTGTGGTCAGCAAGTTCAACCTGCGGGAGTGCTACCACCTGTTCAAGATGCGGACCTCAGATGAGGCCCATTTCTCCATCAGGGAACCCATGGTGGAAGCCATGCGCTTGGCGGTGGAGGTCCAGCCCCAGTTCTTCCGCCACCTCAAGCTGCGGAACTACCCGGACTGGTGGCCGCACCCGGTAGAAGACTAGGCCAGCTTCATAGCCACCGCGGCCAGGCGGGCGCCTAGCTCTCGGGCTTGGAACAGGTCTTCTTGGGTCGGGTCCCCCACAGCCGTTGCCCCGTAGTATGACCCTGATTTGAGCATGCGCTCACCCCAGGGCAGCCCCACCACAACCATGCCGCAGGCGAGCATCCAGTGGATCATCTGCAGTAGGGTCATCTCAAGGCCCGAGTGTTCACCGGAGCCCGAGGTGAATGCGGCGGCGGGCTTTCCGGCCAGCGACCCGTCTTCCCAGAGGTCGCCCTGGTCGTCCAGCCACGTCTTGAGGGAGCCGGTGATTCCGCTCCAGTTGGGAGAACCGAGTATCAGACCGTCGGCGGCCAACAGGTCGACTTGGGTGGCTTCTGTGGTCCGTTTGAGGGAGACCGACGCACCGGCCAGGTCAACGCCCATTGCGGCGGCCCGGGCCAGGTCTTCGATGGCGGAGTTCTTGCGGTCGTATAAGACCAGGATCGAGATGGGCATTACGGGTCGGAGCAGTCGCGGGTGAACCCGCAGTTAGGACACTTGATCTTGCAGCTTCGCTCAATCATCGTGGCGCCGCAGATCTCACAGGTCAGGTCGTAGGACTTATCGGAAGTGGCTCTTAGAAACATCACGCCCACCACACTATTCACATCGTTCAAGAGGTTCAAGGAGTATAGCAGCGGGCGGCCAGAGGGCCCAAGAACGTTGGCCCGAAGTTTGGCCCGAAGTTTGGCCCGAGGGCTGGTCCGAAGTTTGGATTCGGAGGACTATCGTCCGAGGGCGTAAGACACAAACCGAGGGTTGTTCATCGAAACCAAGTTGCCTTGCAGGACCATATCGGTCTGCTGCCCTGCGGCGTTGTTGGTCGAGCCTTCGGTCAGTTCCACTTTCTCGAAGCCCATGATGGACTCGGGCAGTTGCAATGACACCGTGCCCCAGCCTCTAGAGTCCACGGCGACTTTCCCGACCCATAATCTGTCCTGGCCGCGCATCAGCCAAACGTGGTATTCCATCGACTCGGTAGGGGGGCTGCATTCCGGCGACCATGATCACCGCGCGGCTGCCGTCGCTACTCACCAGCAAGATACCCTGGGAGCTGCTTCCGACAGAGGGTGAGTGCAGTTCAAGTGACATGTTGTCGGGCTGAGCCAACTCGTAGCTGGCCTGTTGGAGCCTGAGCACAGTTTCCATGACCTCTGACTCGGCTGCGGCTGCGGCGTTTATCTGTGCGGTCATGGTGGCGACGTTGGATGTGAGGTTGGCCTGTAGAGTCTGGTTCTCCCGCTTGAGGTCGTCAACCTGGTTGGCGATGCGTATGTTCATGGTCACGGCAAAGACGACCAATACCAGGGCCAACGAGGCGCCAAGGGGCACCAGGGTGCGGACCAGCCTACTGTCCATCAGC
>Ga0066376_10001147_pt1 | contig 25724 bp, 30 predicted proteins | sample Knorr_S15_td_Bot_FD_77009 | JGI IMG/M metagenome (GOLD analysis project Ga0066376, IMG submission 77009) | Marine microbial communities from Southern Atlantic Ocean transect - Knorr_S15_td_Bottom_ad_5009_LV_A | ecosystem: Environmental > Aquatic > Marine > Oceanic | place: Southern Atlantic... | reverse complement strand
TGGAGTCCTCCTGATCGCGGGAGTACTCCTGGGATTATTCTTACCCAATTTCCCAGGTGAATTATGGCTACCTGTCGTAGTACTGGTAACCACGGTCCTCGTTCTCGGCACGCTCGCAAACCTTGTATTCGGTTTACATTTAGTCTCTATTTCCAGGAGGCTTGAAGTATTCCTGGCCGGATTTGTCGAGCGCTTCCTAAGGCGGATAAGTGGCTTGTAGATGGGTGCGGATTCGTTAATTTCAATAATCCTATCCCTCCTCGTTGCGTGGGAGAGGGGATTTTTCGTGAGGGCTGACTAGCCTACCCAGCCGTGTTCTTCATGTGGTTCATGGCGGAGCCGGCTTTGAACCAATCGATCTGGCCGGGGTTCATGGTGTGGCGCAGGTTGATGCGCTCCTCTTCCCCGTCCCCGTGGGACAACACGCAGACCAGCGGCTGCCCTGGGCTCAGGTCTGACAAGCCAATGATGCTGAGGCGGTCGTCGGCCCGGATGCGGTCGTAGTCGCCGGGGTCCTCGAAGGTCAGGGGCAACACGCCCTGCTTCTTGAGGTTTGCCTCGTGGATCCTGGCAAAGCTGCGGGTGATGACCGCCGCGGCGCCCAACATCCTGGGAGACATGGCGGCATGCTCGCGGCTGCTGCCCTCTCCGTAGTTATTGTCGCCGATGGCGATCCACTGCATGCCCTGGGCTTTGTATTCCCGGGCGATCTCGGGTATCGGCTGGACCTGCTCGCCGGAGAGCTGGTTGCTTCCGGTGCCGGGTTCGTCGGTGAAGGCGTTAACCGCGCCCAAGAACATGTTGTCGCTGAGGTTGTCCAGGTGTCCCCGGAAGCGGAGCCAGGCCCCGGCCGGGGAGATGTGGTCGGTGGTGCACTTACCGGCGGCCTTGACCAGCACCGGCATGTCTTTGAAGTCCTCGCCGTCCCACGCGGGCCACGGTTCCAAGATCTGCAGCCGGCTGCTGGTGGGGTCGACGTTGACGCTGACGCCGCTGCCGTCTTCGGGAGGGGCGATGTAGCTTTCCTCACCAAGATCGAAACCGTTGGCGGGGACCTCCGGAGCCGGTTTGGGCGCTTCCAGCATGAATTCTTTGCCGTCGGCGCCGGTCAGGGTGTCAGTCATCGGGTTGAAGCTTAGGCTGCCGCTCAGGCTCATTGCTACCGCCAATTCGGGACTGGAAATGAAGTTCATGGTGCCTGAGTTGGCGTCGTTCCTCTTGGGGAAGTTACGGTTGTAGGAGGTGACAATGGAGTTGGGCTCGCCCTCCGGCACGCCATCCCTCTTCCACTGGCCGATGCAGGGTCCGCAGGCATTGGCCAACACCATGCCGCCGAGTTCTTCCAATGCGGCTTGCTGGCCGTCGCGGGCAATGGTCGCCCGGACCTGTTCCGACCCAGGGGTGATCATGAATTCAGACACAGATTTCAGCCCGTGTTCAGACGCCTGGCGGGCCACGTCGGCGCAGCGGCTCATGTCCTCGTAGGACGAGTTGGTGCAGCTACCGACCAACGCAACGGAGATCTTGTCAGGGAAGCCCTCTTCCTTGACCTCTTTGGCCAATGCGGAGATGGGGCGGGCGCGGTCTGGGGAGTGGGGTCCGGTGATCTGGGGCTCCAGGGTGGAGAGGTCGATCTCCACGATGCGGTCGTAATACTGTTCCGGGTCCTGCTCAACTTCAGGGTCGGAGATGAGCAGGTGCTTGTACTTCTCGGCCAGCTCGGCCAGTTCCGGACGGCGGGTGGCCTTCAGGTAGGTGGCCATGCGCTCGTCGAAGGGGAAAACGTCGCCGGTCGCGCCAAGTTCGGCGCCCATGTTGGTGATGGTGGCCTTGCCGGTACAGCTTATGGAGTTCACGCCGGGGCCGAAGTATTCGATGATGGCATTGGTGCCGCCCGCGACGGTCAAGACACCGGCCAGATAGATGATCACATCTTTGGGAGCGGTCCAGCCGCTGAGTTCGCCGGTCAGGCGGACGCCCACCAGAGTGGGGTACTTGACCTCCCAGGGCAGGCCGGCCATCACGTCGGCCGCGTCGGCTCCGCCCACCCCGATGGCCAAGCAGCCCAGGCCGCCGGCGTTGGGTGTGTGCGAGTCGGTGCCGATGACCAGGCATCCGGGGAAGGCGTAGTTCTCCAGGTTGACCTGGTGGATGATGCCGGAACCGGGCTTCCAGAAGCCCATGCCGTACTTGCGGCAAGAGGACTCCAGAAATTGGAAGACTTCGCTACTTTCGTTGAGGGCGTCTTGGAGGTCGGAGGACGCGCCGACCCGGGCCTGTACGAGGTGGTCGCAATGGACGGTTGTGGGCACGGCGACTTCAGTGCGGCCGGACTGCATGAACTGGAGAATGGCCATCTGACCGGTCACATCTTGGTGAATGACCCGGTCCGGGTTAAGCATGATGTAGCTTTCGCCGGAGTCCAGCTCGGCGCCTTTGGCGTCGTCCAGGTGACCTAGAAGCAGTTTCTCGGCCAGGGTCAACGGCCGGTTGTAGCGGGCTCGTACAACCTCCAGGTTGCGCTCCATCTTCTTGTAGGCTTCTTCAACGAATCCGGGGGTTGAGTCGACGTTCATATGAGAGCTCCTAGCCGTAATATCTGGTTCGATCCGTGGAAATTCAGGCGGCTTACAGCGCGCCTCCCAACCCAAACATCTTGGGTATACCTGTCTTAACCCAAGAGATCACTCCCCGGTTCATGGTCTTATCAACCGTCCGGGGCTGACGATATAAAACCTTTAAAGGGCGACCCTTTAAAGGTTTTATGAGTTCGGACCCAGGAAATTAGTCCTGGGAGCGCAGATACCCGCCAATGACCGCCGGAGATTTTATCGAGACCGGCGAGAATGGGTTTACTTGCGCTTCATCTCAGATGGGTCAACGTTCTTGAAGTAATCGTAGTTTATCGCGATGTATTTGTTCATGTCCGCGGGAACGGCATCCTCGGCGAAGATGGCCGTCACCGGGCAAACAGGCTCGCAGGCGGCGCAGTCGATGCACTCGTCAGGGCTGATGTAGTACATGTCGTCTTGGTCACGGGTGTAGATACAGTCTACGGGGCAAACATCGACGCAAGCCGAATCCTTAAGTCCGACGCAAGGTTCGACGATGATGTAGGTCATTGTAAGGGGCTCCTCTTGTTGATTCAATATCGGTGTCAGCCCGCATCGGCGCAATCACGCCCGTGTGCGTCTGGCAAAAAATGCAACAAAATTATAGCATAGCCGAGAGGGCGGTGGTTTTGGTTTCAATAACGGTGGCGGCTTTTTACGCCAGAGGTCTAGGCGTAAGTGCGCTTTTTACCGGTTAAAGAACTAGGCCGTAGGTACGCTTTTTTATCGAAAGGTTCACGAAGGTCTCGGTGCGTTGGACGCCGTCGATGACGCCGACCTTGGTCCGTAGGAAGGTTCCCAGCCCTTCGGCTGATTCCAGGCCGGCCCAGATGAACACGTCATAGGCGCCGGTGGTGATGGCTACGTAATGGGCTTCGTCTAGTTTGGCGATCTGTTCGGCTACCGCGTCTGACTTGCCAGGGCCGGTCTGCAGGCCGATGAGGGCGGTGGTGGCATAACCCAGTTTTTCCAGGTTGGGGACGGCGATGATCTTGACTACGTCGTCGGTGACCAGGCGGCGCAAACGGCGCCGGACGGTCCCTTCACTGACGCTAACCTCGCGGGCAATCTTGGCGTTGGAGGCCCGGCCGTCTAGTTGCAGCAGGGCGATTATCTTTCGGTCCAGTTCGTCCATGGGTGTCACTCTCCGTGGTTTAAGGGCCTTTTGGTTTGATCCCGCCCGCCGGATTCGTTGCGCTGTAACTTTCCGGTTGGCTCATTACCGTCGGTGATATTTGAAAAGTCCCGCACAATCATATGGCCGGGTTTAAGGGGTGTCAACACCGAAATCTTATCAGAAACTGTCGCAAATGGTCGAATATCGATCAATGTTGTCTGGTTATTGAGCGTTAAAGTAGAACCGTTTTGCCCCGTATTCCCTATCGAAACGGCGTTCGATTTTCCCGGTGGGTTGCCGGCCTCTATGCGCCGGGTATTGATGGGCGTAGGCACATTTGGTAACATTTACCCAGTGCAAGGAAAGATGACAGAGTGGACGATTGTGCGCGACTGCTAATCGCGTGAGCCTGCAAAGGTTCCGAGGGTTCGAATCCCTCTCTTTCCGCCACTATCTTCTGATTGTTTGCAGCAATATTCACCCATAATTGACGGGTTACGTACCATAAAGCCAGAAAGCTGGCCCCGATTTCGGCCCTTCTCTCATGAAAAGTTACTATATTTGGACCATTGGCTGCCAGATGAACTCCGCGGACTCCGACCGGATGGGCGCCGCTTTGGAGCAATTGGGGATTCAACCGGTGGACAAACCCGCCGACGCTGACGTCATCGTGCTCAATTCCTGTGTGGTCCGCCAGGGCGCTGAAGACAAAGTTGTCAGCAACCTGGCCTGGATGGCGCCCCTAAAGAAAGAGCAACCCCAACGCATCGTGGCCCTCATGGGCTGCATGGTTGGGCCCAAGTCAGACGATCTGGCCCGCCGCTTCCCCTACGTTGACGTATTCATGCGGCCCCAGCAGTTCGAACCGCTGCTCGAGATGGTCGGAGAGCGGCTTGGCGTTGACTGGGAGGGCTGTGTCGGCCCGCTGACACCCAACCGGCCCGACGTCACCTGCCACGTCCCCATCATCCACGGCTGCGACCTGATGTGCACTTTCTGCATCATCCCCTACCGCCGTGGCCGCCAGGTGAGCCGCCCCATATCAGAAGTGGCTTTGGAAGTTGAGACCCTGGCTTCCAAGGGCGTGAAAGAGGTCACCCTGCTGGGTCAGACCGTCGATGCCTACGGCCATGACCTGCCGGACAAACCCAATCTCGCCCACCTCTTTGCCAGACTCAATGAGATCGACGGCATCGAGCGCATCCGCTTCCTGACGTCCCATCCCAAATTCATGACTCAAGAGATAATCCAGGCCGTGGCCGACCTGCCCAAGGTCTGCGAGCACATCAACCTGCCGGTGCAGGCGGGCGACGACGGCATCTTGGACGAGATGCACCGCAAATACAGCCGGGCCGAATACGTGGACCTGGTGGGCCGGATCAGGGATGCGATGCCTGAAGTCGCTCTGAACACCGACATCATCGTGGGCTTCCCAGGTGAGACGGAAGAACAGTTCCAGCAAACCCTGGACCTGCTCGCGGAACTCAAGATGGACAAGGTCCACTGCGCCGCCTATTCCACGCGTCCGGGGACCATTGCCTCACGGACGATGGACGATGCGCATTCCGAGGAAGAGAAGACCAGCCGCCGGCAAAGGGTGGACCGACTGCAAGAAGGAATACAGACTGAGATCAACGCCCGTTTGGTGGGCCGCTACATGGAGATTCTGGTGGAGGGCCGCCGGAGAGGAAAGTGGCAGGGAAGGACACGCTCCCACAAGCTGGTGTTCTTCGAGGACGAGGCGTATCATCAAGGTGAATTGGTCACAGTGAAGATTGAGCGCTCCAGCCCATGGTCCCTGCAGGGGTCGCTGGCTGTAGAAGCGAAATTACAGATTCTTCGAGGCGACGATTAATGGCTTTAGCAAGCCGTCGGCCCACGGTGCCGATCACCGAACTTGAGCACTCGGCATTCTGCAGAACTGAGGACGAACTCCCCGCCAAACCCCTGGCCGAAGAGATGGCCGTCAATGTGCGGTGGCAGCAGATACCCCCGGAATACCTGCACTACACCGCGGATGAGCTTGACCTCCGCATCGGGGAGGCCCGCCGGAAACTGGGCAGCAAAGTCACCATCTTGGGCCATCATTACCAGCGGGAAGAGGTGATCAAGTACGCCGACTTCCAAGGCGACTCCTACCTGCTCTCTCGTGAAGCCGCGACCCGGCCCGAAGCCGACTACATCATCTTCTGTGGCGTGCACTTCATGGCGGAGACCGCCCGCATCCTGGCCGCGCCCCACCAGAAAGTGATCCTGCCCAACATCACCGCCGGCTGTTCCATGGCCGACATGGCCCCGATGGAAGACGTTGAAGACGCCTGGGCTGACCTGGAAGAGGTTTTGGGGCCCAAGGGCATCGTGCCCGTCACCTACATGAACTCCATCGCCGGGATCAAGGCCCTCTGCGGCCGCAACGGCGGCATCGTCTGTACCTCATCCAACGCCAAAGCAGCGCTGCAATGGGCCTTTGAACAGGGCGAACGAGTCCTATTCTTGCCCGACCAGCACCTGGGCCGCAACACGGCTTTGGAACTGGGAGTGCCCCTGGACGAGATGGTGGTCTGGAACCCGTTCCGCCAACTGGGCGGCAACACGCCAGAGCAGCTCCGCAGGGCCAAGATGGTGTTGTGGCAAGGGCATTGCTCAGTCCACACCCGGTTCACCGTCGGCCAGATTGAAGCTGCGCGAGCGCTGCATCCCGACATCAACATCGTGGTCCACCCGGAATGCCCAATGGAGACCGTCCAGGCAGCGGACATGGTTGGTTCCACCGAGTTCATCCGTGAGAAGGTCAACTCCGCCCCGGCCGGCAGCAAGTGGGGCATCGGCACCGAGGTCAGCTTGGTCAACCGCCTGGCGATCAACAACCCCGACAAGACAGTCTTCTGTCTGGACCCGGTGACCTGCCCGTGTTCCACCATGTACCGCATCCACCCCGCCTATGTGCTATGGATGCTGGAGGGGCTGCTGGAGGGCAAGGTAAACAACGAGATCACCGTGCCGGAAGACATCAAGCGGGACTCCAAGATCGCCTTGGAACGGATGCTCTCGCTCAGTTAGTTGCCCCTTTCGCCGGCTTTGTTTTTCCCCGCGCCTTTTCCATATGGCCCAGCCTCGGCAGTTGCGGTACAATTGTGCCTGCTGTAACAACGGCTCTTCTAAAGAATGTTGCGGTACAATTGTGCCTGCTGTAACAACGGCTCTTCTAGAGAATGTTGCGGTACAATTGTGCCTGCCGATTCACCGGCTCTTCTAGAGAATAAGGAAGGCGTTCCATGACTCAGTTTCCCCCAGACGTTTACGCGTTGATCGATGCCGCGGTCGCCGAAGACCAGACGTTCAACGATCCCACGACCCAAGCGGTGGTCCCGCCCGAGATTCAAGGCACCGGTATGCTGCGCGCCAAGGCGCATGGTGTGCTGGCCGGGGTCGATGTGGCCATGGCCGTCTTTCTGCGTGTGGACCCCACACTGGACGTTAAGGCCATCTTGCAAGACGGCGCCCCGCTGGCTCCCGGAGACGATATCGCCGTGGTCCGGGGCTCGGCCGCCGGCATACTCAGGGCCGAGCGCATCGCCCTGAACTTCATGCAGCGGATGAGCGGTATCGCCAGCGACACCAACCGCTACGTTGAGGCTGTTAAGGGCCTGCACGCCCGGATAGTCGACACCCGCAAGACCGTACCCGGCCACCGTTACCTGGACAAGTACTCGGTGCGCATGGGCGGCGGCTTTAACCACCGGTTGAACCTGGCCGACGGCATCCTGATCAAAGACAACCACATCCAGGCCAACGCCTTTCGCGAGATGGGCTTGAAAGACGTGATCGAACTGGCCCTGTCCCGCGCCTCGCACACCATCAAGGTCGAGGTCGAGGTCGAGAGCATGGACCAGGTGAAAGAGGCCCTGGAGGCCGGGGCCCACATCATCATGCTGGACAACATGTCGGTGCCGGAGATGGCCGACGCCATGAAGGTCATCGGCGGCCAGGCGATCGTTGAGGCATCGGGCGGCATCACCTACGACACGGTGCGGGCGGTGGCGGAAACAGGCGTGGACCTGATCTCTATCGGTGGATTGACCCACTCGGTGGACGCTCTCGATATCAGCCTAGACTTGGAGTTTGACTAGCCGATCCGGCAGCTTTTTGGAGGAGCCCATGGTGAGCCCAGTTGACCCGGTGATCCTGGCGATGGAACGGAATTGGGAGATGATCGACGGAGCCCTTGAGGGCTTGGACGAGGCCGCGATGGGCCGCCAACCCACCGACCAATGCAATTCCGTGGCCTGGATCTTGTGGCACCTGACCCGGGTGACCGACATGTTCATCCACACTCGGCTCCGGGACTTGACCCAGGTGTGGGTCTCAGAGGGTTGGCATGAGAAGTTCGGCATGCCGGTCGATGCTGAAGACCGGGGCGTGGGCTGGAACGCCGCCCAGGTCGCAGCATGGAATCCGCCCTCCAAGGACGTGCAAATAGCCCACTACGAGGCCGTCAAGAACCACACCAGGGAATTCCTGGCCAACGTCACCACCGAGGAACTGGAGCGGGAGATAGTCATGGGACCGGTGCCCGAACCCCGCACCGTGGCAACGTGCATGGGCCAGATGGTCTGGGACACCGTGGCCCACGGCGGCCAGATTGCCTATCTGCGGGGATTCTTCCGCGGCATGGGCTGGTTTCGTTAGGGGGCAAGCCGGTAGGTGGGGTGCCCGTAATTTCGGTCCTTCGACAAATGCGCCTCTCTACAGCCATAGAGCTCCCCATCCGCTCATGGTTTCCTTTCCGCTCATCCTGAGCCTGTCGAAGGACGCTCACGGGTAAACGGGGTTTTTCATCACTAGAACCTTGGCTGATGCCGGTCCATCGCCAAGTTCGAGTTGAAGGGTTGAAGCTAAAGATATCGTTGTTGCCAGCGTGGGCGGGTTAAAAACCCGCGCCTACGTTTTGCATCAACCACAACAGACAAAAATCCCCTCTACCGCGCATGGGAGAGGGTTAGGGTGAGGGTGGCGGATCTCGGAGACCATCGTTGTTGATAGACAGGCCTTCGACGGGCTCAGTGATGAATGATCAAGCCGCCAATCCCGCTCATCCTGAGCTCCGACCTTTAGTCGAGAGTCTCGATTGAATCGGACCTGTCGAAGGACGCCGCGGCCGCTGCCGGTCAGCGCTGTCCAGCATCAGGGTCACCGGGCCGTCGTTCTCTAGGGAGACCAGCATGTGCTCCTGGAACCTTCCGGTGGCTACCGTCAGCCCTGCTTCTCGAAAAAGTTCCACGGCGTGCTCGTATAGGCGCTTGGCATCCTCTGCGCCGGCGGCTTGGTTGAAGTCGGGACGCCGGCCCTTGCGGGTGTCGGCGTAGAGGGTGAACTGGCTCACTACTAGAAGCTCGGCGCCCACGTCCAGGGCTGAGAGGTTGAACCGGTTCTCATCGTCGGCGAATATCCTGAGGTTGGCGACCTTCTCCACCAGATAACGCACGTCGTCTTCGTCGTCTTCCTTGGAGACCCCCAAAAGAACGACCAGGCCTCCGCCGATCTCCCCAGCGGTTTCGCCTGCGACGGAAACAGAAGCCTTTGTAACCCTCTGGACCAGTGCTCGCATGCCTATCAGCCTACTGGAAAATCACGTGCGCATATAGCGCTGAAATTTCTAGGCTACGCGTGGTGGGCCGGTTCCGCCTAGCTGGAACTGGCGGGAGTGGAAGAAGTGCTGCCGCTGGACTCGGATGAAGACTTGGCCGAGCTGTCGCTGGAGGACTTGGCAGTCGAGTCCGACTTAGAATCTGAGGACGATTTTGAGTCGCCCGAAGAGCTAGAGTCGCCCGAAGAGCTTGAATCGGAAGATTTGGTTTCCGACGAAGACGAACCCTCACTGCTGGAGCCGTTCTTGTTCTCTGATGGAGGCTTGGGCCGGCCGTAGTCGGTGGTGTAGAAACCGCTGCCTTTGTAGATGACAGGGACCGCGTGGTAGACGCGTTGGCCCGCTCCGGAACATGCGGGGCAGGTGCCTTTTCCAGCTTCTGCAAAGGTCTGCACCAGTTCAAATTCTTCTCTGCAGCTTTCGCAGCGGTAATCGTATCTGGGCACGGATTCTCTCCTGAATGGGGCTTACCCTTTAGCAGTTGTTCGGGTTAAGTGCTAAGGGCAACTAATCCAATTTACCAGCGGCACTTATAGCTGTCAACGCGCCTGTGCGCACCACAGTAAGGGGCGTCTGGCAAAGAAAAAAGGCCGCTGACCGGCCTTTTTTGGCAAGCGGGCGGTTTTTAAGGCCGCCAATTGGTAGCATTTTTTAATTGGTGGTCTCCCAGTCGCCCAACGCACACAGGGCAAGGCCCGGGCGAACCTGAGACCGAGAGCGCCTTAAAGCCTAACGGCGGTTCTGGCGGCGGCGGCGGCGGGCTGCTCTCTGGGCGGCCAAACGCTCTTTCTGGGCCTTGGAGCGGAAGAACCGGCGGTCCTTGAGTTCACGCAGGATTCCAGAGTGCTGTACCGACGCCCGGAACCGGTTGACCAGGCTCTCCGGGTTCTCACCATCGCGGGGAGTCACATATGCCATTCGAATCTCCGAGTATAACCGGCCGGTTGGGCCAGTGTAATTAAAGTTAATTTACCACAGGCACGATTTTCAATCAACCAGCCTGCAGGGCTAGGGGGTGACCGTTAGACCGCCGTACCCTGCTTGGCGCCGATCTCTCCCAGGTACTCCAACACGTCTGCCAGCGGCAGCACGTCGGCGTACTTTTGGTTCATGTCGAACAGGTTGATGGCGTGGGCGGCTTCATGCCGGTCGAACACGCCCTCCTCGACGACGATCATGCGGAAGCGGTTGGTGCAGCCGTCCAATACGCTGGCCCGGACGCAGCCGCTGGTGGTCTCGCCCACGGCGATGATGGTGTCCACGTTGTGGGCCGTTAGGTGGCCGATAAGAGGCGTTCCCCAGAAGGCGCTGGGCGAGTCTTTGCGCATGACCGGTTCGCCGTCGATGGGCGCCACTTCGTCGATTATGTCGTTGCGGCGGTTGCGGCGTTCCAGGGCCTCCGGGCTACGGTCGGCGTTTCCGTAGACCTGGCGTCCCGTGCTCCACCCGGCCAGGCCGTCGTCGTCGCGGCCCGTGGCGTGGATCACCGGTATGCCGGCGTCCCGGGCGGCCTTCAACAGGGTCTGGATGGGCGGGATGGCGTCCCAGGCGGCCAGTCCGCAACTGGCCGGCCACTCCTTGGTAGCCTCCAAGATGGGCTGAGGCCGGTCGCCGAACACCCAGCGGTAGAGGTCGATGAGCAGCAAAGCCGGCTTTTCACCGAAACCCACCTGTTTATTCTCGGCCATCGCCACATGGGCCTTGTCCTGCTCACTGAGAAACTTGTCCCAGACTCGCTCAGCCATGATTTCACCCCTATTCGTTCATTTACTAGGGCCTGATCGTACGGTCTACCTGATGGTACGGTCGATGGATCCTATTCCTTGGTTGGGAAGCCGGCTTCTTTCCAGGCTTCCATCCCACCTGCCATGTAGGTCACGTTGTTGAATCCCATTTCCTGAAGTATCTGGGCGCCCACGGCGGCCCTATTGCCAAGCTTTCAAGTCGTGATGATCTGCACGTTGGGGTCCGACAGGCGCGGGTCCAGCTTGGAGGAGTCTTCGGCTGCGGCGTCCAAGTCTTCTACGGACATGAATACCACGTTGTCGGCTTGCTCGCTAAGAGGCACGTTCTCCCTCAAGCGAGTCTCGATCAGAAGGACCTCCGGTTTATCGTCTAGCTGCTTCTTTGAGTCTGTAACGCTAACAGCCTTGGTCTTGGCCTTGGCTGCCTCTACCCGTTGCCTAAATTCATCGGTCATCGATATTATCTCCTATGCCTAAAGTAGCTGACATCATAGACTAATTGCCGCGCACCGGAAACAGGAGGACTTCATTTAATCAGATCAAATGAGGCGCACCGGAGACAGGTAGTGCTTTATCCAATGATTCGGTGTGCTACCATCCTTGAGCGCGGACAGGCGCGATTGACATAACGACGGAGGTCAAGAAACATGCGGTGGCTCTTGGTTATAGCTTTTGTGGCAATCTTGGGAGTCGCATGCGGGTCGTCCTCCGATTCTGATTCCGAAACCGATTCTAATTCAGGGGTAAACATGGCAGACGAGACAATCACCACAGCTTCCGGGCTTCAGATCAAGACGATCATAGTTGGCACCGGCGACAAGGCGGAAGTTGGCAAGACCGCAGTCGTCCATTACACCGGATGGCTGCTTGACGGCACTAAATTCGACAGCTCCGTGGACCGCGGCACGCCATTCGAGTTCCCACTTGGCCAGGGCCGTGTCATCAAGGGCTGGGACGAGGGCGTGGCAACCATGAATATCGGCGGCAAGGTGGAGCTAATCATACCCCCGGACTTGGGCTACGGGGCCTCGGGCGCCGGCGGAGTCATTCCCCCCAACGCCACTCTCAAGTTCGAAGTTGAGTTCCTAGACCAGAAATAACGGTTGGCGACCGAGTTAGCTCTTCCCGTCAACCGACCGTTCGTGGTGAGCTCCGTCAACCAACCGTTCGTGGTGAGCCTCGTCGACCAACCGTTCGTGGTGAGCCCCGTCGAACCACGGTTGCGCAGGCGCCCTTCGAGAGCCTCAGGACGAACGGATACCGGTAACCGTTTTGCTAGTATCAAGTACTAGGCCACGATCGAACCCCTGAAATTCGGCGCTACCTTCTCCGCAAATAGCTTCATGCTGTGGGCGTTTACGTCGTAGGGCATGGCGCCTAGGCGGAAGTGGATTATCACGCCGCCGACGCCGGTCTCATGCACCTTTTGAAGCCGCTCGGTGACGGTCTCCGGTGAGCCGACGATGATACCGTGCTCCAGGGAGTTCCTGGCAGAGCCGACGATCCCAGATGCTTGGGCCTTCAATTCCGTGGTGGTGTTCATGCGGTCACGGTTGGTTTGCAGATATGCCCGCATCTCCCGGAAATAGGGGATCCCCACGGCTTCAGCCTCGGCATTGGTGTCTGCCACAAAGATGTTGCGCCAGACCCAAGAATCGGCCACGTTCCGGGCCACGGTCTCGTCGCTGTGCCCAGCCTCGGACATGGCCGCCTGGTATTGGTCCATCCGCTGCACGGTGACCTCGTCGCTCTGGACGTTCATCATGAATGGGCGTCCTTCGCGGGCCATCTCCATGGTCGATTCCAGTCCGGAGCAGGCGCGGATCATCGGCGGGTGCGGCTTCTGGTACACCTGGGGCCGCAGCACCGGCAATTCCAACTGCCAATACTTGCCGTCGTGCTTGTAGTTCTCGGTGGTCCAGGCCTTGACCAGGATATCTTCGACCTCTAAGAGCATGTCATGGGCTTCGTCGGGGTCGATGCCGAACCCACGGAACTCGTAGAAGTTGTACGCGGTGCCCCGGCCCACGCCCACGATCATACGGCCCTTGCTGATGTTGTCGACCAGTGCGATCTGCTCGGCGAACCGGATGGGGTGGTGCAGGGCCATCTGGGCTACGGCGAACCCGATCTTGATCTTCTGGGTCCGGGCGGCGATCGCGGCGGCAAATGTTGTGGGGTCAACGTAGGCGCAGCCCCCGTCAAAATGGTGCTCGGCCAGCCAGATAACGTCGTAGCCAAGCTCCTCGGAAAGTTCCGCCTCCCGCAGGGATTCTTCGATAACGGCGTAATCGCCGTCGGGGGTTTTGCTTTCCGGGAACAGGAAGTTGCTAAACTTCATTGCGTTTAAGTGTCTCCTCGGGAATTTAACGGGGGTGATTGCCGGGGGACGCCCCCAGCGGATTAGACGCTAGCACCGCCTCCGGGGAGTGTCAATTTGACCACCGTAAGTAGGACATGAGCATCGATGCCCGCGGGACCCATTATGAGTACTCGGAAGAGCCAGACACGATTCCCATCGGGTTGGCCCACGGCGTCGGCCTCGACCAGAGCATCTGGGAAGCGATTCTGGGTGACATAACGGGCCGGTCCACGCTGACATACGACCTGTTAGGACACGGCGAGACCGCCCAGCCGCTGGGCGAACAGAGTTTCCAGCCCTTCGTGGCCCAACTGCACGGACTGCTCCAAGAACTTGGAATCTCAGAGATCGTGCTGGCCGGGTTCTCCCTGGGCGGTCAGGTGGCCAAGCATTTCGCTTCGGCACACCCTCAGATGGTACGCGGGTTGGTCTTGATCAGCACCACCTACCAACGAACAACCGATGAGCGTGCGGCCATGTCCCGCAGGCTCCAACAAGCCAAGGACGGCGACCAGCAGGGGCTGGAGGCACAGGCATTGCATAGATGGTTCAACCCTGAGTTCCTAGCGGCTAATCCGGTTGTGGAGCGTCAGATCACGTCCCGCCTGCGGAACAACGACCCGGCCAGGTTCCTAGAGAGCTACGAACTGCTCTCCAACTCGGAAGACCATTCCGTGGACTATGGAGCGCTGTCCATGCCGACGTTGGTGCTCACCGGCGACGGCGACCCGGGTTCTACCCCCCGCATGGCCGATGAGATGGCGCGGGCGATGCCCCACGCTCGAGTGGAGATAATCGAGGGCGCCAAACACCTGGGCATAATCGAGGAACACCGGCGGTTCAGTGGTGCTGTGCTGGCGTTTTTGGCGGAATCGGCGATCTAGTCCGCCGACGTGCTAAAGCGACCCTGCCTGCAGGTCATCTATGAACGGCTGAAACGCCAGCCGGGCTGGGCTGTTGGGCGGCAAGTTGGGCGTCAGCACATCGTCGTAATAGTCTTGGGCGATCAGTCCTTGCTGCTCGCGGTTGTAGTTGCTGAAACGCCAGCCGTTCTGACGGTATTCAGCCAACTTTTCCCAGCCTCCGTAGCGGTAGCCCTCTTTAGACCGCTGTGCCGCCAGGGCCTGCCAGATATAGAGGCTGCCGATCTTCTCGAATTGGTATACGTGGACCATCTCGTGCACCAATAGGTCGAGATTGCCCCTGGAGTGATGCCCCTCGGTGGGAAGATTGATGGTCCGGAATATCGTGAGCGCCCTGTTTCCGTTTAACTTGAATATCAGGCGTAGCAGCCGGCCCTCCGCCACCCTTACCGATGAGTACCGGACGGCGTCGGGGCCCAGCACAAGGCCCGCCGCGTCCAGTTCATCAGCCGTCAGCCGGCTAACCCTGGTCAACAGAAGCCAAAACAACCTGAACACCAATGGGAGTTGGAGCAGGTCAAAGGTCTTGAAAAACAGCCTAACCAGCATGGCGTCCCCCGGATCTGACTGGTTTTGTCTCAGCCAGAACTGTCCAAATTGGCTTGCTGGAATCTACCACCGGCAATGAAGGGAGTCAAACTAGGCAGGGCGGACCGAAGATCCTCAGCCGCCAGCGCGCTCAACCAGGTTAGAGAACACCTCTCGCCACTTATCGGCGCCTCCATCGGCGTAGCCGGCACGGTAGGTGATTATTCCCTGATGGTCGAGGGCAATCTTGGTGGATTGTTGCAACACCCGCAGGGACCTTAGGATGTTCGTGTCTATTTCAGCTATGGGCCAGGGATAGCCCTGTTTGATCTGGTACGACTCCAACTGGTCGATACTTTCGAAGGGGCTCTGGCCGATGGCGTAGAAATCTACCTTGTCCGCGAACTTGGGGTAGACGTCTTTCATGCTCCGTAACTCGGAGCGGCAGACCGGTCACCAAGTGGTGAAGAAGAACAAGAACACCGGCCGGCCCTGGTCAGATAGCTGGGCGGTATTTCACGTCGTGCCATCAAACAGCGTGAATCCAAACTGTGGCAAGGTCTGGCCCACGTCTGTCCCAAGCCCTGGCTGGTCGATGATTATCGCGGCTTTGGCAGGCGCGGAGGCCGGCACGGACGCCGGCCCCGTTGTGGGAAGCGCCGGCGCTGTTGTTTCGGGAGCTTGGGTTGAGCCTGGCTCGGTCCCTGATATAGCCATAGACGTAGGCTCAGGCAAGGCGGTCATCGCCGAGAGAGTAGCGGGGCCTGATGAAAGTGTCGGCGCTGCGACAGGCGCGGAATCAGACGCGGCCTCAACCGTGGATGCCGGGGTCGAGGCTGGGAGGGCCTCCGTTGCAGAGGTCCCACAAGCCAACATCCCAATTACAACTGCCATTAACGGCAGGGCTAGTAGTCGTGACATTCCCGATTATCCTCGATCGTCCGTCCGGTTGGACGGATAAATGCTTGCGGGATATATGTTACCGCAACAAGGGTTCTGGACTTGAAACTAAGGCTATTCGTCCTTAACCTACGGACATTGATACGAAAACCGCACCGGCAGTGGATTTCTCTGTTCCACCGGGCCAACATTCACGTTTTTTCGCCCTGTGGGGTTCTGCTAATTCGTGCGGCGGGAATGTTATACTCGGCTTTTGGTGTTGGGGCATTGAAAACAGGCGATTCGGGCCGTGTTTTGCCCGGAGTCCCAGGGCCGAACTGAGCGTGTGGTGCCCGGAGCCCCAGGGCCGAACTGAGCGTGTGACGCCTGGAGCCCATGGCAGATCTGAGCGTGTGGTGAACGATGTCGACGAACCAGTCTAAACCCGAACGTGCCGGGTTTTACTACAACCTGGGTATTGCCTACTACGCTCTGGGTCAATTGGAGAGCGCCATAGAAGGCTACGACGAGGCCGTTCGCATCAACCCGGAGTACTCCGAGGCCTATCACAACCGCGGAAACGTCTACCACGACATGCGCCAGAACGAGCGCGCCATCGAGGACTATGACCGGGCTATCGAGCACAACCCGGAGTATTCCGCGGCCTACAACAACCGCGGGATCGCCTACTATGACCTGGGTGAACACTGGCGCGCCATCAACGACTACGATGAAGCCATCCGGATCAACCCCGAATACGTCGTGGCCCACAACAATCGCGGAAACGCCTATCTGGCCGTGGGTGAACACGCTCGAGCCATAGAAGATTATGACGAGGCTGTCGCTATGGACCCCGAAAACGTGGCGGCCTACAGCAACCGGGGAAGCGCCTACCACGCTCTGGGCGAGAACCAGCGGGCCATTGAGGACTACGATGTGGTTATCCGAATAAATCCCGACTACGCCGCCGCCTACAACAACCGGGGCAACGCCTATAACGACCTGGAGCAGCACACACAGGCCATCGAAGACTACGACGAAGCGATCCGCCTCGACCCCAAAGATCCTGACGTCTATATCAACCGGGGAAACATCCTTTCCGGGATGGATGAATTCGAACGCGCCATAGAGGACTACTCCCAAGCCATACGCATCCATCCCAATTATTTAGAGGCGTACCACAACCGTGGAATCGCGTATCATCGTCTCGGCCTGTACGAAGATTCGGAGAGGGACTTGGCAAAGGTGGGCGAACTGCGGGCGAAAGCGGAAAACGGCACGCCGAATTGTGACGGCCCTTCGGAGTGAGTCAAGACGCAGGCTCTACTCGTAATTACGCTTGATACGGGGCACAAAAAATGACCCCCACACTGCGGGGGTCATTTGCTTTACCTGCTATGTAGCCCAGAGAGTGAGCCCTCCAGGCTGGAACCGTCCGAGTGTTATTAGGCTGCGAGATTCTTTTTGGAAGCCTTAGCCCTGGGCTTGTCGGAATCCACACCGTTGGTGGCCGGAGAGTGGTTCTCGTCGGAGTCCGCGCTTTCCAGCATCGGAGTATTTGTAGCTACGGCGGAGTTGGCTTCGTCAGCGTTCAGCGCTTCCGGGGCGCTTTTGCCCAATGCTTCCACGGTCGGCAGAAGATTGTTGCAGATCTCCAAGACCGAGGCCCGAATCTCTTCGGAAACGTTCTGAGTCGTCTGCCTAATGATGAACTCGGCTTGTAGCCGGGCTTTCGACTCGGCGCTGGCGGCACGTGTCTGTGAGGCGCTGACGATGGCCTGCGCTTCCTGCCTGGCCTTGGCGAGAATCTCTTGAACTTCGTTGTTGGCTGAGCTGATGTCCGCTTCGCTGTCTGACCGGGCCTTGCTCAAGACCTTTTCGCTGTCCTCTTTGGCTTTGTTGACCCGCTTTTCGCTGTCTGACTGGGCCTTGCTCAGCATATTTTCGCTTTCTGAGCGGGCGCTGTTCAGCGTCTTTTCGCTCTCGGAAAGCGACTCGGCAGCGGCCTCACTGGTCAGGGTTTCGCTGCGGCGCTTTGCGCTATCAATGGTCTGCTGGGCCTCGGCTTTCGCCTTTTCAGAGGCTTCCGCTATGATCTTGGCGCCGGCTGCTTCGCTTTCTTGCCTGGCTTGGTCGGTGATCTCTTGTGCTAAAGCTTCTGCCTGGAGAACCGTCCGCTCGGCTAGCTTGAGCAGCATCGATTGTTTGTCTCCGGATGCCTCTGGCTGCGTGCTGCCGTCGAGTCCTTGAGACTCCTGGTTGTTTTCTGCCATCAGAGTTCCGCTTCCTTAGTTAATTCGCTGGCCAATAACGAAATTTTGTTGCCAATAACTTACAATGCTAAGTGCCTTATTAGTTGGGTACCGACGCATTATTGGGAGTGTAATTCGATATTCGTCGCGTGTCAAATATTCAGATTAACAATAGAGTGCATACCCTTGACATTTCGCGGAAAAACTCGTCGATCCCACGAGGAAACCTTTAATAGAAAACGTAACTAACTGAGACAACCGGCAGGTGAATTCGAAATTTGGCGTTTACCCCTATGAGACATAACCTATAGACCTGTTAGCGATGGAAGATTGGGCGCGAAATTCGGAACCACGGAGATTGGCGTTGGCAACGGCTAATGCCTCCGGTTTTTTCTGGGGTAGAATGACCGTACTAAGGCGGCGGAATCGACCGTCGGCCCTTGGTAGCGACGGCCTCCTTCATTAAGAAGGGTGGGGGATTATGGATAACAATAAATGGGAACGACGGCTGGACAACTATTTAGATTTCTTGGAAGGCCCCCTTGCGGCCATACCGGACATCAAACGCAGATGGGGCACGGTCGTTTCGGTCATAGCGACCCCGTTCGCAACCCTGCTGTTCCTAGTGAAAGCGCTGATAACCCTGCCCTGGGGTTTGTTCTTGGTCCTCGCCAGGTTCGTGGAGCGCTAACAAGTACAGTCTCTGATCTCATCACCCCCCACGTCGAGACCCAAGGCCCCCACACATCTCCCCGCGTTAAAACCCGCGGAAACGCCTATTATATTTCGTAGTTCCGCCTCTTACACTTCTGATAATCTGAGATTATCAGAAGGAAGAAGGAGAAGGCCATGTTAGAGAGCTCCCTTCGGGAAGAGAAAGAGTCGCTGGAGGACCTAAAAACCAAGCTCCAGCCCATCGTCGACGAGTTCGTGTCGGTGGAAGTCAGGCTCCAGCATATAAACGCCCTACTGGGAATCGGTCCGGCTGAGAACGGCGCCAATGGGCACCCACGAGTGAACTGGGCCAAGCTATGCCGGGAGAACGGATTGCCTCTGAATGGCGATTCAGGCCACCGGGTCCTGAAGAGGCTGAAGCCCCAGGTTCACGAGACCATCACCCACGACTGCGAGCTCTGATTCGGTTCCTATGGCTTGATGGGGTTGGAGCGGGCGATGGGATTCGAACCCACGACATCTTGCTTGGGAAGCAAGCACTCTACCCCTGAGTTACGCCCGCTCGGGATTGAGGTGACCACAGTATATATCTGTGAATCGCCTGGTGCACAGCCAAGAAACGACATAGCGGTTTAGGGTTGGGGGCTAAGCCTGGACGACGGTTTTGCTTTCTGTGCGTTCGCTGCGCCGGTCACGCATGGAAACCGGAACTATGGTCCACGAAAGCCGGTTCGGTTGGTCGGTTTGGAATACTGCCGCCGATTCTCGCAGGAGATCGCGGCTGACGCCGGGATGGCGCAGGAGGTCTTCGGCCGCCGCGTTCGTCGTTCCGGCCAGAAGCGACAGACGGCCGTCGATGTCATCGTCGTCCAGGTCCTTAGCCATGAGCACGAGCGTATCCGCGGCCAGCAGCTTTTCTCGCACCTGATAGAAAACATCGCCAGCCACCGTCTTCAGGAAGAACCACTCGAGAAGGTCAGTTGGAGACGGAAATGCGGCGCCTGGTTTGGAGATCGCCGCCTCGTAGTAGAAGTCTCGGACGTCGTCGGCGATGTAACGCAGCAACTGGGGCATGGCGTGTGCGTATCCTTCCGGTACAGTCATATCGGCGTCCGCCGCAAACCGCACCAGAATCTCAAGCATCTCGTCGATCGAATCGACACCCTTGCCGCTGGTTCCGACCGAAGTACGGCCCCGTGTGCGCAGCCCCTCATCGAACAATGGCCTAAGTAGCTGTGCTTCCTGCCGTAGCTGGGCCGCCAGCGCGTCGGACTCGCTCTCAGGCTCGGCGGCGGGAAAAGTCACGGGGCACGACCATGCCGCGTCGTCAATCAACTCGTCGCCCTCAGGCCCGTCGTAGTCGACCAATATGGGCCCAGCGGCTTGGTCCACCAGCGCCAACGTACGTCGTAAAACATCCAGCTGGATATCAGGACGATTCGGCGGGCCTAGCGGCCGTCCAAACGGGAATGGCACCCAGATCGCACGGGGCGGTTGGGTCGCTTCGGTGACTGAGCGGACGAGGCTGATTTGGACCGTTGCGATGTCGGCCCCACCCTCTGGTTCCGGCCGCTCTATTATCTGTGACAACACGCCTACGGCGCGTGTGCAACCGGGTCAAACAGGAATGAGCAGAACGAGGTTAACGTTGTCAGCCCGAAGCATTCCCGAAACCTCCCGAGCCGCCGCCTCCATCCGTTCCGGGGCCGTGGATCCCATGAACGAGTAATGCCAATCCGAGACTGAGCCAATCTCCCCAGAATCGACCAGCGCGCGCAGGTGCTCAAGAGGAAAACAGACGTTTACGTCTTGCTGATACGCGCTTCGGTCAAAATTGATGCTGGAGTGGGTCATGTTCAAGTCGGCGTAGTCGATATCGCCTGGAATGATCCGGAAATCGCCTTCGTGGCCCGTGAATGGCCGGTCATCGGCGCGGTGAATCGCCGCCGTGGTCACGACAGCCACCCGTGCGTCAGTTAACCTCGGCGCATCAACCCAATGTGGGTCACCGAAGGGCTTGAACCGCCTTTCTTTGAAATTTTCTTGCAAACCTGCGGGGATATCTGCCCAGCGGACCATACCGGCTCCTCTTCTCGTCGCGCCAACTTGTAGCCACGGCGAGGGCCAGTTTAACATTTAAGGCGACTTCATCGATTTTGTAACGTCTATCAGTGCCTGTATACTCTTGGCCGGATACGGTTTAGAGAGGGATAAACATGGGTTGGTCCAGACACCACAAGAACGGCTTGATCCACAGTTCGCCACAGCGCTCTTGGCCGGGCTACACGTTGACGGCGACCAGGGGCGGCAATTACGCCAACCTGCTGGACATGCAGGGGCAGGTCTGCCACCGGTGGTACAGCGCGGAGGAGATCAACTACGGCTTTCTCCTGCCCAATGGGAACCTTCTTGTTAGGACTGGTTCCGCGCCCGAGGGTCAGGGCATGGGAGGCTCGGCCAAATCTCTGATCGAAATGGACTGGGACGGAAACGTCGTCTGGGAGTACAAAAACCCACTTCTGCACCACGACTTCCACCGCACAGAATCGGGGTCGACCATCGCGTTGGTCTGGGAGCTTCTACCACAGGAGCTTGCTGACTCGGTCGGCGGCGGCTTCCTAGACGACGGTGTTGGCCCCGGGATGTTCGGTGACAGCGTGATCGAGGTCTCCCAAGACGGCAAGACCATGAACACCTGGAACGCCTGGGAGCACTTGGACCCGGCCGTAGACGTGATCTGCCCTCTGGAGAACCGCAAAGAGTGGACCCACGCCAACTCCATCAGCCTGACGCCGGATGGAGATTTCCTGATCAGCTTCAGGCAGACCAGCACCATCGGCATCGTCGACCGCAAAACCGGGGAGTTCACATGGAAATGGGGCCCGGGCGACGTTTCCCATCAGCACCATCCCACGATGCTCGATAACGGAAACATACTTCTGTTCGATAACGGCGCCCATCGCCGGGGGATGAATTTCTCGAGGGTGATCGAGATCGACCCCAAGACCAACGAGATTGCCTGGGAGTATCAGGGCGACCCGCCGCTATCGTTCTACAGCTACAACATCAGCAGCGCGGAGCGGTTTCCCAACGGCAACACCCTGATCTGCGAAGGCGCGCCGGGCAGGGTCTTAGAGGTCACTCAGAGCGGTGAGATCGTCTGGGAGTACATCAGCCCCTTCTTCGTGGGCAACCCGCCCACCGCCGGCGGCAGCAGGTTCGGCTACGCCAACGCTGTGTTCCGCGCCCATCGGTACGCTGAAGACCACCCGGCCTTCGCCCGCAAGGACCTCAACCCGGACAACCATGCCAACCTGAACCGCCTATACCGGTAGACAATACCTGAGCGTATTGGTAATAATCGATTGGATGGGCCACATTGTGGCCCATCCATTTGATCTACCCGATGCTTTTCTGGTTGAACACTCCGAATCAGCCGACCGCCAATCAGGTTCAAGATAACCTAATAACGAGACTGAGCAGGGAGGTTCAAATGTCCGCAGTATCCGCGAAATCGAGAAAACAGACCATATCCTCATTTCTGGATGCACTAGACCGCCATGATGTCGAGGTCATGATGTCCCACATGAGCGATGAGTGCGTGTTTGAGACGGCGAGCGGGCCGGAGATATTTGGGTTCCGGTATCTGGGGCGAGAGGATGTTCGCACAGGTTACTCATCGCTCTGGAAAGACCTGTCGGACGCTCATTGGGTAGTAAGTAGCATTGAGGTGTGTGGCGACAGAGCGTTTTCTGAATGGACGGTAAGTGCGACCCTGCCGGACGGAACTTGGTTCGAGGCGGACGGAGTCGACCTCTGCGAGTTCGAAGGAGAGAAGATTTCAGTCACGATTTCCTACCGCAAGTTCTGAAACTAGTTCCAAGACCGCCGGTCTCCATCGACCTACCGAATAAACGGCGAGAACAGATTCGGCCGGCGATCTAGTAAAGATTAGTCGTGGCTGTAACGGTTTTTGAACAACGTACAGGCCAGCCGCGCACCTACTTCTCTTTGTGGTCCATCAGCCAGGGCATGGCCTGGACCTCCGGCGACATCCACCGTTTAGCGTCTTCGAACCGGCCCTCCTGGACCTCCACGCCCAGACCGTCGGCCAGCCTGGTCATGAAGTTGAAGTTGCAGGTGATCAGGACGGTCGACAAGACCTGTTCCTCGCTCATGCCCAGGTCACGAAGCTTCTGAAGGTCGGCTTTGGTGCTGGACGACGGGTGAAGTGTGAGCTTGAGGGCGAAGTCCAACATGCCCCGGGTCTGGTCGTCCAGGTCAGCCTTGGTGTAGTCGTGCATCATGTGGTTGGCGAGCTCGGTGTCGTCGGAATGCTGACGGAGGAACCCTCCGTGAGACATGGTTCAATACCGGCAGGTATTGGCGGCGGCCACCACGGTGGATATGCACTCCTCCTGGACCCTGGTCAACGCCGAAGAGCCGAAGGTGATATTAGCGTTCAGGTTTTGCACAGCCTTCATCGCGTCTTCGTTGATGGACATGCAGGCAATAACCGGGGGCAGGTCTACCTTTTCTTCCTTGATCCAAGACATGGATTTACTCCTAGTTTGGTTGGCGTTGAGCATGGATCCGGATTTTAGATGCTCCGCATCACGTATTGGCTTCTTGCACCCCGGCCCAGTAGGCCGTCCACTCCGTCCGCATCTCTTCTTCGGTCTTGCCAGGCGTGTAACCCGGAGAGATCACCGGTGCGGCCTTGGTCACAGTTAGCAATACGTAGCGATTGGCCGGCAGTCCCGACCTCTGGATTCCGTGGCTGCCGGTGGTGTAGGCCTCTTTGATCTCGTCGAAGATGGCCCCCTCAGTCACGATCTGAGCGGTCCCCTTGAACCGGTAGCCCTTCCTGAGAAAGGTGTCTAACACGTTGAGCTCGAATGCCGGGTTGTGGCCCAGGTTGTCGATGGTGACCGGCGAGCCCAGGTCGGCGAAGACCAGGTGGTCGTCGTCCCAGACAGTGGCGGTGCCCTTGGGGGAGAGATTGGGCGAGCCGTCGGGGCAGACGGTGGCCATGAAGCCCATGCGCTGCTGGCGGACCACCCGCTTCATGTCGTCGGTCAATATGCCCATGTTCAATCCTCCGGAATCCGCCTGGTCCTCGGGGCCGCCCCAGGCGGGATATTGGAGGCCAGTATATCCAGGGCGACGGCCGGTCGGCAACCACTCTCGCATTCGATCAGGCACGACTTGAAGCGTGCCATGGCCGGTGGTATTCTCGCCACGTACGAAACCCTTTTCCCTTATTCGTCATCAAAGCATGGTGACCGGCAGAGAGATTGCCAGAGAGACCGGAGGTAACAGATGCCCTACGTGAGGACGATTCCCTACGAGGAATCCCAAGGTGAACTGACAGAAGCCTACGACATCATGATCAAGACACGTGGACGTATCGCCAACGTCCAGGCCGTAAGCAGCCTCAAGCCCAACATCATGAAAACCTTGATGGCCCACGTGGGCTCGGTGATGTTCGGCGAGTCGGGCGTGTCCCGGGCGGAACGGGAGATGGTGGCCGCCGTGGTCTCGGCGACCAACAAGTGCCAGTATTGAACCCTCGCCCATGCACAGGCCCTCCGTGGCGAGGACCCCGAATCGCAGCTAGCCGAGCAACTAGGCGAGAACTTCCGCGACGCCGGTCTGCCGGCCAAACAGATCTCCATGCTGGAGTTCGCCGAGTTCCTGACGACAACTCCCTCAGGCGTGACCCAGGACTGGGTAGACGAACTTCTCAGCGTCGGCTGGGATGACGCCGACGTGATCGACATCGTCCACGTGGTGGCGCTGTTCAACTACATGTGCCGCGTAGCCGACGGCCTAGGGGTTGACCTGGACACCGACCGAGGCTGGGAAGACCAAGCCGCCAGGCTGTCGTTCAAAGATGACACCGCCCCCAAGGTCTTTGGCAAGATATCCCCCGCGCCTAAGACCACGGCTGCTTAGAAGATATTCCAGCCCTGAGCACTGTGGTTCATGCCTGGGTCGGTTCGTGAAATTCTATAGTTATCGTCTGGCCAGAGTAAGTGATTTAAAGAGAATCAGGGCTGGCGGTTGAGATTCCTGGCGCGCTGACTTCTGCGAACGTCTACGATCTGGCCGCTGGACGAGAAGGAAAATACCGGCAGACTGCGGGTTGATTTAGGTCGATACCCGGCCCGGTAAGGCGCCGCTCCCTTGACGTTCGTGGCTTTTTGTTACTTAGTAATGGCCCACAAAACTGCCAACTCCGACCCACAATGCCACCGTCGGCAAGCCAAAGCTGAAACCAACAAACCGGTGATTTGACCGGCAGACTCTCTCGGGATGGCGAACATCAAATTACGCCTGGGTTGCGGCCATACGGCAGCCCTACCATACAAGACATACCGCGACACCTATAGGCAGTGGCGAGCGGGCGTACCTGGTATGGGTGTCTGAGTCAAAACTGGCTACGGCGCAGGGTGCAGACTTACTACATCATCATTTGACCTCATCACCCAATAGACGGTCAAACCCCAAGGAGGATCTTCAACGATGCCAGCCACACTTGGTCCCATTCTTGCCATCTCTAATGTAGTGATTTAGATCAGCTGGTTGACAGGCTTACTGGAATGGGAGTACCGTCCTTCTGGCACATCACAGCAGACGTGCACTGGTCGAAATCGGAAATCCTGGCTGACACATATGGGGAGTCAGATCAAAATTGACATCTCCTGATCTCAGTACAAGCGACCTGGACGGCTGGCTAGACCTACTAGCTGGAAGTGACGAAGGAACGATCAAGCTCGTCAACCTGTGCTTCTGTCTTGAACTGAAGTTGGTGAGTCAAGATGTGTTGGCAACCAGCAAAAGTGGGACACTTTCGTAAAGGAGAGATCAGGGGGAGATGGCGGTGTTCTGGGACTCCCGGAGCAGGCGGTTGTAGCGTTTGCGTTGGGCTAAGGTCTGAGCTTTCACCTCCTTTCTCGTGATCAGGATCTCTTCGCGTCT